>Ga0326727_10001508_pt1 | contig 85489 bp, 70 predicted proteins | sample MB2enrmetagenome_FD_207643 | JGI IMG/M metagenome (GOLD analysis project Ga0326727, IMG submission 207643) | Lab enriched peat soil microbial communities from McLean, Ithaca, NY, United States - MB29MY | ecosystem: Environmental > Terrestrial > Soil > Wetlands > Peat | place: USA: New York... | reverse complement strand
GAGCCGGCAGGCAGGATTAGCGGCAACATCGCCGTGCTGGAGATTGGTGGAATGCGCATCGCATTTCTCGGATTTGCATGCTTCACCGGGGTTCCCGATCTGCGTGACCGGGATTCCGCTGTGGCACAGATACGAGAGGCCAAGTCTCACTATGACGCTGCCGTGGTGTCGATGCATGCCGGATGCGAAGGCGAGATTGCCAGCGTGATTCCAGACGGGGACGAACGCTGCTTCGGCGAGAACAGAGGCAATACAAAAGGATTTGCCCGGGCGGCGGCAGAAGCGGGAGCGACTATCGTCGTCGGACACGGGCCGCATGTGCCCCGTGGATGGGAGATCTGGAATGGCGTTCCCATCTTTTATTCGCTGGGCAACCTTGCCACTGGAGCGGGAATCCATGTTGGGGGCAAGACTGCGCTGGCCCCGGTGCTGTTAGCTACATTTCAACGGAATCAGGACGGAACAATCAAAGTAACTTCGTTTGATATTGTTTCATTCAAGCAGGAGCCTGGAACAGGACCAAGACTGGACCCGGAGGGCGCGGCGAAGAATGAGATGATCGCTCTCAGTGGCAAAATCAGCCAATCACACTTCCCGTCATCGCCAGAACAACCGCAATAACGAATGATAGTTATCCTTTGTTTTACGAGAGCAGGTGAACGACTATGCCCGATGTCCTCATTCCTACCCCACGCGGCCAGATGCCCGCCTGGCTTGCCGTTCCGCCCGGCCCAGTTCCCTCTCCCAGTGTCGTCGTTCTTCATGATGTTTTCGGCATGAGCCGCGATCATCGCAACCAGGCCAACTGGCTGGCCGAGGCGGGCTTCACTGCTCTCTCCATCGACCTCTATTACAAGGGCGGCCTGTTGCTGTGCCTGCGCTCGGTGATTCGCGACCTGATGGCCCGCAGCGGAGCGGCCTTTGACGACGTGGAAGCCGCGCGCAACTGGCTCCTCGCCCAACCTAACTCGAATGGCAAGGTGGGCGTCATCGGCTTCTGCATGGGCGGCGGATTCGCGCTTCTGCTGGCCAGCGGCCACGGCTTCTCAGCAGCCAGCGTTAACTACGGCGGCAAGCTGCCCAAAGATGTCGATGACTTTCTCAAGACCGCCTGCCCAGTCGTCGGCAGCTACGGGGGCCAGGCCAAGTGGGAGCAAGGCGTCGCCGATGAGCTGCAACGCGCCCTGGAGCGCGCCCTTGTCCCGCATGACGTGAAGGAGTACCCCGATGCCGGCCACTCATTTATGAACAAACACCGGGGCTACGGCTTCGTGAAGGTGCTGCGCTACAAGGCCGTTGGCTACGATGAGACGGCCACGATGGACGCGCGTCGACGGATTATCGCCTTCTTCCACACGCATCTGGGAAGCCAGATGCCTGATACACGCGCCTGAGTGCGGCTGGCAACGCCTACTTCGCCACATCTAAGGCCGGTGCGGCAGCGGGCAGGTCGAGCGCATAGACGCGTTGCGTGGCGGTGAGCACGAGCAGTTGCCTTGTTGCCGGAATGAAGCGGGCCGCCAGCACATTATTATCCAGCGTTACGCGCATGACCTTCTCCCCGGTAGCAACATTGTAGATCGTCACTTCCTGCGGCTGGTTGGTAGCGGCGATCAGTCCCATGCCCTCATCGCCGGCAATCGCGTAGCCAAAGAAAGCCAGCAGCCGCACGCCATCCGAGAGCCGGTAGACCACCGTGTTATTTCTGTTGCCGTGGATGGCTAGCAGGCCGCCGTAAAGAGCGGCGCTGCGCTCGAAGCCCATCTCCGGCGCTACAACCAACCTCACAGGAAGCCCGGTACGGCGCGAAACTACCTCGACCACCACGCCGCTCTCCAGGAATTCCCTGGTCTCATCGCTGGTGCGCACGGTCAGCTTTTTGTTGCGGTCCAGCTGATCGCCGCCGGTCAGGCTACGCCTTTCCATCAACAGCAGAAGCTGATCGCCGTCGGTGTCCAGGAGCAAGGGCGGGTTGTTGGGAAATCGTCTTGACCAGAGCGGAGCGCCGCTGGCCGCGTCTACTGCCTCGATTGCAACATTGAAGTAAAGCTCCTGATCTTTTTCCAGCGGTTTGTAACGCACGAGGACACTGCCGTACTGAATCTCTTCGGTTGCGATACTGAGGGTGGGCGCTACTTTGCCGGTACGCCGGTCGATGCCGACATCGAGGGCCGGCTTGAGTTCGTGGCTAACGATGCGCGCTTGCAGCTTGTCCTGGCCATCGAACTGCGCATTGCGGAAGGGACCGGCGAGGGAGACCTGTTTGCCGGTGCTCAAATCCCAGACGGCGCCACGAGCGCGATCGGAGATGGCCAGGTAGCGCCCGTCAGCACTGAACCTGGCAGCCTCCAAGGACGGAAGCGGCGTTACAGGCAGCGAGAGCGTCTCCATGCTTCCGTTAAGCGGCCCTACAGAGACTCCGCCGCGCTCGGCTTCCGCGGCCACCGTCTCGCCGACCAGGTCAACCGCCTCGAGCTTGAACGAGAGCCCCGCCTTCCCGCTGGCGGGATCGAAGAGAGTTGCCGCCGCGTCGCTGGTTGGTCCGGTGAGCAACCACGGCCCACGCGTAACCCTGGCCATCCACGTCCGGCCCATGGTGAAGGTGCTGAGCGAAAATCCCTCTGGAAATGTGGTGTAGCACATCTTGAATGTGTCGCGCGGGCCGCCCTCCTTGAATCCCCAATCGCACTCGAAGGCCAGCTTGCCGGAGTCGACGAAGGCCATGCGGCTCTCATAGAGGTGCGACAAGCCGTTGCCCAGGCTCAGCGTCTTGCCGGCCTGGATGTCGAAGCCCACCGCCGCGGTTCCTGAAGAGGCAAGAAAGTAGTGTCCATCCTGGCTCCAGGCAACAGAGGCTTGGCGCGGCTCCGCGATGGCGCGCCAGGCCGCGCCGGGGGCCTGGGCCCCAAAGTTGGGAAGATAGAAGTCCTTGTTCTCATATAAAAATTTGCCGGTGCGCAGATCGCTGAGCTTCAGCCAGCCATAGCTTCCTTCTCCGTTGAGCCTCGAGCGGCGGTCGAAGCTGCGGCTGAAGCAGGCAAAGGTAAATCCGTCGGGTGAGAGACTGTCTTGGAGGCAGCCGGCGTAGTCGGCAAAATCGTAAACCTGCACTCGCTGCCCGGTCGCAACCTTCCAGTCTTCGAAGCGCAGGCCGGCGTAATAAAAGACAACATCGGCCGAATCGGGTGTAAACTGCGCCATCTGGGCTCCGGGAGCGTCAATGGAAAAGAGCAGCTTGAGCGGCGCGCGGCTTAGCACGTGAATCTTCAGCTCATCCTGCGCCAGCAGGAATTTGGCGTCGGGGCTGAGGCGCACATTTTCGAGCGCCGGACTCATGGGCGGGTCCAGCTTGATGGCCTTGAGTCCATGGGTGGGAGCCAGCAGCGGATTGACTCGCTGACGGATCAGGAAATCCTGGAACGCCTTGAACTCTGGCCGCTCCTGAGGCTGGATACTGCCACACGATGCGGGAAGCGACTTGATCATCTTCTGAGCCTTGCGCACCCGCATGCTCGCATTCGTAGTCAGGTCAAGAGCATCGGTAAAGATGTTGCCCTTGTAGCCTTCGTTGAGGCTGGCGCGGTCGAGAATCGAATCTAATGCCTGGGGCGCATAACCGGCCTTCACCATGGCGTAAAAACCCACCTGATCGGCTTGCAACTCATCGTTCTCCAAATCATCGATGCTCAGCCGGGGATTCCATTTGTAATCCAGGATATCCCTGGGGACGTTCAGTATCTTCTGAAACTTGTCGCGGACATCGTCCTGGCCGCCGAGCGACTTGATGTTTAGCAGTTTGTCCATCGCCCGCGTGAGCACGGTAGCCGTATGGTGGATATAAATGCTGCCGATTTCGTGCGCCAATGCCCCCGCCAGCTCGTCTTCATTGCGCGCATCCAATACGAGCTTACGGCTGAGATAGACGTGGCCGCCGGCCAGGGAGAAGGAGCTCACCTCACCCGACTCGAAGATGCGGAAGGAGTAGTGGATAGACGTCGGCGGCAGCTGAGAGAGCAGCTTTTCCCCCAGCTTCGTCAGGTACTCGCTCTTCTCCGCGGGCAGCAGCAGATATTGCGGCTCTATCCCCTCGGCCTCGGCATCGCCCAGCCACTGCTCCTGCTGATCGCTGAAGATGTTGGCGCGGTGGATGGTCAGAGGAGGCTCAGGCAGCGAGCATCCGCTGGGCTGTTGTGCGCTTGCTGTATCAAGAAAAGCAGCCAGAAAAAAGATGAAAACTATTGCTCGTACTCGCCGCGTCATTGTGCCACCTCTGCTGTGCCACCCGGAGTACATTTCAACCACGCATCGAACTCGCATTGCCGGAGGTAAACCTCGCAGCTTGATGCAAACGGTGGATGAGCCCGATCCAGGCATTCAGATATAGGACACTTCATACACCCCATCGGTTACTAGTATATTTATACGGACGCTGGTACCACCCTCAAGGGCCTGTAGGCGAGCAAAATATCCGTTCTCCGATCAAATGCGGCGCAATAAGAAAAAGCCGGAAGCTGCATAAGCTGCTCCCGGCCCGGCTCACCCTTCAAGCCGCCTTTGCATCCCCCGCCGACCGAACCCGGAAGCGCTTCATCTGGATGGACAAGGTGCGCTCTATCTTGCGCAGGTTGCCGCGTTCCGCAGGACCGGCAAAGGTAGAGGCTACACCGTGGGCTGAGGCGCGGCCGGTGCGGCCTACGCGATGGACAAAGTCCTCGGCCATCTTTGGCATGTCGAAGTTGATGACATGGGCCACGTTAGCCACATCGATGCCGCGGGCGGCTACGTCGGTGGCAACGAGCACGCGGTGACGGCCCTCGGAAAAGCTGCGCAGGGCCTGATTGCGCTGGGCCTGCGAGCGGTCGCCATGAATCTGCGTGGCTGAATGTCCGCTGCGAACCAGGCGGCGCGCCACGCGGTCGGCGCCGTGCTTGGTGCGCACAAAGACCAGGAAGCTTCCCTGCTCCGCGCCCAGCAGGTGCTCGAGCAGCTCCTGCTTCTTGTCCGGCTCAACCTCGAAGGTGCGCAGCTCAACGTTTTCCGCGGGCTTAAGCACCGAGCCGATTTCGACGCGGACGGGATTCGAGAGGTACTTGCGCGCCACATCCTTGACGGAGCCTTCGAGCGTGGCCGAGTAGCAGAGGGTTTGGCGCACGGCCGGCAGCGTGGCCGCGATGCGTGCTATGGCCGGCTGGAAGCCCATGTCGAGCATGCGATCTACTTCATCGAGCACCAGGATTTTTACGCCATCGAGGCGGACGAGCTTGCGCTTGAGGTAATCCTCCAGGCGTCCGGGAGTGGCGACGATGAGGCGTGCGCCGCGGCGAATTGCGTCGAGTTGCGCGCGCTCGGCGAGCCCGCCAACCACCAGCGCCACGGATTGCGCGGAGCTGGTGCGGACGGCGAGAAAGGCCTGCTCCACCTGCATGGCCAGCTCGCGCGTGGGCAGAACGATGAGAGCTTGCGCTCCTTTGCCTTCGGCCTTTTGCATCATCTCGATGATCGGGATGAGAAAACCGAGTGTCTTGCCTGTTCCGGTTTGCGCTGTGGCCAGCACGTCGCGGCCTTCGAGAGCAGGAGGGATGCAAGCGGCCTGCACCGGGGTGGGATTTACAAATTTGTTGGCGTCAAGCCGCGCCATCAAGGCGGGCGAAAGAGAAAACTGAGAAAACTGTGTTGTCAAAATAGGGTACATTCCTGTTGGGCTCCGCGAGCGCCAGTTTCCCTGACGCCTGCAATCGGAACCGGACGAAGAGGCGCGCGCACCTTCAAGGGCGCAAGCCTGCTTATCAAATTGCGCAAGGGAGAACCGAAAGTCGAATCTAAGACTAGCCAGACATTCAAGAGGAGAACGCCTGAGGCCCGGAGCTGCCGCACGCTACTTCATGCCAGACGACTCGTTGCCGGCCGGCTCCACGCTCCCACGCTTTCAAGCGTTTCCTGGTTTGCCGGCGCGGCTTCCTTTGTTGGAGGAGACGAACGCACAGTTTACTGCCGGGCCTGGTTTGACCCATGACAGAGGCCCCCAGGATGGGAGACTATGTGGATACGCTTGAGGGGCTTGGGGAAAACTGTGCCAGGCAAACTTGCCTTGGGAGGGGCTCGCTGCCGCTCACGGCCAAATCACTGAGCGCAAATACAGTGTAACACAGAATAGCTATCAATATCTTGAGTTATAGATATCCCACCTTAGGCGCGATGAAACTACGCCGAAGATGGGGCACCCGCTGTTCTGGGACACTCTACATACTGCCACCACGTAAAATACTCTTCAGGGGGAACGCATCTCCCAGGCGCATTATGACTGACCCGAATAATAAATCCGGCATTGACCCTCAGGCAGAGGAATGTGAAACGCTCGATCCGGCGGATTGGGCTGCATTTCGGGCGCAGGCGCACCTCATGCTGGACGATATGCTCAGCTATATAGAAAAAATACGCGAGCGGCCGGTGTGGCAGCCGATTCCGGAGGAAGCGCGGGCGGGCTTTCGATCTGCCGCGCCGCGGAAGGGCGAAGAGCTGGCCCAGGTCCATGCGGAGTTCATGCGGAACGTGCTGCCCTTCGCCATGGGCAATGTGCATCCGGGCTTCATGGGCTGGGTGAATGGCGGCGGCACTCCGGTGGGCATGGTGGCGGAGATGCTGGCCGCGGGGCTGAATGCTAACCTCGGAGGCCGCGATCATATTCCGGTCGAGGTGGAGCGTCAGGTGAGCGAATGGATGCGGGAGATCTTCGGATTCCCGCAAGGCGCGAGCGGATTGTTCGTCACCGGAACGTCGATGGCGAATCTGATGGCCGTGGTGATAGCCCGGGACGCCGCGCTGGGCATCACGGTGCGCGATGGCGGAGTTGCGGCTGACACAAGGCGGCTGACCGCATATACATCGACCGCAGTGCATAGCTGCGTGCCCAAAGCCATGGACATTGCCGGGCTAGGCAGCGATGCGTTGCGGCTCATCCCCACAGACGGCCGCTACCGGATCGACGTGAGAGCGCTTGCGACGGCGATTGAGCGGGATCGCGAGGCGGGCTTCACACCGTTTTTTGTGGTAGGAACCGCGGGAACCGTGGATACGGGAGCAATTGACGATCTGGCGGGGATGGCAGAGATTTGCCAACGTGAAAAGCTCTGGTTTCACGTGGACGGAGCCTTCGGCGCACTGGCCAGGCTGGCTCCGGATCTTGCCCCGCGGCTGGACGGCATTGAGCGCGCCGATTCGCTGGCTTTTGATTTTCACAAGTGGGGACAGGCGCCCTATGACGCTGGCTTTATTCTGGTGCGCGACTCGGAGGCGCACAAGCAGGCCTTCGCAATGCAAACGGCGTACCTGGCGCGGGCGGAGCGAGGACTGGCAGCAGGCTCGCCGTGGCCGTGCGATTTTGGGCCGGACCTCTCTCGGGGCTTTCGCGCGCTGAAGGTCTGGTTCACGCTGAAGGTGTTGGGCACGGAGCGGCTGGGAGCGTCGATCTCGCGCTGCTGCGCGCTGGCCCGGTATTTGGAGGGCCGCATCAACGAGACTCCGGAATTGGAATTGATGGCACCGGTAGCGCTGAATATCGTCTGCTTCCGCTATCGCGCCGAAGACCAAGTGAACGCGGAAATAGCCATCCGCTTGCAGGAGTCGGGCGTGGTGGCGCCGTCCACGACCCGGATCGGAGGGCACACGGCGATCCGAGCGGCAATCGTGAACCACCGCACCGGGCGAGCGGAGATTGACGCCCTGGTGGATGGCACGCTCACGCAGGGGCGCGCACTGACAGCGCATTAGACCAACGCCGGGAGTGAAGCTCGGCGCGATTCTGCCTGATTTTTTCTAAGAACAGTTTAGAATGCCAATCCAGCATTTTTCGTTCGAACGCTGCATCGTTTGGTGCGTTTACACTAATGAGGTGGAAGAAGTTCAACCCAAGACGGATTCCCGGCCTGCCGGTTTTGCGCTTCGCTTTGTAGCGGCGGCGCTGATTGTGCGCGGCGGAGAAATTCTGATCGGTCAACGCCGCCCGAATCAGCCGATGGCGCTCAAGTGGGAGTTTCCCGGCGGCAAGATCGAGCCGGGCGAAAGCCCGCAGGAAGCTTTGGCCCGCGAGTTGCACGAAGAGTTGGGCATCCAAGCCACCATCGGCCCTCTTGTCACGCGCATCCGCCACAACTACCGCCATGGCGGCGCCGTGGATTTACAGTTCTTTGCGGTGCGCGAGTTTTTCGGAGAGATCGTGAACCATATCTACCATGAGTTTCGCTGGGTGCGGCTGGAAGATTTGTCCGGCTACGAGTTCCTGGCCGCGGACCGCGGACTTATCCGCGATCTGGCCTCGGGCAAGCTGCTGTAGGCCCCTGCGGTGGGGCAGACGCGCATTACCAAGTTTGCTATCTGTGTTCAACGGTCAGTAAGACCTTCCCTCGCGCATGACCTCCTTCAAGATAACGGATAGCTTCTGCTGTGTCGCTCAATGGGTATCGCCGATCAATCACGGGAACAATTTTTTCGGCTTCAAGAAGATCTTTCAGAAGCACCATATCCTGCTTGTGGAGCTTGGCGATAAACCCGCATATCTTCTTGCCGCCAAATAGTGACAGCATCAGTGACAGCAAAGACTCCAATAGCATGGCTTGAAGACTTGCTTTGCCTCCGGATTTGACACAGATTCCGTCCCTGCTCAGAGCGCGCCGGTAATCGAAGATTGAATGATATGCGTTTGCGGCCAGAATCAGATCGTAGCTCTGGCCGTTGCGAGTGAAATCTTCTCGCGTGTAATCGATGATATGGTCCGCGCCAAGCGATCGTGCTCGATCCAAATTCCGCGTGCTGCATACGGCGGTGACTTCAGCTCCGAAGGATTTGGCAATCTGTATTGCGAATGTGCCGACGCCGCCGGAAGCGCCATCGACCAGAACCTTCTGCCCCGGCTTGATGCGTCCCTTGTCGCGAAGCGCTTGTAGGGCGGTGATCGCCGCCATGGGAACGGCGGCTGCCTCCTCGAACGAAAGGTTGACCGGCTTCAGCGCCAATCCATTTTCATCAGCACAGACAAATTCGGCGAAGGCTCCACGGCATCCTCCAAAGATCTCGTCGCCTGGCTTGAGCAGAGTTACATTTTTGCCTACCGCTTCAACCCGGCCGGCAACATCAAAGCCCAGTCGAGTTACCTTGGGTTTGCGCAGCCCGAGCAACAGGCGGATGAACCACGGATCGCCTCTCATGAAGTGCCAGTCATACGGATTAACGGAAGCTGCGCAAATTTTGATCAAGACTTCATTTTCGGCGGGCGCGGGAGTCACCACGTCCTTCAGTTGCAGCACATCAGGTGGCCCGTATTGTTCGTAGATAATCGCTTTCATAAAACGCTCCTCGGTGAGTGATTATTCAAGCCATGAGTCATACCGCTACTACGCCAGCCTGTTCCTTCCATCGTTGCGAGTTCACGCCGAAGATGAGCAGCCACAGGCACAGCGATGCTTGCCCGAGGAGGCCGGCGGCCAGATTGTAGGGGGACAGATAGGAAGCGAGCGGCGGGGCCAGATAGGTCAGCCAACCCATACCGGCAGTCGCCATCAGCGCGCCCAGAATTCGAGGCAGAATGGTCGATCTGAAAATTAGGTAACCGATCAGGATGCAAAAGAATCCTAAAAATACAATGGCGATGTTCACACCCTTAGGATTCCATCGAAGAGCTTCAAAGGCAATTCCCATGAGGTTGAAGAACGCCGCGAGCAAAGAGAGGCTTCTGTTCACCGGCTTAAAGATACGATAGAAAAGCAGCGTCATGGCAGCCATGCCCAAGAGCGCGATGAGACCCACCGCGAAACCCAATCTGCCGTGAAGGAAACGCTCGCCGACTGCTCCCATCAGTACGCTGAGGAAATAAAGGACGCCTGCCATTCGGACATAGAGTCGCGGCGACTGTTTATCGATGCCTGAATTTGTCATTTCATAGTCCTCCGACAGGATTCACTCATCGCGCGGATTGTGTCGCAAGTAACTCCATGGATCCATTCTCCCGTGGTCGGAGGTTTACGCCTTTAAACAAAAGCCACAGGCCAACCAATATTTCAGCAATAGCCACTGGCATCCAGCCAAATTGCAGCATCCCCGCATATTGCGGCATAATCAGAGACCCAAAACAAGCTATCGGCACCAGCACGGATCCAAACAATCCCAGAGCCGACAGAACCTTTGGAATGTAGTTCGATTTGAGGAATAGATAAAAGAAGAGAATAGACCCCACGCCGAAAAATATGGCGCCGATGTTGAATCCAGCCGAACCCGCTTCTGAACTTAAACTCACGAGAACTGATAGTTGTTTGGCGTCAAATAAATTCGCGGAGTCAGCGCCGGTATACAGCTGCAAGACACTAAAACTAATAATGGACACAACTCCGAATAGCGTGGCTTCCACCAATCGAAATACCAAAGCAAGCAGCGCCAGATTCTTATTGATCGGTTTAACGGCCCCATAAAGGCCCATGGCCAAAAGCACAGAACACAAACCGCCGATTAAAAAACTGGACAGCCCGATGCGATAGAGCAGCTCAGACCCGGCTATTCTATGTGCGGTCTCCGTGAAATTACCAGGAACTTGAAAACGGCCGGTAATATGCATACTCATAAAGTCGGCAAGGTCGACGAAGAGAAACATGAAGCCAGCTAGTCTTGCGTACCTGATCTGTGATTTTTCGGTTTCAGAGTTTGCCATTCTATCCTTCTCTTATACAGAATTGCAATCGGTGGTTCAGCACTTGTTCAGGCTGAGCGCCGAACGGATGTTGATAACACCTACGATTCGGCTCCGGAAAAAGTTCCATATTCACCTGCTGCGCCGGCCTGCTGCCTCCATCGTTGCGAGTTCACGCCGAAGATGAGCAGCCACAAAATTAGCGATCCTTCACCAAGTGCTCCGGCGGGCATCACGAAGTGGGAGAAATAATTGGCCGCGAGCGGCGGCGACAAAAAGAGCTGATACGTCAAACCGGCAACGATCAAAAACGCGCCGATAATGCGAGGCATGAAAGTCGACCTGAGAATCAGATAGCCGAGCAGGATGCAGTAGCATCCGAAGAACACCATCGATATTGAGGCGACAACCGCGATCATATTAAGAGATAAAAGCGCCATCGCCTGCAACTGCTCAGCCTTGAAGGCGCTCAGGTAGGTCGCGCCGCCCAGGATTGTCAGCGGAGCGATGGTAAAGAAACTGCCAGCGGCCCCGATGACGCATCCGGCCATGCTGAAAAACGCCGCAAGCAATGAGATGCTCCGGTTCACCGGCTTTAAAAGCTCATAAAGCAGAAATGTCACCGCGATATACGCCATAATCGCAATCAGGTTGAAGGCGAAAGAAAGCTGCAATATACTTCCATTCGTCAAAATGTTGAGCGCGGTGGCTGCGGCGTCGTCTTTGACCAGAATCCTGCTATGCACCAGGCTATCGGCCTTTGTGTAAACCATTCCGTTGATCAGATAGAGGACTCCGGTAAGGCGGGCTTTCAGCGCGGGCGAGGATCGTTCAATCCATTCCTTCAATTTTCCCGAATCCATCTTCACTCCATTTCATTCAATCGTGAGCTCGATTGATATTGAGATTATGAGAACGCCTTGCACTGAATACGCCGTGGCACGGAAAAAGTTCCGCGCGTCTTCGTGTGTCTTCCACTCTCCAGAAAGCGGTTCACAACTCTCCGCGCTCAGACCGGCTCGCCGGTTTCGTCAGTTGAAGCCTTGCCGCCGCACCAGCGCGAGCGCATCTCCTGGCGAAATTTCTCACGCTCTTCGGGCGTCCTCTTCTTCCAATCTGATTTGTTGTGGCCGTTGCCGCCGCCCCAGCCTCCAAAGAGAATCCGGCTGAGAACCAGCAGCCCGAGGGCCTGCCAGAGGTTGATGGTCCGCACACCGAAGAGCGTGGGCAGCAACCAGTTCCACAAATGCATCACCACTTCGCCGCCGATCCAAACAAAGAGCGCAAGCGCCAGCGGGGCAGCAATAAAGATCCACTTATTTCTCTTGACCCATTCATTTTCCATGTTGGTTCCTCATTTCATCATCCATTCATCGTGAATGTGCTGCAACCGTTCGCGAAGACGCAGCACCGCATAGCGCTTGCGCGCGAGCAGGGTACTGACGCCAACGCCCGTTTGCGCCGACAGCTCTTTGAAGCTGCGCCCCTCGAATTCGTGGGCAACGAAGACATCTCGCTGCTCGGCGGGCAATTCGGCAAGCGCGGATTCCAATTCATCCAAAAGCAGTTTGCGCAGGTAATGCTCTTCAGGACCTGCATCGGGCGAGATCAGCAGTTCGTCGATCGCAAACAACTCGCCCTCTTCGTCTTCGACTGCCGCATCGCTAAAGTTCTCCGGCTTCTTCTTGCGGAAGAGATCGGTGATGCGGTTGCGCGCGACGCTATAGAGCCAACCGGTCACATACTCAACCGGCATCAACATGCGGTTGGCTCGCACCAGTTCGTAGAAGACCTCCTGGACAAGATCTTCGACGTCGGCTTCAAGCGGGACGCGCTTGCGGATGAAATTGCGCAGCCGGCACCGTTCTTCCGCGATGATTTCGGAGATGCGCAGGTCTTGCTCGATCATTGAGGTGATTCTCAACGTCCCATCCACTCAATTCTGAAGACGAACGGCGGCTGAAAATATTGTAGATATATTATTTGGGGCAGCCGCCTACGGCAGAGCTGATTGCAGCTTGCGGCGGTTCGCCCATCGCCGAATGCGCGTTCGCGCCCAACGATAATGGCTGCTGGTCTGAGCCGCGATCCACCTCGACAGCGGCCAGACGCGCAGCCAGGGATAAAGTTGTTTTCGAAATAGCTTCTCCTCGGGAATGGAGCGGGCCAGGGCAAGCATTTTGGCGTAGGTCGATTCGAACTCTGCGAGGATGACCTCGTATTTCTCGTTTTTCCACTTTTTGTATATGCGATCATTCAGGGCGGGCGTCTCGGTCCACTTGAGATCCTCGGCGGGAGTGCGCGGATTTCCGCCCCGCAGGCCCTCCTCGTACCATCCGAGAAACATCTTCTTCCATTCAACCAGGTGAGCCATCACATCCTTGGCGGACCATTCGTGACAGACACCTGGCAACTCCCGCTCCTGCGCGCTGAGCCCTTCGATACACTTCTTCAACAGGCGGTACTCAGTTTCGATGGCGTCGAGGAGTTCCTGCTTGGTTTTGGCGATGGGCATTTGAGACCTCCTTGCAGCTGTGTCCTTATCGGAGACCAGTGGCTTTGCTTTGATCGTGAAGAAATGCTTCCACGACCTGGTTGAAGATTTCAGGACGCTCCACGGAACAAACATGGCCGCAATTTGGAACACTCACGACGCTGGTGTCAGAACGCCGCCGTGCGCGTTCTAATGCGTACCTGGAAAACACATAATCGGCATCTCCCATGACGAATAGGGTGGGAATGGATGTGGTGCGACCAGCGTTGCGCCGCAGCATTATTCGCACCTGCGTACACATTCGGTACCACCTTAGAAACTCTTGCCTTCCCACCCGTATAGCATGAGCAGCGAAGATTCTACGAGTGAGCGCATGGGCTGATCCTGGCATGATGAGCCACGCAAAAACGCGATAAAGAACCATGTACGGCATAAACGAACTAGCCGCCCAGCCTATGTACATCAGATATATGGCCCACCAGTAGAGCTTTGCGATCCCACCACCAAGAATAAGTGAACGTACACGCACGGGGTAGCGCAAAGCGATCGTCTCGGCAATCAACCCTCCCAGCGACATGGAGATCAGGTGAGCGCTGGCGACTCCTTCTTTGTCCATGACATCGACGACCTGAGCAGCCATCGATTCAAACGAGTAGACATCTGAATGTGTGCCATGCGGCGATCGTCCATGGCCAGGCAGATCGATGGCCAGCACATGATAAGTCCGCCGAAGAACCTGTATCTGACGTCTCCAGATTACTGAAGCGGCGCCTGCGCCTGGAAGTAAAACTACCCAATCCGCTGAACGGCTGGACCCATAGCGGCGGTAAGAGAGGCTTTGCCCCATGCGGCTTTCAGGCACAGGCATTCAGCGACAACTCCTCAGAATAGACGTAATGCTATTGTATCTTCTCATGTCGACTGATTCGCCTGAGGAGCATGTAGACTTAAGGAAGCATTGCGGTGGGCGATTCTGGATGGATCGCAAACCGGTAAGATTTCGCGGGGTCTTCGAATCCCTCGAAAGGAAATCTGCCCCAGAAACGCGAAGTTTGAACGAATAGTGTGCCGCCCTTGGAATACATTGCAGCTACCGATCCAAACAACGATTCCACACCCGGGAGTCCGACTCCCTGAATATTGTAGAGTCCAACAACCGAGGAATCGTAGCGGATTTCGGTTCGAACGCAGTAGGGCGTCTGAATCGGCGGCTGATCGCGCAGAAGCTGTCTGGGAACGAGCCTCGTGCCATTATCGCCGCTGATTACCAATGACCCTCTGTACACCTTCCTGGGATAAGAATAAGTATAGCTTTGATTGTAAACGGTCAAGAAATAGCATTGGAACGGCTCCCGCTTGCGTTTATCGGGAACAAAAACGTAAAGCACCGCGTTCTTTGCGGGCAGTGATAATCCATCGGAGAAATGCAATGCATTGAGTTCATTCTCCAAATCGCGGCCATCCATGGCTAATACAATGTTGCTCCACCGAACAAGCCGCGCAATCAGGCCGACAGCTCGAAGCATGGTGATCCGGTCCTTCGAAGATGCAACCAGAAAATTCCGGAGTTCCTCATGCGAAAGGCGAAAGTAGGGCAACTCTTCGTTGCCAGTCAGCTGAGTGTCGCGCATCAGTTGCATTACGCCTGGATCGGGCGCGGTGAGAGCCAGGCCAGAGCTGGAAACCAGCATCAACACGTGTTGTCTGAGATTTGGGTACCGGGCAAAATCACGGTCGTTGTTAATCAGTTCGCGCAGACGGTTCGCCTTTTCCTGCACACTCTCCTGGCACCGCAAATGAATAGGAAAGTTGAGACCAAAAATGATCATCGCTGCCGCCACCAATATATGTACCGAGTCGCGGTGATTTCGCAAGAGCTTTCATGCCTCCTATGCAGCGATAATCTGATTGTATTGCAATAGCGTGAGCGCATAGGATGCCTGGCCAATAACCTGTTGACATTCGTTACGTTACGCATTACACTTGCTTATGATTCAATCATTCCGTCATAAGGGGCTGAAACGTCTTTATGAGGACGACGACCCTCGCGGCGTGATGGCGGAACATTTGACCAAATTACGCAACATCCTGGCACGCCTGGATGCCGCCGATACCGTGGAGGATATGAATCTTCCAGGATTCAAGCTGCACGCACTGAAGAAGCAATTGCAAGGCTTCATGGCTGTCACGGTACGAGCGAATTGGAGAGTGATTTTTCGATTTGCCGAGGGCGATGCGTTTGATGTCGATTATCTGGATTACCACTAAGGAGGTTTCACCATGCCAATGAAGAATCCGCCGCATCCGGGCAGCGTTGTTCTATGCGAGTGCATCGAGCCGCTAGGCATCACGATTACGCAAGCGGCACAGGCTCTGGGCGTTACACGCACCACGCTCTCCGAGCTGGTAAACGGCAGGCGCGGCATATCGCCAGAGATGGCCATACGGCTCTCCCAGGTCTTCGGCGGCAGCGCGGAAAGCTGGATTACGCAACAGGCACAGTATGAACTTGCGCAGATTCCCGCTGGGCAGATCCGGCTCAAGCGGCTGGCTGTGGCGTGAAGATCAACTACGAACCTTCCCAGGGCCGAAAATCCGGACCTGGGCACACGGCGATAAAATTAGCGAAGTGCCCCCGCAAAGATGGGAAGCCAGGATAGAGGCAGGCAAGAAATTGATGATTAAGAGAAACGACCAACAAGAATTCGAGAAGCAAACCACGAAGCTACTGAAAAACAGCGACACCGATACGCACTATGCGGATTTGAATAAAAGCGGTATGTCAACTATGTGTGGTAAGCCGATCCCCCCGGCGAGAACTAGCTCCTATCAGCTGAACATTACATATAAAAAATGCATTGGAGAGTTGAACTGGAGAGCACTCTAGCTGGGTGACATCCTTGAATCGCTCTTTGATTCAAGGATGGGACGCCAATGCTGCTGGACCGAAACGCCGAAGGCAGTTGGCCCCACCGCAGGTGATCAGTGCCCCGGAATCATGCCCCAGAGCATGACCATGGTCATGCCGATGACAATGATGCTGGTGGCCCAGGCGATGACGTTCCAGAGACGCGTGTTTTTGTGCTCGCCCATCAGGTCGGCACGGTTGATGAGCATCAGCATGAGAATGATGACGACGGGAAGCAGAACGCCGTTCAAGACCTGGGAGAGAATGGCGAAGTTGATCAGTTGCGCATCGGGCAGAATCAGCACGGTGAGCGCGCCGCCGGCAATCAGAAACGAGTAAAGCCAGTAGAAGAAGGGCGCTTCCTTGAAGCGCTTGTCCACGCCGGATTCGACGCCCAAACCCTCACAGACCGTGTAAGCGGTGGAGATGGGCAGGATCGAAGCCGAGAAGATCGAGGCGTTGAAGAGCCCGAAGGCGAAGAGGATGAAGGCGTAATCGCCGGCCAGGGGGCGCATGGCCTCGGCTGCGTCCGCGGCCGTTTGGATGGCGCCCATGCCGTGCACAAAGAGAGTGGCCGCGCAGGCAACGATGATGAACCAGGCGACGATGTCGGTGAAAAGGCTGCCGACGATCACATCGAGACGCGAGGCCGCATAGTCCTTGACGCGTATGCCCTTTTCCACGATCGACGACTGCAGGTAGAACTGCATCCACGGGGCGATGGTGGTGCCGACGACGCCGATGGCCATATACATGTAGGATTTGTCGCTCCAAACCGAGCGGGCCGGAAGCAGGACCGTGGCCTTCAACGCATCGTGCCAACTGGGTTGCGAGAGCACGCCCGCAAAGATATAGCAGATATAGATAAAAGAGGCGATGATGAAGATTTTTTCCGTGCTCTTGTAGCTGCCTTTCACCACCATGTACCAGACAAGGAACGCGCAGAAGGGCACGGAGATGAACTTAGAAACGTGAAAGAGGTGCAAGGAGCCGGCAATGCCGATAAACTCCGTGACCACGTTGGTGTAGTTGACCACCACCAGCAGCACCATGAGAGCAACAGTGAGGCGCAATCCGAACTCCTCGCGAATCAGGTCGCTGAGACCCTTGCCGGTGACCACGCCCATGCGTGCGCACATCTCCTGCACCACGATGAGGGCGATGGTGATGGGAATGATAGTCCAGAGGAGGGTGTAGCCGTATTGCGCGCCGGCCTGGGAATAGGTGAGGATGCCGCCGGAGTCGTTATCGACGTTGGCGGTAATGAATCCGGGGCCGAGGACGGCCAGAAACAGCAGTATCCGGGTTCGCCAACGCTTCAACATGTGGGCCGGTTCCTATTGTGGAGTCATAGAGAGTTTGTCTCGCTGCCTTTCTGACCATAACAGGCCGGGGCCGGGGGCGGGAAACGTGTCGGCACGTTGATGCAAAAAATTGAAAAGCAGGGATTGACAGATTATTGTTATATTGGTACATTGGTACTATTGTACCAGGAGGAATTCATGACACAAGAACAGCAGCATCGCGAACCCGTTATTGTAGAGCGCGTCCAGACCGGCGTGCGCATGGAAAAACGCTTGTTGAAGGTGCTCAAGGCCGTTGCCGAACTGAAGGAAATGACCCTGGGCGACCTGCTGGAAGGAATCGTCCTGCACGCCTTTGAGGGCAAGCTGGTTCCCTTCTCTCCACAGACGCTGAAGGAGATTGAGCAGTTCAAGTCGATCTACGGGATGACGTTGAAGGCCAGCGACAGCCACAACCTGAAGGAGCAAAAGCGCTGAAGACCCCAATTGCCATCGCTTCCTGTATTTGATTGGCCAAACGGGTATGAAACAAGAGGGGCACAAGGCACAATTTCGCCAAGCCTGAGAAGGACGCAGATGGACATCACCAAATTCCTTTCCACGCCGGATGCCGCGCGAGCCCAGCGGACAATCGCCAAGCTGCTCCGTCGTGGAGTTGAGCCGCTGATGCTGACCGGCGGCTTGGCAATTGAAATTCACCGGATACGAGAAGGATTCCCCACGGAGATGCGGCCACTCAACGACATCGATTTTCTGGCAGATTCGTTTGAAGCTATCCCGGGTACGCTCTCCGCGGACTTTCTGTTTCGCCACGTTCATCCGCATGACCCACCAGGCAAGACGTTGCTGCAGTGCGTCGATGCGGAGACGGCGGTTCGGGTGGATGTGTTTCGCTCATACGGAGGTGTCATGGCCCGTGCTTTTTCCATAGAGATAGCGGGCAGCAACATGCGCATGATCTCCGTCGAGGACTTAGCAGCGCGTATGGCACGTCTTTGCATGGATCTCGCGCGTGGCACGCCAGTTCCGGCCAAGCATGCCCGAGATTTTCTCCGGTTACTTCCTCTCGTGGACATTGGCAGGCTGGATGCGGCCTGGCATGAGCATCGCAAGCCAGCTCACCCCGCATCGTTCGCCGAGGTATCCAATCTACTCACCGAGCTGATTGCCACGCGGAATGAGTTGCTAATCGTTCCGGAATATTCGCGCAACACGAGTGAAACTTGCACCCGCTGCGAAGCAACAAGCGCCTTTCCACTGGCCGATGCGAATCGCATCCTTTGCCTTCTTGGCTATTGCTGAGCTCTACTGCTCCGTCTTAGTTAGTGAGTACGCCGTCAGGCGGTGGCGTAAACCGGTTCCTCGTCGGTGACTGCCTCGGAGGTAAGGCTGAGCAATGACGCGATCACGTCGGCAGCTCCATAAGATGATTGGCCGGGCGCGAGGAACTGCGCGACGGTATTCAGATCGTCGCCCACGGTGATCAGCGGTGGCTCGACAGACTGGTCCTTGCGCAGCTGGGCATGGCCGATATTGGCCAGCAGTGCGTTACACAGGCACTTGCGTCCGACCGTTTCCTCGACCTTGCCGCCCTTGGCCACGTAGTTGGCCACCGGCTCGGCGGAGCAGCGGTAGCCGATCTTGCCATCAGGCGTGGTGTAGGACTCGCGGAGCAAGCCTATGTCGCAGACCCTGGTGCGCGCAGCGGCTACCTCCGGATCGGAGTATGAGCCTTGCAACAGCGCCACCTTGAAGGGAAATCCTGTGGGTGAGGCGAGCGGATCGGTGAAAACCTCTGCGGTGCCTGTGACCGCCTGGGCGATAAGCGACTGTTTGAGATCTGGACGCAGGCCGGACTCCCGCGAGAAGGCAAATGCGGTGCCCACCTGCACGCCGGCGGCACCCTGCTCGAGGGCGTAACGCACACTCTTCGCGTTGCCGTATCCGCCAGCCAGCCAAAAGGGCACGCCCAGCGCGCGCAAAGCTGCAATGTCTACCTGGTCGCGTTCTCCATAGACCGGCTCACCGGCAGCGTTGAGCAGCAGCTTGCCGCGCGGCGGCGCATTGTGTCCTCCCGCCGTGGGGCCTTCGATGACTAGCCCGTCGACGCGTCCGCTGGCGCGGCGCAGCATAGTTGTGGCCAGAGTGTTGGAAGAGACGATGGCCAGAAACTTTGGCCGGTCGAGTTCGGAGAGCGGACCTTGCACGTAATCGGCGGGATCGAAGTTCATCGCCGTATCTGCATCCTGAGCAGCGCCAGTGACAGCAAGATGGTATTGAACGGGGCGAAGGCCGGCCAGAGCGTCCAGGACGCCGGGGATGTGGAGGGGAATTCCCGCACCCATCAGCACATAGCCGACGCCGGCCAGCATGGCGCCAAAGATCGACGGAAGGTGCGGCATCTGCACCTTCTCCAGGAAATTGATGCCGACGGGATTCTTGTGGCCATCACGGGCCAGATAGACCTCGACGAAGTTGCTGACAATGCACAGCTCGACGACCTTGCGCAGGTCGCGGCGCTGGTGCATCGGCGGCAGCGGGTAAGGCGCCAGCGCGGCTTTTCCGCCGGGGATGTAGTACTCGTCCCAGATACGCTGCGCCATATCGGGAAAGGGGAAGGCATCGAGACCGCGGCGCACGTGTCCGCCGGGGTCGCCATCGGCGAGGCGGCGAACAAAGAGCGTATCGAGCGCGGTGCCGGAGACCACGCCAAGCTGACCGAGTTTGGCGACAGTATTGGCGAGGCGCCAGTTCGAAACGCCCACGCCCATTCCGCCCTGAATGATTTTGGGAAACTGCATCATCTATGAATTGTTTCACAGATGGGGCTTAATCCAAAATTTTCTCTAGATTGAGAAACAAAAAAAAGAACTGATAGTGAGCAATACTGCTCACAAAATACCGAATTGAGACACATTTTTTGGGCGGCAAGCTGTGAAGAATGCCGCCCGTGACAGGCGCGGAGACCGGCCCGCTAGTTTTTATCGTACGCAGCATCGACGTCTGGAAAAGCGGCAAAACAGAAAAAGATCACCAAATTCCAGGTGATAAAGATAATAAGGGCCGCCCGCATTTCATCGGAAAGAGGAGCCTCTGCTTCTCCCACATATCTGGCCGACAAAAAGATCAGCGTTCTCACCACGATCGCCCCGGACTGGAACATCATGACCCAGCGGATCAAAGAGACCCAGAATTTATCGAGATTCCACAATTTCCATGCGCAGGCAAGATAAATCATCCCAAACATCAGGAAAATCACCGGAAGGCCCTGAGCATAGGCTCCCGCCGATCCAGCTCCTCCCGCCATAGCGGGCCGAACCATCCGTGGAAGCAGACTGAAGATAATAGCCGGCCGGGCGCCGAGAAAAGTCGCCACACTCGATTCCGGGTCGCCCCATGGAACCAGGGCAAGTAGCAAGTTCACTACCCCGCGAATCGCAAGATATCCGCAGATCAGGGAGATGAAGATCGGCTGTTGGCTCTTCATCTTCGTCGATTTAGGCAAACGCTCAGGGGGAATCTCAAAGGGCGGCGGCGTAGTTCCAGGCATTCGCCGCGGCCTGGCATCTTTCTGTTGCACCGGCATACTTCCTCCTATTCCATCTTGCTGTCCCCGCGCGATGAAGCCGAAGAATGACAGACCCCAAGCGATGGGATACACGATGCAATATTGTCTTTGCTAAGCTTTGCGGAAGTGTAGCACAGAGACATTACCGCTGGCTTTATAAATTGTCGCGCAGGAAGCTGATGACATGGTCGGCCTGAACGACGCCCACCATGCGGCCCTGCGTGTCGACCACGGCCAGCGCGTGAAGGTTGTACTTGTCGAAGAGCTCGGCCAGCTCGTTCTGATGGAGGCTGATGGGGCAGGAGAGGACGCGAGCTTCGGCCAGCGTGGAGAGACGCGTCTCCGGCTGGGCCATGACAATCTGTGCGAGAGGGATGGCGCCGCGCAGCACGCGGTGATCGTCGAGCAGATAGATTTCTGTGACGCTCTCCGGATCGCCGTCAAATGCGCGCAGGGCCTCGACGGCCTGGGTCACGGTCGCGTCTGTACCCACGGCAACAAAGTCGGTAGTCATGCAGCCGGCAGCTGACTTCTCGTCAAACTCGAGCAGCTCCTCGACCTCCTGCCGCTCCTCCGGCTCCATCTCTTCGAGAATGGCGTCGGACTGCTCCTCGGGCAGCTCGGCCAGCAGGTCGGCCGCGGCTCCGGGGTCCATCTCCTCGACGATGTCTGCAATCTTCTCTTCACCGAGCTTTTCGAGGAGCGACTTTTGCAGGCGAGGCTCAACCTCCTCGAGGGTCTCGGCGGCCACATCTTCATCCAGCGATGTGAAGATGACCTCGCGCTCCGCGGGAGCCAGGTCCTCGAGAATATCGGCCAGGTCGGAGGGGTGCATTCCGGCCAGTCGCTCGTACTCGATGCGCAGCTTGACGCGGCGAGCCGGATCGACCTCGATGACGTCAACAAACTCCCATGGAATACCGCGGAAGGCGATTTTGCGGGAGAGCTTTTCCAGCGTGGCGCGGGGCAATAATCCTTTAAAGACACGGCGGAATGCGCCCCTCAACCCCACCTCGACCTCGGCCACGCGCAGCAGGTGAGCGGCGCCCTGGCCCATCCACTCCAGATCGACGTCGTTGACGCGGACCACCTTGCGGCCATGAATGTCGATAATCTGGCGGTCAACCAGGTCCTGGCTTAGATAGAGATAATTGCCCTGATCCGCCAGCGGCACCATGGCGCCGGCCGAGCGCAGTTCGAGCGTACCGGCGGGCGTCTCCATCACATCCTGCGAAGGCACGATGCACAACCCATCGCGGGTTTTGAGCACCAGTCCGGCCACCTTGCCGGCATCCTCGCCGGTGGCCACTGCGATGTCCTTGAGCCGCCCGCGCAGGTGGCCATGGGAATCGGTCACCGGGGTGCCGAGCAGCGCCGTCAGGCTGATGCGGGATGTGGTGCGGGGGCGCATGATGTGAGTGTATCGCCTGGGAGGCAATTTACGCATCAGAACTTATGCTTTCTAGATTCACCGGACATCGATGGGGAGCGAGCGCCATGTGTAATAAAGAGATATATACATCCCCCCGCAAATATGCACGCGCGACGGGAATCAATGCCCCATTAATGTATCGAATGTTTCTTATTATCCGGAAGGTGGACGGACACCAGGTTACGGCCATGTTCTTTGGCCTTATACATTGCAGCGTCAGCACTTCGCATCATGGTTTCCCAGCCGCCATTTGTCTTATCAAGCTGGGCCACGCCCGCGCTGACGGTTAAGTGAATAGGCCCGGTTTCGAAGGGAATTTCCAGCGATTCAATGGCCTGTCTCACTCGCTCCGCAGTGAGGATTGCGGCGGAGACAGGCGTGTCTGGCAGCAGGATGGCAAACTCCTCGCCCCCTGTCCGCGCTAATGAATCCTCGCCACGCAGCATGGTTTTCACCTGGCCCACCAGTGCCTGCAGTGCGCAGTCACCCACAGCATGTCCCCGTGCGTCATTCAGTCGCTTGAAATGATCGATATCAATAATGATTGTGCAGAGTGGGCTACCATGCCTTAAGCTTCGCGCTGTCTCACGCAGGCCCGCTTCCTCCATCGCTCTGCGATTCATCGCCCCGGTGAGGGGATCGGTACGCGCCTGTTCAGCCAATTCTCTCTCCAACTCGGTCACCATAAACCATAGTTCGCACATCACCATGAAGGTGGCTAGAAAAGCCATAGCGGCCAGCGAATACAGCCATCGCGGGTCGGCATGGGCATTGACCGTCTCCCACGGCCGCGCATAGATCATGTTGGTCAGAGCGGCCCGGTAGGCCGCCACGCACATCGCAGCGCATAAGATGACCGCGGATACACGCGACACCGCTTTAAACGGCCCACGCCCATGCTTCAACAGAATCCACACGGAGGCGCCGCACACCGCAACAAAGGAAATATTGGTAAGATTGCCGCCGTACGGGATTCTCAAGAAAAACAAGACGGAATAGAGCACCAGCACGGTTGCGATGCTCATCCAGGGCCAGCGGCTCAGCATCGGCTTGCGCACCACAAACCAGCGCAGGCCCATCAACTGCAACATGAAGGAAATAAGGTAAAGCTGGTTGGCGATCATACTGCTGAGTACGGTGGGCACTTTCCCTTCCAGGCCCTGCAGAATCAGCTTGGCCAGGCCGACAATGAGCCCGCTGGCAAACCAGGCAATTCCCGTCACGCGGCGGTTGTACCACGCAAGCAGACTGAGGCACACCGCAAAGACGGTAACCGTGGCGATGTTCGCGAAGAAATAAGTTCCGTAGTCCATCTTCCCAACACAGACGAAATCAGTATTCCCGGATATTGTTGAAAAGGCATAACATTGTGTGGCGCCTCGTCGAAACGGTTCTCCAGCGTTCGCAACAATATCTATCTGCTTTATCGGCTGAAATCTATCTTTAGTCGATTTATAGATAAGGACGGGGTAATTTGTACGGCCAACCGTGTAGCCCAACAGCCACAATATGACCTATTTCAAGCCATTTCGGCGAACAGATCATGTGGTTTTCCGTTTGCCACGGGCTGGCCCTGCTGTCACAATGGCAAAATCAGGCGAACGCAGATCATGGCCCTGGCACAACGATGAAAATCTGCCCGCAATGCGATACCGGCTATCCCGATAACGCCGTGACCTGCCCCACCCATGGCGGGTTGTTGAGCGAGATTCTCGACCTGCGGCCTGGAATGTTGATCCGCAAGACCTACCGGATTGAGCGGCTGCTGGGCAAGGGCGGGATGGGATCGGTTTATCTGGCGCGGCACGAGCTGATGGATGCGCCGCGGGCGCTGAAATTCCTGTCGCATGAGCTGAACAACGACGAGGCCTTCACTCGCCGCTTTCTGCGCGAGGGGCGGATGCTGCGCCAGGTGCGGCACAAAAACGTGGTGGACTGCGGGGATCTGGAGAGGGCCGAGGACGAGCGGCTATTCTTCGCCATGGAGTTTGTGGACGGGCCGGATTTGCGCGGCTTGATGCACCAGGCCGGTGGGCGGCTGGATGTGGCCGAGGCGCTCAGCGTTGCGCGCGGAATCGCCGAGGGACTGGGAGCAGCGCACGCCCTGGGAATGGTGCACCGGGACATCAAGCCGGAAAACGTGCTGATGGCGCGGGACAAATCCGGGTGGGTGCCCAAAATCGCCGACTTTGGGATTGTGGCCACGGTGGAGAGCAGCACTGTCTACAAGACCACACGCGGCAGCCTGTTGACGCCGCCCTACGCCGCTCCGGAACAGTGGCGGGGCACGCGCGCGAGCGAGTTGGACGGGCGGACGGACCTATATGCGCTGGGTGGAGTTATTTTTGAGATGCTCACCGGGCAGACGGTCTTCGAGGCGGAGAACTACGAAGGCTGGCTCTTCGAGCACATGCAGACGCCGCCGAGGCCACCCAGCAGCCTGCGCCCGGAGCTGGCCGGCTGGAAGGGTCTGGACGCGCTGGTGCTGCGCCTGCTGGCCAAGGACCGCGAAGACCGGCCCAGGGACGTAGCCGAGTTGCTGGGGCTGCTGGATGCGGTGCGGCCGGTGGTCCCGGAGAGACAGCCGACGGTGCCCGAGGTACGGAAGGCAACGGTAATCGAGCCAAAGCCTGCCCGGTCATCGATGACGCCGATCCCGCAACCGGAGATCAAACTAGAGCCCATGGCGCCGGCGGGACAAGTCGCGCACTTGATCCCGGAGCCGGAGCCGGATGAGGTAATGCCGCGACGAAGAGCGAAATGGCTACCCGAGACGATCATCGCTGCGGTTGTTCTGATGGTTTTTTTCTTTTCCTGGCAGGAATCCAGAACCCGGGATGCCAATTTGTCTTCCGCGACGCCCGCGCAGACATCATCTGGCAGCCAACCGCAGTCTTTACAGGACCCCATCTACCAGCAGGCCAAGACATTGAGCGACCAGGGGCACTTCAAGAAAGCCGTTCCGCTCTTCGACCGTGCCTGCAAAGCCGGAGTTGTGCAGGCGTGCAGTGAGCTGGGCCACCTTTACGAATGGGCGCCCCACTTTACTGAGGCCGACAGCGTGACCCAGAACTATTCCCGCGCCATGAAGCTGCTTACAACAGCCTGCGATGCAGGGAACGCCGACGGCTGCACCTATCTCGGCTCTATGTACGATGTGGGCAGTGGTGTCCCGGAGGATTTATCCCGCGCAGCGGCTCTCTATAGCAAAGGCTGCGACGGCAACAACGCTACCGCATGTAACAATCTGGGGGTTGCCTTGATGTACGGCGCTGGAGTGCCACAGGACAAAGAGAAAGCCCGGCAGGTTCTCAAGAAGGGCTGTTCGCTGGGCGACCAAACGGCTTGTACCTGGCTCACGAAACTGTAAATGCGCGCCGCCGCTTGACACTATCTCGTCCAGCCTTGAAACTTCCCTTCCGAATCTATCATAGGATGACTTTCAGGCAACTCTTAGAATGACACCGGTGGCATCGTCTTGCTGAGGATGGTCGCTGGCGAAGCTCCGGGCGGCACGATAAATGCCATGCACGAGTTCGTTCGCTGAATCTTGCCGATGGGCGCGCACATATTCGATAACTCCGGCGGCGCCGAACTCCACGTCTCCCGACGTTGCCATCTCCGTCGTGCCGTCCGTCAATAGAATCATTAGATGCTGTGAGGTCAGAGGTATTGTCGAGGTGACAAAGTCAGAATCATTAAATAGCCCCAATGGCGGGCCTGAGCTTTCCAGGGCATAATCGATTTCGCCCGAGCTATTCATCAGAAAACCTGTAACGTGCCCAGCGCTCGAATAAGACAAGCAGCCATTCGTTACATCCAGACAAACCAGCAACATAGTAACGAACCGGGCGTCCTCCAGGTCCGCAAGCAGCATATGGTTGACGCGGCTCAGTATCTTCGCCACATCAGCTTCAACCTGGGCGAATGAGCGCACATAAGCGCGGGTCAACGCCATGACCAGCGCGGAATCCAGGCCGTGTCCGCTGACATCGCCAATACCGATGCAAATGCGTCCGTCAGGCATGGAGAAGATGTCCAGGTAGTCGCCGCAAGCTTCCTTGGCGGGGTAGATAGCGCTGGCGATATCAAATCCGGCGGCGCAGGTCATTGCGCCGGTGTAGAACCGCTGCTGAACGTCACGCGCCATTTGCAACTGAAGTTCCCTCTCCTGCTGTTGGCGGAGCACCGTAACGTCCTTGCACACAGAAACAAAATGAGAGATGGCGCCATAACTGTCCTTAATGGGGCTGATGGTCTGCTCCGCCCAGTACAGTTCCCCGGACTTCTTGCGGTCCACAAGCGTGCCGTGGAAATCCTCCCCCCGCAGAATTTGATCCCAGAGCCGGCTGTAGAACTCCTTATCATGCAGGCTGGACTTCAAGATTCCAGGCGTCTTGCCGACAACTTCTTGGCGTTGGTAACCGGTAATGACCTCAAACGCCGGATTAACATACTCAATCGTGCCTTGGTTGTCGGTGATCACGACGCTATCGGCCGTCTGTTCCACTGCCCTGGAAAGCAAGCTGATCGTTTCCCGAGAGCGGCGCCGTTCCGATTCAGCGCGTTTCTGCTCGGTCATATCGCTGACCATGGCAAGCGCGCCTTCAAAGCTCCCGTCCTCGCCGACAATCGGCGATGTGGTAACCCGCGCCCATAATGCTTTTCCATCCTTCTTGCGATATCGGGTTTCAATCTGCTCGCTGACGCCCAGGCGCCTGCGTTCGAACTCGGATTTCTTCTGCTCGACGTCACTCTCGAACATGAAATCAAAAAGCGGCCTGCCAAGCATTTCCTGGACTGTATACCCGAGCATTTCAGCCATGCGGCGATTGACCAGGGAGGTTTCAAAATCGGCATTCACCTTCCAGATGCCCTCGTATGCGGTCTCGAAGATGCTGCGATACCTCTTCTCGCTGTGCTCCAGAGCTTCGAGCGTGCTCTGCTTGCGTATGAGTTCAGCTCGCTCCGCGATCACGGCGGCCAATGCCATGCCCGAGGCCGAGGTGACGACGATAAATGCCTGGAGCAGTATGGCGTTCTGCTCGACGTTGCCATAGATGACGAGCCCGAAGCCATGGGCGGTCCCCCACACGGCAATGGCGGAACTCAAAAAGCTCACGATTGCCGACCCGGCTACCTCGAACCGAATCGCTCCCCAGAGCACAAATGGGAAAACGCCGAAGGCGAATACGCCGGCATGCATGGATCCAAGCCGATGACCGAAGATCAGCGAGGCGCTGCCGACAGTTCCGAGCAGCAGGCACGCCAATTCGATCCGCCGCTGCTTATCCCGGATCGCCATCAGTCCTGAAAAGGTCAGTATGAGAGGAGTAACGATCAACACTCCCGTGGCGTCGCCCCACCACCACTTCAACCATAGAAGCACTAAATTATGCCAGGTATTCCCGCCGGCGATAGCCAAAACCGCGGTGCCCACAGTCGCGCTGACCACGGTGCCGCAGATGGCGCCGCAAACACTTAGTCCGAGCACATCGCGAAGCTTGGTGAGGGAATGCCGAAAATCGGGCAACCGCCGCATGAGCCATGCGCCGCACAGCGGGCCAACCGTGCTGCCCAAAGCGGTTCCGGCCGCGGCCAGATGCGGGATGCCGGTAAAGTAATTTACGGTAAATGCGGCCATGGCAACTGCCGGCCAGATGCGATAGCCGAAAAGGAGTATGGCGGCCAACGCGACGCCTGCCGCCGGCCACACGGGGGAGACGGTTCCACTTGGAAATGGGACTGACAGTCCCATTTCGCCAGCCAGTAAACAAGCGGCAAAAACGCAGACAAATTCCAAAGCTCTACGGAGCCTTCGATGACTCTGAAGGAGACTCGGGTGCATTTCGGAGGTCGAATTAACGCTGCGTGCGGCTGTCTTCAATAACCGCCCCTTACCTGGGCATCTGGTAGCCGTACACCACCAGATGATTACCAGCCTGGATCGTTAACGAAAGTTGATGGCTGTTGTTAAGAGAAGTGGAATACCTGGGAACACGGCACGCTATTTTGATTCAATCAGCGGGAATTGGATTTAAAAATGCGAGCGATTTTTCATTATCGAACGGCATATGCCGAGATTACGCAGTTTACGGGCGATAAATCGGCCGCCATCTACTGTGTTTTCAATTATATAGAGTTTTCTTCTCCTTCCAAGGGCATTTCCAGATGTATCCTCCATGATTTGCTCGATTTACCGGAAGGCACGCTTATTACAGACTCACTTCTGACACTTTTCAAACGGGTCAAACCACATTTTCTTGACACAACACCTAGTCAGACCTGAAACTGCTTCAAGGCTGCCGGGGGCGCAGTGGGACGAATGTGTTCCGAATCGCTCCAGAAGGGACGATGACGAACCTGGTGACGGAATCCAAGACAGGACGGCTGAGTCTTCGGCTGAATTCGACGATGGAGAGCGTCGATGAGGTGGAGGCGGCGGCGGAGAAGCTGGCCGCCGATGCCGGCCTGGACGAGGATGAGCGCTTTCACGTGGCGATGGCGGCGCGCGAGGCGGCAGTGAACGCCGTTCTGCACGGCAACGAATACGACCCCGCCAAGCGGATCGCCGCCAGCTTTGAAAACACCGGCGCGGCGCTGGTGATTACCATCGCCGACCAGGGCCAGGGGCTGGACCCGGAGAGGCTTCCCGACCCGCGCGCTCCGGAAAACCTTTTGCGCGGCACCGGCCGCGGGATTTTCCTCATCCGCTCCTTCATGGATGAGGTACACTTCAAGCAACTGCATCCCGGAACCGAGCTGACACTGGTCAAACATCTGGCGGCGGGCAGAAAGGGATAAGAACTAGCGCAGAGCCTGGACAACGGATAGAGGCCACTTTTTCCGCCTGGCGTAACTGCAAGAGCAATAACCGTAACAACAACAAGGAGGAATTACCATGGCATTGAAAATTACTTCCCGAGAAGTGGCTGGCGTCAGCGTTTTGGACCTTAGCGGGCGAATCACCCTGGGCGAGGGCAGCGTGCAGTTGCGCGAAGCCATTCGCGGCCTGATCGGCAAAGGTACGAAGATCATCCTACTGAACATGGGAGACGTAAACTACATCGACAGCTCGGGGTTGGGCGAGCTGGTGAGCGCCTTTACCACCGCCAAGAATCAGAGCGCCGAAGTCAAGCTGCTGAATCTAACCAAGAAGGTTCACGATTTACTGCAGTTAACCAAGCTGTACACGGTCTTTGACATCTACGACGACGAGGCCAGCGCCATCGCTTCGTTCAAGAAGTAGGCAAACGGGGCAGCGCCCTAGTTGGAACCTGTCAAAAAAGGCCATCCCACGGCACGGGATGGCCTTTATTGCTCCTGAGCTATTCGCCAGCCGGGTTCAGACCAGCATGGAAACCCGTTCTGGAATACAGATCACCGGCATGGTAACCGGCGCCGGTTGCTGTACGTGTGAATGAGCGCCGCAGGTAAGCCGATGGACAAAATGGTAGGGCGGCCAGGGACCTGAGAGCTGCATCTGATACTCCCGCATCGAAACACAGATTGTGGAGAATTTGTTCAGATAGCGCTCCACGCACTTTCGGTCGATCAGATGCGCTATGTCCAGAGTCATCTTGCATTTATCGGTCAACCGGCAACTAACCTCTTCGTCCAGTGGCGTGAAGAGACGGTGCATTTGGAAGCTGACGGCGCGGGCGCGGGTCTGGCGTTCGCGTTGGCGGGCAGCATTCTCGCGCAGGTTGGTGAAATACTCCCGGCTCGCGCCATCGGCCGGCAGACGCTTGCCGGCGGCGTGGCTGCCGCAGTCATCCACCAGAATTTTCAGATGCATTTCGGCCTTGCCGCGCAGTTTGTCGATGTGGCCAAGGAACTGGCGCTGGTTGGAACGTATGGACTTGCGCAGGCTTTCGTCGTTGTGGAAGACGGTTCCGAACCGGAATGGCAGCACGGTGGAGTGCTGGAAGCAGTCGGCAATGACCCGCGCATGGTCCACGCCGGATTTCTGGTTGAGGGCTTCTGATGGGTTGTGTTCGCTGACGATTACGGCCAGTTCGCTGGCGGGGTAAAGAAAAACCTGGTTTCCGCTGACTCCGAGGACCGATTCCATCGGGATGGGTTTGCGATGACGGGCCAATTCAGGAAATGCTTGCTTTTCACCGATGCAGTAGGCATACCAAGCCATGAGGAGACACTCCATCTGCGTGCGCTGGTAAGCGCCACTCGTTGGTGAAGCTCTGGGAACGTAGAAACAACGGCATAGAAGGCAAACGACCGGGGGATAGTGAACAAGCCCGGACCAATTAAGGCAAATAGTAGCCCTGCGTCAATACTACTGGCAACGTCCGGCGTCACAGAGCCCTATGAAAGGGAGCCGAACTCTTCAAGTCTGTATTTATATAAGCAAAATACAAGTTGACAGGATAAACATTCGATCTAATCAGGACAGACATACAAGTCTGGACTGATGGCTCTATATGCCTACAGGTCGCTTTCGGGAGTCAACACCCGGGATTACTTCGATCCCTTCACGATATGCGGTATTGCCTGATCGCCACTGCGCAGCGCGGCCCGGTTCGGGTATTCTCATCGACAGGAGAAACGCGTGAAGCCCGTCCTTACCCGCACCCTGAAAGATTTGCAACACAACATCCTGGCCGGCATTATCACCATCGGACCGCTGGCCGTTACTTTCCTGATCTTCAAGTTTCTTCTCGACGAGCTGGCCAATGCCGGCATGCCGGTAATCCAGCTGCTGGCGGCGTTTTTTCCCCAGATTTGGCTCCGCCATCCTGTAGTACAGCCGGTTTTGGCCATCTTGCTCACCCTGGTGATGCTCTACGTGATGGGCCGGGTCACACACCTGGTGATCGGCCGCCAGGCCTTCGATATCTTCGAGGCCGTGCTGGAGCGGTTGCCCTTTGTCGCCAAGATCTATACCTCGGTGCGCCAATTGCTGGACAGCATGATGGCCAAGAAGGAATCCAGCCAGCGCGTGGTGCTGATTGATTTCCCCATTGCCGGGCAGAAGTCTATCGGCTTCCTGACGCGCACCATGACCGACGTGACGACCGGCGAATTGCTGGCCGCGGTGCTCGTGCCCAATGCCATCAACCCGACCTCGGCATTCTTGCAGATTTTGCCCATTGGCCGAGTCACGGACACCAACCTGACGATGGAGCAGGCGATGAGCATGATCATGACCGGCGGAGCGGTGGGACCGGAGAGCATACGGTTTTCCCGGCCAGAACTGGCGGCGGGAAAGGACATTACGCCGCTTGCGCCCTCGGCTTGACCTTAGCCAGGGATTTGTTTTTGACGGCTAGCCACACGAGCCGCCCGGCTCGTCCGCAATCAGCACCTCTTTAGCGTGACCGCTTTCGGCGGCTACCTTGCGCAGGCTGACGTGTTCGAAGCGCGCCCAGACGAGGCCCACGGGCACGATTCCTAGAAAGGTGACAAGAAGCAAAGTGGCGGCGCAGGCGGTGGCCGGCTCGGCTGCCACGCCGAAGAAGCCGGACATGGCGGCGGCGACCAAACCAATTTGCGTAAACCAGCCCAGCACCGGCAATTGGAATCCGCTGGCCGCCATGCTGGAGGCCATCAACACCATGCATTTGGCCAGCGTCAATTCCGCCAGTTGCGGGCTAGCGACAAAGGCCGTGGTGATCTCCAGATAGGCCAGGGTAATCAGCCCCCACATGGCCAGCGAGAGCGCCGAGGCAATGCCAAAATCAGAGAAAGAACGCATCGTATCCAGACCGGCGCGAAAGGCGCGAATCTTATCGCCGATAGCGCGCCCCAGGCCTTTGGAGATAATTCCGAAGGCGTCTTCGAGAATCGTCGCCACCGCTCCCCCCGTAAAACGCACGAGCACAAGAAAAATCGCTCCGGCAACGGTGGTGATCAGCGCCCCATAACTGACTTTCTTCATCACTTCAGGGTGGGGCATCGTGTTTGGCCCGCCGAACCATGCGCTGAGCAGAATGGTGGCGGAAAAGATCAGAGCCATCGCACCGGCATCGAAGAGGCGCTCAACAATGTAAACAGCGATCTGGTTGCTGAGCGGCAGGCCGGTCTTTTTTGCGACAAGATAGGGCCGCACGGGATCGGCAATGCGGCCAATGAGCGCTACCGCGGTAAAGCCGATGACCTGCGTTCCCAGCAGCGAAAAAAGCGGCACTTTTTTTATGTGGCGGAGCAGCAGCGCCCAGCGCACAGAGCGAAAGGCGTAGCAGATGTAGATACAGCCGAAGGCAATCGCAATTTTTCCCCAGTTTGCCAGTTTGAGTTGGGAGTAAAACACGCCAAAATCAAAGTGAATCCTGTCGCGCCCCCAAACAACCAGCGCAATCAGCGCCAAAAACACCACCAAACCTGCAATCAACTCGCGTTTCTTCAAGACTTCTCCGTTCCCGCTGCATGAATCTCTCTTTAGTCTAATCTCTCACCCAAACATGAATAGGACATTAGCGATCAGGCTTTTCCTGCGCTTTCGGCGTGGATGCCGCCTGTCGGGCTTGCGCTTCGCGCGCCAGCACGCGCCGGTTGAACTCATGAATCACGCGCGCTACGTAGGCCCGCGTCTCGCGATAGGGCGGAATGCCATGATACTTGTCAACAGCCTCCGGGCCGGCGTTATAGGCGGCCAGGGCCAGCGCCAGATTGTCGCGGTAGCGGGTGAGCAACTGATCGAGGTAGGCCGCCCCGCCGCGCAGATTGTCGTCTGGCTTGAAGCTGTCAGTAACGCCCATGTCTTTGGCGGTGGCGGGCATCAGTTGCGTCAGTCCGCGGGCGCCGGCGCGGCTGACGGCGCGGGTGTCGCCATTGCTCTCGGCCTTCACCAGGCTGGCCAGCAGATCCACGTCGAGGTTGTGCTCGTGGCCGGCTCTCGAGAGCATCTCTCCCAGATCCGCCGGAGAGAGCCTGGCGTTTTGTCTGGAATGCGGACTGGCTGCGGATGGATTGGAGGTTACGGCGGATTGCGGAGCGGGTGGCGGGTCGGGCAGTTTCTCGATCGCTGCGATCTCCTCTGCGCTGAACTCGATGTAGTTGTCTTCGCCGGCGCTGAGGTAGAGGCGGGTACGGCCCTCGATTTCGGCGTGATGGTCACAGCGCATCTCGAAGCCGTTGCGCAGAGTGACGCGCTCGGCGGAGTGGGCGGATAGAGAAAGGGTTGCGAGAATCGCGATGATCCCTGTCGTAATGAAAACTCTTCCGCGCATCTTGAAACCCGCTCTCGAATTCGCCGGTAACCCTCAAACACCCGCGGCGACTCGTTTTCTGACAGCCGCTTCCAGCACCACGGCCACGCCGTCCTCATCGTTGGGTGGGGCCTGCTTCCAACCGCGCGTCTTGGCCAATATTCGCAACTCCTGCGCCGCATTGCCCATCATCACGCCCTGCCCGGCCCACTCCAGCATATCCACATCGTTCCAGTTGTCGCCAATGGCCATGGTCTCCTTGCGGTCCACTCCCAGCAGGCTTGCAAGTTTTTGGAGCGCCCAGCCTTTGGAGACGCCCCGCGGCAGCAGGTCGAGGATGGATATATCGCGCGCCGGATACTCGGTCCGCACACACTCGCATTGTCCGGATAACTCGCTGGACTTGATCGCCTGCTCTGCCTGGCGCATCGCGCTCACGCCGCCACAAGCCATGCCCTGAATGGGGTCTTTGCCGTCCACCAGCGCATCTTCCAGCGGCTTAACCACCTCGATGGCGTTGCGGTTGGCTTCGACCCATAGAGCGATGCGGCCGTTCGCCTGTTCCAGATCTTCGAGCACCAACTCGCCGCGGCCGGGACGGTCAAAGGTGAAGACCACGGCCCCGAAGGGCCGGAGCAACCGGCACAGTCCACGCGCGGTTTCAGACGGGAGCTGGCAGCGAGCCAGAGAATCTCCGCCCAATGTGCGGATCGCTGCTCCATTGGATGTGATAAGGGGCGTATCCGCTCTGAGGCCGAGGCCCTCGAGCAGCGGCGTAGTGTAGGCCGTGCGGCGGCCCGTTGCAATCGACACGATCATGCCCGCCTGCTGCGCGGCCCTGAGCGCCCTGGCCGTGCGCGCGCTGATGATCTGCGCAAAGGTGGGCAGCAGCGTGCCGTCCATGTCGATGGCCACCAGCCGAACGGGAGGGTGCATAGCTCCAGTGTACTTGTGACGGCGGTCATACGGTGAGTGCCGCCGAATTGCTATGGTTACGCCATGAAGAAGAGCGGTCTGTTTCTTTTGATTCTGTTGTCATCACGTTTGCTCGCGGCACAGAATGTAGCACCGAAGTCCGTGTCCACCGCGCCGGAAATTTTTCTTGTCGGCAGCGTGCATAATATGCACTTCGAGGAGCGCTATCACTATTCGCTCATCGACTTGCAGGCGCAGGTACGCGCGCTCCATCCCGACGCAATCTGCGGAGAGATTACGCCTGAGGCTTACAACGGGCCTATGGAAGGAAACTTCCCTCCCGAGGCAGCCATGCTGGCCGAGATGTCGCCAGGCTGGGGCGCACGCTTTATTCCCGCCGACTGGCGAGTCAGCTTTGCATGGCAAGAGCGCGCCGGCCGGCAATTGTCCGAAGACAAGACGAAGTCTGCCGAGATCGATGCCGAAGAAAAGAATGAGTTAATGTTCTGGGAAAACTTCTCCGGCATTTCACTCTATGATTCTACGAATAGGTCAGCGCAATTCCTGGCTATGGTCGATCACAAATTTGAAGATATGATCGGAGAGAACACGGCTGCCGATATTGCTTACGGCGCCTGGCACGAGCGCAACCGCAAGATCGTGGAGAACTGCCTGACCGAGGCGGGCACGGCCCGGCGCATCGTCTTTGTCTTCGGCAACAGCCACCTTCCGCAACTTGGGCACCAATTGGCAGCGCGCGGCCTGACGGCGCAGATTCCGCCGCGAGCCTTCACTCCGGCGGGACTGGGGACCATGCCGCCGGCGGTGATCGCCCGTTGGCTGCGCAATCTGAAAAACCTGGAGGGCATTGAGGACGGAACCGTCACTATTTCCGCCGACAATCGCGCCAAGGTGAAGGATACCAATCGCGCGCCGGTTCTGCGCGGCGAGATTGATATTTATCTCGGCCGCCAGAGGGCCTGCAGTGGCGATGACGTTGGGTGCAGTGCTGCACCGATCCGGTAAGATTTGGCTATGGAACGAATTTGCAGCCAGTGCCGGGCGGTGCTCGGCGAACAAACCATGGCGGATTGGTGCCCGGCTTGCGGTGGAGCGTTGGTCGAGCGGACCAGCCTGTCGGCTGTCAACGAAAACAGAACGCCCGCGGCCGAGGTCGATCATCGAGGCATCGTGCTGCCCCGGAGACACGCGGTGGGCGGGATCATTACGCCGCAGTAAGCTGTGCGTTCGTCGAGTTGAATGAATCAGGAGCTTGTATTGAGTCCAACCACTTCGGCCAGCCGGGCCTGGCGCTCATCGAAGGTCCAGAATCGTTCCGCCTTCAACTCCAGCGCGCAAGCCACGTGAAGCGAATCGAGAGTGCGGATGCCGAGAGTAGGGCCGTGGCGTTGAGCTAGGCCAATGTTAGTTTCCCATGCGCGATGAGGAAACTCGACAGCAGTCCACAGGCCAGAGAGGTAGTCGCGCTGGAATTCTCCCCATACTTTCTGTGCTTCAACGAGAGTGAGCCGTTTCAGAAAGACCTGTTGATAAATAGCGTTTGCCAGTTCCGCGTGGTTGAAGGGCGTGATCCAGATGGAGAAGCCAAGAGCCATGCGCTGGTCTACGTGCGATGAGTGCGCATCCGTGATGTAGCTCGAAACCAGAAAGCTCGAATCGACGTAGGCGTTCAATAGCGGCTGTTCTCCCGGTCAGCAATAAGATCGGCAACTGGGGTCAGGACGCGGTCGCCGAAGATGGCGCGGCGGCGAGCGGCAAAATCCGGCCACTCGACAGGCTGAACTTTAGGCGATTCGGGCACAATGCGCGCCATAACGCGATTGCGCTTCTTGAGCTCGACAACTTCACCGGCTTCAAGCCACTTGAAGAGTTGCCGACTGTCGCGGAGTTGGCGTACGTTTACACTTGGCATAGATACACTGTGACACATAATGTGTCACAGTGTCAAGTGAACGTTACGAATCTAAATTAACTCGTTTATTTAGACCACTTTTCCAGTCGCCATCCATACATTACCTTGAGTTCTTCCGAGCGATGTCTTGTGACCGCTTCAAGGCAGGCATACTTGATCATTGGAGCGGCACTGCCTCCCCTGTAGAGATCGTACTCAGCAGAACAGTTTGCGTCTCGAAACCGAATCCATAATCGCTGAGCTACTTGCAAATTCACAAGGTTATCTCCGTCCACCACAGTCAGAACTCGACGGTAGAGCTGATTCAACTCTGCATCTGACTTCTCGTAGGCATGATAAAAACAGGCGGTTGTTTCCGCTCCCGATCCAGCTTCCTGACATGGTCCATCTTTCGCATTCATGTGTTGCGCAGAACAACAACTACCGAAAGCAAGCCAGACTGACGCACACAATAGGCATACACCAAGAAATCTAAAACGCATTCTAGTCACTCCTTTCGTTCACTCATTCGTACCGCAGCGCTTCCGCCGGCAGAATCCGCGATGCAGCCGACGACGGATAGAGCGTGGCCAGCAGCGAAATTCCTATCGAAACTACGGAGACGATCAGGCCATCGAGGGGACGCGGGGCGAAGGGCAGCGTGTCAATCGAATAGACTTCCGCGGATAAGTGGATGAAGTGATAGTGTCCGCCGGCCCATGCGACGAGATAGCCGAGTGCCAGGCCGACAACAGTCCCGATGACGCTGATGAGGAAGCCTTGCAGCAGGAAGATGCGGCGAACTTGAGAGGGCTGAACGCCGAAGCTCATCATGACGGCGATGTCGCGGGTTTTTTCCATCACCATCATGGTGAGGGCGATGAGAATGTTGAGCGCGGCGACGATGACGATGAGCGCGATGACGATGAAGGTGACCACCTGCTCCAGCTTGAGGGCGCGGAAGAGCTCGCGGTTCTGCTCCATCCAGTTGGAGGTCATGAAGCCGCGGCCGGCCTCGTGCTCGATCTCGCGGGCGATGCGCGGAGCTCGGTCCAGATCGTCCACCTTGAAGCTGATTACCGAGAGCAGGTCGGGCTCGCTGAAGAGGCGCTGGGCCTCCGAGAGGCGCATAAAGGCCATGCCCGAGTCATATTGATAAAAACCCGACTGGAAGATGGCGGCGACGCGGAAGCGCTGGTATTTGGGCGCGAGGCCGAGCGGGGTCAGTTCGCCCTGTGGGCTGGTGACAAGAACGCTGTCGCCCACCTGCGCGCCGATGGTTTCAGCCAGGTTTTTGCCCAGCACCAGAGCAGGGTAAGGCGCGTTGATCCAGCCTTCGCCGGGAACCTGTTGCGCGAGCTTGTTGCGCGCCTCCGGTTCAAGGTCCTTTGCCGAGCCGGAGACGATGGTGCCGAGCAGGCTGCTGACCGTCCGCTCCTGGTCGGGGATGATGCCCTTGATGAGCGCGAATCCGGCGCGAGGTCCGCGCGAGACTAGCACCTGTCCGTAGATTCCCGGCGCGGCGGCGGTGACGTGGGGCACGCGGCGCAGGCGGGCGAGCAGCGGCTGCCAGTCGCGAATGCCGTCGGCCTCGACGCGCATCAGGTCTACGTGGGCCGAGACGCCGAGCAAACGCCCCTGGAGGTCTTGCCTCATGCCGTTGGTGATGGCCAGGGCGATGATGAGCGCAGCCACGCCCGCGGCCACGCCGGCGATGGAGATGATGGTGACCACGCCCACCACGGCCTGCCGCCGCTTGGCTTTCAGATACCGGGTTGCCACGTACAGCTCGAAGAGCATTGAATCTATTCTACTTGCGCGCCTGCTTCTATGATAGACAACGGCGTTAGCCTTGACGCGGTGCGTCATTTTTTGCGATAGTAGTGTATGGACTGGTTGCCACAGCCGGTCATTCCGCCCAAGTACCGCGACAAGCGTACGGAGCGTTTTGCCGCAGGGGAGCGCATCCGCGAGTTTCAAACGTTCAAGGAGCAGGCCGAGCGGCGTCTGGATATTCTGGAGACGGCGGTCAGTCGAAGGGATCTGATGTTGTTGCCTAGCAATCGCTTCGAGGCACTGGGCGGCGACCGCAAGGGGCAGTTCAGCATTCGCATCAACCAGCAATGGCGAGTGTGTTTTGAGTGGCCGGACGATCAAGACCGGCCTTGCAACATCGAAATTTGCGATTACCATTCATAAGGAGGCGGCTATGGCGCGCGATCCAATTCATCCGGGCAGGTTTCTGGCCGATGAACTTGATGCCCTGGGCATGAGCGTCCCCGAAGTGGCCGAGATTTTACACGTTCCGGCCAACCGGATTTATCAGCTTCTCAAAGGGCAGCGAGCCTTGACCGCCGATACGGCTTTGCGATTGAGCCAGTGGCTGGGCACCTCGGCAGAGATGTGGCTCAATCTGCAAAAGCTCTACGAGTTGCGCCTTGCCGAGCAGAAGGCCGGCAAGAAGATCAAGAACACGATCATTCGGCGAGAGGCCGCACAGGCGGCGTAATGCGATATTATGGTCCCCGCAAGACAGGCATTGTGGTATCCCACCCTTGCCGCAGACAAAAGTGGAAAGGATGGGGAACCTAGCGTCTGAGAATCACTACGATTGGCAATGTCGCTTTTTGTTTGTGATTGATTTGCAGAAACCGAGGAGTGCACTTCCCGTGCCAAGAAGTAGGAGTGTGCAAGGCTCTGGCGTGATGGAAGAAGAACTCTCAGCAGTACCGATTACCTGCTCCCCGGACAGGTCCGTATACTGTTGATAGACACTATCGACGGCTCCGGGATTATTAAGAGTAGTAATCATAATCTCATCACCGTCTGATCCGGAAATGGTAGGAACACCCTCATCACTGAATATTAAAACAATCTGCTGAACACAATTTGATGTACAGTTATAATCGGTATTGCTAAAGGCGAAAGATCCATAACCGCCGCCGAAATTGTATAGTAACTGCGTTGGTGTCGCAGATAACATACCATGTCCGAAAAGGTCTTCTATGTTGGCCGTGGAATTTGAGCCGCTCAATGGACCTAGTAGGTCTCCCAATGTAATGCTGCCATCCGTAAGCAACAGGTTCCAATCGAGAAATTGTGGAGGTGGTTCTGTGCCTTGGTAATAAGGCCCGATAGTGCCATCGGTCACGATAAAACCAGTGACGCTGGCTGAGCCAATCTGCAAATTGACATCGTAAGTGATATCGCTGGCATTACAGATGGATGCCGCGCTAAAAAACAAAAGCATCAGACCGAAAGCACGAGTGCATACAACAAGGGTGATTTGAGAAATACGCATGGATTTCACTCCTCTCAATACGAGATGGTGGAAAATGCTCTTTACGGAACCCGGACAGAATTAAATCCGCGGTAGTAGATAGTTGTCAAGTCTAAAGTGGTTTTTCCATAAATAATGATTTATTTTTCAATGCCGGAAGTGGCGCATTCCGGTGAAGACCATGGCCATACCTAAGTTGTCGGCGGAGGCGATGACTTCTTCGTCGCGGACTGAACCTCCGGGCTGGATGACGGCGGTGGCTCCGGCCTGGGCTACGGCTTCCAAGCCGTCGGGAAAGGGAAAGAAGGCGTCGGAGGCGGCGACGCAGCCCTTGAGCGGCAAGATGGCTTTCATGGCGCCAAAGCGTGCGGCGTCCACGCGGCTCATCTGGCCGGCGCCGACGCCGAGAGTTTGGCCGTCGCGGGCGTAGACGATGGCGTTCGACTTGACGTGCTTGCAGACGCGCCATGCGAAGAGCAGGCTGCGCAGCTCTTCGGCCGTGGGCGGACGCCAAGTGACGATCTTCAGGCCGGGGTCGAGCGCTGTCGCATCGATGCGGCCGGTATCGGCGTCCTGCAAGAGCAGCCCGCCTGACACGTGCTTGACGACGGGATGCGGAGGAGCGGAGTGGACCTCGACGAGGCGCAGATTTTTCTTGGCGCTGAAGCGCTCGCGGGCCTCGGCTGTGAAGCCGGGCGCGACGATGGCCTCGACGAAGAGTTTGGCGATCTCCGCGGCTGCATCGCCGTCCACGGCGCGGTTGATGCCGATGACTCCGCCGTAGGCCGAGACCGGGTCGCAGGCCAGCGCCTTGAGGTAGGCTTCGAGGATGGTTGAGCCGGTGGCCGTGCCGCAGGGGTTGGTGTGCTTGACGATAATGACCGCGGGCTCGTCAAACTCCTGCGCCAGTTCCCAGCAAGCGTCGAGGTCAACGATGTTGTTGAAGCTGAGTTCCTTGCCCTGGAGTTGCCGAGCGCCGGCAATTCCCTGCCCTGAGCCGTCTGAATAGAGCGCGGCGCGCTGGTGAGGGTTTTCGCCGTAGCGCAAGGATTGCGCCAGCGGGAGGTTGATGCGCAGGGTCGGCGGCAGGCTCGTCGCATCCAACTCGACTGGCACATCAGGCGCGGGAGCGTCGGAAATCTGGTCGAGCGTGTTGGCGATGGCTGTGTCGTAGGCCGCGGTGAGTGAGAAGGCCTGCCTGGCCAGCCGCCAACGGGTCTCCCGGCTAAGAGCGCCGTTGTTGGCCTTCAGTTCATCGATCAGAGCGGGATAATCAACGACGCGGGTCACGATAGCCACGTCTTCAAAGTTTTTGGCGGCGGAGCGCACCATCGATGGACCGCCGATGTCGATGTTCTCGATGAGATGGCCGAAGGCGACGTCCGGTTGCGCCGCAGTCTTTTCGAAGGCGTAGAGGTTCACCACCACCATGTCGATGGGCTGGATGCCGTGCACGGCGACTGCGGCCTCGTGCTCCTTGTTGCCGCGGATGTAGAGCAAGCCGCCATGAACGCGGGGGTGCAGGGTCTTGACGCGGCCGTCGAGCATCTCCGGAAAGCCGGTCAGCTCGCTGATGTCCTTGACTGCCAGGCCCGCCTCGCGCAGCGCGCGCGCCGTTCCGCCGGTGGAGACCAGCTCCACACCAAAGCCTGCCAGAGCCTGGGCAAACTCCACCAGGCCGGTCTTGTCGGTCACGCTCAGCAACGCCCGCCGAATCCGCTTTTCCGCACTCACAGTTCCACTCCTGTTTTGAGGTTTCACCAAGCTCCAGAGTACAACGATTCGCGGGTCAGGGGAGCAGGGCCCAGGATGGTCTGTTGGCTGCCAGAGGGTTAAGGGCCTGTCATCTAATTCCCCAGGCGCAGCGCCGGGAGCCAATTTTTCTCAGTTCTAGAAGCGAGGAGTGACGCATACCGGGGTCCCCGCGGAATTAGATGACAGGCCCTAACATCCGACTGCGAGTTTGCCTGAAATGCGATAAAGTTGAGGAATGGGAAGTTATTCCCCTACTCCTCATAATCCGGAATATCTGCGTCCGGACGGCAGTTTTAATCCGCCTCCGCCGCCCCCGGTTCGCCGGCAGCGTCACTCATGGTCCTACGCGCCCGCTACCTATGCGCTGGTAGGCCTCAATTGCCTGGTTTTTCTGGTGATGACGGCGCGCGGGGTGAGCGTCTGGGGTTCGACCGCCGATCAACTAAAGCACTGGGGCGCCGACAACGCCGGCTCTGTCCTGGTTTACGGCGAATGGTGGCGCATCGTCACCGCCATGTTCGTGCATGTGGGCTGGTTTCACCTGCTGGGAAACATGTGGTGCCTGTGGAACCTGGGATTGCTGGCCGAGCCGCTGCTGGGATCAGCGGGCTTACTGGCGGTCTATATCCTCACCGGCGCGGCGGGCAACCTGCTCTCCACCCTTGTCAACTGGATGTGGTACAACCCTGACTGGGTGAAGCTTCACGATCTGGCCGTGTTTCCATACGGCGCGGGCGCCTCGGGAGCGGTCTTCGGCATCGCCGGAGCGCTGATTATCCTGCTCAAATCGCATCGTTTGCCAGTGCCTACCCCGGAACTGCACAAGCTGCGCAGGCAGGTGATTTACTTTGCCGCCATCAACCTGGTGATCGGCTTCACCATCAGCCTGGGAGTCATTGTGAGTCATACCGGTGTGAGCATCGACAATATGGCCCACCTGGGCGGCTTCAGTTGCGGCCTGCTCTTTGCGGCCCCGATGGTGCCGCGGATTGGTTCGTCCCGCGATCTGTTTTTCTTCCGCCGCCGCGTGGCCACGGTGATGGTAGTGGGGATATTGGTGCTGTTCGGCTTCTACCTGGCCCAGCTGCCACGTTGAAGCGCTGCTACGATGGATTGAATCCTCGCTATCCCCTACCGCGTTGCCGTAGCGGCAAACTTCTTCACCATGGCCAGCAGCAGCTTGCGGTCGCTCTCGTTCAGGTTGCTGGAGTAGCGGCGAATCTGATTGAGAAAGCGCAGTTCCTCGTCGGAGAGCTTATGCAGGTTTAGCTGTTTGCCTTGTGAATCGTCTGCAAAAAACTGGGTGATGGGCAGGTCGAGCGCCCGCGCAATCTTCGACAGCGTATCCAGCGAAGGAACCGTATGGCCATTCTCCACGCGCGAGAGATAGCATCGCAACAGGCCAGTCTTCTTTTCGATGTCTCCCTGGGATAAACCCTTCTGCAGGCGGAAAGCGCGGATGGTGGTGCCGATCTTCAACATGGACATGTCCTGTTCCATTGCCGCCGGGGTTACTCTCGCGGTAGCAATCGATAGATTATTAACATAACAGTTAACATGGGATGGGCAAGAATGCAAGGGATTTTATCACGCCTGGAAACCGGAGTAACAAGGGCGCCGGGCGGCTGATTCCATGCGGAAGGCGGGAAACGGTAAACTCTCGCGGTGCGTGGACCGTCTGAATGAGTAGGGCGCAATCGGTCAGGGAGTGTGAATGCGGCGAAAAGCAATGCGGTGGGCGGTTGTCGCTGGAATCATTGTGGCCGGCAGTCTTGCCGCCCTGGCCCAGACGCCGGCCACGCCGGCGGCTCAATCCGCCGCGCCCGTGAGCACGCCTGGCGACCGCGAACCGTCTTCGCAGAGTCCTGCCGCACCGGCGCCGTCAGGCGGAAAACTGCACGGCATGGTCAAGAGCGGGAACATTCCCCTGCCCGGCGTGACCGTAACCGCCCAGAATACGCTCACCGGCAAGCGCTATTCCACTACCACCGACATCACCGGCGCATGGGTTCTGACCATTCCGCAGAATGGCCGCTACGTGCTTCGCACCCAGTTCGCGGGCTTTGCGCCCGTCTCGCAGGAGGCGTTGCTCAACGCCGCCAGTCGCGACCAGACGGTGAGCTTTGATCTGATGCTGGCCTCGCGGGCAGCTCAGCAGCAGGAGAGCGAGGCGGCGAACCAGCAAGCCATCCGGTCAAACATTCAGCAACTAACGGCCAACGGCGCGCAGAGCCTGAACCTGATGAGCGCGCTAACGAGCGAAACGGAGAGCCCATCTGGGCCATCTGGTTTGTCAGGCGCGGCGCTTCCCTCGATTGCAGGCAACTCAGACTTCGGCGACGAATCAGTGGCCATCAGTGGCCAGACAGGAGCGGTGAGTCCGCTGGCCGGGCTGGACATGGACCGCGTCCGCGATGCGGTGGAGACGCTGCGCGCGCAAGGCGCCTTGCCCGGCGGACAAAATGGACAATTTGGACAAGGCGGTAATTTCGGCGGCGGGGGCGGCGGATTGAGCAGCGGCTTCGGTGGAGCGGGCGGATTTGGCGGCGGAGGCGGGCGCGGCAACTTCCGTGGCTTCAATCTCAACCAGCCTCACGGCGCTATCTTCTGGATCGGCAGCAACTCTGCGCTCAACGCGGAGCCCTTCAGCCTGCGCGGCCAGCCACAGCAACAGCCGCCCTCCGGCACCAACCGCTTCGGGATTACGTTCATGAGCCCGCCTTATCTGCCGCATCTCACCAAGCCCAGCGGCAAAGACATGATGTTCCTGACGCTCAGCGGCCAGCGCAGCTCCAATCCGTTGGACCAATACGCGACCGTGCCCACGGACGGCAATCCAATTTTTGGGACGGTCGACGAGCGCGTGGGAATCATTCCTGGGCTGGCCAACCCGGTTACGCCCGTCCCTGTCGCCACCAACCTGCTAAAGTACATTCCGGCGCCCAACCTGCCCGGCTACGCGCAAAATTACCATCTGCTGACCACCGCGCAGACCAACACGACGCAGGCCGGCGCGCGCTATATGCGCAGCCTGGGCAAGAACGCTCTACTGCCCGGCGGCCGCGGTGGATTCGGCACAGGCGGGCGCAGATCGCAGAATCAAGGGCTGCGCCAGAGCATCAACTTCAACTACAACTGGACCGATTCGGCTGCTGACAGAGTCAATGTCTTTCCGCAATTGGGCGGCAAAAATTCTTCCAGCGCGAACTCCGTACAAGCCGGCTACACGGTTGGCTATCACAAGCTGACCAACATCTTCAACGCCAACTGGAATCGCGCCACCAGCCAGGCAACCAACTACTTCACCAACAAGACCGACGTGGCAACCAGTATCGGCATTCTCGGGCCGCCACCCTCAGGCTGCACCGTGCCAAGCTGCGTACCGGCGCTGAACTCGAGCCCGCTCAACTACGGCCTACCCAATGTGACGCTCAGCAGTTTCACCGGATTGAACGAGCAGCAACCCAGCTTTTCGCTTACGCAGACCATCTTGCTTTCGGAGGTGCTGAGCTGGATTTACAGCAAGCACAATCTGCGCTTCGGCAGCGACTACCGCCGCGTGCACCGGGATTTTCTTGGCAACTCGAACTCCACAGGCTCCAACTACAACGGAACCGGCACCTTTTACTTCACGGGCATATACACCGGCTCATCGCTGGCGGATTTTCTGCTGGGCGAACCGCAGGAGACCAGCATCGACTCCTCCGACGGCAAGAGCTACCTGAGAGAAAATGTCTGGGACGCCTACGCGACCGACGACTGGCGCGCGCGGACCAACCTCACTCTGAACTACGGCCTGCGTTACGAGTATTTTGCGCCTTACACGGAGAAGTACGGCCATCTGGCGATGGTGGATACGAATGCGGCCGGCGGGTTTACCAATCTGGCCGAAGTGCCTCCAGTGCCTTCCTGGAGCAGCCCGCTGCCCGCCTCGCTGGTCTTCCCCTTCCGCACCGCATTTGCTCCGCGCGTGGGCGTGGCGCTGCGGCTGCCCAAACAGACCATAGTGCGCGCCGGCTTAGGCATCAACTACACCGTCAGCCAGTACGCCACATTTGCCACTATCATGGCGCATCAACCTCCCTTTGCCAACGAGCAGACCAACGAAGTGGCTACAACATGCGCGCCACCGGCGACTGATTGCCTTTCACTGGCAAACGGATTTCCCGCGCCGAACACATTGGGCAACTACGCGCTCGATCCGCACTACCATCTGCCCTACGTCGAAGTGTGGAACATCGACGTGCAGAAGACGCTGCGCTGGGACGTGGTGCTGAACGTGGGCTACAGCGGGTCGAGAGGCAATCATCTGGACATCACCAGCGCGCCGCGTCCCACGTCCACCAGCCATATCTTCAACTATGAGCAGTCCGCGGCTTTTTCGAAGTTTAACGCAGGGACGCTGCGGCTCAACAAGCGGTTGAGCAAGGGCATTGCCTTCGGCGCGAATTACCAGTACTCGCACTCCATCGACGACGCCGGTTCGGTGGGCGGAACGTCGACGGTGGTGGCGCAGAACTGGCAAGACCTCAAGGCTGAGGAAGGCAACTCCAGCTTTGACCAGCGCCACAAGGTCAGCGGCACTTATCTCTACGAGCTTCCCTTCGGCAAAGACAAACTCTGGTTTACCAGCGGCGTTGGCGCGCATATTCTGGAGGGATTTTCCGTCTCCGGCAGCTTCACGTTCGCCACCGGGACGCCGCTCACGCCCGCTTACCAGGCGGGCGTTGCTGATGTGAGCAGCGGCACAGCCGGAACGCAACGGCCCAATTACACAGGCGTCTCGGTCACCGCGGGCGCAGGCTCGCTGAAAGAGTGGTTCAATCCCGCGGCATTCACGCAGCCGCCCAACAATTCAACCACGCCAAGCTGCCCCAACTGCGGCAATGTATCGCGCAACTCCGTCGCCGGGACGGGAACCGTGCAGAACAACATGGCGCTCTCCAAGACGATGCAACTGGGCGGCACGCGCAGTTCGGAGTTCCGCGCCACGGTCAACAATGTATTCAACACCGTACAGTACGCGGGCGTGGACACCAACGCGGCTTCGCCCAGCTTCGGGCAGGTGACTTCAGTTGCCTCCATGAGGTCGTTCCAGTTCACGGCGAGGTTCAGGTTTTAGTGACAGCGGAGTTAGCGGGGTTAGTTGAGCTAGCGGAGTTACAAGTTGGCGAGTCAACATGAAAGGTCGTTTATGAGTAGTTGGGCGCAAAGAACTGGAGCGGGTTTTACGGCGCTGGCGATGGTGTTGGCGTGCGCGTGGCCCGAGCCTGCTTTTGCGCAGAGTTCCGAGCAGGAATCGCGAGGCGGCTTTGTGCTCAAGATGAACGCCGAACTGGTGCTGACCAACGTGGTGGCGCGCGATGCGAAGACCGGAGAGCTGACGCGCGAGCTCAAGCAGAGCGACTTCAGCATTTATGAAAACGGCAAGCAGCAGCGCATCTCGGCCTTCGATTTTGAAACCGTGGAGATGGCCACGCCGCTTAACGAGGCCACTGTCAGCGGACTGGCCACGGGAAGCAGCGCGAACAAGTCCGCTGCCGTTGCCCGCGCCGAAGATCTGCGCAACCACCGGCTGATCGTGATGTTCTTCGACCTGACCTCGATGCAGCCGGAGGATCTGGACCGCAGCGTAGCGGCGGCGCAGGAGTTTCTGCGCACGAAGATGCAGCCGGCGGATCTCGTGGCGTTGATCTCGCTGGGCAACGCGCTCAAGGTGGACCAGGACTTTACCGCCGACAAGACCGCGCTTATCAACGAGGTCGCCATCTACAACGGGACAGAAAGCCAGGGCTACGCCCAAGGCGCAACGGCCAACACCAACCAGGCGGAAGACGCGACCGGCTACACGCCCGACGAGAGCGAGTACAACGACCTCAATACCGACCGCGAATTGTTCGCGCTGAAAGCCGTCGCCAAATCGCTCGAAAAGATCACCGAGAAGAAATCGCTGCTGTACATTTCCGGCGGAATTCAGCGCGACGGCATCGAGAACCAGGCTTCGTTGCGGGCGGCTATCAACGCGGCGGTGCGCGCCAACCTGGCAATTTATTCCGTGGACACGCGCGGCTTGCAGGCCGTCTCGCCGCTGGGCGACGCCGCGACAGGCAGCCTGCGCGGGACCGGCGCCTTCAACGGCGGCGCGCTCACCAACAACATGAACGCCAATTTCGCCACGCAGGAGGTGATGTCCACACTCTCCACCGACACCGGCGGCAAGGCCTTCTTCGATTCCAATGATTTCGCTCCCGCGTTTGCGCAGGTGCAGCGCGACACCTCCGCATATTATGCGATTGGCTTCCACAGCACGAATCCGGCGCGCGACGGCCGCTATCGCAAGCTGACCATCAAGGTTAATCGGCCCGGAGTGAAGCTGGAATACAGGCCCGGCTACTACGCGCCGGCCGACTTTCAGCACGCCGGCAAGGAAGACCGCGAACGCGATCTTGAGGAGCAGTTAGCCAGCGACCTGCCAGCCACAGACATGGCCGTCTACCTGGACGCGCCGTTTTTCCGCCTCGACGAAAATCGATTTTTTGTGCCGGTTTCGCTCATCGTTCCCGGCTCGCAGATTCCGTTTGTGAAGGGCGGCGACAAAGACAAAGCCACGCTGGACATTATCGGCACGGTGATCGACGAGGCCAAGCGTCCCATCGGCCAGGCGCGCGAGACGGTCAAGCTGAATCTCGATCCGGGCTTGCAGGCGCGGCAGAAAAATATTCAATACACCACCAGCTTCAACCTGCCGCCGGGAAAGTACCGCCTGAAATTTGTGGTGCGCGAGAATCAGACCGGGCGCATGGGCTCTTTCGAGGCCGAGATCACGCTGCCGGAGATGAAGAAGGTTCCGCTCAAAATGAGTTCCATCGTGCTGGCATCAATGCGCCAGCCGAGCAAGAAAAACACTCCTCTGGTGCGCAGCGGCGAAGAGTATGTGCCCAATATCAGCCACGTCTTTCGCACGGACCAGCACCTCTACCTGCTCTACGAAATCTACTCTCCGGCGCGAGCAAAGCCGGCTGAAAACCAGCCCAAGGGAACCAAGCCGGGCATCAACCTGCTCAGCAGCCTGGAACTGATTCAAGGCTCGACGAAAGTTTACGAGACGCCGCTGGTGCAGGCGCGAGCCGTCAATGTGGAGGGCCGCGACGCGGTGGCTATCGAGTTAGATGTTCCGCTCAGCGGGCTCAAGCCTGGCCAATACATTTGCCAGTTAAACGTGATCGACGACGCGGCGGGCAGCTTCGCTTTTCCGCGCTTTGCGGTGCTGGTGAAAGGCACCTGCGGTGCGGCAGCCGGCGCTTGCGCGCCAGTTTCCACGCCGCCCAAATGACCGCCAAACCGATGATCTATACCAGCCTCTATCCGATTCCGCATTGAAAACAAAAAGCAGGCCCTTCGATAACGCGACGCTGAGGATGACAGGGGCAGGGGGCGCAATCTCGTTAGGGGCGAGTTGCCGGCGTTGTTTCTTCGTCGGCCCAATAGCCGTTTCTGCCCTCAATCACCAGGTCCGGGTACTCTCTCAGCCGCAGACCAATCGCGTGATAACCCGGATGAGGAGCTTGCGGATAAAAACTCAGTAGATAACGATTCGGCAAGTGATGGGAGATGGCAATGACGCCGCGCTCCAAACTGCGAGCATCGGTGAAAATGAAGCTCTCGCCGCCAGTCAGCCGCGCCACGCTCTCCGGCACATTGCGCTGGATGCTGTCTGCAGCCAGAATCGCCGCGATTTTAGCCGCTCTGAGAGGAGGCGCAGGCAGACTGAGGCAGTCGTAGGTCTGCTCGAACCGGTTTTTGCCTGGCTCGGCATCAGGGTCCTTGCTCATGCAGCCGTGCGGAGGCCCGGGAGTGCTGGAACTAAACATCTGCGAGGCTTCGTTTTTAGCGGAGGACTTTGCGGAAGAAAACATCAGGCAGTAGATGGCGGTGTTGGTTCCGCTGAGGTCATGAAGCGCCTGTTCGAGTTGCGCCTGGCTGCCGTGGTCGATGGTTTCGCTGATAAGCAGAATGACGCGGCGGTATTCGGGCGGCTGCCTGCGCAGCAGATCGACGGAAAACCGCAGGCCGTCGAGGATAGCGGCGCCGCGATCCCCGGGCTCGATATCGCGCAAGGCGTCTGCTACCGCGTTCAGGTCGGAGGTAAAGTTCTGGGCCAGGCTGGGGGCGCTGTCGAACTCCACCACCGCGACCTTATGGGGAACGGCGCCGATGACGGCTTCGATTGATGGGCCCAGGTGGCGATATTTGTTGAGTTGGCGAGCGCCCGCGCCGCCGGTTTCAACGGCGACAACCAGCGCCAGAGGCTCGCTGCCCGTATCCTCATCGACCTTGATCTTCTCTTCGATGCCATCGTCGGTGAGGATGAAATCCTTTGCGGCAAGCGTGAAGACCGGCTCTCCGGCTTTGGTCCTGACCAGGGCTGGAACAAGAACCAGGTTGGTGCGCACGGTAAAAACGGGATTCTGCGATGCGGGGGAAGCGGAAGTTTGGGCCAGCGCCGCCGGCAGGCACACAAACGCAACGAGGAACACAAGCTTCATGGCCAGCCCTCTCAAACCAGTGTAGTTTCTGACGGCTGGGTGAGTGTTTGGGGATCGTGGTATCCCCAGCTTTTCACGGAGGATTGCAAATAGCAGGTTCTTCGACTTCGCTCCGCCTCGCTCAGAAGGATGGGCATCGAGCATCTTGTTAGAATCAAAGCATGACCCTCACCGCACAAGATCGCGCCAGGCGCATCAAAATCATTCTCTTTGACGTGGATGGAGTACTGACCGACGGCAAGATCTGGATTATTCCGGCTCCGGTGGCCGGGCCGGATGGCAGCATTACTACCAAAATGGTCGAGGCCAAGGGCTTCAACGCACATGACGGCGCGGGTGTGACGCTGGCGCGGCTGGGCGGCATGAAGCTGGGCGTCATTACCAAGCGCATCACGGAGGCCGTGGCCTTGCGCGCGCGCGACCTGAAGCTGGAGTTTGTCTACCAGGGCGAGGCCTTCAAGATGCGTCCGGTGCGCGAGATCATGGCCAAAGAAGGCGTGACGCTGGAGGAGATCGCCTTTGTGGGCGACGACGTGATCGACCTCGCGGTGATGCGGGAGTGCGGGCTGGCCGTGGCCACCGCAAATGCGCGGGAGCAAGTGAAGGCCGAGGCACATTACGTGACGCCGCACAAAGGCGGCGAGGGCGCGGGACGCGATGCAATTGAGTTCATCCTCGAAGCCAAGGGCGTGCTGGAACAGTGCCTCAAGGCATCCATCGACGAAAACAATCCGCTGCCACCGTCAATTGATATTGGCAAGGGCGGGGATTTGAAGTAGCTGCGCAACAGCGAAAGAGAATCCCACCCTAGCCGCAAAAACAAATACGCGGCGAGGATGGAGCACCCAGTTTGAGTGGTGCGGTATCAGAAATGGAAACAAAGAAAAAAGCGGTGGTGCTGTTAAGCGGAGGGTTGGACTCGGCGACGGTGCTGGCCATTGCCAAGAGCCAGGGATACGAACTGTATGCGCTTTCGTTCTCCTATGGGCAGCGGCACGTGATAGAGCTGGAAGCGGCGCGGCGGGTGGCGGCAGCAGTCGGCGTGGCGGACCATCGCATTGCGAAGATCGATCTACGGGTTTTCGGCGGCTCGGCGCTGACCGCGGAGATCGAGGTTCCCAAGGGGCGCACAGCAGACGAGATGTCCCACGACATTCCCATCACCTACGTTCCGGCGCGCAATACTATCTTCCTATCGTTTGCGCTGGCCTGGGCGGAGGTGCTGGGATCGAGAGACATCTTCATCGGGGTGAATGCGCTGGATTACTCGGGCTATCCGGATTGCCGGCCGGAGTTTATCGCGACCTTTGAGAAGATGGCGAATCTGGCTACGAAGGCCGGGGTCGAGGGGCGGCAGGCGCTGCGGGTTCATACACCGCTTATCGCGCTTACCAAAGCGGAGATCATCGCCAAGGGAATCGAGCTGGGCGTGGATTACAGCCTGACCAGCAGTTGCTACGATCCGGGACCCACCGGCGAGCCGTGCGGGGAATGTGATTCCTGTCTGCTCAGGCGGAAGGGATTTCGGGAGAACGGGATTGAGGATCCGGTGAGCTATCTTCCCTCAGGTAAAAGATCGTCCTGATCAACGGGCGGGTTGAGTTTTGTGGTTTCCCACCCATTCGCAAAGAACACGAATGGATTGGGCACCCAAGCTGATAACTGACAACTGACAACTGAAAACTGGTCTTATGAGCTACGCGGTCAAGGAAATCTACTACACGCTGCAGGGCGAGGGGGCGCAGACGGGGCGCGCGGCGGTCTTCTGCCGCTTTGCCGGGTGCAACCTCTGGTCGGGGCGCGAGGCGGACCGTGCGGAGGCGGTATGCCGATTTTGCGACACGGATTTTGTGGGCGTGGATGGCGAGGGCGGGGGAAGATTCGATTCGGCTGAGGATTTGGCCGCAGCCATCGAGCAGAAGTGGCCCGCGGACTTGGGGCTGGGCAGGCGGTTCGTGGTCTGCACCGGCGGCGAGCCTCTGCTGCAACTGGATGCAAAGCTGATTGCCGCGCTGCATGGGCGCAAATTTGAGATTGCCGTCGAAACTAACGGAACGATTGCCGCGCCGGAGGGGTTGGACTGGCTCACGGTCAGCCCCAAGGCCGGAGCCGAGCTCAAGCAGCGCAGCGGGGACGAGCTCAAGCTGGTTTTTCCCCAATTGGGCGTCGATCCGGCGGAGTTTGAAAGGCTCGCTTTCCGGCATTTTTTCGTGCAGCCGATGGACGGGCCCAGCCGCGAGGCCTATACAGAGCTTGCCATGCGCTATTGCCTTGAGCATCCACAGTGGCGACTGAGCCTGCAAACCCATAAGATAATCGGCATCCCGTAGAAGGGAATTCAAGGAATTCTTCAAGGGTGTACAAATCTGGATCGCCGCGCAAGCCCAATGCAGTTTAGAATCGTCTTTATAGTAGGCAGAGCTGCTCCCACCGGCTGCCTGCAATGCCTCCCGGCCCGAGCCGTTGATCTTTTTCTCCAGACGGTCCGGCTGAAAAGGCATGGAATCCCCAGGATATGACTAGAAAAAACCGTTTACTGCCCCTTTGGCTCGTGCTTGCCGCCGCAGTTTCCTTCGTGCTGCCGGCCAGGCCCGCCTGCGCCCAGACCAACCCTGTCCAGATCGTTCCGGGAATCACGGCTCCGGCCATGCCGGAAACAGCCGCTCCGGCCAAGGGCAGCCCGGCCCAGGCGCCCATCGCCAGCCCTATCCAGATTGCTACGGCAAAAGCGACAGATTCCGCCACGCCACCTCCGAACCGCGCCCAGGCGTACTATCACCTGGCGCTGGCCAGCGGCTATGAAGATCAGGCCCTCAGCGATGGCCGCCCGGAGCTGGTGACTCGGGCCATCGAGGAGTACAAGCTGGCGCTGAACGCCGACCCCGACTCGCCGCAGTTGAACCTGGCGCTGGCCAACCTGTACTTCCGCAGCGGCCGCACGCGCGAGGCGGAGAGCACGGCGCGGGGGCTGCTGAAGAGCGCGCCCGACGATATTGAGGCGCACAAGCTGCTGGGGCGCATCTACCTGCGCACACTGGGCGAAGGGCAAAACGCATCGCCCTCCTCCTCGCCCAACGGCAACGTGCTGAATCTCGCGATCACGGAATTCGAGAGGATTGTCGCGCTGCAGCCGAAGAACGTCGAGAATCGTATGGTTCTGGGCCAGCTCTACACCGTCAAGCACGACCAGAAGAAGGCCGAAGATCAGTTCAAGACAGCACAAGCCATGGAGCCTGATTCCGAGGAGGTGGTGCTGAACTTGGCCCGCCTGTATGCCGAGAGCGGCGATAACGAGCAGGCAGCCAAGGCGATTGAGACGGTTCCGGCAGGCGACCGGACGGCCAAGATGGAGGATACGCTGGGCTCGGTCTATGAGCAGATGAAGCGGACCAAGGAGGCCATTGCCGCCTATCAGCGCGCCGATGGCCTGGAGCCGGGGGACCCGCGCACGCTGGATGCGCTGGCCCATGCGCTGCTCAGCGACAACCAACTCGATGAAGCGCTCAAGCAATACCGGGCACTGGCCGATGCCGACCCGGAGAACGCCGCGGCCCTGGTGCGCATCGGCGAGATTCTACGCCGCCAGGGAAAATATGAGGATGCGCTGGCTACCGTCCGCAGGGCGCGCAGAATGGACTCCAGCAGCCTGGAAGCCGGCTATAACGAAGGGCTGCTACTGGACGTGCTGGGCCGCTACGACGAGTCCGCGCAGGTATACGAGAAGATGGTAGACCTGACCTCGCACGCCAACGGAGCCTACACGGAAGAAGAGAAAAACAATCGCAGCATCTTTCTGGAGCGGCTGGGAGGGGTTTATCACGAGCAAAACAAGACGGCCGAGGCCATCGCCGCCTATCAGAAGTTGATCGACATGGGCGGCGAGCCGGCAGTGCGCGGCTATCAGCTCCAGGTAGACACCTGGCGCGACGCCAAACAGTACGACAAGGCCATCGACGTGGCGCGCAAGGCCGTGGATGCCAACCCCAAGAATCGCGAGCTGAAGCTGATGCTGGCCGGGGAGATGGGCGACCTGGGCAAGACCGACGAAGGGCTGACGCAGGTCAAAGGTCTGCTGTCCAACACCGCCAACGATCGCCAGGTGTGGCTGGCGATTGGCCAGATGTGCGTTCGCGCGCGCCGCTGGAAGGAGGCCGAGGATGCATTCAATAAGGCCGAGGCGCTGACCACCAAGAAGGAAGACCGCGCGTATATGTTCTTTCTCCGCGGAGAACTGGCCGAGCGGCAAAAACACTACGAACCGGCGGAGCAGTTCTTCCACCAGGCGCTGGAGCTGGAACCGGACAGCGCCATGACCCTCAACTACCTGGGCTACATGCTGGCCGACAAGGGAAAACAGTTGCCGGAAGCCCTCAGGCTGATTCGCAAGGCCGTGGAGATGGAGCCGATGAACGGCGCCTACCTCGACTCGCTGGGCTGGGTGTACTTCAAGATGGGCGAGTATGAACTGGCCGAGCAATACCTGCGCCAGGCTGTGGAGCGCGATCAGACCGATCCCACGGTCCACGACCACATGGGCGAGCTCTACGAGAAGACCGGCCGCTTCCGTCTGGCCACGGCGCAGTGGGAGCTCTCGCTGGAGGAGTTCGCCAAGACGGCCCCGGTAGACGTGGAGCCGGCCGAAGTGGCCAAGGTGCAAAAGAAACTGGACTCCGCTCGCGTCAAGCTGGCCCGCCAGGAAAGCGCCACCGGCCAGAGCAAGCCGGAGTGAGCGTCCTGTTTCCCTTTCGCGTCCATTCGTTGTAGGATTTTCTCGGATGGGACGGAAGGTTATAGCCGTTCACAGAGGAATAGAAATCGTATGAATCGCAACAACTCGAACTCCCGCACTCGACGCTACCGGCAGCCCAACGGCTTTACGCTGATGGAGTTGCTGATTGTCATGGCCATCGTCACCATTCTCACACTGCTTGCCATCCCGAATGTCCCTAAGCTCTTCAAGTACGCCCACGAAATTTCCGCGAAGCAGTCCTTGCTGACCATACAACAGGCTGAGATGATGTACGAGGGAAATTATCCGAGCAGCGGCTTTGCCTGCAATCTGGCATTTTTGGGTGGAGATCCAGCGGCAGGACCGCCTTCCGCCACCTCCGCGCAGATCATTAAGCAGGATTTGGCGAGCGGGGTCAAGTCGGGTTACATCTTCACCATCGGCCCATGCACCAAGGCTACTGGCTCGGACCGCATCACCAGCTACGCGGTTACCGCGGTTCCCGAGACGGTGGGAAAATCCGGCGACCTGGGCTACTGCATCGATCAGTACGGCACACTTAAGTCCGATCCGGCGGGAGGCACCAACTGCACCCAACTGGTCCAGTGAGCGGGATTGAGCCATACGGCGCGGGTAACCCAGATCCCGGCCTCCAGAGCGGGACAACCTCACCCTCTGTCGGCGCACGGAGAGTTCCCATCTTTGTTTGGGTTCTTGTGGGAGTGGCTGTTTTCTTTTTTGTTATCATCGTTCCCATCTTCGCTCTGCTTGCGATTCCCACATTCAGGCACATGAAGAAACAGGCCGGTGAGGCCGCGGCAATTCAGTCTATCCGGACTATTCAGCAAGCGGAGTTGATGTACTCGGAAACTTACCCCACTCACGGGTACGCCTGCTCGCTACGGGCTTTGGGAGGCGATCCGAATGCTGGGCCGCCCTCGGCGGATGCGGCACAGCTTTTGCCTGGCGATCTGGCCTCGGGATTCAAGTCCGGATACATCTTCACTATCAGCAACTGCACCAGTGTGAGCCTGAGCGGCACGGAGCGCGTCACCAGCTATAGGCTTACCGCCGTACCGCAGACCCCAGGCAAAACCGGCAGCCGCGGCTTTTGCAGTGACGCGTACGGCGCCATCACGTACGACCCTGCGGGCGGAACCAACTGCACACAACCATTGGAGATGCGATGAGCACACTCTTCAGGCGCGGCGGCTGGGTGGTGGCTGTTGCGATGTTTTCTGCCGGCCTTTGCGCCCAACATTCGCCGTCCGCGAAGGACTCCGCGCAGGACTCCGTGCAGGATGCGGCGCACCAGATGGCGCAGAAGGTCGATCTGCACTACAACCAGTTGCGCACGCTCAAAGCAGGCTTCAGCGAGAGCTATGAAGGGCTGGGGATGCGGCGCACAGAGAGCGGGACGCTGCTGCTGCTGAGGCCCGGGCGCATGAAGTGGGAGTACAGCGAGCCGGCCGGCAAGCTCTTCCTGCTCGACGGCACCTTTGCCTGGTTCTACACCCAGGGCGACTCTCAAGTGCAGCGTATCCTCGAAAATAAACTGAACGATCTGCGCTCGCCGCTGCGTTTTTTGCTGGGCCGCGCGAAACTGGAAAAGGAGTTGAGTAACCTGACCCTGCGGTCCGCCGCGAACGGCCAGTTCACGCTGACCGGCCAGCCCCGGGGCCAGGAACAACGAGTATTGCGGCTCACGCTGACCGTAAGCGCCGATGGGACCATTACCGGAATCGAGATGGAAGAGGCCGACGGCGCGCTGACCCGCTTTACCTTTACGGGAGAGCAGCCCAATGTGCCGATTCCTGCCGGAACCTTCCGCTTTACGCCGCCCAAAGGCGTGCCGATAGTGGACGCGCTGCCGCCAGTGTAAGCGGCTTTCGCCCGGCCGCTGCTCATACCATTTCTTGATCGGACGCAATGGGTCTGCGGCGCAATCCGCCCGCGAGCACGATGATCGCCGCGCAAACGATTCCCGTCGCAACCGAAACGCCAAACGAAACACCCAGCGTCTTGAAAGTCGTATTGGTCATGAGATGCACCAGGATGGGCAGCAGCAGATTGCCGTTGGTGCGCAGAAAAATCCATGTATCGATCACCGATACGGAGATTGTGGCTAGAAGAAAAACCGGCAGTGCCATGCGATTCTGGGCCAGCCCAAAAATGAAAAAGGCCGGCAAGTGCCAGAGGCCCCAGATCAGACCAAGAATCAGACTCGCTCTCAGTGGCGACCATCGCTCAAGCATCCTGGGAAGGGCGAAGCCGCGCCATCCAAGCTCCTCTCCCAAAGGGCCAGGGTCCACGACAAGTGCGGGAAGCAACGAGAGATATAGATGCGCCCAATTCTGAATCTTCACTGGAACGCCAGTGAATGCCCCTGCAATTTCCCCGGCAATGACTGCGGTCAGAGGGTAAGCGACTAGAACAAAGAGATACCACTGAATACCGGCTCGCCAGGGAATGAGCCGCTCGAACAACTTCCGCAATCCCGCACGACCGTAGAAGAGGGCTGTAAGGACGATCGACGATAGGCTGGGCACATAGACAGCAAAGTAAAACAACGGGTTGGTCAGGGAAGGCCAACGGCGGAAGCTATTGGCGACAGCAGGCACAAACAGGCAGAGACCGCCAATGGCCCAGGTAAAAGAAAAAGCCATGAAAAAGTAAATGAGAAGAAGGTGCGATCTTGCCCAGATCTTCCATCTGGCTTCTTCGGCGGCCATGTCTCGAACCTTCCGTGCTGGTGATCAAACAAAGTGTAGCAGGGCGTAAGAGACTCCGGACGAATTCATCAGTTATCGCTGCTTCTAACGGCTCTTGCCGAGGCCATTTGCAGCGGTTCTGTCAGGGTGAAGATCATCGCGGTGCCCGCTTCCAGCGTGGCCTGGGGATGGCTGACCAGCAGATGGGTGGTGATGACGCCTGCCCCGACCATGCCGCCGGCCAAGGCGCCGACCGGACCGCCCAGGATGGCTCCGGTGGCTGCGCCGGCTCCCACTGCCCCGCCGTATTCAATGCCGTCGCGCTTCAGGCGCGAGGCCGGCAGGATAGTGCCTTCGGACCCGGTCTTGGTTCTGGCGCCGGGGGTTCCAGTGATCACGGCGCGCAGATGGTAACGCGTGCCATTGGCGAGAATCACCGTCTCGGGCAGCAGGTGCATGGAACCGTGACCGCCCACGTGGCCGGTGGATATCCCGACAACCCGACCGTCAATCTCCGCACCAGCGGGAATCAGCACTTGATCGCCCTGCATCACATCGGAGGCCACGCGACTGTGAAAGGTCTCGCCCTTTTCGCTGCTCACGGTGGAAAGCCGATCCAGCAGACGGACGCGAATGGTGGTCCCTTCCGGCAGTTCGCCGGGACGCGGCGGATGCGGATGCACGATGTCGCCGTCCGGATCGTCTGTGTAGGAACGATGGATCAAGCCCGGCTGGCGCTGCGAGGTTGCGTCGCGCTGAACGCCAACGATTCCGCTGTCCGGGTCAGGATCGTTACCGGCCGGATAGGCGTTAGCGGACTGAGCCTGTACTGGCGCCTTAATCTGAGTCTGAGCCTGAGTCTGAACCTGAAGCCGCTCCGGATATTCGGCGGCTTTCCGCCCGGCAGGCGGCTTGGCCTGGGGCGTGCTGCTGGTCTCGATGGTCGAGTCAGGCGGGGGCGTCGAGGTGCCCTGGTAGCGGCTTGACTCGTTTGCCTCCTGCGCTCCCAGAGCGGCAGCGGTCATCAACAGCAAGGCGCACACAAGTATCGGCCGTTTCATCCAAATCTCCTTATTCGCTCGCGGGCAGAAATCCAGCTATGATTTCAAACCCCGCCGGAGAGAAAGAGTTGCGCGCGCGGCTGCCAACTCCATGCCGCATTCTGACGCTATCTCGCCCAAGGTCAGGCTAACGCAGAGCAGGAGCGTCAGGAGGGCGAGCAGTCGGGCAAGTGCCTTCGCCGGCACGAATCAACCAAGGCAACCCACTCCGGCACTTCTCCCACAGTGGAAATAGCTGATTCCCTGTGACCGCGATTACATCGACTGCGTGGGGCCGGTTTGCTAGAATTCATTCGAGGAATCCGCCATTTTGTCTTGGACGGAGAGGAAATTGTGAGCGCGCAGGAGCTTCTGAAGACCATTCAAAGCGCCGCCGGAGAAGCTCTTGCCGTGGATCGCCGTCCCAAACTGAACGACCGGCTGCAACACCGCATTGCGAGGACCGATATGACTGAGATTGTTGCCATCCGCGCCCGCGAGGTACTGGACTCGCGCGGCAATCCAACCGTGGAAGCGGACGTAATCCTGGAGAGCGGCGCATTGGGCCGCGCCATCGTGCCCTCGGGCGCTTCCACCGGCGAGCATGAGGCCGTGGAGCTGCGCGACGGCGACAAGAGCCACTACGGGGGCAAGGGCGTCTTGCAGGCCGTGGCCAACGTGGAAACGGTCATCGCGCCGGAGCTGGAGGGCATGGACGCCGCCAACCAGCGGCTGATCGACCAGACCATGATCGCGCTGGACGGCACGCCCAACAAGGCCAAGCTGGGGGCCAACGCCATTCTGGCCGTCTCCATGGCCGCAGCACGCGCCGTGGCCCAGACGCTGGAGGTTCCGCTCTACCGCTACCTGGGCGGCGTGAACGCCTCGGTTCTGCCCACGCCCATGCTCAACGTGCTTAACGGCGGAGCCCACGCCGACTCCAACGTGGACTTTCAAGAGTTCATGATTATGCCGGTGGGCGCGGAGCGCTTTTCGGAGGCTCTGCGCTGGGCAGCCGAGACCTTCCACGCCCTCAGGGGCGTGCTCAAAAAGAAGGGCTACAACACCGCTGTTGGCGATGAGGGCGGCTTTGCTCCCTCGCTCAAGTCCAACACCGAGCCTATTGAACTGATACTCGAAGCCATCGAGGCGGCCGGCTACAAGCCGGGCGAGCAGATCGCCATCGCCCTCGATCCAGCGTCGAGTGAGTTTTTCGACAAGGAAAAGAACAAGTACATCTTCAAGAAGAGCGACAAGCGCGAGCTGACCAGCGAGGAGATGGTGGCCTTCTACGACAACTGGGCGCGCCAGTATCCCATCGTCTCGCTGGAGGACGGACTGGCCGAGGACGACTGGAAGGGCTGGAGAATCCTTACCGACAAGCTGGGCGGACGCATTCAGATTGTCGGCGACGATATCTTTGTCACCAACATCAAGCGCTTGCAGCGCGGCATTGAAGAGGGCGTGGGCAACTCCATCCTCATCAAGCTGAACCAGATCGGAACGATAACCGAGACACTGGAGGCCATCGACCTGGGCCGCCGCTACGGCTATACCTCGGTGATCTCGCACCGCTCGGGCGAGACCGAGGACAGCTTCATTGCCGATCTCGCTGTCGCCACCGGCGTGGGCCAGATCAAGACCGGCTCGGTGAGCCGCACAGACCGCATCTGCAAGTACAACCAGTTGCTGCGCATTGAAGAAGAGTTGGGCGGCGGCGCGGTGTTTCTGGGGCTGGAGAGCTTGAACTACAACGACTGATCGCGATGCCTGCATAGCACCGAAGGAGGGACGCAAGTCCCTCCGATTCATACCGGTCTCAGGGATGAGTTGATGCAGCCGATCAAGATGCGGTGTCTATCATCAAGGAGCGGTTTTCCCTTTCGCCCGGTTTGGCCGTCTCCTTGCCCATAGGTGTGTGGTGATCATGTTGGGTAAACCTTCTTTCTTTGTGCCTGTTTTCGTCTCGACCTGCTTGGTTTCCTCGTCTTGTCCCTCCGCTATAGCGCAGGCCGCTCCGTCTGTTCAGGAAGACGCGCCAGCGATGGTGTTGCATGTCGAGACCCGCGAAGCTTTGCTCGACGTGGTGGCGCGCGACCGTCACAATATGCCGGTCTCGGATTTAGCCGCCAACGAATTCAGCGTCTACGAGATTCCCGAACACGGCTCGAGGATTGACCGCCGCATTCTATCCATTCGCACCATCGACCCTGAGCGCAACAATCAGGAGGAAGATGCAACGAGCGGCTTTCACGTCACTTCGGGCGCGGTCTGCGCGCTGGATTCCGCGGTTCATTATCAGATCGCCATACCGGCATCTTCCCAGCCCGGCTATCACAACGTTCTGGTGAAGACCACCCGGCCTCACGTCAGTCTAACTTTCCGCCGGCGCTACTATGTCGGTCTTACCAGGGATAACGCCACGCCGAAAGACCTGAAGAAGCTTGTCACTCCGGAGACGTTGAAGGAAGCAGCCTGCTATCACCCGCTCACTCCGCCCACGCTTGCGATTACCGCCAAAGTGCTTGACACCGGCGGCGGAAACGCCACTCGTTACGCGGCCGTGATCAAGCCGGAGTCTCTGAGCCTGATCGGAATCAACGGCGCCCTCCCGCGCGTTCAGCTCGACTTCGGCATGTGCATCTTCGACGCCGATGGGGAAGTGATCGACTATCTGCACTCCACGGTGGACCACCAAATGAACGATAACGAAATCGAGCGTCTGCAAAACCGTGGCTTTGTCAGTTTGCTGGACGCTCCGGGAAAGGAGCCTCCCGTTCTGGCGCGTTTGGCAGTGCTGGATCGTAACACCGGCAATTTGGGTGTCGTCGATGTCTCGCGGCCCCTCCCGATAGCCGCTCAAACGGGCCAAGCGGGTAAAAAGCGGAAGCTCATCGGCGATATTCGTGCTTTCGGCTCGGTTACGCCCAGAGAAAACACCTTCTGCGGCGATGTTTACGAGCTTCAGGTCGGTGCAGCATCTCTTTCCGAGTTGCGGGACCTCGACCCCGTTGGCTCGATTTACACCAGCACCCTCGACGTTCCCAATCAGATCATCACGCGCATGGACGGCATTCCTGGCATCACTCACACCAGCGTCTGGTTTGGTGTCGACTATTACGCCAAGTTCTATGTCACCAAGCCAGGTGAATACCTCTTCGAACTTCAATCCGACGATGGTTCACGTCTGGAAATCGATAACCGCCTTCTCATCGATTTGGATGGACAACACGCTGTACTCAAGCAATCCGCCACGACCACGCTCTCGGCAGGATGGCATTCGATCCATGTTCCCTACTTCCAGGGCCCCCCAGTCGAGCTGGCTCTCGTCCTCCGCATCCAGCCGCCCGGTGAATCCATTCGCCCGTTCAACCTCAACGAGTTCATGCCTCCGGCAACAAGGCCATGAGAGCCATTGCGTTTTTCACTACACAGAAATGCGCAATCCAATGCAGCACTAACTTAGCGACGGCCGGAAAAGCGGTACAGAGTCTGAAGTTTGTTGCGTGCGCCAAGGTTGTAATCACAGCCACACATGCCGGTTGGCGCGTCATTTATCCTGAAGCAGAACAATTATCGAAACAGAGGTGATACCTTCGTGCCTGAGCGTCATCTCGTACTGACCATCCTCGACGGATGGGGTTATCGCGCCGAAACCACCAACAATGCCATTGCACTGGCCAATAGCCCACCTGCGACAAGCTGTTCGCCGGGTATCCCAACACGCTGATTGAGGCCTCGGATCATTTTGTGGGCATGTCCATCTGGCAAATGGGTAACAGCGACGTCGGTCACCTGGACATCGGCGCCAGCCGCATCGTGCAGATGGACATTACGCGCATCGACGCGAAGATTGCGTCTGACGTGCTTGTTCATTTAATCTGATTATTCACGAGCCCCACACCCAGGAAAGAGAGTTTTGCAATGTACAAAGTCGTTCTATTGCGCCATGGAGAGAGCATCTGGAATAAAGAAAACCTGTTTACCGGCTGGACGGATGTCGACCTATCGGATAAGGGCCGGGAAGAGGCCAAACAGGCGGGCGTGATGATGAAGGAGCAGGGATATCGCTTTGACCTCGCCTACACCTCGGTGCTGAAGCGCGCCATACGCACTCTGTGGATGGCGCAGGACGAGATGGACCTGATGTGGATTCCCGTCGTGCGCGACTGGCGTCTGAACGAACGGCATTATGGGGCGCTGCAAGGCCTCAACAAAGCTGAGACGGCAGCCAAATATGGTGAAGATCAGGTGAAAATCTGGCGCCGCAGTTACGACGTTCGCCCCCCGGCGTTGGACGTGACCGATCCGCGTTATCCGGGGAAGGACCCGCGCTATCACAATTTAACGAAAGAACAACTTCCCCTCAGCGAATGCCTGAAGGACACGGTGGACCGCTTTCTGCCCTGCTGGCACGACTTGATTGCTCCCAGCATCCGGTCGGGGAAGCAGGTGTTGATCGCGGCCCATGGCAACAGCCTGCGGGCGCTGGTGAAGTATCTTGAAGATGTGCCGGATCAGGAGATTGTCGATCTCAACATTCCTACCGGCGTGCCGCTGGTGGAAGAACTTGACGAGAACCTGAAGTCTGTTCGTCATTATTATCTGGGTGATCCCGCACAAATCGAGCAAGCGGTGAATAAAGCTAAGAGCACAGGCGGAGCGAGCCGTTAATGGACCAGATGACCGGCGAGGCTCCGAGGGTGCCGCTGGCGAATTAACACAGAAACACAAGGCGAAGCCATTGTGCGGCCTCGCCTTTGTTGTTTTGCAGTTGTGTCAGGCTCGCAGCTTCCCGAGTCTCACAGGTCGAAGTACAAGAAGAACTCGTAGGGCACGGGCCGCAGGTTGACCGGGGCCAGTTCGCGTTCCCGCTTGTACGAGATCCAGGTTTCGATCAGGTCCTTGGTGAAGACATCGCCTTTGAGGAGGAAATCGTGGTCCTTCTCCAGCGCGTCCAAAACCTCGCCCAGCGAACCAGGCGTGCTCTTGATCTTGGCAGCCTCCGCCGGCTCCAACTCATACAAATCCTTCTCCAGCGGCGCGCCCGGATCGATCTTGTTCTGGATTCCGTCCAGGCCGGCCATCAGCAGAGCGGCAAAGGCCAGGTAGGGGTTGGCCGAGGGATCGGGGCAACGGAACTCGAGGCGCTTGGACTTGGGGCTCTTGGAATACACCGGAATGCGCACGCATGCCGAGCGATTGCGCTGCGAATACGCCAGGTTGACCGGCGCTTCGTATCCCGGCACCAGGCGGCGATAGGAGTTGGTTGTGGGCGCGCACAGCGCCAGCAGCGCGGGTGCGTGCTTGAGCAGGCCGCCAATGTACCACAGAGCCGTCTGACTCAGCAGGCTGTAGCCATTCTTATCGAAAAAGAGATTGGTGTCGCCCTTCCACAGGCTCTGGTGCACGTGCATGCCGGAGCCGTTGTCGCCAAACAGCGGCTTGGGCATGAAGGTGGCTACCTTGCCGTGCTTTCTCACCGTGTTGCGCAGGATGTATTTGTAATACATCACGTTGTCCGCCATCTTCTTCATGGGCGAGAAGCGCATGTCGATTTCGCCCTGGCCGGCGGTTCCCACTTCGTGATGATGCACTTCGATGGGGATGCCGACTTTCATCATGTTCAGGATGATTTCGGAGCGCAGATCCTGCTGCTGATCGGAGGGCGGCACCGGGAAGTAGCCCTCTTTGTGGCGCAGCTTGTAGCCCAGGTTGGGCTTTTCATCCCGGCCGGTGTTCCAAATGCCTTCGTCGGAATCGATGCGATACATGCCGGTAAAGGCAGTCTGATCGTACTGAACATTGTCGAAGATGTAGAACTCAAGTTCCGGGCCCCAGTAGCTGGTATCCGCAATGCCAGAGCTCTTGAGGTACGCTTCCGCCTTGGCTACGACGTAGCGCGGATCGCGGCTATACGGCTTGCCCGAAACCGGGTCCTTCACATCGCAGATGAGGCTCAGCGTTGGTATCTCCAGACAGGGGTCCAGATAGGCTGTCTCCGGGTCCGGGAAGAGCAGCATATCACTTTCGTGGATGTGCTGAAAACCGCGGATGCTGGAGCCATCGAAGCCGATTCCTTCGGCGAAGAGATCTTCGCTCAGCTCTTCAACCGGTATCGAGAAATGCTGCCACATGCCAGGCAGATCGATGAACCTGAGGTCCACAATCTTTGCTCCTGTATCCTTGGCCAGCTTAACTATGTCGTTTGCACTCTTGGGCATCGTCCAATCTCCTTAATGATTTGCCTCCCGGTTGGCTGCCTCGGGCTACGGAATTGATGCGCGAACAACACGGTATGAACGAGAGGATAAGCCGATTATAGTCCCGGTAGCTGCCTTCACGATAAGGAACCGGGAATAAGGATTCCATGAAGATTTGGCACAGAACGGTGGAAAATCAGGTATTTACCGGTGATGGACCGCCAGGGGCGTTTCCGGCAGGCGGTAGGGCCGGACGAATTCCGGCCACAAAGAACATATCCGGCCTCTTCGCTCGCGGAGCCAATCAAACCAACGCCAACTCACGCAGCAGAAAGGCGTAGTCCAGCATTTCCCTAGGGCTTGGGTGAAACGCCGCCATATTCGAGATGGATAGAGGCGCGGATTGGAACAGCTTTTCCGTTTACACTGCCTGGCTTGTAATGAGATTGAAGAAGCGACTGGACTGCGGGCTTTTCAAGAGAAGACCATTCACAATGGGTCACTACAGCGTCGGAGGCCTTCCCTTTTACACTGATTGTAAGCACGATATCGCACGCTCCGTTATTCTTCGCGGAAAATGCCGCGTCTCCATATCCCTTGTCGGAGAACCTGGTCATGGTGGGCGGCGTGACCGAACTGGTGAGCGGATATACGCCATCCGGGCCAGGCTCGGAGGTGGTGATTCCTGGCGGAGAGTTGAATCCATAGTGAATCGGTGTAGGCGGATTGCTGTGACCTATTAAGCGGTAATTGATATCGACTTCAATCTTGATGGCAATAGGTTTACCCTCCTGCGTTGTTGCCGGTTTAAACCGGTATTGTTGCACAGCTTCCAAGCTGGTCGCTTCAAAAGATGGATCTGTGCAGCGAACCACACTGATCTCTTGTGGCATTCCATTCACATCCACTGTCAGCGAAACCAAGCAGCGGCCACTGATCTTTTTCCGACGTGCCTCGTCGGAGAAATGAGCATCAACAATATTGATCGGCTTTGGCGGGGTAATTCCTTTCGCAATTAATTCACTGGTGAGTGGGGGTTCGTCTGCGGCGGGCGCGGGTTGCTGTGCGCGGCCAGCGCCTGTCGCCAGCGCCATTGTCAGCGCAATCATCCATAATCGTCTCATAACTCTCTCCGGATATTCGCAAAAACTCTATCACACCAGCGCCAACTCGCGTAGCAGGAAGGCGTAATCCAGGGCGATCTCCTTGAGGTAATCGTAGCGCCCGCTGGCCCCGCCGTGGCCGGCCTGCATGTTCGTGACCAGCAGCAGTACATTGCTGTCCGTCTTGAGCGTGCGCAATTTGGCCACATACTTGGCCGGCTCCCAGAACATCACCTGGCTGTCGTTGAGCGAGGTCTTGATCAGCATGGCCGGATAATTCCCTGCCTTGAGATTGTCATAGGGCGAGTAACTCAGCATATAAGAAAAATAAGCGGATTCGTTGGGGTTTCCCCACTCTTCGTACTCCGGGACGGTAAGCGGCAGCGTGGCGTCGAGCATGGTGTTCATCACGTCTACAAAGGGCACGTGGGAGAGGACGGCGCGAAAGAGCTCCGGCCTGAGATTCACCACCGCGCCCATCAGCAGGCCGCCGGCCGACCCGCCCTCGATGGCCACGCGCGCGGGGTCGCCGTAACGGGCCGCGGTGAGATGCTCGACGGCGGCAATGAAATCCGTGAAGGTGTTGCGCTTGACGAGCATCTTGCCGGCATCGTGCCACGGCTCGCCCAGTTCGCCGCCGCCGCGCACGTGCGCATAGGCCATCACCACGCCGCGATCGAGCAAACTCAACCGGTTGGAGCTGAAGCTGAGCGGCAGCGCATATCCATAGGAGCCGTAGCCGGAAACGTAAAGAGGATTGCTGCCCGGCTCGCGCTTGTCTTTTCTGTAAACCAGCGAGACCGGCACCTTGACCCCGTCCGACGCGGTGGCGTGGATGCGTTCGCTGGCATAGAGGGTCCGGTCGAAGCCGCCGGGAATCTCAAGCTGCTTGAGCAAAGTCGATGCGCCCGTGGCTACGTCGTACTCGTAGACCGAAGCCGGCGTCACCAGCGATTGGTATGCATAGCGGAAGGTGGGCGTCTCGAAGATGCGATTGACGTGGGGCTGCGCGCTATAGGCCGGCTCGAGGAAGCTGATCTCTCCAGCCGGCGTAAACTCGGGACCGTCGCCCCGAAAGCGGCCCACGCGCAGGCGTGGAAGGCCGTCTTCGCGCTCGCAGGCGATAAAAAAATCGGCGAAGAGATCAATCTCCTCGATCATCACGCCGTCGCGGTGCGGAATCAGCTCGGTCCAGTGTTCGCGGCCCGGCGTGGCCACCGGCGCGGTAACCAGGCGGAAGTTGCGCCCTCGATCGTTGGTGCGGATGAACCACAGGCCGTTGCGATGGTCGATGGAGTACTCGTGCTCGCCCGCGCGCGGAGTGATGAGCGTGAACTTGCCTTCAGGCTCGGCGGCCTCGAGCACCCACGACTCGGTGGTAATGTGGCTGGCCGACATCATCACAATGTACTTGCGGTCACGCGTGCGTCCCACACCCAGGTTGAAGCGCTCATCATCGTCCTGATAGACCAGAATGTCAGCGGAGTGCGGCGTGCTCAGCGTGTGCCGCCAGAGCTGGTATTGGCGCTTCTGCTCCTCGTCTTCGACGGTGTAAAAGAGCGTGCGGTTGTCGGCGGCCCACGTGACCGTGCCCACGCGCTCGACCTGGCCGGCCAGCGTCTCACCGGTTTCCAGGTCTTTGATGTGCAGCGTGTACTGGCGGAAGCCGGTAATGTCAGTGGTATAGGCCAGCCAGCGGCCGTCGTCCGTGATGTCCGTTGCGCCGATGTCGAAAAAGGCGTGGCCCTCAGCCAGTTGGTTGCCGTCGAGGATGATTTGCTCCTGCGTGTCGGACGGCGGTTGAGGTTCGTGGTTTCCCACCCTTTCCGCGAAAAGCATCGGAAAGGATGGGGCACCCAGAGTTTGTGTTTCTGACGCTGGACGGCGGCAGTGGATCGGGTACTGCTTACCCTCCTCGGTGCGCGTCAAATACCACCAGAGGCCATCGCGGAAGGGGACCGAGACATCGGTCTGCTTCATGTGCGAGAGCATCTCCTGGTAGAGGTTGTCGCGCAGGCCGTCGAGCGGCTTCATGACCGCCTCGGCGTAGGCGTTTTCAGCCTCCAGATAGGCGGTCACCTCGGGGTTGTCCTTGTCGCGCAGCCAGGCGTAGTCGTCCACGAGGACGGCGCCGTGCAAAACGGTCTCTTTGTGGTCCTTGCGGGCGATGGGGGGCTGGGGCTGCGGATTCTCTGTCATTTCTTTATCAGTGTAGTGCAAAGGCAGCTATTCGCTTTTAGCTTGAGACCATTGCGAGCGAATAGCGAGCGGATGCCGCACCGCAGGTGCCGTACAATAGAAAACGATGAAAGGCTTTCGTCGCGCACCTTCCGCCGTCTTGCCGCTGCTGGTGGCAGCTTGCGTAGCCGTCTTTGGCTTCTACGCGCTGGCCGAGCGGGTTGAGAACCTACCCAAACCCACCGACTACGTCAGCGACTATGCCCACGTGCTTTCGCCGGGCGCGATTGCTCGGCTGGACCGTGTCTGCGCCGAGCTCGATCACTCGAACGCCAATGCTCAGATCGCCGTGGTCACTATTCACACGCTGAATGGCGTGGACCCGGCCGAGTTTGCCAATGCGCTGGAAGATAAGTGGAAGATGGGCCGCAAGGGCTCGGACAAAGGCGTGTTGGTCTTTCTGGCGGTGAACGACCACAAGTACCGGATTGAAGTGGGCTATGGCCTGGAAGGCATCCTGCCCGACGGCAAGGTAGGCGACATTGGCCGGGAGATGGTTCCCTATTTGCGCGCCAACGATTATGACGGCGCCGTGATGGGAGCTGTGGGCGAGGTGGCGCAGGTGATCGCCGCCGACGCTAACGTTACGCTCTCACAGGATGAGGAGACCGCTCCGGTTCAACATCGGAGTTCGACGCATACCTCTGTGAGCATCGTGAAATTGATCTTCTTCCTTCTATTTTTCGGCGTATTTGTCATCGTGCGCATCTTATCCTTCATCGGTATATTGCCGCGCAGATGGGGTCACAGAGGAGTGTGGACCAGCGGTGGCGGTTTCGGCGGAGGAGGATTCGGAGGCGGAGGCGGCGGGGGTGGTTTTGGCGGCTTTGGCGGCGGCGGATTTGGCGGAGGCGGCGCCGGGGGAAGCTGGTAGGTTTTCAATCATGAAAGCAGGAGGTTGCATGCGTGCAAGCTGCCTGCGCAGTCTCTGAATGAGCCGGCGTTATAAAGGAAAAACGGCTTCAATGGCGCCGCCAATGGGCGCATGCGGAGCGGAACGGCGCAGTGGGAACCTCCCCTTGGCCGGCCACGTAGAATGGAAACTATGAGGGCATCACGTCGCGTACCTTTCGCCGTTTTCCGGCTGTTCGTGGCGGTCTGCGTTGCCGTATTTGCATTCGCTGCCCTGGCCGAACGGGTCGAGGATCTGCCGCTGCCAACTGATTATGTCAGCGACTATGCCCACGTGCTTTCGCCCGAGGCCATTGCGCGGCTGGATAAGCTCTGCTCCCAGCTCGACCATGGGAAGGCCAATGCGCAGATCGCGGTGGTCACCATTCACACGCTGAATGGTGACGACGCGGCGGATTTCGCCACTCGCCTCTTCACCAAAATGAAACTTGGCAAGAAGGGGAGTGATCGCGGCGTTCTGGTGTTTCTGGCCGTCAATGACCACAAGCGCCAGATTCGAGTGGGTTACGGGCTGGAAGGCATTCTACCCGACGGCAAGGTTGGCGACATCGGCCGGGAGATGGTTCCCGATTTGCGCGCCAACGATTTCGACGGCGCCGTGACCCTGGCCGTGGATGAGGTGGCGCAGGTGATCGCAGCCGATGCCGGGGTGACACTGGACGAGGAGGCTTCTGAGGCGTCTCCTGCTCCGGCGCGTCAGAAGCAATCTTTAGCCACGAAGATTGTCCAGTATCTCGTAATCGGCTTCTTTATACTCGTCATTCCAGGCTTTATCGTACTGAATATCCTGGCTGGTTTCGGCGTCTTCAAGCGCTGGGGATGGATGCCGTCTACCGGCTCCGGTTGGGGCGGAGGCTCGGGTGGCGGAATCGATAGCGGAGGAGATTCCGGCGGCGGGGGGGATTCCGGCGGCGGCTTCGACGGAGGCGGCGGGGGCGATACCGGCGGCGGCGGGGCCGGTGGCGACTGGTAGGTTTTCAATCAGTTAAACAGGCTTGCCTGAGGCGAGCCGGAGGAGAAAAGGACAACATGAGCAAGGGATTTTGGATTGCACTGGGAGTGGTTGGCGTTTTGGTTTTGGCCGTTCTGATGGTCTTTGGCAGCTATATCAGCGCCCGGAACCAGATGGTGGCCAAGGATCAGGCGGTGAAGAGCAAGTGGTCGGAGGTGGACGTACAGTTAGAGCGGCGCGCCGACCTGATACCCAACCTGGTGGAGACCGTAAAGGGCTTTACCAAGGAGGAGAGCACGGTCTACGGCGATATCGCCAACGCCCGCGCTGGCATGTTGAATGCGCAGGGGCCGCAGGCCAAAATTGCCGCCAACGGCCAGTTGGATTCGGCCATCGGCCGGCTGCTGCTGTTGACGGAAAACTATCCGCAACTGCGTTCCAGCGACCAGTTCATGCGCCTGCAGGATGAGTTGGCGGGAACCGAGAATCGCATCAGCGTGGCGCGCAAGCGCTATAACGACGCGATCCAGGACTACAACACGTTCATTCTTCAATTCCCGAACAATATTTGGGCGGGCATGGCCGGCTTCCACGAGAACACAGCCTACTTTGCGGCCCCGGAAAGCGCGAAGGCTGTTCCGGCGGTCAAGTTTTAGGGCAAGCCCTCTAAAATCACAAGGCCGGCCCGGGAGAATCGTAGGATTCTCTCAGGCCGGCCTTGTCTGCGATCTCAGGCAACGGTTCGCCGTCCGCGCAGGAGTTATTTCTTCTGTTTTGGCTCCGGCGGAGGAGCAACCTGCAGGTAGTTCTTCACCTCGAAAACGCCGGGAACGGCGTTGGCGCGGATAAAGGCAATATCCTTGTCGGCCTGCCTGTCCACCATTCCATACAGCTCCACGTGGCCGTTCTGCACCGAGATGCGGATGGGTTTGCCGGGGTCGACGGCGTACCTTTGCAGACTCGGGTAGCCGTAGACGGCGCGGTAGACCCGCATCCGTATCTGGCTGTCTAAGACAGAGACGGGATCGACCTGGATCTCGTCTTGCACGTCCTTGACGCCGGGATAGTAGCTGACCAGGGCCAGGGCGGAGTCGCGGGAGACATAAGAGAGGGCGTGGCCGCCGAGGGTGACGGCGCCGTTCTGGACGGCGATGGTAATGGCGTTAAAGGCATTGCCATAGAAAACGCGGTCATATTCCAGCTTCTCCCCGAGTTTGTCCTGGAGTTGCTGGTCGGGAATGGTGGGTCCGGCGACCTCGATCAGGTTGTGCACGGCGGAAACGCCCTTGGTTTTACGCACGCGCTTTTCGGCTTCGGCCTTGTGCGCATAGAGGTCCACGGTGCCGGTCAAGGTGGCAATGCCCTGGTCCATGCTCACCTTCACGTTGCGAAATTCCTTCTTGTCGAGCCGGGCCTGAACATCGCCGTCCGCGGGGCTGACTGCCTGCGCGCTGACAGCGGGGGCCGGGGTCTGTGCCGCAGGCTGATCCGGGGTCTGAGCCTGGCCTGCCGCCAGGGAAACCTGGGGGAGGCTCAAAATAACTCCGGCGAGCGTCGCCGCCAGGAGTGTCGTGCGGGTATTGCTCATCGTCCAGGTCATATTTTCATTCCTCCTTGTAAATCGAACCCGATAGTTAGGGGGGCCACAGTAAACCATGAGGCTCCCTAAAGCTTGCCATTGCATGGTTAGACACGGTTTCCGGAGATTTGTTGCGCAGAACTCCGCTCTAGCCGCGGGAGAGTTCTTCGTTGTTCCAGCCCGCGCTGCCAGACGAGCCGCCCGGCCTGGTTTCCACCAAGCTTCCGCCCCGCGAGACAGAGCGAATAATAAACAGCGGCCTTCCTTTTCCCTGAATGAAGGAGCGCCCGGCATATTCTCCAATCAGCCCCAGGGCAAAGAAGTTGATGGCCGAAAACAAGAGTAGAACGAACAGGATGATCGCCATTTGCGGAACAACGCGAAGAAACAGAAGCGCATAAGCCGTCCATGCGAGAAAACATGCCGCCGCGACACCTGCCGCGGCGCTCAAAAAGAACATGAACCTCAGGGGCGCGGAAGCGAATCCTGTAATGGCGTCGATAGCCAGGCCCATCATGCCTGCAACGCTGTATTTCGTCTTTCCCGCAAATCTGGAGTCACGGTGATAATTCACCGCAACCTGACTAAAACCGACCCAGGTTACCATGCCCCGGAGAAAACGGTGCGGCTCGGGCATGTGCCGCAAAAGATCGGCGACTCGCCGGCTCATCAAGCGGAAATCGCCTGTATCCAGGGGAACATCGGTCTTGGACAAGCGGCGAAGAAGCCGGTAGAAGAGTCCGGCGGTCATCCGCTTGAATCTGCTTTCGCCTGCCCGCGAAATGCGCCGGGCGTAGGCTACATCGGCGCCGGCATCCATTGCCGCCATCAGCTCCGGCAACAGCTCCGGAGGGTCCTGCAAATCGGCATCGATCAGCAGCACTCTTTCGCCCTGGACAACGTCCAGGCCGGCTGACAGCGCCAGTTGATGGCCATGATTTCGGGATAGATCGACTATGACAACATTCTTATCCAAGCGTTGTATCTCAATGAGCTTCTCCGCCGTCCGGTCGGAGGAGCCGTCATTGACGTATACCATTTCATAGGGTCTTCTTATTGCTTCAAGAACATGACTCATACGGCGATGAAACTCATTGATGCATTCCTGCTCGTTGTGGCATGGAGCAATCACGCTTACAGAAATAGCCTCGCCTGGTTGATTGCTTCTTTTGCTGTCCTTAGCTCTATCTTTCGCCACAAATCATCTCCTTGCATCTCCAGCGCCGCAATCAGGTGCAATCCTCTCCTCTTGAATTCAGTCGCCTAAACTGGCTTTGGAGCACAACGAGGGATTACAGGCCCGGTTATCTTGAGGGGCAACACAAAGAGTATTGTACTATCCTGTTCGGCTTCCTGAGAGGCACGGAGCCTCGCCGGGCATCATTATAATGAGTGGATGCCGACACCTGCCGATCACCCCGCGCCCGCGGAACAACAGGGCTCATCCCGCTGGCTGCTTCCCGTCATCATTCTTGCCGCATTTGCCATCCGCCTGGTGGTGGTCTGCTTCACCTATCGCGACCTGCCCGACGCGGATAAATACTACGAGCAGTTCGGCTGGGAGATGGGCTGGATTGCGCGCGCGCTGGCCAGCGGTCATGGATTTAGTTCGCCGTACTACCCCATCAGCGGGCCCACCGCCATTGAATCGCCGCTTTATCCAGCTCTGCTCGCTGGTGTTTTCAAGCTCTTCGGCATCTACTCGCTCACCTCTGGATTTGTCATTCTATCCATCAACAGCCTGTTCAGCGCACTTACCTGCATCCCGATCTACTTCAGCGCCAAATATTCCCTAGGCGCGCGCGGGGCAAGGGTGGCGGCCTGGGTGTGGGCCTTTTATCCCTTTGCCATCTACTTTTCCGCAGGGCGCGTCTGGGAGTATGCCTTGACAGGCCTGCTCTTCACCACCTGCTTCTGCATTGCGCAGCGCATTCATCACACCTCGAATCTTTTTGCCTGGCTGGGCTGGGGCGCACTGTGCGGCCTTACCGCGCTCTCCAATCCGGTAATACTGTCCCCGGTTCCGTTCCTGCTTCTGCTGGCGCTTTACAAGGTCTACAAAGCAGGCGGGCGTTGGCTGTTGAACGGCGCGCTCGTCACGGTTGCTCTCATCGCCGTCCTCACCCCGTGGACCGTGCGCAACTACCGGGCTCTCGGCGTCCTGTGCCCGGTCCGCGACAACATCTGGCTGGAGTTTTATGCCGACGACTTCGGCAATGCTCCCTGGGACAATACCTCACCGCCGACCGCGGGTGGCCGGGGATATCCGCCAGACAGTGCAGAAGAGATGCAGAAATATCTCTCCATGGGGGAAACGGCCTATCTGAAGAACAAGCACGATATGTCCCTCGATGACTTACACCATCATCCGCACTACGCTTTTTTGGTTAAAAAAACTCTGCGCCGCATTGTTTATTACTGGACGGGGTACTGGAGCTTTTCCGCCGAAGAGCTGCGGGCGCAGCCCTTCACCCTGGAAAATTGTTTTTATCTGACCTGCATCACGCTGCTGATGCTGCGCGGCATCCTCCGCTTCTGGCGCTGGAATCGCACCGCCCTCTGGCCTTATCTGGTGCTCATCTGCGTTTTTCCGCTGACTTACTACCTCACCAAACCGATTATGGATTATCGCCAGGCTATTGAGCCGGCCGTCGTCGTTCTGTTAGTTTCAGGCGTGCTGCCGTGGAGACGCATTCGGCCTGGCAGTTCCATTCAATGGGCCGGAGCAGAACGCGCGCTGGAGCCGGAATTTAGAGCGACCCCTCCCGCGGCATAAGCGTGTGTACCGGCATCCGGCGCAGGAAAACCGGGGCGCACTGCATTCGGCAATCGTCAGCGGAAACGACGTGTGGCTTTAACAACCACGGAAAAGACACCGGACTCGTCGCGGGCCAACTGCAATGAGACATGGCGGTTGACGGCGATTTCCGCCTGAATCAACTGTTGCGCTGTGGTGTTGACGTTGGTAGCGTAGGTGAGGGTGACGTTGGAACCCAACCTCTCTTCTACGATGATGCGGGAGGTGGAGTTGCCCAGGGCGCCGAGGTAGTTGGGGTCCACCTTCACCGATCCAGCTCCGAAGAGCCTCTGAACACGAGAGCTGACGGTGGCGTTGAGAGCACCGCCGAGCAGGGCGTCGGTGGTGGGATTGGCGCCGGCGGCCTCCTGCTGCTGCGTGTAGAGGCGCTGCTGGTTCTCGGTACGGCCCAAAGCCAGCAAGGCCACCACGTCGGCCTCCGGCAGCGGAGGATCGGAGCGGTAGGTGACCGCAAGTTTTTCCGGCGTTCCACGCAGGCCGAGGGTAATGTCGTAGTCCTCGACGCGGGCGGTGGCGTTCAGGTCGATGGTGGGTTGAATGCGGACCGGGTTGGTGAAATAGATGTCGCCGTGCTGCAACTCGTAGCGTGTTCCGGCGATGATGCCGCTGCCCTCGGTGATGGAGATGCGGCCCAGCAGCGAGGGCGTAGCCAGGGTGCCGCGCAGGCGCAGATCGACGTTGCCCGCCAGCTTGGCGTAGGCGTTCTGGAAGTTTAACTGCGGTGACGAAGTGAAGCGTATGTCGAGGCGGACGTGGCTGGATGGAGCATCCTGGGGCGCGATGGTCTCAACGGCGTTGGCCTGCGCTGCCAGCGCCGCTATATCCAGCTCGGAACTTACCGTGAAGCGGGTGATGAGCACGTCGCCGGAGAGCAGCAGATTGTTCTGTTGCCCTTGCAGATGAAGCGAGGCGTCGGCCAGGGAACTGACTCCTTGCGGGTAGCGAATGCGAATTTGATCCCCGGTAACCGTCAGGTCCGCATAGAGACCGTGCTGGTAGGCCAGATATCCGCCCACGGTGAGCAGTCCGCCGCCGCTCATGGCCGTCAATGATCGTACCTCCAGCCGGTTCTGGCTGAACTCCAGCGTGCCACGCAGCTGGCTCAGGCCGTTGGGCACGTCTTCAAGGGAGAGCGCCGCGTCCTGGAAGTCGATGCGGCCCTTCAGACTGGGATTCATCAGCGGCCCGTGCCCCTCGACCTGGAAGCTGGTGTTGCCGCTGGCGGTCAGATCGGGGTCGATGGTTTCAGCCACTTTCAGATTGATCGCCCCGCTGGCGGTAAAGTCTAATTCGTTCTTATCCTTGAGCGACAAGCTGCCTTGTGCGCGCAGATCGGTCTGTTCGCCGGTTACATGCAAAGGATCGAGATGGAGGATGGCGTGGTCCAGGGTGAGATGGACGCCGCCCTCGCTTTTCAGATAAACGCCGGAGACCGTCACCGCCAATTCCTGCAGGCGGGCCTCGCCACGCATATCAGAGGGCCGCGCCAGAGGCCCTTCGAGGTTGACTGTTCCAGCCAGAGCTGACTCGCCGTTCAGTCCTTTTATATGAGCCAATCTGATGAGCGCGCCGATGTTGAATCGCGAAAAATCGAGTTGGGCCTGTGTATCATAGTCGCCGCCGAGCGCTGTCCGGCCGTGCGCGGTGAGTTCGGCAGCCTCCATCCGTGTTGTCAGGTCGTAAGTGACGGAGCGGTTGGCGGTGCGCGCCGTCAGTTCCACACTGCCCAGCGGTTCCCCGCTCAGTTCGAGGCCGGTCAGGGTGGCGCGAGCTTCCAGGCGCGGGTCGTCGAGCGTCCCCGTGCCCTGCACCGTAATTCCCAGCTTGCCGGTCATCGCCAGGCCGTGACGGCGCAGAGTTTCGATGCGGGACACATCGATTCCCGCGCCCCTCGCGTCCAACTGGAAGCGCCGGGTGGAGAGATCATAGCTGCCCGTGGCCGTAATTCTCCCCGCCTCTTCGCTCACCGTTACCGAGGTTAGCGTAATGATCTGGTTGGCAATGTTGCCTTGCGCCCGGATGCGAGCTACGGGTTCACCGAAGACGCTTCCTTTGTCCAGCTCGACCCATCCCGAGCCAGCCAGCGCGTTGATAGCTCCGTCGGCTTGAAGCTGCGCGTCCAGAGAGCCCGCTACGGGCAGGTTCTCTCCGAGGAGCGGGCGCAGATCGTCCAGGGCGACCTGGCCGGCTCGCAGGCGGAGATGAAGCACTGAATTGGCGTCAAAGGATGGAATGGGCGCTGAGCGGCGAGCCACGCTCCCAGCGGGCAGGCTGGCGGTCAGGCTGCCGCTGACGTCGATCTCGCCGTTTCCGCGGCGCAGCAGCGCGTGGGCAATGTCAATCCGGGCCGCGGAATAGCTGCCGGCGGCCTCGACCGAATCCAGCCGGACGAATTCGGGTGGATTCTGGGCGGAGTTGACGCCCGGACCGGCAGGAATTTCGACGGCTAGTTGCGTGGCTTTCAAGTTGCCGGTAAAGTGGGGATCGACCAGCGATCCGGTCCAGGCGCCATGAAAATCGCCTTGTCCGAAGAGTGCGACGGGCAGGGCGGCCGTGCCGGTTCTGCCGTTGCGGGCCAGGCCCAGGTCGCGCAGAACAGTGTCGAACTCGCCCAGGTTGCCGCTATGGAAATCGACTGTGAGCGCGGTGGGACTGGTCATGGGATAAGCGCCCAGATGGCCGTGGGCCTCCAGTTGGCTGGAAGGCAGATTGAGTTTCAGCTTGCGCAGATCGACCGCGCCGTCGCGGTGGGTGTAGGTGGCATCGATCAGGCCGCTCGCCAGGACTTTACCCGGAGCAGCCTGTGCCGGTGGAATGAGGCTTAGAAGGGCGCCCACGGAGAGGGTGCGATCGTCGCCGTTGACCCATAGCGCGTTGGCGGGACCGTTGACCCTGGTATCGAAGCCGAGATGCTGAAAGGGCGGAACGCAAACCATCTCCAGGATGGTGTCGAGGGCAACATCTTTGAATTGAGCCGCAACCTTGCCATTGACGGGGATGATGATCTCGGACGGGAGCGGATGGGCAATAGCGCGAGATTTACCTTTGGCCGGAGTTGAAGGCACGGGCAGCCAGTGAGTCAGAGAGAGGTCGCCATCGATCTGGCCGCCCTGGCGCAGGCGGGCAACGATAGAGGTAATCAATAATTGCTCGGGATCGGCATGTACGTGCGCATCCAGTCCCACGCCGGTGGCGACGACGCCGGTTCCGATGTAAGCGCCGCCATCGACGTGAACGCCGCCATCGGTGCGGAAGTTGCCTGCATCTCCGGACCCGGTGAAGTCCAGATGGGCAATGCCTTCCGGCGTAAACGGGTAGCCTGCGATGGTGTCAACCAGGCGCATGTCCAGCTCGCCCACTGCTTTGGCCTGCCAGCGAGGATGTGCAAAGTCATCCAGGGCGCCGGAGATTTCCAGTGTCCGGTCCCTGACGCCGCGGCTGCTGGCGGTGATGCGCAGGGAGCGCAGGGTTGCGGCGTTGCGTGTCAGCTCCAGCGTGGTCTGGATGTATCCCTGAACCGGAGGCTGCGCTTTGTCCGGCCTGGACGAAGCGCCGCGCGATAGGTGCAGATCGCGGACTCCGGCTTCAATGAGGTAGTACTCCGTGTCTCTCGCCCGTGCTTTAATGATTTTCTCCAAAGGCCGGCGCAAGGGAGGGGCGCTCTGCTCTGGCGAAGCGAAGCCCGCCGGAAAATAGACCAGGCGCATAGAGAGATCGCTAGCGTCTAAGTCGAGCGGGATGTGCCGGTTTTGTAAGTCAAAGTCCGCGGCGCGGTTCTCGTAGTCCAGATCGCCCTGCTCCACCGATATGTGATCGGCCTTCAGATCAAATAATCTGTCGAGCACCGGCTTGCCCGGTTTTCTGGGCTTGCGGGGTTGCGGCTGGTTGGTCGAGCCGCCGGGGTACACAATCAGGTGAAGTTGGGGTTTCACAATGTCCAGGTCGCGCAACAGGATGCGCGGGCTCAGGAAGCCCAGCACATTGAATCGCGCACGCACCTGCTCCACCTGAGCGTAGGGCGCCTCGCCGGGAGCTTCGAGGCCGTGAATCACCAGCCCGCCGGCCTCGGCTTCCAGGCTGAGCAGATGCCAATGGAAGGAGGCGATTTCAACGCGCCCGCCGGTAGCTGTCTCCAGTTCGTGCGCCATCCGGCGGCGGACAAAGTTCTCAAAACTCGCTGAACTTGCCGCAAAATACAGTCCTATCGTAGTTACCGCAAGAAGAATTACCGCACCCGCCACCGACAAGGGAAGATGGCGCAGGAAGAAGCGGCGCAGTCGGCTGGGGCGGGGCGCTTTTTCTGGTTCCGGCGCGACGGGCTCCAGAGTCTCAGAGGGGACAAGGAGCTTGGGTTCTTGTTCGCTCATGCGCCTCCCTTCCCTGCTCCGCCCGGGGTGTCCGCGGCTTCGAGCGCTGGATCAAGCACTTCCACGTCTCCCTGCATGCGCAAATTCCTGAGCCAGTCATCGAACAACACATTCACCCGCCGCTCCAGCAGAATCTCCTCAATGCGCGGGGCCACCTCGTCCAGCGGCGGAATCGTTTCGCCCGGCGCATACTGCGGCAGCAGCGTTTCGCGGTAATACTTGTCAATCTCCTCCGAAGTAATGCGAATCCCCTGCCGGAAGCGCTGTTCGATGAAGCGCAGAATCTGAACCCGGTAGCGGAGATAGCTCTCAACCCGTTTCGGCGTCAACCCATGCGCGCTCAGAAACGCCGCCCATCCCTGCTCCGATGCGCAGTTGAGGCGAATGCATGCGGGCACTTCCCTGCGAATTTCCTTGAGGCGGGCATCGACCTCGGCCTGCGCAGGCTCGGAGGCCTGCGCGTCCTCCTGGTGAATCTGCTGTTGGATGAGCGCGCGGCTGATCAACTGCTCCAGGGCGCGCTGTGGCGTGAGAACGACTCCTGCCCCACCGGGGTCCAGCACCGCCAGCCGCACCTCGTCGTCCACGTCGCTGGCCAGAATGACCTGATTGTTGACCACGGCCACCACCCGGTCGAGCACCACTGCTTGGGCGGGAGAAGCCGCCGGGGCGGGATTCTGTCCCAGTGCGGAAGTTGCTCCCTGTACGGCCAGGCACACCGCCAACACACTTATGCCGGCGGTTCCGATCTTGCTCTTGTGCCGTGTTTGTATCCGGTTGCGCATCAGAAGGTCTGCCCCAGGCTGAAAAAGAAGTTGAAATGCGTGCCTTCGCCGACGTGCGGGTTTGAGTCGATGGAATTCGCCGGGTATAGCGAGTAGTCGATATTGACCGGGTAAATGGGCGGATTCAGGTTATAGCTGAAATCAAACCGGATGGGCCCCACCGGCGTATGGTAGCGCAAACCCACTCCCGGTGCGTGTGAGAAGTAGTTGAAACTGCACGCTCCCTGAATTCCTGTCGAGGTTGAAGAACCGGTGGGTACCGGATTGGAATTGTTGTAGGTCAATTGTTTGCAGTTGTCCCGCTCCGGCTGGCGAACCCGGAGGGCGCTGGCCCACGCATCGCCCGCGTTGGTGAAGACGTTGCCCATATCGTGGAAGAGCACGAAGCTTACCGTATTGCCCAGCCAGGGCAGAGTGGGCGGCGGCAGGCGCAACTCGGTGCTGTTGATGAGCGCGCCCGCGCCGCCGATGGGGTAGCCTGTCTCAGGGTCGCGCGGCCCGGCCTGGTTCTGGCCGAAGCTCCGCAACGAGGTGGCCCCGCCCGCGTAGAGCCGCTCGGGCAGTGGAATCAGCTCCGCCTGCAGCTTGCCGAAGGCCCGCTCCTGCCCATAACGCGTGTTGCGGGCCAGAACGATGCGGCCTTTATCGAAGCGGTAGTAACTCGAATTCGACAGATCAAGGCGGTTGAAGTTGACCTGCGCGCCGAAGCCGTCTCCGGAGAGAAACTCCTGGACGCTGGTGTAGGTGCCGCGATGCGCATCGAGGGGCGAGTCGCGGGTATCGCGAACCCACGTCAGCGAAGGGCCCGCCACGCGCACCGCCGTGGATAACTGCGCGATCTCTGTTGGATAAACCTGGAGGCTGTTGGCCTGCACCTTGACGCGGCGGAAGTCGTATTCGTAGACGAATGTGTTGGCCCTGGTGAAGATAAATCCCCGTGCATTGTAGTGTTGCGTCCAGCGCACCCCCGTTTCCAGCTTGGAGGCCACGTACGTGGAGACATCCAGGCTGTTGGCGTAGCCGCCAGACACCGTCAGGCCGAAGTTCCGGTTGCCCTCGAAGTGCGGGTTCTGGAAGAGCAAGTTGATCTTCTGCTCCAGCAATCCGTAGTTGCCGCGCAGCGAGACGGATTGCTCCCGCCCGAAGAGATTGTTGCGGGTAATGTCGGCCAGCACGCGGGGGCTTACGCCCACCTTGCCGTTGGGGTTGCAAATGGCGCCGCTGGCGATGATGCCGCCGCAGTTGTATTGCGGCGTTCCGGTCTGGGCCTCGATACCGAAGCCATAGGTCAGGGCCCAGCGCCGCGCCTCTTCCACCTGCAAGAGCACGGTCTTATTGATCTCCTCCCCGGAGGGGTTCTCAATGGCCGTGTCGATCTCGTTGAAGAGAGCAAAGTCGTAGAGATTGCGCTGCGTTTCCATCAACGCCGTCTCGTTGAGCGGGTCGCCGGGATGCAGGGTGATGGCCTTGGCCACCGTCTCCGGACGGGTGTAATGCAGCCCGGTCAGCAGCACCTTGCGCACAAAAATCTGCCGCCCCTCGATGATGCGGAAGACCACGTCCACCTTGCTTGAGTCGCTGGGCTCAATTTGCTGGCTGACCTCAACCCGCACCTGGTCAAAGCCCCGGCTCATATAGTCGATCAGCAGCGCGTCCCGGTCCCCGCCCAGGTTCTGTGGTGAAAGCAATTGGCCCGCGGCAGTATTCATTAAAAGTGCGAGCCGGGCGGCGTCCGCATGCTCGTTTCCTTCCAGTCGCACCGTCCCTACCCGCAGTTGTTCGCCCTCCTCAATGCGATAGACCACGGTGAACGGAGCTGTCTTTCCAGCCTTCGTCTCTGCCGCGCTGGTCTCGGGTGTAATCGTGGCCTTGGAGAAGCCGTTATTCCTGTAGAGAGTCTCGAGAGTATTGATGTCGGCAGCGACCAGCGCCTGACTGTAATCGCCGTGGCGGTCAAGGGCATCAGCGGCATGAACACTGAGCAGCTCCTTGAGCGTAGCGGAGTCAAAGTAGTGGTTGCCGGCGACCGAGACGCGCTCTACGCGCCGCCGCGGCCCCAGGTGCACTTTGTAGTGGATTGTCACCAGCCAGGCGGTTGTGGACTCCCGCTCGTGCTCCACCTTCACGTCGAAGTAGCCCATCCGCTGGTAGTAGTCGCGCAGCCGGCGATTGCCCTCATTGAGAAGATCCTCGTCTACGCTGCCTTCCTCGAAGATGGGTATGATCTTTTGCAGCAGTTCCGGGCTGGCGCTGGCGCCCTCCACCAGCACCTTGACCTCCGGACCCCGGTTGGCGGAAAAACGGTAGTTGATCCTTTGGCTCTCCGGGGAGTACTGCTGGCTTTCCAGCTTGATTTCAGCTTCCAGGCGCTGCTCGCCCCGATAGGTTTTCAATACACCGGCCAGGGCCCGGTTGCCGGTTTCACGATCCACGCGCTCACCCGCCCGAAGGTGCGCATGACGGCGAAAATCGTTCACGCTCATCCCCGGCTCGCCGCTTACCTCCACTGTGCCCACGCGCGCCTGCGGGCCGCTGACTACATGAAATGCAATGTCGACGAGCTGCTCCTCCGGGTGGGGCTTCAGTGTTTGGATAATCACTGGCGCATGAAAGCCGTCCTGGGCCAAAGTCAGGCGCATCTGTACCAGAGCCTGATCGAGTTTGGCGGCGGTAAAACGGGCGCCGGGCGCAAGTTGGCTGGCGCGCTCCAGCTGCGTATTGACGGTTGCGCTCCTGGCGCCATCCACGCTGACCGTGCCGATGAAGGTGCGCGGCGTCCCGCGAAAGATGAGGGCCACGCCGTCCCGCTCGCGAACTCCCTCCACCGCTATGGTTTCAAACAGGCCGGTCAAATAGAGCCTGCGCAGGCTCCTTTTCAACGCTTCCCGGTTCAGGGGCGCACCCTCGGCCTGGTCCAGATGGCCGGCCAGCGGGATAAGACGATCAGCCGAAACGCCAACGAAGGAAATGCGCCGTATAGGCAAGCCCTCCCACTGGTCGAGGGAGTCCAAAGGCATCGGCGCGGCCTGATCGCCCGGCGCGCCGGGGCTACCCGTGCCGCTCGCCAGGTTCTGGCTCCAGCCGGTTCTGCTCGAAATACCCAAGGCAAGCAGGCAAGCCAGGAGAATGCCGCACCACAACCGCTTGCCGCATTGGCCACCTTGCTTTACCCTCAAATCCATATCTCCCAAATCAGTGAACAGTGGTCATATTCCCGTTCCATGTTTACTCTCTGACCATTGTTCACTTACCACTGACCACTGTTCACTATACTAACGAGGAACGGCCTCCGGTGCAGCTTTCCAGCCGCTGTAGAGGCCGGAGAATGTCCGCAATCGCCCCACACTTCCCTTAGCGGAAAAGACGTGGGTTCTTTTTGAGTACCCGCGTGTCCATTGCCTTCAGTTTCGTTTGCTTCTCCCGCTCTGCTGCGCTCACTTTCCTCCTGCTTTAGCCGATACAATCCTCCAGTTACAGTGCGACGCTGGCGAAGTATGGACGCCTGGGGTGGTCTGTCTTCTCTTCGTGCCTGGCGACTTCTGGAAAGAGCCGGGCTTGAGAAACCCCGTGGGGCGTGAAATTAGCCAGCGATGCGATTTCCGTCAGGGAACTGCATCGTGAGCAGGACCGTACAAGAGGGTCTGTCCGGCTTGCGGTTGGAGGAAAAGGCAGGAAAAAAGGAATTTTCCTGAAACTCTTCGGAGTTTGCATCGTCTAACTAAGATAAGCTGATACGAGGACACTCAATGCCGAACCAGCCTCCCATCCCGCCCTCCCCAAAGACCCTCTCCGGAAATGGTGCGCCCGGTGTGCGCCGGGTTGCCATCCTGCCGGTCAGGGATACTGTCCTTTTCCCCCACGCTGTGCTGCCTCTGACCGTGGGCCGGGAGAGTTCCATCCAGTTAATCGAGTCATTGGGCGAGGAACGGGCCATTGTGGTGGTAGCCCAGTTGGACCCGCGGCTGGACACTCCCAAGCCATCCGACCTTCATGCCGTGGGAACCCTGGCCACGGTGCACAAAGTTGTGCGCATGCCCAATCAGAGCCGGTTTGTCTTCACCGAGGGAACGGAACGGGTACGGCTGGTGCGCTACACGCAGACCGAACCGTACATGGTAGCCGAGGTAGAGACACTGGAGGATACGGCGCCTGTGGTTACGGCCAGCGTGGAAGCGCTGGTGCGCAACGTCATCGGGCAGTTTCAGCAGATTGTCGCCGAGTCCCCGACGCTCTCCGACGAACTGCGAACCATTGCCGCGAACATAGAGGAGCCAAGCCGCCTGGTGGACTTTGTAGCCTCATCGCTGCCCTTCCTGACCACCGACGATAAGCAGCAACTGCTGGAGACGCCCGGCATCGGCACGCGGCTGGAGCTGCTGAACCATCATCTGGCCAAAGAGATCGAGGTGCAGCAGTTGCGCACCAAGATCCAGACCGAGGTGCAGGACCAGGTGCAGCAGTCGCAGCGCGATTACTACCTGCGCGAGCAGCTCAAAGCCATTCAGAAGGAGCTGGGCGAACAGGACGAGGGCCAGCGCGAAACAGACGAACTGCGCCAGAAGATTGAAGCCGCCGGAATGCCTGAGGAAGTGAAGAAGGAGGCCCTCAAGGAACTGGCGCGCCTCTCGCGCATGTCACCCATGGCCGCCGACTACTCACTCACTCGCAACTACATCGAATGGCTGGCGGTGCTGCCCTGGGCCAAGAGCTCAGGCTCCAAGATCGACATCAACAAGGCCAAGGAGATTCTGGACGAAGATCACTACGAGCTGAAAAAGGTCAAGGACCGCATCCTCGACTACCTCAGCGTTCTCCAGTTGAAGCCGGAGATGAAGGGGCCGATTCTGTGCTTTGTGGGGCCTCCTGGAGTGGGCAAGACAAGCCTGGGCCGGTCGATCGCCCGCGCCCTGGGCCGCAAATTCCAGCGCGTTTCGCTGGGCGGCATGCACGACGAGGCGGAGATTCGCGGCCATCGCCGCACCTACATTGGCGCGCTTCCCGGCCAGATCATCCAGAGCATTCGCCGAGCCGAAACCAACGACCCGGTGATGATGCTGGACGAGATTGACAAGCTGGGACGCGACTTCCGCGGCGATCCTGCCTCCGCATTGCTGGAAACGCTGGACCCGGAGCAGAACTACACCTTCCGCGACAACTACCTCGACGTGCCCTTCGACTTGTCGAAGACCTTGTTCATTTGCACGGCCAACATGCTGGACACGGTTCCGCCGCCGTTGCTGGATCGCATGGAGCTGATCTTCCTGCAAGGCTATAGCGAAGACGAGAAGAAGCATATCGCCTTCCGCTACCTGATTCCGCGCCAGATCAAGGAGAATGGCATTACCCCGGAGCAGATCGAATTTCCCGAGGATGCGGTGCTCCATATTGTGCGCCATTACACGCGCGAAGCCGGGGTGCGAAAGTTGGAGCAGACACTGGGAACAGTTTGCAGAAAACAGGCGCGGCGCGTGGTCGAGGGTAACACGGAAAAATTGATCGTGACGCGCGATGTGCTTAAGGAGTTTTTGGGCGGCATCCAGGTGCGCGTAGATACCGAGGTTGCAGAGCGCGTTAAGCGTCCCGGCGTGGCTGTTGGGCTGGCCTGGACGGCGGCCGGCGGCGACATTCTCTTCATCGAGGCCAACAAGATGAAGGGCAAGGGCAACTTCGCCATGACCGGGCAAATCGGCGAGGTGATGCAGGAGTCGATGAAAGCCGCGCTGACCTGGGTGCGTTCCAACGCCGTCTCGCTGGGCCTGGACGAGGATTTTACCAAGGATCTCGACCTGCACATTCACGTGCCCGCCGGAGCCATTCCCAAGGACGGCCCCTCGGCCGGCGTTACCATGGCCGTGGTGCTGGTCTCGCTGCTGACCGATACGCCGGTGCGCCCGCTGACCGCCATGACCGGCGAGATTACCCTCAGCGGCAACGTGCTGCCGGTGGGCGGCATCAAAGAAAAGTTTTTGGCCGCGCGCCGCGCCGGGGTGCAAACCATCATCCTGCCAGCCGAAAATCGCCAGGACGTGGATGAAGACCTGACGCCGGAACTGACCGACGGCGTCGCGATCCACTACGCCAGCCGCATTGAGGATGTG
>Ga0326727_10001506_pt1 | contig 85597 bp, 70 predicted proteins | sample MB2enrmetagenome_FD_207643 | JGI IMG/M metagenome (GOLD analysis project Ga0326727, IMG submission 207643) | Lab enriched peat soil microbial communities from McLean, Ithaca, NY, United States - MB29MY | ecosystem: Environmental > Terrestrial > Soil > Wetlands > Peat | place: USA: New York... | reverse complement strand
CGCTCGGTCTTCCTTCATTATTCGAGGACTGTTAGCGTAACCATCTCGAACCGCCGTGTACGGACCCGTATGCACGGTGGTGTGGCAGGGGTCGGCGGGTGACCGCCGCCCCTATGCCGATCTAGTCGCCGACTCGTGGAACTGCCGGGGCATCCGCGAACGCTGCCGCGGTAGAATGAACTCGTCTGGTATGTCCCTGAACCATACGCCTATCACCGAGGAGCTGGCGGAGTACATTCGCCGCGTGACGCTGCGCGAGCCGGAAGTGTTGAGGCGCCTGCGCGAAGAGTCGCAGGGGCGCCGGCCCGGCAACATGCAGATCGGGCCCGAGCAGGGGCAGTTCCTGCACCTGCTGGCTCGCGTTTTGGGGGCGAGGAAGACGCTCGAAGTGGGGGTCCTTATGGGTTACAGCTCCACCTGGGTGGCGCTGGCTCTGCCGGCCGGCGGAAAGGTTGTGGCGTGCGACTGCAACGCGGAGTACGTGGCCCGCGCCCGGCGCACGTGGCGCGAGGCCGGAGTCGAGGACAGAATCGAATTACGGCTCGGGCCGGCGCTCGAAACCCTGGACGCGCTACTGGCCGAAGGACAAGCGGGCACGTTCGATCTGGTCTTCATCGACGCGGACAAGGGGAACTACGCGGACTATTACGAGCGGTCGCTCAAGCTGCTGCGCAGCGGCGGGCTGATTGCGGTGGACAACGTGCTGTGGCACGGAAGGCTGACCGACCCCAAGGACCATACCGAGGACACCGACGTCATGCGCGCGTTCAACCGCAAGCTGCACGCCGATGAACGAGTGGCGTTGAGCCTGGTGACCATGGGGGATGGGCTGGCGCTGGCATCGAAGCTCTGAGCCTACTCGATCAAACCATTTCGCACCGCAAACCGCACCAGGTCGTTGATGCTGTGCAGGTTCAGTTTTTCCATGATGCGGCCGCGGTGCGCGTCCACGGTGTAGACGCTGAGGTTCAATACGCCGGCGATCTCCTTGTTGGTCTTGCCTTCGGCCAGCAGTTGTAAGACCTCGCGCTCGCGGCTGGTCAGCAGGTCGATGGGGTTGGTCACGTGGCGGCGGTAATCGTCTAGCACGGCATTGGAAACGGCGGGGCTGAGGTAGCTTTCGCCGGAAGCCACGGCGTGGATGGCGGCCACCAGGTCGGCGGCGCCGGAATCCTTGAGCAGGTAGCCGCGCGCGCCGGCGCGCAGGATTTCGCGCACATAGACCGAGTCCTTGTGCATGCTGAGCGCGATTACACGCACGCGCGGGACCGACGACGCCAGGCGGCGCGTGGCTTCGATGCCGTTGAGCTCCGGCATGGCGACGTCCATCACCACCACGTCGGGGCGCAGTTGCTCCGCCAGATCGACGGCCTGACGGCCGTTGCCGGCCTCGCCCACAATTTCCATGTCGGCCTCGGCCTCGAGGATCATCTTGAAGCCCTGGCGGACCACGGCGTGGTCGTCAGCCAGCAGGATGCGAATGCGTTTCATGGTCTGCCGCGTTCACTTTCCGCTCGCAATCGGTTCAGCATTTCCTGTAGCTTCGGATCGGGCCTGGTTCGCAGCGACGCTTCATACTGAGCGATCGCGTCCGGCAGCCGGCCGGGCAGTCGGGAAAGCGCGTTTCCCAGATTGAAGTGCGCCTCGCCAAGGTCGGGATCGAGCCGCAGCGCGGCTTCATACTCGGCAATCGCCTCCTGCAAAGGCCCGCCGGAATTCGCCAGCGCGAGTCCCAGGTTGGCGTGTGCCCGGGCGTAATCGGGATCGATCCGCAATGCCGCTTTATACTGGGCGATGGCGTCCGGCAGCCGGCCGGGTAGTCGCAACAAGGTGGTTCCCAGGTTGTAGTGCGCCCGCGCGTAATCGGGATCGATGTGCAATGCCGCTTCATACTGGGCGATGGCGTCCGGCAGCCGGCCGGGCAGTTGCGACAAGGCGTTTCCCAGGTTGTTGTGCGCCTCGGCAAGATCGGGATCGATCCGCAGCGCTGCTTCGTACTCGGCAACCGCCTCCGGCAAAGGCCCGCCGGAATTCACCAGCGCCACTCCCAGGGTGGCGTGCGCCTGGGCGCTTTCGGGACAAACGTCCACGGCGCTGGTCCAGAGACTGCGCTCATCGAGCCAGTCGAAGTTCCGGGCATAGGTTCGCGCGGCGCAGGCCAGACACAGGAACCCCAGCGCAATCCATGCGGCTCGCATGGCCAGAAGCCGCTGGCGCGAGATTTGCCGGCCAAGCGCGTAGAGAGCCGCAACCACGCACCCGGCCAGGCCAATCGAAGGCAGGTAGACGAACCGCTCGGCCATGATGCTCCCGATGAGAATCGCCAGGTTGGACGTCGGCGCGAGAGCCACGAAAAAGAAAACCAGGAAGAAGAACAGCGGCTTCCGCGTGCGGTACCAGCGGACAGCCAGCAGGGCGGCGCCCAGGCAAAGTGCCAGCGCGATCAGCGCTTTCGCGTCCTCCCACTCCGCTAAATGCCAGCCAAACAGCGGCACCGCATTGTAAGAATAATCCGCCGACAAGCGGGCCGGCCAGACAAACAGCCACAGGTACTTGCCGACTACTTTAACCGCCGTCAGCCGCGCCGTCCAGAAACCGGCGCTCATCAGGGGGTTTTCGAGGAAGCGAGCCGGAATATGCATCGGCAATGTGCCGCGCAAATAAAAGAACGCGGCAAATGGCAGCAACAGGGCGGCGTAGGTCAGCGCACGCCTCCGCCACGCCGTGCGCTGGGACCACGTCAGGTCGTATAGGAGCATGATGGCGGGCAGGACGGCGGCATTCTCCTTGGAAAAGAGCCCCACCGCCTGGGCCACCACCATGGCCGCCACCCAAGGCAGCTTGCGCCGGCCGGCAGCGGAGGCGCTTTTCACGTAGTACAACAAGCCTGCCAGCACACCGAAGGCGGCCAGGAGGTCGGCGCGGCCCACAATATTGGTGACGGATTCAGTGAGCAGCGGATGCACTCCCCAGAGCGCTGCCAGCGCCAGGGCCGGCGCGGCCCCCTCAAACACCAATAGGCCCAGCAGGTACACGAGCGAAACATTGACCGCGTGCAGGGCAAGATTCACCCAATGATAGCCGGCGGGATGCGTCCCATTGCCGAAGACGGCGTAATTCAGCAGGTAGGAGAAGGTGGTGAGCGGGCGATACAGGCCAAAAGCGCTGCTGCCGTGCCAATACTGTTCGGTCAGGATGAGCCGAAGGTTCTGCGGCGTCACCTCCCGGATGCGGGCATCCTGCGAAACTACTATGGCGCTGTCGAACACCAGGCCCGCCTGGAAGGAATTGGAATAGGCCGCCAGGACCAGGGACCAGAGTGCCAGCAGGCGCCATGCGTGCCGGCGCCAGGCGGGATGGGCTGCCTGGACAGAGGAGTCTTCCCGCGCGGCCGGCTGCCCGGCCCGCCGCGATCGCTGTGACTTGCGAGGCTCCTTCATTCACGGCTCACTTTCGGCCCGCCCGCAATCGGGTCACCAGTTCCTGTAGCTTCGGATCGGGCCTGATCCGAAGCGCCGCTTCGTACTCGGCAATGGCGTCCGGCAGCCGGCCGGGCAGTCGGGAAAGCGCGTCTCCCAGGTTGTAGTGCGCCTCGAAGAGGTCGGGATCGAGCCGTAGCGCGGCTTCATACTCGGCAATTGCCTCCGGCCAACGCCCGCCCGCATTCGCCAGCGCGAGTCCCAGATTGGCGTGTGCCTGGGCGTAATCGGGATCAATGCGCAATGCCGCTTCATACTGGGCAATGGCCTCCGGCAGCCGGCTGGGCAGTTGGAACAGGACGGTTCCCAGGTTGTAGTGCGCCTGCGCGGAATCGGGAAAGATGCGCAATGCCGCTTCATACTGGGCAACGGCGTCCGGCAGCCGGCCGGGCATTTGCGACAGGGCGGTTCCCAGGTTGTTGTGCGCCTCGGCAAAATCGGGATTGATCCGCACCGCGGCTTCGTACTCGGCAACCGCCTCCTGCAAAGGCCGGCCAGAATTCACCAGCGCCAGTCCCAGGTTGTTGTGCGCCTCGGCGTAATCGGGTTCAATCCGCAACGCCACTTGATACTCGACCAGGGCGTCCGGCAGCCGGCCGGGCACTTGCGCCCAGACGTTTGCCAGGTTGTTGTGCGCCTTGGCGCTTCCCGGACAAACGTCCACGGCGCTGGTCCAGAGACTGCGCTCATCGAGCCAGTCGAAATTCCGGGCGTAGGTCCGCACGGCGCACGCCAGGCACAGGATCCCCAGCGCAATCCATGCAGCTCGCATGGCCAGAACCCGCCGGCGCGAGATTTGCCGGCTCAGCGCATAGATGGCAGCAACCACGCACCCCGTTAGGCCGATCGAAGGCAGATAGACGAACCGCTCGGCCATGATGCTGCCGATAAGAATCGCCAGGTTCGACGTCGGCGCGAGAGCCACGAAAAAGAAAACCAGGAAGAAGAACAGCGGCTTCCGCGTGCGGTACCAGAGCACCGCCAGCAGGGCGGCGCCCAGGCAGACTGTCAGCGCGATCAGCGCCTTCGCGTCCTCCCACTCCGCTAAATGCCAGCCAAACAGCGGCACGGCATTGTAGGAATAATCCGCCGACAAGCGGGCCGGCCAGACAAACAGCCACAGGTACTTGCCGATTACTTTAACCGCCGTGAGCCGCGCCGTCCAGAAACCGGCGCTCATCAGGGGATTTTCGAGGAAGCGAGCCGGAATATGCATCGGCAATGTGCCGCGCAAATAAAAGAACGCGGCAAATGGCAGCAACAGGGCGGCGTAAGCCAGCGCGCGGCCCCGCCACGCCGTGCGCTGGGACCATGTCAGGTCGTACAGGAGCATGATAGCGGGCAGGACGGCGGCATTCTCCTTGGAAAAGAGCCCCACCGCCTGGGCCACCACCATGGCCGCCACCCAAGGCAGCTTGCGCCGGCCGGCAGCGGTGGCGCTTTTCACGTAGCACAGTAGGCCTGCCAGCACGCCCAAGGCGGCCAGCAGGTCGGCGCGGCCCACAACATTGGTGACGGATTCGGTGAGCAGCGGATGCAGTCCCCAAAGCGCTGCCAGGGCCAAGGACGGCGCGGCGGTCTCAAAAACCACTAGGCCCAGCAGGTACACCAGAGAAACATTTACCGCGTGCAGGGCAAGATTCACCCAATGATAGCCGGCGGGATGCGTCCCATTGCCGAAGACGGCGTAATTCAGCAGGTAGGAGAAGGTGGTGAGCGGGCGATACAGGCCAAAAGCGGTGCTGCCGTGCCAATATTGTTCGGTCAGAATGAGCCGAAGGTTTTGCGGCGTCGCCTCCCGGATACGGGCATCCTGCAAAATCATTGGGGAACTGTCGAACACCAGGCCCGCCTGGAAGGAATTGGAATGGGCTGCCAGGACCAGGGTCCAGAGTGCCAACATGCGCCATGCGTGGCGGCGCCAGGCGGGATGCGCTGCCTGGACAGAGGGGTTTTCCTGCGCGACCGGCCGCGCGGCCCGGCGCAATCGCCGCGGCTTGCGAGTCTCCCTCATTCACGGACCAGGATAACAATTTGCCTAGGGGTCGCTATGCCCAATGGCCGCGCCGGGGATGGGAACCCGCACCTCAATCAAAACACCCTCGCCGGAACGGGAGCGGACCGTGACATCGCCCCCAGCGCTGCGGGCGCGGGCGCGCATCCCGATCATGCCGAGTGGGCCAGGCCGCCCGGCCTGCCGGGCTTCCGGGGTGGGAGCGCGGGACAGGCCGCGGCCGTCGTCGTGAATCGTCAGGCGGATCTCACCGCCGCTGGATTCCAGTTGGAGCTTGACGCGCTTCGCCCCTGAGTGGCGCGCCACGTTGGTCAGCGCCTCCTGCGCGATGCGAAACAGGTGCGTCTCGGTCTCATCGGGAAGGCGGCCGGAGCAACTGGATTCGAGAGTCGCCTGGATGCCGGTGCGCGCGGCGAAGCCCTCGACCAGCCAGCGCAGGCCGGCCTCGAGGCCGAAATCGTCAAGGATGGTGGGGCGCAGAAGCTGCGACATCTGCCGCACGTTGCCAATGGCCTCTTCCACCAGGTGCAGGCAGTCTTCCAGGCGCGCACGGTCCGCCTGCCCGCCGGCATCGAGCGCGGTGAGGTTGGTCTTGATGGCGGTGAGCGACTGGCCCAGTTCGTCGTGCAACTCGTGCGAGAAGCGGCGGGCGGTGGCCTCCTGGTCTTCCAGCATGTGCCAGGAGACGCGGCCCAGCTCGGCGGCCTGCCATTCCATCTCGCGGGTGAGCTGCGACACCATGCGAACCGTAACCACCGCGAAGAGAAGGGCCAGAAGCACGCTGGGAGCGACGAACAGGAACGAGGCGGCGAGCAGGCGGGACGATCGGCGGTCGATCTGCGCCTGCGCGGCGCTCACCTTGCGGTACTCGGCCTCGATCAGGCGGGCCGCCACGGAGGCGAACGCCCCGTGATGGCGAAAGAGGTCGATGGAGGCAAAGGTTTCCGGGCTCTCCACGCTGAGGAGGCGGCGGGCTTCGCCGGAGAAATCGAGCGAGGACTGCTTGAGGCGCGCCCACAGTTCGCGCTCGGCGGTTTGAGCGCCCTCCGCGGAGATGCGGTCGATATCGCGATCGGCGGCGTCGAGCTGGCTCATGATGCGGTCGTAGTCCACCGAATCCGGATCGCGGGCCAGCACCGAGTAGACTTCGCTGAGATTGGTTTGCTGGCTTCGAAGCTCGTCCACCAGGCGGTTGGTGACGGATTGTTCGCGGACCAGGCTGGCCGCGTTTTGCTGAATGGCCCGAATGTTGCGAACCCCCACGACGGCCGCCGCCAGAAGGAGCAGAATGACGAGGCTGAAGCCGGCGATCAGGACCCGGAAGATGTTTTGATGAGTGATCCGCCGCGGAAGCATACTAATAAAGATTAACCATCTTCACCCCGAATTCGGGAGGCGCACTAGCCTGCGCGGGCTATCGTGTTTCCAGCTGCTCCGGCGCACCATGGAATTGTGAGCGGGCAATCAGGCCCGCCGGAAAGAAGGAAATATGAAGAAGAGTTTACTCGCAATCGCACTGGCGGTCGCCACCATGCCCTGTACGTTCGCGCAGTCCACGCCGGCCACCCCGGCCACGAGCGGCAGCGGGACGCAAGCCGCCACCACAGTCAAGACCAAGAAGCACATGAAAAAGTCCAAGAAAGCGCCGAAGAAGAATAGCGGCGTAACGGCTCCCAACCCGTCGAAGTAATGCGGGCCAACATAAGCCCCGCCCGCCTGTTTGCCAGGGCCGGCGGGGCTTTTTGTATTCACGCGCGATAGAGTACCTTAAACACATGAGCCGCATTCCGCTTGCTTTGGTCTTGGTGACCGGTGTTCTTCTGGCCCAGGCGCCGCCCGACATGCCAAAAGCCGAACCGCTGTGGCCCGGCGCCGCGCCCGGCGCCCAGGGCACTCAGGACGAGGACCAGCCCACGCTCACGCCGTACGCGGTGCCGCAGGGCCGGGGGACCGGCACGGCGGTGATCGTGTGCCCCGGCGGCGGCTATGCCCACCTTGCGATGGACAAGGAAGGCGACCAGGTGGCGCGCTGGCTGAATTCGATCGGGGTCGCGGCCTTCGTGTTGAAATACCGGCTGGGACCGAAATATCACCATCCGGTGGAACTGGGCGACGCGCAGCGTGCCATCCGGACGGTGCGCTACAAAGCCGCCGAACTCCGGGTGCTGCCGGACCGCATCGGCATCATGGGCTTTTCCGCTGGGGGACACCTGGCGTCCACGGCCGGCACGCATTTCGACCCGGGTAACGCGAACGCTTCCGACCCCATCGACCGCCTGAGCAGCCGTCCCGATTTCCTGGTGCTGTGCTACGCGGTGATCTCGTTCGGCCAGTTCGCGCATCGCGGTTCGCTCCAGATGCTGCTGGGCGACAATCCCGACCCCAAGCTGGTGGAAAGTCTCTCGAATGAACGGCAGGTGACGCCGCAGACGCCGCCCACGTTCCTGTTCCACACCACTGAGGACACCACCGTGCCGGTGGAGAACAGCGTCCAGTTCTACATGGCGCTGCGGAAAGCCGGAGTCCCGGCCGAGATGCACATTTACGAGCGCGGTCCGCACGGCGTGGGGCTGGCTCCCACGGACGCGGCGCTTTCCACCTGGCCGGCGCTCCTGGCGGACTGGCTGCGGGTGCGCGGGCTACTCAACGCGGCGGCAAAATAGGGCGCCTGGGCCGTTTATTCATCGAGGCGCGCGCGCGATCGGCTTGATGATTTTTCCATCCGGCCCGGTGACCGTGATTTCAACCTTATATGTGGTGTCCGGCGGGAAGTAGGAACTGCGGCTGCGGTGGACCATCCAGCAACAGTATAAGAACATCAACAAGCAAATAACAGCCGGAACTGTGGCCTTCACTGCCTTATGCTACGGCCGCGAGTCTTCGGTTGTCCAGGTGGGCATCAGTAAGAGGAACTGTGGCTTTCGCCGGATGTTGCCGATAAGAGATTCGGTGGCGTCTGTAAAAGATAACCCGGCATTGCGGCTCCGGTTATTGCGCGAGCTGGCACAGCGGTTCCGTTGGACTGCCCTCTCTTACGCCCTGTTCGCGACCCTGTTCTCGTTGAACCTGCGCCCCGGGGTTCGGGGTGTCGCCCTATGCTTGTGTGGTCTCCTGGCCTTGTTTGGCGTGATGCGGACACTCTTTGCCCGACGGGTGATCGCCGGCCAGGACATCGAACGCGACGGCAGCCGGCTGATTCAGGCCGCCAAAGCCCTGAGCCTCACATTCGGAGCGTTCGTGGCATACGCCTTCTGGCACGTCCGCGGCCAGGTCATCCCGGAGTGCCTCGTGCTTGTGGGTGTCGCCGGACTCTCGAGCGTCGGCGCCGGTACGTTTGCCCCGTTTCCCCGCTTGAATTTGCTCAATGTGTGTGCCCAGGTGTTGCCGGTGTATATCTGGTCTGTGTACTCCCTGCCTCGCTACGGGTGGCTGTTGGAGTCGTTCATTGTAGTCCACGCGGTGGTGATCGCTCAAACGATCCGGATCAACGGTGCGCATATCCGCGAGATGTTCATGGCTCAACTGACGCTGGAGGTTCAGGGCGAAGACTTGCGCCAGGCCCGAGACGCCGCGGAGAACGCCGCGGCGGCGAAGATGCGCTTCCTGGCCAACATGAGCCACGAGATCCGGACGCCGCTGAATGGCATCCTGGGGCTCGCCGAGGTATTGAATCAGTTGACCCTCACCGAAGAGCAACGCGCAGTGCTCGACGATATCGGCCGCAGCGGAGAGCACCTGCTGTCCATCGTCAACGACATCCTCGATATGGCCAAAGTGGCCTCCGGCAAACTATCGCTGGAGCGGGCGTTCTTCGACTTCTCCCGGCTGATCCGCGACATTCGATCCCCCGCGGCGGCTCTCGCCGAAGCCCGGCAGCTCCGCTTTCTTCTGCAAGTGCCGGCGGATTTGCCCCTGCAGGTACAAGGAGATCCGCTACGCATCCGCCAGGTGGTCTCGAATCTGCTCGGCAACGCGGTGAAGTTCACCCCATCGGGAGAGATCCGTCTGGCGGTGCGGGTACCTCGTCCAGGCTGGATTCGCTTCGAGATCTCCGACACCGGCATCGGGCTGTCACCCGACCAGCAAGGAAGCTTGTTTCAGGAGTTTCACCAGGTGGATTCTTCGCCTACCCGCAAGTTTGGAGGCAGCGGACTCGGCCTGGCGATCTCCCACCGATTGGCAGAGTTGATGGGAGGACGGCTGTGGGTGGAGAGCCGCCTTGGTGAAGGCTCAACTTTCTTCTTTGAACTGCCGCTCGCCGCAGCCGAGACCACGGTGCACGCCACCGGGACCGAAGCCTCCCCGGTAGCGGCCTTGCCACCCGGCTTGCGCGTACTGGTGGCGGAGGACAACGCCGTCAACCAGAAGGTGATGCTCATAATGTTGACTCAGGCGGGCGCCAGGGTCGAAATCGCCGAAAACGGGCGCATTGCAGTCGAACGTCATCAGGCATCCCCTTACGACATGATTCTGATGGACTGTCAGATGCCCGAATTGGACGGCTATGAGGCCACCGCCAGAATTCGCTCTTTGCCCGGCAGCGCCTCCCTTGTCCCCATCATCGGCGTGACGGCTAACGCTTTCGCCGAAGATCGCGAGTGCTGTCTCCGTGCCGGCATGAACGCCTACGCGGCCAAACCGTTGAGTCGTGCGGCCCTGATGGCAGCCATGTCCCAATTCCTCCCGCCACAAACAAATGCGCACCATGGGGATGAAAATGGGGCAACCTTCGTCGATGTTAGGCCCTAGGGCAAGCTAAAGCATGCCCCACCCCGCATGTTAAACTCGAATCAGTTCGCCATCTCATGGATTTTCTCAAAGGGCTGAACGCGCAGCAGCGCGAAGCGGTGATGCATACGGAAGGCCCGCTTCTGATTCTGGCCGGCGCGGGCAGCGGCAAGACCCGCGTCATCACCCACCGCGTTGCGTATATCATCACCGGGCGGCGCGCGCCTCCGTCCGCCGTGCTGGCGGTCACCTTTACCAACAAGGCCGCCAACGAAATGCGGGAGCGCGTCTCCGCGCTGCTCGAAGACGTGCAGCTCGATTCCCCGCCCAACATCTCCACCTTCCACTCGTTCTGCGTGCGGATGCTGCGGAGGGACGGCGATCCGCTAGCGCGCATCCGCCCTGGTTTCACGCGGCGTTTCAGCGTCTACGACGAGGAGGACCAGCTCGGCATAGTCAAGGCCGCCTACCGCGGTCTCGGCCTGGACGAAAAAGACTTCATGCAGTGCCGCGCGGTGCTCTCCAGGATCAGCCACGCCAAGAACCGGAAAGAGACGCCGCAGGACTTCTACAAACGCGCCACCAACAAGGAAACCGAGACCCTGGCCACCGTCTTCGAGGAATATGAAAAGGCGCTGCACGCGGCCAACGCTTTGGATTTCGACGACCTGCTGCTGGAAGCAGTCCGCCTGCTCAGCCACGACGATGCCACGCGCGAGGCGTGGAACCGCCGGCTGAGCTACCTCATGATCGACGAGTACCAGGACACCAACCGCCCCCAGTACGAGCTGATGCGGCTGCTCACCCAGCACCACCGCAACGTGTGCGTGGTGGGGGACGAAGACCAGTCGATCTATAGCTGGCGCGGTGCGGACATCCGCAACATTCTGGATTTCGAGCGTGATTTCCCCAAGGCCCGCACCATCCGGCTGGAGCAGAACTACCGATCGACGAAAACCATTCTGGCGGCGGCCGGCGCGGTGGTGGAGAACAACAAGGCGCGCAAGGGGAAGAAACTCTGGACGGAAGGGGCCGAGGGCGAGCACGTGGGCCTGTATGCCGCCTTCGACGCCGAGAACGAAGCGTTGTTCATCGCCGACACCACCGAGAAACATCTGGTGGCGAATCCCGGCGATCACGTGGCGATTCTGTATCGCACGCATGCCCAGTCGCGGCGGATCGAAGAGGCGCTGCGGCGCTACGGGCGCAAGTACAACATCGTGGGCGGCTTCAGCTTTTACCAGCGCGCGGAAATCAAGGACACGGTGGCGTACTTGAAGCTGGCGGCCTCGAACTCCGATTCGGTGAGCCTGATGCGCATCATCAACACGCCGGCGCGGGGCATCGGCCGCACCACCGTGGAGCAGATCGAGCGCTACGGGCGCGAGCACGGGCTGAACCTGTGGGACTCGATCGGGCGCATCATCGACGATGAGCATCTCTCGACGCGGTCGCAGTCCTCGCTGGTGACGTTCCGTAACCTGATTCAGGAACTTTCCCTGGTGGCCAGTTCTTCGCCGCTGCCGGACCTGCTGAAGTTCATCCTGGAACGCACCGGGTACCGGCGCATGTTGCAACACGAGAAGACGCCGGAATCCGAGACGCGCCTGGAGAACCTGGACGAGTTGGTGAACGCGGCGGCGGAAGCGGCCGAGCGCGGCGAGACCATTGCGGATTTCCTGGACCATGCCGCGCTGGTGTCGGAGGCCGACGCCTTCGACGAGGCCTCCCCGGTTAACCTGATGACGCTGCACAACGCCAAGGGGCTGGAGTTTCCGCTGGTCTTCCTGTCGGGCCTGGAAATGGGCCTGTTCCCGCACAGCCGGTCGATGGATTCCGAGGAAATGCTGGAAGAGGAGCGGCGGCTGTGCTATGTGGGAATGACGCGCGCGCGCAAGCGGCTGATCCTGACGTGGGCCAAGTACCGGCGGCGGTTCGGCGCGGGAGAGCAGGAGCGGACTACGCCCTCGTGGTTTCTGAGCGAAGTACCATCGAACCTGGTCGCCGACCTGGGCCCGCGGGACGATCCCGGCGAGGTGGATCTCCTTTCCGAGCGCATCGACGCGCGGCAATCGGCCCGGCGTAACACATTCACGGGGAAAACCTACAATTCGATTGACAACATCTCGGAGTTTTTCAGCGATCGGGGAATGCCCTTCAAGCCGGGGCAGCCAGCCGCGCCGCCGCGGCCCGACCTCAAGACCGCGCCGGTTCCGCCGCGCCTGGTGGGTATGCCGGTCAAGCCTCTTACAGTGGCTCCTCCGCCCGCTCACCGGGGCGTGCGGGCGGGCATGACGGTGGAACATCCCAAATACGGTACGGGAACGGTGGTGCGCCGCGAAGGCGAGGGCGAAGATGCTAAGATCACTGTTAACTTCCCTCGTTACGGCCTGAAGAAGCTGGTCGAAAAATACGCAGGACTGAAAAGAAACTGATGAACACGACGAACGTCACCGACACCACTGAACGCAAGAAGCTGAAGCGCGCGGCGCGCAAGAAGGCGGGGCCGAAAGCGAAACGCGCGGCCGGCGTGGCCCGCGGCGCGTCGAAGAAGAAGATCCGCCACCAGGCGCAGGGCCAGCGCAAGCGGTAACGGGCGAGGCGGCGCCTAGTGGGCCTGTTCCGCACGAAGAGCATCGATGCGCTGATCGCCGCCTCCGAAGAGCCGGAGAAAAAGCTGCGGCGCACGCTGGGGCCGTGGAGCCTCACGGCCTTCGGCATCGGCGCGGTGATCGGCTCCGGCATCTTCATCCTCACCGGGACGGCGGCCGCCGGAGAGACCCTCAGCTACAAATCCATCCTGCACGCGCCCGTCATGGATCTGATGCTGCATGGCTCGCATGCGCTTTCCACCATCGGGCGGCCAGGCGCGGGCCCGGGCATTTCGCTCTCGTTCCTGCTGACGGCGTTCGCGTGCAGCTTCGCGGCGCTGTGCTACGCCGAGCTGGCATCCATGATCCCCATTGCCGGCAGCGCGTATACGTATGCTTATGCCACGCTGGGCGAGCTGATCGCGTGGATCATCGGCTGGGACCTGATTCTGGAGTACGCCGTCTCCAACATGGCGGTGGCGGCGGGGTTTTCCGGTTATCTCAAAGATGTTCTGGAAAACCTCTTCGGCTGGCACCTGCCGGCCAAGTTCTCCGCACCGCCGATTGTGGGCGATCACTTCACGGGCGCCTGGTTTAATCTGCCAGCGCTGATGGTGCTGCTGGTGCTGACCTACATTCTGGTGATCGGTGTGCGTGAGAGCGCGGGGACCAACAATACCATGGTGGCCATAAAAATTGCCGCCATTCTGATATTCGTGCTGGGCGCGGCGCGGGCGGTGAACACCGCCAACTGGCATCCCTTCCTGCCCAACGGCTTTTCCGGCGTGCTCACCGGCTCGGCCATCGTCTTCTTCACCTACATCGGTTTCGATTCGGTCTCGACGGCGGCGGAGGAGTGCCGGTGCCCGCAGCGCGACCTGCCCTTCGGCATCATCATGACGCTGGTGATCTGCGCCGTGCTGTATATCTCGGTGGCGCTGGTGTTGACGGGCATCGCTCCATGGAGAAGCCTGACCGGCGAGGCGCCCGTGGCCGACGCGCTCAAGGCCCTGGGATACAACGGGATTCGCCGGTGGGTGAGTATCGGCGCCATTTTGGGGATGATTTCCTCGCTGCTGGTGTTTCAATACGGGCAGGCGCGCATCTGGTTTGCGATGTCGCGCGACGGCCTGCTGCCGAAAGCATTCTCCAAAGTGCACCCAGTGCATAAGACGCCGCACATTAGCACGTGGGTGGCCGGGCTGGTGGTGGGCATTCCGGCGGGCATTCTGGACATCGGCACGTTCGCGGACCTGGCCAACATCGGAACGCTGTTCGCGTTCATCCTGGTGTCGGTAGGCGTGATTGTGCTGCGCAGAAAACAGCCTGGCCGCGCGCGCGGCTTCCGGGTTCCGGGGTCGCCGTGGCTGCCGATGATATCGATCGCGTTTTGCCTGGTTCTGATGATGGCGCTGCCACTGGAAACGTGGGTGCGGTTCTTTGTCTGGCTGACGATCGGTTTCGCCATCTACTTCCCGTTCGGGCGCAAGCACAGCGCGCTGGCGGGAAAGTAGGCAGGCTACCAGACGGTTGCCACCGGGTACTCGCGCACGGTCTCATCATTGCTGATGAGAACCCAGCCTTCACTTGCCGCCTGCGCGAGCAGCAGCCGGTCGAACGGGTCTTTGTGGATCATCGGAAGCCGGCCGACCTGGTACACGTGAGCCACCCTTATGGGAAGCACCTCTGCTTCAATGCTCTTCAGCCCGGCTTCCAACCAACGCGGCGGATCATCGAGGTGGAGCAACCCTTTCTGTGCTTTCACAACCACCTCCCAAAGCGAAGCCACGCTCACAAACAGTGGATGCTTGCGGCTTTCGATCAGTCTGCGGACCGCTCGGCTCAACTTCTCCGGGCTGGCGACGGCCCACAGGAAGGGGGCGGTGTCCAGCAGGTAGGTCACCATTCCTTGCCCTCAATAAACCGATCAGCCTGCTCGTTCGTCATCGGCGCGGCCCAGCCCTCGGGCAACGAGATGGTCCCGGCCAGCGCTCCGAGAGTCCGGCGTCCGGCTTTGCGCCGGTGCCGCACCAGGTCGGCAACGGGCTCGCCGCCCCGCATGATGGTCACCTCTTCACCCTGTTCGACCAGCGCGAGCAGCCGCGACAGGTTCGACTTCGCCTCATGGACATTGAACTCCGGCATGTCCCGATCTTAGCCAAGAAGGCTAGCTAAGTGCAAATGGCGCGGCTTACGTGTTAACGTGAAGTCCAGGAATGAACATTCTTTTCATCGGGGATATCTTTGCTTCTCCCGGGCGCAGGATCGTCGCCGATCATCTCCAGGACATCGTGGAAACCAACGGCATCGACCTCACCATCGCCAACGCGGAGAATGCGGCTGGGGGATTCGGTCTCACGCCGGCGATCGCGGAAGAACTATTCGGTCTGGGCCTGGACGTGCTGACGTCCGGCAATCACGTTTGGGACAAGCGTGAGGTGTACGATTACCTGCGGCGCCAGCCGCGGCTGCTGCGTCCCGCCAACTATCCCGAAGCTCCGGGCCAGGGCGCGATTGTCTGGCGCGCGCGCAACGGGGTGGATTGCGCCGTGATCAACCTCCAGGGCCGCACGTACATGCCACCCACGGATTGCCCTTTCCGCAAGGCCGACCAGATCCTGGGCGGGCTCGACCCGGCCATCAAGGTGAGGTTCGTGGATTTTCACGCGGAGGCGACCAGCGAGAAAATCGCCATGGGCTGGTACCTGGACGGCCGCGTTTCGGCGGTCATCGGAACCCACACCCATGTTCCCACTGCGGACACCCGCATTCTTCCGAGAGGCGCCGCGTACCAGACGGATTGCGGCATGACCGGGCCGTACCACTCCGTGATCGGGGTGCAAACCGATATCGTGGTCCAGCGCTTCCTCACGGGCTTGCCGGTGCGCATGGAGGCGGCGCGCCAGAACCCGGAGTTGCACGCCGTGATGGTGGACGTGGACGAAGCCACCGGCAAAGCGCGCGCCATCCGCCGCCATGCTATCGGGGGAGACTGAGCGGATGGATGCTTCCAGTCCCCTCCCGGATATCACCGCCCTGTACATTCAGGAAATCGGCGCGCTGCTGTTTGGGATGGTATTTCTGTTCCTGTACCGGCAGTCGCGGGTGGTGTATTTCGGGTTGTGGGCCATCGCCTGGGGGCTGCGGCTGCTGGCCGCGTTTTTCGGATTCGAGCTGATGCGCACGGCGCACTCTGGATGGCTGGCGCCGTATGCCACCTTCGAATTCGCCTTCGCCATCGTGCTGATCTCGGCGGCCCGCGCCGGCTTTGCCTCCGGCTTCAAGGACTGGCGCACGGTGCTCCGGCTGATCTCGATCCTGCCGGTTTTCGTGGCGCTGGTGTGGGCCTTCGGCTTGTACTCGCGGGTGGAGGCCTATTACACTTCGCACGCGGTGGTGCTGAGCCTGGTGTACTTCTATAACTTCTTCACCCTGCGGCGCAGCGCCGGAGTTGGGGCGCGCGCCTTCCGCTTCTCGCTGGCGGTACTGGCCGCGGTGTTTCTTGAGCATGCCGTTCTGGTGTGGTACCTTTACGACACCGGCAGCGCGCCGGCGTGGGCCAGTTACCTGCACCATGAGACATACTACGATTTCGCTCTGCATTGCGTGCTGGCGTTTGCCGCCATGGCGATGTGGAGCGAAAGCCAGATCGATCACATTGAGGAGCTGCGCGCGGAGTTGGACCACCTGCGTCGCGAAGGCGAGCAGGGCGCCGATCTGGACCGGCTGACGGGCCTGCTGAACCAGGCCGCGCTGGCGCGACGCATCGAGAATCCCGCGGACTTCGACGGAGTGGCGGCGGTCTGCGACATGGACAACTTCAAAGACGTCAACGACCGCTACGGCCACCTAGCGGGCGACGAAATCCTGCGCAACATCGGAAACCTGTTGCGCTCTTCCATCCGCCACCAGGACGAGGCGTTTCGCTGGGGCGGCGACGAATTCGTGATCCTGTTCCACAACCAGCGCACCGAGGTGGCACGCACGCGCATGAGCGGCATCGAAGCGCGTCTGCGGGAGTTTCGGGTTCGCGGATACGGAGTCCTGCCGATTTCGTTCAGTTGGGGAACCGCGGACGCGCGCGGCCGGGCCCTGAGGGAGACGCTGGACGAGGCCGACCGCAACATGTACGCGCTGAAGCGCACGCGCGCCCGAGCCCCCGGGCCTGCGCGGGAACTCCCTCCGGGGCGCTGAGCCCCTATTGGTTCTTGATCGCGATGGTGGTGATGTAGCCGGTGGGAGCAGCCTGGCTGGTGACGTTGTCCATCACGATGAAGATGGGAACCTGCGCTCCCGGCCCAGTGTTCTTGGGAATACGCACATTGATTTGCCAGACTCCCGGGAACTGCGGCGATAGTCCGGAAAACTCGACGTTCTCGACGCCGGTTTCACCGGTGCAGTTCGAATCGTCCACATAGCAGGCGTTGATCCAGACCTTGGGCAACACCGAAGTCTGTACCAGCCCCGCTTGCGGAATGTTTCCATCCGGTGGGGCGCCCTGCAAAAAGCCCTGTCCAGTGGCGTAGATGGAGATGTACGAAGCAGCCGCGGCCGGGTTGCTAGGACCGTTGACTGTCCCGTCCGCATCGTTGGTCACCGCCGCCTGACGGCACTTTCCGCCGGCCAGCGAGCAGTTGGACAGCCCTCCGGCGAAGATGGCCGGAGAAACCGTGTTCATTTCCACCAGCCCATCGGCCAGAATCTGGCCGGTGGATTGCACCACCACCTGCACATCCGCAGTGCCGGTGGTGGGCGCGCTCATGGGAACCATGAAGTTGATCTGTCCCGGCGAGATCAGGAGCAATGGTGTTGGCTGGCCATTGAACAGCACCTGAGTGCCGGCCATAAGGGTTGGGAAGGGCACTGGGTTGGGCAGTTGATTGGCGTTGGCCGTATTCGTGCCGAATGTGCCGCCTAGCGGGTAGATGGTGGCGAGCACTCCCGGCGCCAGCGGCTCGGTCAAGTAGCTGGCGGCGTTCTGCCAAGTCAAGCCGGGGTAGTAGAATTCCACGCGGTTGGCGGCGTCGGCGACTAAGAGATCGCCGTACTGGTCCTCGGTCAGCGCCAGCGTCGCGGCGTATGCCGGGACGCTGCCGTTGTAAGTGCCGGACACGAAATACTGTTCGAAGCTGGGATAGCGCAGGCATCGGCTGTTGCTTGTATCGGTGACCCAGATCTCACCGGTGAGCGGGCTGACGTAGATTCCTCGCGGCGCACTAAGGCCGGTGATGACGAGCACCGCGTTAGCGCCGGTGGTGGGAGTGGTCGGCTGGTTGGGATCTCCGAAGATCATTACGCGGTTGTTGCCGGTATCCACCACGTAAGCCCGGCCGCTAGTGTCCGCCGCCACGTGGCGCGGCGCGGTCATGACGGTATCGTCGATGGTGGCCGGTTTCCCGACCACATTGAACTGCTGCTGTCCGAATACCTTGGTAGCCGTCTCCCCCTGGGGTGAAGTGAGGTCGCCGTTGGCCATCGGGAAATAGAGCACGCGATTGAGCTTCACATCCGAAACCAGCAGCCCGTTGACGCCGGAGAAGGCCAGGCCATACGGTGCGGCCATGGTGCCGGAGCTGGGGTCGGTAATCTTGGAAGTGAAATTGGCCTGCCCGACCACGCGGTCGGCAGGCTGCAAGCTTCCCTGGTGGGCGAAGGGCGTGGGAAACCTTAGCACGCGCGCATTGCCGGAATCCGCCACGTAGAGGTTGCCGTTTGAATCCACCAGCACACCGATGGGGCCGCAAAGATTGGATTGCGTGGGGTTGTTGACATTGCCGCTGGGATAGTTGCACAGGGCCGTCTGCATGTCCGGCTGGCCGATGACAATATCGGCTTTGGCGCCCGGCACCAGCGTGAGCGCATTGTTGAAACCCAGCACACGGTTGTTGCACGGGTCGGCCACGTAAAGGTGCGGCGTGTCGCCGGTGCTATCGATGGCCACGCCCGCATCCGTGCAACTGCCCTGGGCGTTCTGCGAGAGGAACGCAAACTCGCGCCCTTCGATGAGGTTGATGGAGAAGGTGTCCACACGGTCCTGCCCCAACACCCGGTTGGCGGATGTGTAAACAGTCGCTTGCTGCGGCATGCCGATGACCCGGTTGTTGCCGGCGTCGGCAATGAGCAGGTCGGTGCCCACGAGAGCAACGCCCGACGGGTTGGCCAGCGTGCTGGCGGAGGGTGACGGATTCCCGTTGTTGGCGGCGCGGCACGCTTCCCCTGGATAGGCCGCGCAGCTATTGGCCTGTCCGATGATGGCGAAGGCTTGCGGCGAAAACGAGGCGCTCGCGCTGGGCCACAGGGTGTACGGGGGGAAGAGCATAATACGACTGCTTTGGGTATCGACCACCCCGATGCCCTGGTTATTGGGAAGCACGATAATGCCCTGCGGATTGATCATCTCGGTGTTATCGATCTGCGACTGCGTGGGCGTGGTTCCGCTGGCCGATTGCTGGACGACTCCCATGATCCGGGTGGCCGATATGTAGGAGCTGGGGACAAGGGACGACGCCGTGAAAACCAGGACGCGCCCCGGTATGGTGGTGTTCGACACGCTCAGATCGGCGTCGGACACGTACAGGTTCCCTGCCCCATCGAAGGCAATAGCGTCCGGAACTGCGAACTGATTGGTCACCAGCGGGCTATTGGCATTGGTCGGGCTCAGATTAGGCTGCGTGCTGACGAAATCCACCTGGCCTATCTCAATATCGGCGGTAAGCCCGCCCCCTCCCTTAGCGATGGCGGCCGCGGGGAATCGCAGTACGCGCCGGTTTCCAGGGTCCGTTATCCACATGTTCCCGGCGCCATCGAAGGCAATATTGGCCACAAAGACCTGGGCGGACGCACCCGCGGTGCTCCCGGCCGTGAAGATTCCCTGCGCGCTGACCTGCCCATAGGGTTGATTGGGAACGCGGGAACTCAGACTTGGCTGGCCCACGTACAGGTCTGGAAACACCTGGCCGGTCTGGGAGAACGGCTTGGGGTAACGCAGCACCCGGTTGTTGCCGCTGTCCATGACGTATAGATCGCCCTTGTACACCGCCAGCCCGGTGGGGGTATACAGACCGGTGGAAAAGGTGGTGCCTGGCCCATACGCGGCGGTGCTGTAAAAGTCGGGTTGACCAATAACCAGGTCGGCAAAGGCTCCGTTGCAAGCGGTTGCGGAGGAGCCGGAGGAGCAGAAACTGGCGGCGTTTCTCCATGCCAGCACTCGGTTATTGCCGGTGTCGGCGACGTAGACAATGGGCGGCGAGACGGAACTGTCCACGGCGATTCCCTGTGGCTGGAACAATTCGCGGCCTTCCACCAGGTTCGGGTTACCGGACTCGGGAATCAGTATGGACTGGCCGATGGCGCGGGCTGGAACGGTGTTCAGAGTGACCTGTGGGAAACCCGCGGTGGCGCCCAATAACGTCAGGAACAAGACAGAAGTATGCTTGATTTTCATCGAGTTCTCAAGGTTGGCGCAACACGGAAAGCGCTCTCTCTAGAGGATAGCAAACACATAAGCGTGAGCAAAGACGCGCCAGCACCGGCGTGGTACCGTACTGTTCAGTCCCTCTGCTAGACTGGGGGTTGAGCCATACCACTGCTCCCAGGCTGCGGGTCTCCGCGGTCGGCTTTTTGAATACAACACCGCTGGTTTGGGGGATGCTGCACGGCCCGCAACAGGGCCTTTTCGACCTGGATTTCCACATCCCGTCGGGCTGTGCCGACGCCATGGCCGCGGGCGCCGCCGACATCGGCCTGATCCCCTCGTTCGAGCTGACGCGGCAGAGCCTGGAGGTCATTCCCGGCGCTGGTATCGCCTGTCGCGGCCCGGTGCGCAGTATTCTGCTGGTATCCTCGCGCCCGGCGCCGGAAATCCGCACTCTGGCGGCCGACTCGAGCTCGCGGACGTCGGTGGAGCTGGTCCGCATGGTCTTGGAGCGCCGTTATGGGGCGGCGCCGGTATCGATTTCGCATCCTCCCGATCTGGAAGCCATGTTGCGTGTGGCCGATGCGGCGGTCATCATTGGAGACCCCGCGTTGCGCATCGACCTCGCGCGCCTGCCCTATCGCGTTTACGATTTGGGAGGCGAGTGGATAGAGATGACGGGGCTGCCCATGGTGTTCGCGGTATGGGCGGGCCGCAAGGGAGTGGTCACGCCGGAGGTGGCCGAGGCGTTTCGGGAATCGTGCCGCTACGGCCGCGCGCGCATCGACGAGATTGTGGCATCGGAGGCCCCACGGCGCGGTTTCGCGCCCGATTTCGTCGAGGAATATCTGACGCGGAGAATCGTCAACGAACTGGGCCCGCGCGAATACCAGGGGATGGAACTGTTCCTGAGTTACGCCCGGCAGTTGCGGCTGCCGGGCAGTTCTTCCGGCGTGGCGCGCTGCGCTCCGGTTTGACCGGTAGCGCGCCGGTTGCCTATACTGAAAGGACAACGATGTATATTCTGTTCTTGCTGATTCATGTAGTGGTGTGCATTTTCCTGATTATTGTGGTGTTGCTGCAAAGCGGGAAGGCGGCGGACCTGGCGGGCGCGTTTGGCGGCATGGGTTCGCAGACGGCTTTTGGCCCGCGCGGCTCGGCGACGCTGCTCTCGAAGGCGACCACGATCTCGGCGGTGCTCTTCATGATTACCTCGCTGTCGCTTTCGATCTTGGCCACGCGGAATGCAGGCCTGGCCACGACGGTGCTGGACGGCACGCCGGCAGGCAGCGCTCCGGCGAAGGGCGCGCCAGCTCCGGTTCCGGTTCAGCTTCCGGGCCAGCCCACGAACCCGCCGGGCGGAAAGACGATGCCGCTGCCTATGCCGATTCCGACGAATCAGCAGAACGCACCGGCTCCGGCGCCGCCGACGCCGGCCAAGAAGTAGCATCCCGGAACGCGGAGGTGGCGGAATTGGCAGACGCACTAGCTTGAGGTGCGTGAAGTGCGGGAACGCCACGGGCAGACTTTTGAAGGGTTGGGGGTTCCCGTGGCCGGGAACCCACGGCAACCGAGTTTCCCGTGGGAACCACTACAGTCCCACGGTCCACCACTGTCCACCACGCGCAACGCGCCGGGCGACAACAGCCCGACAACGCAAGTTTCAAGACGCGCCGAGGTTTCGGCCCCGTTCGCAGACGCGCCGTGTGGCAGCGCCGGCGACTAGTATTTACGCTAGCCCGGAGATGGCCGACCGCACCCCCGGATTCCGGCTTGCGCCTGGCTGTGGGCGATGTTGATCGTCCGCCTGTTGCGCGAGATCAGTTTCCATGCCGTGGAACAACTGGTGCATGCTGGCTGCCGCGCTTTGTGCGTCTCGCCAGCGTTTGGCGATGACACTCTGAGCTACTTCACCGAACGACTGGATCCGGTCGTGACGCGCGCCGCCTTGATCGCCACCCTGCACCGCGCCAAACGCAACCAGGCCTTTCAGAATTCGCGGTTCATCGCCTTCCCGCCGCGTGGGCAGCCTCTCGCTCTATCACCTCGCCAAGAGCCGCTGGTGCCGTCTGCCCCTGTACCTGCCTCACAAGGGTACACAGCAGCAATGTCGCAAGCAGTCGGATAGGAGTCCTTTGATCTATACCGTGCTTCATCATAGCCCCCAGGGCAGAATGGCCGGCGGCGTATTGGAAGCGACGAGCAGCGGCCAGTCGGTCGCGCCTCCTTGGGTTGTCAACTCGTACGCCTCCAGCGCGTTCACAACTTCACATTACATGACAGTCATCCCTAGCTGCACCACCGTCTCCAGATGAAACGTCTGCGGAAACAAATCCACCAGCGTCGTCTTTTCTACGCGGTACCCGGCTGCCGTCAGCCCCGCCAGGTCGCGCGCCAGGGTCGCCGGGTCGCAGGAGACAATCGTGACCTGGCGCGGACGCAACTCGGCCAACCGCCGCACCGTGGCTTTGCCAAGCCCGGCGCGCGGCGGATCGAGCAGTGCGAAATCCGGCGCGTGCTCCAGTTTCTGTAGATACTCTTCCGCCATGCCTTGCTCCGCCCGCAAGCTCGACAGGCCCGCGCGCTCCGCGTTGAACTTCAGATCCCGCACCGCGCCCGAACCTGACTCCACCGCCGTCGCCGCCCGAAAACGTCGCGCCAGCGCCAGCGAGAACAGCCCGACGCCCGCGTACAAATCGAGCGCCGTCTCGCCCTCTGCGCCTTCCAGCGCCACCTCCACCAGCCGTTCCGGCAGGAATCGGTTCACCTGAAAGAACGAATTGCGGCTCACCCGAAACCGTCCCTGGTAATCCAGTGCGCCCTCGACCAGCCCTGTAATCTCCTCCGCGCACCAGTCGAAGAACCGCTTCGCCACCGGTTGGTCCGCTGCCAGCACGTTCAACTGCACCTGCCGTTCGTCGGTGAAGATCTCGAGCGAGCGCACGAACCTCGGCCAGCGCACGTCGCGCAGCATGCCGGACAGCACGCGGATCGCGTCATTGATCTTCGGCGAGGCGATGGGACAACGGCCTATCTCACACAGCCTGTGCGAGCCGGCTTCGCGGTACCCCATGCGAGGTGCCCTCCGAGCTCCGTCGATATGAAGCTGGGCGCGGTTGCGGTAACCCCACGGCTCGGCGGCAACCACCGCAATCTGCTCCGGCGGCTCCATCTTCCCCAGCCGCCGCAACTGGTCCCCCAGGATGGCGCGCTTGGCGGCGAGCTGATATTCGTACGGCGCATGCTGGTAATGACAACCGCCGCAGCGGCCAAAGACCGGGCATGGCGCGGCCACGCGTTCCGCTGCCGGCTCCAGCACTTCGAGCGCGCCCGCCCGCACCAGCCCCGGCTGCTCTCGCCACGTCTGAACGCGAATCCGCTCGCCCGGCAGAACGAACGGCGCCAACACCACGCGCCCCTCCAGGCGAGCCAGACCATCGCCGCCGTAGACCAACTTCTCCACGGTCGCTTCAAAATTGCTTACGATAGGATTTACTCGCATTCCCTTACCATGAAAACACGAGTCTTTTCCGGCATGCAGCCGTCCGGAAATCTGCACATCGGAAACTATCTGGGGGCGCTCAAGAACTGGGTGCGAATTCAGCACGATTACGAGTGCATTTTCTGCATCGTCGACTTGCACGCGGTCACGCTTTACCAGGACCCCGCCGACCTTCGCGCCAAGATCCGGGAGATCGCCGCGCTCTACCTGGCGGCGGGCATTGATCCCAAAGTCTGCTCCATCATGGTGCAGTCCTCCGTCCCGGCGCACGCCGAGCTGGCTTGGATGCTCACCTGCGTCACGCCGGTCGGCTGGCTGGAGCGCATGACGCAATACAAGGCCAAGGCCGCCAAGCAGGAATCGGTGGGCGACGGCCTGTTGCAATACCCCGTCCTGATGGCTGCCGACATCCTGCTTTACCAGGCCGGCATCGTTCCCGTGGGCGAGGACCAGGCGCAGCACCTCGAGCTCACCCGCGACGTGGCGCAGCGCTTCAACTCGCTCTACGGCGAAACTTTCGTGGTCCCCGGTACCAGCCTGCCCGCCGTGGGCGCGCGCATCATGGGGCTGGACGATCCCACGCAAAAAATGAGCAAGTCGGAAACCGCAGCCAACCATGCCGTGGCGCTGCTCGACCCTCCCGACAAGATTCGCAAGACCATCATGCGCGCCACCACGGACTCCAGGCCGGCCGTGGAATATGAAACCGCCGGCCCTGGCATCCTCAACCTGCTGGCCATCTACCAGGCCTTCTCCGGCGCCGCCGACGATGACATGAAGCAGCGCTTCAACGGCATGCGCTACGGCGACCTGAAGAAGCAGGTGGCCGGCATGGTGATCTCGCACCTTGAGCCTTTCCAGCAACGCTACCAACAGATCGTTTCCGATCCCGGTTACCTCGACGGCGTCCTGCGCGAGGGCGCCGAACGCGTGGCCCCCATCGCCAACAGCACCGTCCGCCTGGTGAAAGAGCGCATGGGCCTCTACACCTAGCGGCACTGGCCGCTATATGTGGAACTCCAGGATGTCTTCATCCTGGACCACGTGCTGCCGTTCCACCATCAGGCCGTCATGCTCTCCGGTCGGGCGATATAGCCGCGCGAATTTCAGGTGTTCGGCGAAATCTTTGTGGACGTGGCGGGCGGCGTCCAGCACCGTGGCCCCGCGCTTCAATACATAAGGAGAGGAAAGGTCGGCCTTTCGCCCGGGCACTTTGGTGTAGACCCGCACCAGCTCGAGCAGGTCGCGGAAGACGGCGCGGGCGAAGCCGTCCAGGCCGTGGCCCGCCGCGGCCGAGACGGCGACGCAAACGTAGCGCCCCTGGTAGAGGTCCGCCAGCGCGGCGAAGTTGTCCTCGCCGCCCGGTTGATCGATCTTGTTGCCAATCAGCAGGCCTGGCAACGGGAGGCGCCAGTCTCGAAGGCTGCTTTCGATTAATTCCATCTCCTCCAGGCCGTCGGCGTCGTTCACGTCCACCACCAGCACGCTGGCGTTGGCATTGCGGATCACCTGCGGCAACCAGGGTTCTGTGAAGTCCGCGGAGATGGGCGGCAGATCCACAAGCTGGATCTGGACGTTCTCGAAGGTCATCATGCCGGGCATGGGAAGACGCGTGGTAAAGGGATATTCGGCCACCTCCGGGAGCGCATGGGTCAGCGCGCGCACCAGGCTCGACTTGCCGGAGTTGGCCGGCCCCACAAGCGCCACCTGGCCGGCGCCCTCGCGCGTCACGAAATAGAACGGGAGGGAGTGGCTGGCGCCCTTCTTCTGCGATTCCTTGCGCGCCTGGGAGAGCCGCCGCTTGATGTCGGCCTGCATCTTCTCCGTGCCTTTGTGTTTGGGCAGAGTGGCGAACATTCTCTCCAGCGCGGCGATCTTTTCGGCAACGGTCTCGGCCGACCGATACTCTTCCTCCGCCGCCAGGTATTCCGGGCTGAGGTTGGCGGGCATGGCAGTCCTGGAGCAGTAGAATATCATCCGGCAATCGGCAGCGGCGTGGCGGCGCCGGGGGCGCTACCCCGGATAGACACGGCGCGCGAAAGGGCTTATAGTGGCAGATTCAGGTTAAAAGGAACTGATTTCCGTGAAACTCCATTACTGCTGGTTGCTGGCGGCGGTCGCGCTCTTCTCCGGATGCGGCAAGGAAGAGCGGGCCGAGGCCGTCAGGTTCTCGAAGACTCTCGAACAGAAGAGCGCCGATTTTGCGAAAGCCAATGCCATGGAGAAAGATTTCCTGGCGAGCGCCCGCTCCTGGTCCGAGTCCATCATGACCAACGGCTCCGGCCGCGGGGACCAGTTGACTCAGGATGCAGAGGTGGCCAAAGACCTGGCCAAGTCCGCGGCTTTCATCAGCACGCAAGTGGGCCTGGTGCGCCAGGCGGTTTACGATGAGTCGCTCAAGGAAGAGTACCCGCAGAGTATCCGCCTCAGCCTGATCACTCAGCTTACCAGGCGCCAGCGGTCTCTACAGGATTTGCGGGCGCTGCTGGACGATTGCGCCCCCAGTTTTCTGGAAATGAAGCTGAGCCCGGGCTATAAGGGAGACTCCTATCCGGACGGCATCACCAAACTGAATGTGGCGTTGGGGGCATACAAAGGCCCGGATGACGTTGTGGGAGAGGCGATTAAGTCCCTGAAAACGAAATACAACATCCAGGACGCCGATCTCGCCAAGTGAACCTCGAAGCCCCGCGGCAACCGCCCGTCGCCTCGGGCCACTCTTCAGGTAGGCGATCAGATCGGCCGGATCGGCCGAAGTAATGGCATCCACCCTGGCCTGAATGAGCATCTCCCAATCCTGGTCGGTGACGGCGTGTACTCCGGCTTGTCCGCAAAGCTCTTGCTCTCGACTGGATGGTGCCAAGAGATGCTAGGACGAGGCAGCGCAGCATTGTTCGTAACATCGGTTCTAGTAGAGAGCGGGAATGCCCCACCGAAACACCACCGTAAAGTGTTGTTGACCTTGTAACGTGATTGTCATATATTAGGCAGACGTAGTGGGAGTTGAATGAACCGCCTTAATGGGTTTTTTCGGCCGGCTGCACACGTGAGCATGCTCCCCGCCGAGCAGGTTCGGCAACTCTACCCCAAATTCCGCTGGCGGATCCTCGAATCCACCTTCATCGGCTACGCAACTTTCTACTTTGTACGCAACAACTTGCCGGTAGTGTCCAAGGAGATGGGCCAAGCCCTCGGCTACAGCAAGGGACAGATCGGCGACATGCTGGCCATGACCGCCATCTCTTACGGCATTGGAAAATTCGTCCTGGGGGCCTGGTCGGACCGCAGCAATCCCCGCTATTTCATGCCCGCCGGGTTGCTGATGACGGCGCTGTGCAACTTTCTCTTCGGCGCCGCCAGCACCTATTCCGTGCACCTCACGCTGTGGACCCTGAACGGCCTGGCGCAGGGCATGGGGTGGGCGCCGTGCGGGCGCTCCCTGGGGCATTGGTACAGCGTGCGCGAGCGCGGAACGGTGTTCGCTTTCTGGAACCTCGCCGTCAATGTCGGCGGCGGCTTGACCGGCCTCATCGCCGCCTACAGCACGGCGTGGATGGGGTGGAGGTCGGCCTTTTATGTTCCCGGGGTACTGGCCGTGCTGTGCGCCGTTTATCTGGTCGCGAGGCTACGGGACACCCCGCAATCCGTCGGTCTCCCGCCCATCGAAGAGTACCGCAACGAATACCCCGAACAGGGCGGGCGCGACCGCGAAACGGAACTGGGCACCCGCGAGCTGGTAGTCACCTACATCCTCCGCAACCGTTACCTCTGGCTGTTCGCGGCCGCGAATTTCTTTGTGTACCTCACTCGTTACAGCATGCTCGATTGGGGTCCCACATATCTGAAAGAAGTCAAGCACGCCAGCCTCGAACAGGGTGGATTCAGCACCGCCATCTACGAGTTGGGCGGCATGTTCAGCACCGTCCTGATGGGCTGGTTGTCCGACAAAGCCGGGGGACGCCGCGGCATGATCAGCCTGATTTGCATGGTTCCCGTTTTTCTGGCCTTCGGCGGCATTCTGTATGCGCCGCCGGGAATGCTGTGGCTCGACCTGACGCTCTTCGGGATTGTCGGGTTTTTCATTTATCCCCCGGTCATGCTACTGCCGGTCATGGGCCTCGATTTCACTTCCAAGAAGGCCATCGGCACGGCCGCGGGATTCATCGGACTTTTTGGCTATCTCGGCCGCACGGCGCAGGGCAAGGGTATCGGAGCCCTCGCCGAGCGCTACGGGTGGAATGCCGCATTCTATGGTATTCTGGCTTCAACACTGGTGGGGATGCTATTGCTTTCCTGGACGTGGAAGCTGAAACCGCGGGCTGCTCGAACGCGGCAGTTCAACGCCGAAGTTGCGGCGACTCCCAAGGGAGGCGCTGCATGACCTTCACCACATGCAACCAACGCAAGCCAGCGCCGTTGTTACACACCGGTAATGGCGTTGTAAACACGCGCACACATTCAACTGAGACAATTTTCCCTTTGAGAGGAGAAGGAGAGGTTAGACAATGAACAAATTCTCGAAAAGCACGCTTTTGCTGGGATGTTTTCTGATCGCAGGTTTGCTGTACGGGCAGTTCGACACCGCCGAGGTTTTGGGCACGGTGCGCGATTCTACGGGGGGAAACATTCCCAAAGCCGACGTCACGCTTACCAACCTGGACACTGGGATTCAGGCCAAGACCAGTACTGATGACAATGGCAACTACGACTTCTTCAACGTCAGGGCGGGCCGTTACTCGATTGTCGTCGAGCACGCCGGCTTCTCGAGGGCCACGGCCACGGACGTGGTGGTCAACGTAAACGCCCGCCAGCGCGTGGATCTCGCGATGACAGTGGGCGCCGTCACCCAAACCGTCGAGGTGACCGGGGCAGCGGCGCCGCTGGAAACCGATTCGAGCGAACACGGCCAGGTGGTCAGCACCGCGGCGGTCGCGGAACTTCCACTCAATGGCCGCAATTATGCGGACCTGGCGCTCCTATCCGCGAACACCGTTAAGTCTCCCATCTCGGCCAGTTTCTCGGCCAGCGGCACGCCGCGGGAAGGCGCTTTCAACGTGAACGGCATGCGCAGCACCTACAACAGTTTTCTGCTGGACGGCTTGGACAACAATGCATATGGGACCAGCAACCAGGGCTATTCCGCCCAGTTGGTGCAGTTGTCGCCGGACGCGCTGGCCGAATTCAAAGTGATCACCAGCAACTACAGCGCCGAATACGGGCGCGTGGGCGGCGCGGTGGTCAGCGCCGTCATGAAATCCGGAGCCAATAGCTTCCACGGCTCGGCCTACGAGTACATCCGCAACACCGATCTGAACGCCACCGGCTTCCTGTTCAGTCCCGCCGTCTTCGTGAAGCCCACCTTGCAGCGCAACCAGTTCGGGGCCACTGTCGGCGGCCCGATCGTCAAGAACAAGCTGTTCTTCTTCGCGGATTATGAGGGCTTCCGCCAGTTGCAGCGCTATCTCAATTTCGACTCCATCCCCAGCATGACGGATCGCCAGGGGATCCTACCCGTCTCGGTCGTCGACCCGCTGACCGGCGTGGTTTATCCCGCCAACACGCAGATCCCCGTCGCGCAGTTGAATCCGTTCGCCGCCACGGTCTTAGCCGGGCTGCCGCCGACCAATGGCCCTGGACGCTCCAACAATGACGAGGCGCTGCTGCTCATCCGCGACTACGGCGACAAGTTCGACGCCAAGCTCGACGGCCAGATCAACGATCGCATGACGGCGTTTTTGCGTTTCAGCCAGCGCAAGGACTTGCAGTATTTCGCGCCCGACCTCACCGGGCCCTCCGGCGGGGACGGCAACGGCTACATTCACGTGGTCGATCAGAACGCTTCGCTCGGCTACACCTTCACCATCACGCCCACCTCTCTGTTCCAGTTTCGCCTGGGTTTCTCCCATTTGCTGGGCGGCAAGACGCCGCCGTATGTGGGCGGCCCGAGCATGAATGCTCTGTACGGCGGCTTTCAAGGCCTGCCTACGACACCCAATCTGACGGGTGGACTGGACACCCAGACCATCACCGGACTCACCGCCATGGGCCGCCAGACCAGCAATCCGCAGTTCCAGAATCCCACTTCCTGGGATCCGGAACTCAATTATTCGAAGACCGTGGGCCGGCATTCGATCAAGGTGGGTTACCAGTTCCTGCTGGTCCACACCGAAATTCTGGACACCAACCCGCTTTACGGTCAAGACACCTACAGCGGGGCATTCAGCAAGCCCACCTGCGCGCAACTGGGCCAGCCTGCCGGCTGCACGATCACCAGCGACTCCACCAGTTACAGCCTCGCGGATTTCATGTTCGGCACTCCCAACCAGATCAACCTCGGGAGCTATGCGGTCATCAATCTGCGGCAATACGTACACTCGATGTATTTTCAGGACGACTTTCGGGTGAGCAGAAAGCTTACGCTGAACGTCGGGCTGCGGTATGAGTTCGCGTCCCCGCTCTATGAGCGCGATAACAATTACTCGAATTTCGACCCCACCACCGACTCCATGGACAAAGCCACCGGCGGAAGCCTGTTCCAACGCAGCCTGGTCCATCCCGACTACAAAGACTATGGGCCGCGCATTGGCCTGGCGTACAGCATCGACTCCAAGACGGTGGTCCGCGGCGGATACGGGATCAGCTACGATTTTTTCAACCGCGTTGGAAGCGCCCAGGAGGGAATCAATGCTCCTCAGGCCCTGTTCGGTGTCCTCAGTCAGTCGAATCCTACGTCGCCGACCTTCCTCACTACCCCGAACAGCTTTACCACCAACATCGCCAGCCCCGCGGCCTTCAATCCGGTCAATTCCAACGTCGTCTACACCCCGCCGGACAGCAAATGGCCGTACATACAAAACTGGATGTTCTCGGTGCAGCGGCAACTCCCCAAGAGCACGGTGCTCGAGCTCTCCTATAACGGAAACCACAGTTCGCGACTTCCGATCATCGCCGATTACAATCAGGCGAATCCGTACAACCCGAGCGCTCCCCTGGCATATACCGCCCGCGTGCCGATACCGACTTTCGGGCCGATCACGTGGCTCGATCCGGCGGGTATCAATCACTACGATGGCCTCTCGGCCCGGGTGGAGCACGATTTCTCGAAAGGCTTGTACGTCCTGAACTCGTTCACCTGGGGGAAAGCCATGGGCGATTCCGAGCAGGCGCTCGAGTATTTCGCGGGCTACTACCAGGCCAATCCCCAGAACATTCACGACCTGGCCGCCGAAAAAGGGCCCTCCAGCTTCGACGTGAAGTTGAATAATGTCACCAGCGTGGTCTACCAGCTTCCCTTCGGCAAGGGCCGTCAGTACGGTTCCAACATGAATCGTGTAGAAGACGCGTTTCTGGGCGGATGGGAGCTCAACAGCATCAACACCGCTCACACCGGCCAGCCGCTCGACATATCCTATGTTGCGTCCGGGAACAACATTGTCAGCTCCCTTTCCAACGATTATCGCGGCGAGCCGTACCTGCGCCCCAATGTAACTGGCAGCGCCGTCAGCCAGAGCCGCTCCGCCATGCTCAACACCTATTTCGCCGGGTACACATTCACCACGCCGCCCGCCAACGCGCCGTACGGGGATCTCGGCCGAAATTCGTTCCGTGCTCCCAACTTCGATCAGTGGGACGCTTCAGTCGACAAGACCTTCCAGGTCTGCGAATGCGCCCGGCTGCAATTCCGGGCCGAGTTCTTCAACGTTCTGAACCACACGAATTTCGGGATACCGAACACATCCATAAGCAGTGCCGCCTTCGGCACCATCCGCACCACCTTCCCGTCGCGACAGGTGCAGTTCGCGCTGAAGCTGCTGTTCTAACGACCGCTCGCCGGGGGGCCCAGAGGGGGGCACCCCGACCGCGAGCGCCCGTTATTCTAGATTCATGACCAGATCCGAGATGTGCCGGCGTCTCCGCGCGCACGCGGAGCCGTGGGACCTGATTGTCGTGGGCGGAGGCGCTACCGGTGTCGGTGTGGCCATCGATGGCGCCACCCGCGGTTACGACGTGCTCCTGCTCGAGCAGAGCGATTTCGGCAAAGGCACCTCCAGCCGCAGCACCAAGCTGGTGCACGGCGGCGTGCGTTACCTCGAACAAGGCAACGTCTCGCTCGTCATGGAAGCCCTCAAGGAGCGCGGCCTGCTGCTTCAGAACGCGCCGCACCTGGTCCGCAACCTGGGCTTCGTGGTGCCCAACTACGACTGGTGGGAAGCTCCGTTCTACGGCATCGGTCTCAAGCTCTACAACCTGCTCGCCGGCAAGTACGGTTTCGGGGCCTCGCGCATCCTCTCCAAGGAAGAGACCCTCGAGCGCCTGCCCACCCTCAACACCGAAGGTCTCCGCGGCGGTGTCATCTACTTCGATGGCCAGTTCGACGATTCCCGCCTGCTCATCAACCTGGTCGAGACCGCTTACGAACAGGGCGCGGTTCTGCTGAATTACGCGCCCGTCACCGAGGTGACCAGGGATGGCGAGGGCTTCGTAGATGGCGTCCAGGTCCGGAACCTGGAAACCGGCGAGGAATTTTACGCCCATGGGAAGGTGGTCGTCAATGCCACCGGCCCCTTCTGCGACGACTTGCGCCGCCAGGCCGATCCCTCGGTCCAGCCCATGATCGCTCCTAGCCAGGGAATTCACCTGGTGTTCGACGGATCGTTCCTGGCCGGTGACAGCGCCATTATGGTCCCCCATACCAGCGATGGGCGGGTGATGTTCGCCATACCCTGGCATGGCCATACGCTGGTCGGCACCACCGACACTCCCATTCCAACGGCCACGCTCGAACCCGTGGCAATGGACCAGGAGATTGAATTCATCCTCTGCACCGCGTCGCTCTATCTCGCCAAGAAGCCGGTCCGCGGCGACGTTCTCAGTGTCTTCGCGGGAATTCGCCCGCTGGTGCGGTCGGGCGACTCCGGCAATACCGCGGCCCTTTCGCGCGATCACACCATCCGCATCGAAAGCAGTGGCATGGTGACCATCTGCGGCGGGAAGTGGACCACCTATCGTCACATGGCGGAAGACTGCATCAACCAGGCGGCCACGCTGGCGCGGTTGCCGGAGAAGCCGTGCGTCACCAGCCATCTCAACGTGCATGGCTTCCACCCGGGTTCCGATAAGTTCGGCCACTTGAGCGTCTACGGCTCCGACGCTCCCGCGGTGCAGTCGCTGATCGCGGCGGACCCTGGGTTGGCTGAGCCACTCCACCCCGCGCTCCCCTATACCGGCGCGGAAGTCGTCTGGGCGGCGCGTAACGAAATGGCTCGTACCTTGGAAGATATTCTGGCGCGCCGGACACGGGCTCTATTCCTGAACGCCAGGGCCGCCATCGGGATGGCTCCTGCGGTGGCTCACCTGTGCGCGCGCGAACTCGAGCGCAGTAGCGCATGGGAAACCGAACAGGTCCGGTCGTTCACCGAGACGGCCCGCAACTATCTCCCCCTCGTGGAGACATCATGAATCGAACAACCTGCTTACTCCTGATCGCCGCGGCGTGTGTCGCGGTGTCCTGCGGGCGCGCGGGAAAGGGCAAGAGCATCGAGATCGCGCTGGTGACCAAAGCGCTCGACAGCGAGTGGTGGCAGCGCGTGAAGTCCGGCGCCGAAGAGGCCGCGCGCGCCGCTCCGGGCGTGAAGTTGGCGGTGCTGGCTCCCGAGCGGGAGGTCAACATCGATCAGCAGGTCGGGATCCTCGAAGACCAGATCACACGAGGCGTTTCCGCGCTGGCGGTGGCGCCCGCCGGCGTGTCCGAGATCCTGCCGGTGCTGGACAAGGCGAAGGCCGCGGGCATTCCGGTCCTGATCGTCGACACCGACGTGAATTGGCCCGCGAAGCTGAGTTACATCGGCGCCGACAACCGGCTGGGCGGTCGAATCGCCGGCGAGTACATCGTCAAGCTGCTGGGTGGCAAGGGCAAGGTTGCGGTGATTCGCGGAATCCTGGGCATCGCCACGCACGAGGAGCGCCTGGCCGGCTTTCGCGAGGCGATTGCGCGCGCGCCGGGAATCGAGTGCGTGGCCGTGCAGCCCGCCAATAGCGAGCGCGCGCTCGGCATGACAGTCATGGAGAACCTGCTGACCGCGCACCCGGATTTGAAAGCCGTCTTCGCGACCAACGACCAGATGGCGCTCGGTGCGGTGGAGGCCATCGCCGCTCATAACCTCACCGGGAAAGTGCAGGTGGTCGGTTTCGACGCCACCAGAGAGGCCGTCCGCGCGGTGGTGGCGGGCCGTCTGGCGGGCGACATGGCCGGTCTTCCCGAAGTGATGGGCCGCAAGGCTGTCGAAGAAGCCATTAAGGCCGCCAAAGGCCTGCCGGTGGAAAAACGGGCCGTCATCACCCCGGTTCTGGTGACCAAAGAGAACGCTGGTCAGTTTTTGCAGTGAGTATGTGAACTTAGATTTGGATGAGGCCTGCCTCGACTAGCGCATCGTACCACTTGCTGATCTCGTCGTCGGGAAACTTGTCGTGTTTGATCAATTTGAACTCGCGGAAGACCGAATCCTTAGATGGCTTCCTGCCGATCTGGGCCTGCCGCTTAGCAATGAAGTGCAGCGTTGCGATCAGTTCAAGTTCATCCGGAGCGAACGAGCCGAGTGCCCTCACGGTCCGCCCTATGATACCCTCATACGGACGGAGCTCATCCGCAAATCCAGAGAGCAGTTCGTCTGCATTGCGCCCAAGTCGATAATTCGAATATTTCGAATTCAGGCTGGTGTCCGAGATCACATCGTCGGCAAGCAGCGACTCGACGGCGAACGTTACGGTATCCGAGTAGGGACCGTAGGTGTAAATTCCAAACGAACATGGGACAGGAACACCCAACACCTTCACAAAATAGGTGAGCTTCTGCATTGCCGTCCTGCCGAGGTAGGCCGTCGGGTGGCATGCTTCAAACGCCTTCACGATCGCTGTCAGGAAAGCCGAGCACAGGTCGTTCGAATAAACGAGCTCACGACTCACGATCATAGACTTCTCTCCAAGTTCTTAACGCTTTCACGAATCTCCTCTAGCCTATTCTCATCCGCATCGGCAAAGATGCGTACTGTGCGAACCTGTTTCGGAATCTTGCTGATGATAGCACTTTCGTGGGCCAGGAGTGTCAGGTTGCCGTTGCGCTCCTTGATGTAGAGGTGCTGAACCTGAGGGGCTTCCTGTTCTCCAGGTATCGAAAGCTTGTAGATCGGGACCGGGCAATTATCAAGGTAAAAGTCGACCGCCCGGTAGGACTCCTGTAGTAGTTTGAGAATTCGCTTCGAGCGCTGCAGTCGAGAGTAATCGGCATTGTCGCCTGTCTCGTGAACGACGCGGTGGTGCTGCCGCTCAGCAATTCTCTTTGCCCATGGCCTGCGCGGGCCGTCCGCGACGGCGTCTCTTCGGATCTCCATCATCATAGACAGGTCATCGTGCAGAGGAACGTCACCAAGGCTCTTGTAGTTCTCAGCGCCCCAGAGTCTTGAGTACTCCTCCAAATAATGGTCATAGATCCTGCGTATCTTGTGACAGTATACCTGGGTGTTCATCTGGTAGCGAGCCAGGATGAGCGCCTCGAACGCATGCTCGCCGCCACGGTCAAGGGCTAGTTGCAGGCGTCCACTATAGGGGTCCTCGACGAGCGTCAGTGATTCAACGAGTCTGGCCGAATCGTAAACGCCATAGCTCACGCCGCAATGGAGAGAATCGCGAAGGAGGTAGTCCCCTCGGTCGGCGTCGAGCTCGCCTGAGACGAGCTGGCTCAGGAAGGCCAGTTCAGGAGACCTCTCCATCAGGCGGACGAGCACGGCAGCGGTGCCGGGAAAAAAGGTGCTGTCGAGAAGTGTGCCGAGGATGTTGGCAATAACGTAAACCGAGACCTTTTCGTGGTCCTGTCCGGGAATGCCTTTTTCTCCAGCGTGCGCGAACGCAGGGTGGCCGATGTCGTGCAGGAGTGCCATCAGGCGCACGAGTTGGCGTGCTTTTGGGAGCGTGTCTTCCGAAAGCTCAGGCACCTGCCCGAGATCCTTCTCGATTGCCTCGCGGTGTCGCTGCAGGAGATGATCGAAGAATTGGGTCGCAAGTTCCACAACGCCGAGGCTGTGTTCGAACCTCGTGTGGACTCCCCCAGGATAGACCAAATACTCCATCGCAAGTTGACGCACGTACCGCAATCGCTGAAAGGCCCAATGGTCGATTATCTTTCTTTCATTCTTCGAGTACCGAATGAATCCGTGCACAGGACATCGCACCCGCTGCATCGGTTCGTTCTCACCCGGCAAGTAAACCATAATCATCATAGGCGAAAATAAAGCGAAAGTCCAGACTTATTTTCACCGTTGCTTCACTGTCCGTAGGCTCCTCAGTATCTTAACAGAAACCAACCGAAATGTTTCAGGATTATTCGTCGAACCGGTCGTGTCCAAGCCAACGCTCTCATGCACCCGGAGACCTCGCAGTCACGACCACCATCACCTATGCCTCTTCGCCCGATGGTATCCTGCTCACCATCCAGAATTGGGCCGTAGTCCAATGGCCGCCAGTAGCCCCCGCGCCGCAATGTTTTAGCATTGAATCATGCCCCGCTACGCCGCCATCGACATCGGCAGCAACTCCATCCGCATGGAAGCCGCCGAAGTCGCGCCGGGACAGCCTGCCCGCGTCCTCGCCTCGGAACGCGAAGTCACGCGCCTGGGTGAGAGCGTTTTCCGCACCGGCTCGGCCAGCGAGGAAGCCATGCGAGCCACTTGCGCCGTGCTGGCCCGCATGGCCGGGATCTACCGGAAGCTGGACGTGGTGGGCGTCCGGGCGGTAGCCACCAGCGCCATCCGCGACGCCAGCAACCAGCGGGCTTTTCTGGCGCGCGCGTCGGAAGCCGTAGGCGCTTCGGTCGAGATCATCTCCGGCCGCGAAGAAGCGCGCTTGATTCACCTCGGCGTCGAGAGCAACTGGCCGCAACCGGCCAGGCGCGTCCTCATCATCGATATCGGCGGCGGCAGCGCTGAGATCATCGCCGCCGAAGCCGGCCGCCTGGGGGAATCGTTTTCCAAACCGCTGGGGGCCGTCCGGCTGCGCGAGATCTTTCTGAGGGACGACCCGCCCACTCCGCTCCAACTGCACCAGATGAGCGAGTACATTCGGGCCAAGCTCGATACCGCTGTGCGCCGCCTTGGCCACTCGGGCTGGGACCGCGCCATCGCCACCTCCGCCACCGCTTCCGCCGTGGCCAGCGCCGTCGCCCGCGCGCCACGCTCCAAGCGCGACCAGATCGACCGCCTTCGCGTCCCCACCGCGCAAGTGCGCAAGCTCTACCTCAAGCTGGCGGAGCGCAATCTCGCCGGCCGCCGCAAGATTACCGGCATCGGGCCGCGCCGCGCCGAGATCATCGTTCCGGGCATGAGCGTTTTGCTGGAGTTCTTGCAGGAATTCCATCTGCCCGCGGTCTACTACTCCCGCGCCGGCGTCCGCGACGGCATCATCGCCGACCTGGCTGCCCGCAACGTGGGCGCAGAACTTTCCCGCCTCAGCCGCGATCAGCGCCGCGAGGTCGTTGACATGGGCCGGCGCTACGGCGTCTCGGTGGACCACGCCCGCAAGGTCGCCAATATCTCCAACCTGCTGTTTACCGCACTCCAGCCCCTGCATCAATTGCCGCCCGGCTGTGGTAAGCTACTCGAAGCTGCCGCATACCTGCACGACGTGGGACATTTTGTCAGCAATACTGGCCACCACAAGCATTCCTATTACGTGGTGTCCAACTCCGACATGGCCGGCTTCACAGAGCGCGAGCGGCTCCTGATCGCGGGCCTCTGCCGCTATCACCGCAAGTCCCTCCCCAACCCGGTGCACAACGCGTACCTGTCGCTTTCGACGGAAGAAAGGCGTATCCTGCTGATGATGATCCCCATTCTCCGGATCGCCGACAACCTCGATCGCAGCCGCGAGCAGCGCGTCCGCGATGTGGAATGCCGCTTGCGCGACGGCGAGGTGCTGCTCCAGATCGGCTCCCGCGGCGATATCGACCTGGCGCAATGGGGCGCCGAGCGCGCCGGCGAAGTTTTCCAGCAAGTGTACAACCGGACGATTTCCGTGACCAGGCGCGAGACTGACTATGCGTGATTACGCGCGCCTCGAAACCGCGATTCTGCTGCGGCGCTTCGCCTACCAATTGAGCCGTGCCGCCCGTAACGGGGACGCCGATTCCATCCACGACCTGCGCGTCGCCATCCGTCGCCTGAGCCGTTGCCTGCGCGTTTTCGCGCCCTTCTTCCCTAGCGACTCGTGGAAGAAGATCCGGCATCAACTCGCGGAGCTGATGGAAACGTCAGGCAGGGTGCGTGACCGCGATATTGCTCTCCAACTTCTCGCCGAGGCCGGCATTTCCTCGCGCGCCGCCATCTCCGTGCGGTTGGCGGCCGAGCGCCGCAAAGTGAGCCACGAACTGCTGCTCGAAATCCGCCGCTGGAAAGGCCGCAGTTTCTCGAAGAAATGGCGTAGCCGGCTGGAGCTGAACGCATGAGCGAGCTGCATCGGGTCACGTGGGATGAGCGGGCCGACCCCACCGCGAATGCCCGCCGCGAGCTTCCCCAGCTCGCCGCCAGTTATTTCGCGCAGGTCCGCGCGCTGCTCGCCGACGATCCGTCTCCCGCCAAGCTGCACCGGATCAGGCTTCTCACCAAGCGCCTGCGCTACACGCTCGAGCTGTTCCGTCCGTGCTACGGTCCCGCCCTGGAGAAGCGCCTGGCCGCCTTGCGCCGCATTCAACAGTTGCTGGGAGAATTCAACGACTGCACCGCCGCCGGCCGGCTGCTCTCCCGGTCCAGGAGCACCGCTTCGCCGCAACGCGCCCGCCTCCTGCGGTACCTCGAAGAGCGCGCCGCCGTCAAAGCCCAGGAGTTCCGCAGAGATTGGGCTGAAGTCTTCGACGCCCCCGGCCAGGAGCGCTGGTGGACCGGCTATCTGGCGCGCCACGCCCGTACACCCGGCCGGCGTCCGTAAGGCTTTTCAAAACAGCGGCAACTGCCGCGGCTCGCGCGTGCCGGTGCGCCGCGGCTCTCGATCGTCCAACACGCTTCTGCCGCCCAGTTCCGGTGAAATGGCGTTCTCGTGTGCGATGGCGGCCGCGAAATCGACTTCGGTCGCGCAGTTCTGCTCCACCGCGCGGACAAAGCGGTCGAGGCGTGCAAATCCGCCGAGCTTCTCGTCATCGCCCAGCTTGGCGGCGTCCAGCGACCGGCGCAGTACCGAGATGGATTCGTCATAAGTTTTCAGCGGCACCGGAAATGGATGCCGGTCCTTTCCTCCCAGCGCGAACGAAAATCGCGCCGGATCCGAGAACCGCGTGCACGTTCCGTGAACCACCTCGGCGATCAGCGCCAGCGCTTGCAATGTACGCGGGCCAAGGTTCTCCAGCAGCAGGAGCGATGCAAAATCCCGGAACTCGCGCTCGTAGGCGGCGGCCAGCACCGCGCCCAGGCGTTTGAGGTCCACGTCCGGCGCGCGGACGTCGTGGTGCGCCGGAACCACCAGCTTCCGCAATTCCCCGAGGGTCGCATCCGGTTGCTCGCGGACAATCGCCAGCATCGCCCGCTGCGCCGCGTCCGCATGGCTGTTCACCAGGTTCATGATGGTGCCCTGGTGCTCGCCGACGATGGCCGTGTGGGGCTGCGAAGTGAAATCCCGAACCGACGCCGAATGCCAGTGATAGCGGCGCGCCAGCCCGCTCCGCTCGTTCATGCCCTGTTGGACTACGGCCCACTCGCCCGCCGCGGTGAGAACGAACGTGTGCAGGTAAATCTGAAAGCCGTCGGCAATGGCGTTGTTGTCGATCTTCGCCGTGAGCCGGCTGGCGCGGACCAGGGCTTCGCCATCCAGGCTGTGGCGGTCGGCCACCGTGCGCAGTTCATCCGGAGTATTGCGCGAATGCCGGCCGCGTCCGCCGCAAACGTAGATGCCCAATTCGCCTACGCGCGGGTTCAACCCGCGCTTCAAAGCGCCCAGGACCGACGTGGTGATTCCCGACGAGTGCCAGTCCATCCCCATGACGGAGCCGAGCGCCTGGAACCACATCGGGTCGCTGAGCCGGGAAAGCAGCTCCGACGGGCCGTAGTGGTAGAGGATGCTCTCCGCGATCGCCGTGCCCAGTTTGGTCATGCGCTCTGCCAGCCAGGCGGGCACATGGCCGCCATGCAGAGGCAGGTCCGCAAATCCGGAGCGTTTCATGGCTATGGTTTCGTCCCGCTCGATTGCTCTTTCGCCGCGCGTGAAGCCAGATCGTCGCAGCGGTTGTTGTCCGCGTGGGTCGCGTGGCCCTTGGTCCAGGTCCAGGTGGTCTTGTGACGCGTCGCCAGTTCGTCCAGCTCCTGCCACAGGTCCTGGTTCACCACCGGCTTCTTGCCGGCGGTCATCCAGTTCTTGCGCTTCCAGGCGTGAATCCAGAGGGTGATACCGTTCTTCACGTACTCGGAATCGGTGATCACTTCCACCTCGCAATCCTCGCGCAGCGCCCGCAGCCCTTCGATGGCCGCGGTCAGCTCCATGCGGTTATTGGTGGTGTGGGGCGAACATCCCCACAGCTCCTTCTTGTGCCGGTCGTACCGCAGGATGGCCGCCCAGCCCCCGCGGCCTGGGTTTCCCAGGCACGAGCCATCGGTGATGAGCCGAACCTTTTTCACCGCGCCGGCGCCGGCTCGCCCAGGAAAAACTCGTCTACCAATCCGACGATGGCGGAAGCCTCCTGCGCCCGGTGGATCGACGCGCGAAGCTGCGCCCCGTGCCGCACGCCGTGCGTGAAATAGGTGGCGAACTGTTTCATCTTGCCCACCGTGTCCTTCTCTTTGCGCTCCATCAGCATGGCGTAATACCGCCGCATCATGTCGTAGCGGTCGTGCTCGCTGGGCTGGCGGTAAACGCCGGACTCCAGGTACTGGCCGATCTGCCGGAAGATCCATGGATTCGCGGACGCCGCGCGTCCAATCATGACGGCGTCGCAGTTGGTCTCGCGCACCATGCGGACGGCGTCTTCCGGCGTGAAAACATCGCCGTTGCCGATCACCGGAATCTTCACCGCCGCCTTCACCTCCGCGATGCGCAACCAGTCGGCCTTTCCCGCAAAGCCCTGCTCCCGTGTGCGCGGATGCAGCGCCACGGCCTCTAAGCCGCACTCCTCCGCCAGCTTCGCCATCCGCACGGCGATCAGTTCCTCATCGTTCCAGCCGGCGCGGTATTTCATAGTGAACGGAATCGCGATGGCTTTCCGCACCGCGCGCAGCAGGCGCTCCACCAGCGGCAAGTCGCGCAGCAACGCCGATCCGCCATTGCATCTCACCACTTTGCCGACCGGGCAGCCGAAGTTGATGTCGAGAATGTCGAACCCCAGGTCCTGGCAGACGCGCGCGGCATCCGACATGACGGCCGGATCGGCGCCGAAGAGCTGCGCCGAAATGGGGTGCTCTTCGGGATCGAAGGCCAGGTACTTCAGCGTCTTGGTCGGCTTGCGGGCGCCGAGCGAAGCGCTCACGCCGTGCGCACTGGTGAACTCGGTCATGATCAGCCCGCACCCGCCCAAGTTGCGTATGAACCGCCGGAAGACCGTGTCGGTCACGCCCGCCATGGGGGCCAGCACGGTGGCGGGTGCGATCTTCACCGGTCCTATTGATAACTCGGCGGGGAAATTCATGAACGTTTGAACTACCTAATCTTAACGGTTACCAGCCGGAAACGGAACTGCGCACCGGGCCGTCACTTTGATTTGAGGAGAATGACGAATGAAGCCGCTGCAAATCGTCCTTCTGCTTGCGGCCGGAGCTATTGGCGGCGCCCTGGTCATGAAGGTGGCGCAGAGGCCCGCCCGCCTTCCGGTTCCCGCTCCCGCTCCCGTGATGGCGCAAGCGCCCGTGCCGGTGCCAGTGCCAGCACCCGCGCCCGTGCCTGAGCCCGCTGCTCCACAAGCCCAGGCGCGTCCTTCGCCGTTTGTGCCTCCGTTGACGGGTAACCCCGAACCCGTGGCCGTCGCACCGGATGAACCGGCCCCCGTGGTCGCGCCGCCGGCCGCCGCTCCCGCCGTCGAGCCTCCCAAAGAAGCGCCGGCGTCGCCAGCTCAGCCGGTTCCACCCGTACGCACCGAACCGGAGAACGTGACTCCGCCTCCGCCGGGCCCAGAGGGCACCTCGTCCGAACCGCACAAGGTCACGCTGAACGCCGGGATGCTGTTACCGGTGCGCCTTGTTGACGGCCTGTCCTCGGAGCGCAACGCGCCCGGCGACGCCTTCCTCGCAACCCTCGACAAAGAGCTGGTGGTGGATGGCTTTGTGATCGCCGAGCGCGGCGCGCGGGTGGAGGGGCGCGTGGTGGCCTCCGACCCTGGCGGCAAGATGAAGGGGGTCGCCGGAATCGCCGTGGAGTTGACGAGCCTGCACACCTCCGACGGGCAGAGCGTGGCCATCCAGACCGACAGCTTCGAACGGCACGCCGAGCCGGCCCGCAGCGACGATGCCGAAAAGGTGGTAGTCGGAGCCGTTATTGGCGCGACCGTTGGAGGCATGGCTGGCGGTGGCAAAGGCGCGGCCATCGGCGCCGGCGTAGGCGGCGGAGCAGGCGCCGGCGATATCATGCTGACCCGCGCCAAACCCGCCACGCTCCCTTCGGAAACGCGCATCAGTTTCCGCCTGCGGGCGCCACTCACCCTCACTGAGCGCCTTTAGCGCCGGTGGCGGCACGCCCGATGCGGCTCTTGCCACCGGCTCGCAAGGGCCGGCGCGATTATGCTAGCTTCATAGTTGAAATGCGACTTTCCGCTGTGTTAACAATTGGTGTCCCGATTGCCGCCATCTGCCTGTGCGGACAGGGGCAGAACGCCCCCAGCGCTGGCGCGCAAATCGAAACCAAGGGCATGCCGCCTCGAGCCACTCCGGCCGATTATCAGGCCCACGCTCAGGCAGGCACGGTGACGATTGGGGCCGAATTCGCGGGACACTCCGTCCCCACGCTGCAAGGGCCCCTCACCACGGAAGATTTCGTGGTGGTCGAAACGGGGTTATTCGGCTCGCCGGACGCGCGGCTGAGGATATCCGCCGACGACTTTTCGCTCCGCATCAACGGGAAGAAGACGTCCTTGTCCAGCCGGCCATATGGGATGGTGCTCGCGTCCCTCAAAGATCCTGAGTGGGAGCCGCCTGAGGCGGCCGCATCGAAGTCGAAAAGCAGCTTGACCACCGGCGGAGGCGGTGGGCAGAGTGACCCCAACGCGCCGCCCCCAGTGGTCCACATCCCGATAGAGGTGCAGCGAGCGATGGCGCAGCGCGTTCAAAAAGCCACGCTGCCGGAAGGCGACCGGACCCTTCCCCAGGCAGGACTGATTTTCTTCCCGTACCGCGGCGGGGCCAAGGGCATCCATTCGGTCGAGCTGACTTACGACGGTCCCGCGGGAAAAGTCACCCTGGCGCTGCAACCATAGCTCCCCGCGGCAAGCTACACTCATGGTGTCCGATATGCGCCATGTGCTCGTGTCTATCATCGCCGTTACGCTGGTTGGCAGCGTCATGGCGCCGGCTCAGGACAAGAAGCCGCCGGAAAAGCTGGTGTTCCCGAACAAGGGCGGCGACGTGATGTTCACTCACGCGGCGCACATAGACCGGGAGAAGGGCGGATGCGTAACCTGCCACCCGAAGCTATGGCCGCAGTCCGCCCAGGAACCGCTTAAATCCAGCGATGGCTGCAAAACTTGCCACCACGCCGGCGGCAGGGCGTTCGAGATGAAGGGCAACTGCGTTAAGTGCCATCCAACCGCCGGCGCGAAGACTCCTTAACAAGCCATAACATTAACTTCAATTCAGACCCGCAACGCGCATTGCGCGCCCCGCGTTCCAACGCACAGGGAGGTAAGAACGAGATGAAACGGAAGCTACTGCCCCTCGCCTCTATCGTGCTGGGCACAATTCTGAGCGCTTGTGCCGTGAACGGCGCCTATGTCGTGCGGTACGGCCCGCCTCCGCCGCCGAGATACGGAATGGTCGGTGTGGCCCCTGGCCCGGGCTTTGTCTGGACCGACGGATTCTGGGACTGGCGTGCCGGCAACTGGTTCTGGGTGAGCGGCCGCTGGGTTCGCCCGCCCCGCCCGCGAGCCGTTTGGGTGCCGGGCTATTGGTCGCAGACCCGCCGCGGCTGGGTACTTCACCCCGGCTACTGGCGGTAGCCGGCGAAGTGCTTACGCATTGGCGGGACAAATAGAGTCCCGCGGTTTCGCCCAGAGATCGGCGTTGATCGGCGGCTAATGACAATTCCGAGAGTTATAGGTTTAGCGTGGCACATCGATATTGGCCGCCGATGAACACCGATGAACGCAGATTCTTCGATTCTCTGACCGAGCGCGTACTCGGCGCCGTCCTTGAGGTCTCCAACACCCTGGGCGCCGGATTCCTGGAGAAAGTATACGAGCCTGCGCTGCTTAGGGAACTCGGCCTCCGTGGCATTCGGGCCATCGCCCAAGCCTCATTTTCAGTAACCTACAAGGGCCACTACGTCGGAGAATTCTTTGCGGATCTCCTCGTGAAAGACGTGCTGGTGGTCGAGCTGAAATGTGTGGAGCGCCTTGCCAACGAACACACCGCGCAATGCATCAACTACCTGCGAGCCTCCGGCCGGACTCTCTGTCTTCTGGTCAATTTCCAGAAGCCCAAGGTCGAGTGGAAGCGTATCGTTCATGGGTTTCAGATTCCCGAACCGGTTGAGACGCGGGCTGAGGCTGGGTAGACACTTCGACCAGCCCTAGGCCCAGTCTTCCCCGGCGGGCGTATGCTCGCGCATGTAGCCCGGGTCGATCTCCAGCCCGAGTCCCGGCCCATCCGGAAGCTGGAACAGCGAGTTCTTGATCACCGGCGGCTTGTTGGCGGCCATTTTCTCGCGGATCCGCCCAGGGCGCCCCAACCAACTTTCCGAACGGTAGAAATTCGGAATCCCGGCGGCCAGGTGAACCGCGGCGTAAGTCCGCACCAGCGATCCGATGTTATGCAGAGCCACCGGCGTACGGTTCAGCGCCGCGTAGTCGGCAATCTTCCGGCAGCCGGTGATGCCGCCCGCATAGGAGATGTCGGGATGAATGATGTCCACTGCCTGGCTATCCACGAAGGGCTTGAACTGTTTAACGAGTTCCAGCTTCTCCCCCGTCAGAACCGGCGTCCGCGTGGCCCGTTTGATGGCCATCCATCCCTCGCAAAACTCGACGCTGCTTAAGGGGTCTTCGAAGAACAGGGGGTTGATGGCTTCGGTGGCTCTCGATATGGCAATGGCACTGGGCGTGTCCCACTGGTTGTGGGAATGAACGGCGATATCGATGTCGTCCCCCACGGCCTCGCGCACATTCGCGAACCCCCGCGCGATCTTCCTCAGTTGTGCCGTCGTCACCACCGGGCCCGCGGGCTCGCGGGGGATAGCCTGGTTCGGCTCGATCTTGTACGCCGTGAAGCCTTCTGGCTGCTCGCGGATCATTTGGGCCCACTCGCGGCAGGAAGCCGGGCTGCTCATGTCCTTCAGAAAATCGCCGTGCGAGTACATGGCCACCGCATTCCGCTGCGGCCCTCCCATCAGCCTGTAAATCGGCAGTCCCAGGACCTTGCCGGCAATGTCCCACAGCGCAATGTCAATACCGCTGATCAGGGGTATGCTCGGCACGAACGGATGAATGGCGCCCGTCATAGACTGGAAATGGCGCTCAATAGCCAGCGCGTCGCCCCCCACCAAGCGCAATTGCGGGATGCGCGCGCGAGCCATTCTGGCATCCACGCCGGTTTCCCCGTATCCCGTGACTCCGGCGTCGGTTTCGATCCTGACGAGACACCCATCGGTCTGGAAATCGAGCTGCAGCGCCTTAACGGCCGTGATTTTCACCGCGCCAAGCAACGGCGCGGCCAGCGCCTGATAGTTCTTCAGCCACGCCCCAGCGGGCAAAGCCAGCGCCAATCGCAGAACGTCTCTCCGTGTCCACATGACTTTCCTTTCCTCTCAAGAAAACCTTATTCCCCCAGAATCTCCAGATACCGCGCCACCGCTTCGATCCCGCGGAAAAAGTTCGGCAGGTGGAACTTCTCGTTGGGCGCGTGCAAGTTGTCGTCCGGCAGCCCGAACCCCATCATGACGCTGGGGACGCCCAGGTAGCGGTCGAAAACTCCCACGATCGGAATCGACCCGCCCGAGCGGATGTACACCGTCTCCTTGCCGAAGATTTGCTTCATGGCTTCGGCCGACGCATGGATAAACGGGTTGTCCGGGTCGGTCAGCGACGGCTCGCCCGCACTCAGCACCTTGAGTTCGGCGGTCACGCCCTTGGGGCACGCGGCCTTCACCGCCGCTTGCGTTTGTTCGATCGCTTCCGCCACCCGCTGGTCGGCCACCAGGCGCGTGCTGATCTTGGCCACCGCTCGGGCCGGAATCACGGTCTTGGCGCCTTCGCCGGTGAAACCGCCGCGAATGCCGTGCACTTCCACCGTGGGCCGCGCCCACACGCGCTCGAACAGCGGAATCCCGGGTTCGCCCACCAGTTCGCGCGCGCCCATTTCCACTTCGGTGTACTCCTTCTGGTTGAACGGCAGCCGCGCCCAGGCTTCGCGCTCCTTGGCGCTGGGTGGAACCACGCGGTCGTAAAAACCGGGGATGTGGATGTGGCCGTCGCGGTCCTTGAGCGCGCACACAATCTCCGCAATCGCCTGCATCGGGTTGGGCGCCGCGCCGCCGTACGAGCCGGAATGCAGATCGTGGTTCGCTCCCTCCACGAACAGCTCGTAGTACACCAGGCCGCGCAGCCCCACGCAGATGGTGGGCAGCTCGGGCGCGAACATTTCCGTGTCGCACACCACCGCGGCATCGGCCTTCAGGCGCGGCGGCTTCGTGGTGACATATTCCTCGATGTGCTCGCCGCCGGTCTCTTCTTCGCCTTCGAGCAGGAACTTCACGTTGACGGGCAGTTTGCCGGTCGACTTCAGCAGACCCTCTACCGCCTTAATCTGGATGAAGACCTGGCCTTTGTCGTCACAGGCGCCGCGCGCGAAAATGTCGTTGCCGCGGACCTCCGGCTCGAAGGGCGGCGACTTCCACTCGTCGAGCGGGTCGGGCGGCTGCACGTCGTAGTGGCCGTAAAAAAGAATGGTGGGCTTGCCCGGCGCATTCAGCCATTCGGCGTAGACCAGCGGATTGCCGTTGCCTTCGATCAGCTCGGCGGCGGTCATCCCCGCCGCGCGCAGCTCGTTCATGGCGAATTCGGCGGCGCGCCGGATATCGGGCTTATGTTCCGAGAGCGCGCTAATGCTTGGAATGCGCAGGAAGGATTTCAGCCCCTCCAGAAAATCGGACTGGTGCTGCTGGAAGTAGTTCATCGTGGCTCCTGGTAGATTGTATCGCGCCTTCATTCAGTCCGCTCAGATCTGAGCGTAATCAGACGTTTAACACCTTTATTATCAATGAAGGCATCCCCATTTTCTCCTCAGATCCGCGCAAATTCCGCTCCCCAGACAGGCTGGGTGTACCATGAAAACACCGGCCCGGAGGCCGTGGCCACTCAGAGGGATATGCATACCAACCGGCTTGCCGACCAGAAGAGTCCTTACCTGCTGCAGCACGCGCACAATCCGGTGGATTGGTTTCCGTGGGGATCGGAAGCCTTCGAGAAAGCCCGCCGCGAAGAGAAACCCATCTTCCTTTCCATCGGCTACTCGACGTGCCATTGGTGCCACGTCATGGAGCGCGAGTCTTTCGAAAACGAAGCCATCGCCGCGCTGCTCAACCGCGACTACGTTCCCATCAAGGTGGATCGCGAAGAGCGGCCGGACGTGGATCGCATCTACATGACTTTCGTGCAGGCCACCACCGGCGGCGGCGGATGGCCCATGTCCGTCTGGCTCACTCCCGATCTCGAACCCTTCTTCGGAGGCACCTACTTCCCGCCCGAGACCCGCTACGGTCATCCGGGCTTCGCCTCCATCCTGACCCAAATCGCCGCGGCCTGGGCCGCCGATCGTGACCAGATCGTGGATTCCGCGCGCAACATCGTCGAGCAGCTTCGGCAACACGCGGCGGTCGAGGCCGGACGGCCAGGGGCCATCGATCGCTCCATTCTGGACAGCGGTTTCTCGGCGTTCCGCCGCATCTTCGACCCGCGCCTGGGAGGCTTCGGCGGAGCGCCCAAGTTCCCGCGCCCCTCGATCCACAACTTCCTGCTGCGCTACTATGCGCGCACGAAAAACCAGGAAGCCCTCGACATGGCGCTGCTCACACTCCGCGAAATGGCTAAAGGCGGTATCCATGACCAACTCGGCGGCGGCTTTCATCGTTACTCCGTCGACGAGCGCTGGTTCGTCCCGCACTTCGAGAAGATGCTTTACGACCAGGCGCAGCTCGCTATTTCCTGTCTGGAGGCTTTCCAAGCCACCGGCGATCCGCAGTACGCCGCAACCGCGCGCCGCATCTTCGATTACGTGCTGCGCGACATGACCGGCCCCGAAGGCGGTTTCTTTTCGGCGGAAGACGCCGACAGCGCGATCGACCCGGCGCGCCCCGGTCTCAAGAGCGAAGGCGCATTCTACATCTGGAGCGCCGGCGAGATTCGGGATCGAGCCGGCCAGCCCGCCGCCGATTGGTTCTGCTATCGCTACGGTGTGGAAGCGGGGGGCAACGTGGCCGACGACCCGCACGGCGAATTCACAGGAAAGAACATTCTGTACCAGGCCCACACGGTGGAGGAAACGGCGCAGCGGTTCGGCCGGCCGGCCGAGGAAGTTGGCGCTGGCCTGCTCGAAGCCGGGCAAGTTCTGCTGGAGGCGCGCTCGAAGCGCGTGCACCCGCACCTCGACGACAAGGTTCTCACTGCCTGGAACGGTCTCATGATTTCGGCCTTCGCGCGCGGGGGCGCCATCCTGGAAGAGCCGCGTTACGCCGCCGCGGCGCGGCGCGCGGCGGAGTTTCTCATCGGCCGCATGTACCATCCGCAATCCGGCGCTCTGCTGCGCCGTTACCGCCAGGGCGAGGCGGCCATCCCAGCCTTTCTGGACGATTACGCGCTCTTCGCCCAAGGACTGCTCGATCTGTACGAGGCCCAGTTCGACCTGCGGGATTTGGAACTTGCCATCCGCCTTACCGAAAAACAGATAGAGCTGTTTGAAGACCCCGCGCAAGGAGCGTTTTTCGCCTCCGCCGCGGACGACACCAGCCTGGTCATGCGCGTGAAAGAAGATTACGACGGCGCCGAGCCTTCGGGCAATTCGGTCGCGGCGATGAATCTGCTGCGGCTGGCGCGGTTCACCAACCGCTCCGACTTCCGCGAATCGGCGGAAAGGACGCTGGCCGCCTTCGCCTCGCGCCTGGCGGCGGCACCTTCCGCGCTCCCACAGATGCTGGCCGCCTGCGAGTGGCTGCTCGGCGAGCCGCGCGAAATCATCGTCGTTGGCGGCCGGGGAGACGCCGGCACGTTGGCGCTTCTCCGCGCGCTCAGTTCCAGCTTCGTTCCCAACCGGGTGGTGATGCTGGTGGATTCCCCTGAAACCCGCCGCGCCTTGGCCGCCCGCATTCCCTCCATTGAATTCATGGAAAAGATGGGGGGCCGCGCCAGCGCCTATGTGTGCCGGAACTACACCTGCCAGTTACCAGTTACTGAATCTGAAAAGTTCGCTGAGTTGATACAATGATGTTGAATTTGCTGAACTAAGCAGGAGGAGATGGAGATATGGAAAGACCAGGCGCAACGACCCTGAGAGGCAACCCCTTGACATTGATCGGCCCCGAGCTCAAGCCCGGCGATGCCGCCCCCGATTTCACCCTGGTGGACAACGGCCTGAAGCCCGTCACCCTGAAGGACACGGGCAGCCAGGTTCGCATCATCAGCGTGGTCCCTTCGCTCGACACGCCCGTCTGCGACGCGCAGACCAAGCGATTCAACGACGAGGTGGCCAAGCTTCCGGGCGTGGATATCATCGCCGTCAGCATGGACCTGCCGTTTGCGCAAAAGCGCTGGTGCGGCGCGTTCGGTGTCGACCACGTGAGGACGCTCTCCGATCACAAGGACGCCTCTTTCGGTTCGAACTACGGCACCTTGATCAAAGAGCTGCGGATCGAAAGCCGCGCCATTTTCGTGCTGGATCGCCAAAACCAGGTCCGCTACGTGGAATACGTGAAGGAAGTGGCCGATTTCCCCAATTACGAAGCCGCGCTGTCGGCCGCAAGGAGCGCCGCGGCGGCGACGGCCCGAGCAGGTTCCGACTGAGTTCCACCGAACCATCTCCGGCGTTGAGCGCCGAGCGGGTTCTCAACCGCGCGGTGGAGAGTCCTCTGGTCCGCGGCGGATTGACCCTCGTTGCCGGCGTGCTGACGGGCAACATTCTAGGTTTTGTGCGGGTGGCGCTGACCGCCTACCTGCTCGGCACCCACAGCCGGGCCGATTCCCTAGCGGTGGCCATGGGCCCTCTGGACACGCTGAATTCCGTGCTGATCAACAGCATCGTCTTCGCCTTCGTGCCCATGCTCACGGCCGCCAGCGGCCTGCAGCGCACCGCGCTGTTCCTCAAGCTGAGCCGCTGCTTTGCTTGGGTCTTCTCAGCTATTGCAGTGGCGCTGATTCTCACCGCGCCCTGGCTGATGAAGGCACTGGCGCCGGGCCTCGACCCGCACTACTTCGGCACGGCCGTCACCATCCTGCGCATCCTGTCGCTTTCCACCGTGGCGGCCGGCGTGGCCGCGGTGCACTGCGCTCTGCTATACACGGACCGCCGCTTCTTGCCCACCGCCTTCTACCAGGCCGCCTTGAACGTTTTCACCATCGTTGCCGCGCTGAGCTTGTGGAAACTCATGGGCGTGTACGCCTTCGCCATCGGCTACACCTTGGGCGCATGTGCTCAGATGGGCATCGTCTGCTTCGCGGCGCGTTCCGGCCTCAAGGCCGCCGGTGCGCCGTATTGCCAGGTCCACTGGCGCGAGATCCTCGCCAAGCCCGCTTTCTTTGCGGTGTATGCCGCCGGCCTCGGGCTCAATATCACCTTCACGCGCGCTTACGCCACCCACGCCGGACCGGGCATGGCCGCGGCGCTGGAGTACTGCATGCGCGGAGTGGGTGTGCCTCTGGCCATCCTGGTGAACCCCATCTCCAATTCGCTGCTGCCCGAGATCGCCCGCCTGAGAAGTCTTTTCCGCTTGCGCGAGGCCTTCCGCCTGATTGACCGGACCATTGCGCTAGCCGCGCTGGTAGTGGTTGCCGGCTGCGCTTTCGCCATCGCCTTCCGCGAGCCGGCCATCGCGCTGATCTTCCAGCGCGGCAGCTTCACGGCGGAATCCACCCGGCTGGTGGCCGCGGTCTTCCTGGGCCTTGGGCCGAGCCTGATCGGCTGGACCCTGATCGAGATCACCTCGCGTTCCCTGTTCGCTCTCGACCGTCCCTGGCCGCCGGTGATCGCGGCCCTGATTCCGCCGCTGTTCAACGTGGCCCTGACGCTGGGGATCCACTCGCACCAGCCGCAATGGATCGGGCTGGGAGCCTCCCTGGGACTGCTGGCCGGTTTCGCGACGCTGTTCGTGATGACGAGAGTCAACAGGCGGAGATGGCTGGTGCAGGGCTAGTCGAAACGCAGGACCATCTCACTTACAGCCCCGCAATCTGGCCGTAAATGGGCTTCAGCGCGGGATACAGCGCCTGGTACAGGCGGTGCGCCCTTTCGTAAAATGCCACGGCGGCCGCGCTCGGGGAAACTGACTCGGTTTCGCGGATGGCGGCGCGGCACACTTCCGGCACGGAGGCGTACTCGCCCGTGCCGGTGAGCGCCAGCAGCGCGGCGCCGTAGGCCGAGCCTTCCTGGGTTTCGAGCGTCACCACACGCTTGTTCAAGATGTCGGCCAGTAACTGGCGCCAGAAGGCGCTTCGGGCTCCGCCGCCTGAGGCGCGCACGGATGTCGCCGCCACGCCCAGCGCCTCGATGATGTCGAGGCAATCGCGCTGGCTGTAGGAGACGCCTTCGAGCACCGCGCGGATGAGATCGGCGCGCGTGTGGCTGGCGGTGAGGCCGATCCATCCGCCGCGCGCAGTGGCATCCAGGTGGGGGGTGCGCTCGCCCATCAGGTACGGCAGCCAGAACAGACCCTGGGCGCCGGGCGGCGACTGCGCGGCTTCGGCGGTGAGCGCGTCGTACTCCGTTCCAGGCGCTAGCTGGTTGCGGAACCACTGCAGGCTCAGACCAGCGCCTTGTGTCACGCCCATCACGTGCCACTTGTCGCGCACGGCGTGGCAAAAGGTGTGGACGCGGCCGGCGGCGTCGTACGCCACCTTCTCCATGTGAGCAAAAACCACGCCGGAGGTGCCCAGCGTGCAGGAAACGATGCCCGCCTCCACAATGCCATTACCCACGGCGCTGGAGGCCTGGTCGCCACCGCCGCCCACCACCGGAGTGCCGGCTTGAAGTCCGGTGAGTTCCGCCACCTGCGGCGTGACTTGGCCCGTCACGTCGCTCGACTCGTAGCATTTCGGCAGGATGCCGCGGTCGAGGCCGAGACCGTCCATCATTTCGAACGACCAGCGGCGGTTGACCACGTCGAAGACGGCGGTGCCCGAGGCGTCGGAAACTTCGGAGGCGAAATCGCCCGTCAGCTTGAAGCGCACGTAGTCCTTGGGCAGGAGCATGGTGCGCACGCGCTCGAAGTTCCGCGGCTCGTTATCGCGGACCCACAGCAGCTTGGGCAGGGTGAAGCCGGTGAGCACCGGGTTGGCGATGAATTTCAGAATATTCTCGCGGCCGATTTTGGCATTGACGGCGTCCACCTGCGCCTGGCTGCGCTGGTCGCACCAGATCAGCGAGGGGCGGATCACGCAGCCGGCGCTATCGAGGATCACCAACCCGTGCATCTGACCGGAAAGGCCGATGCCCTTTACCTGACGACCCGAAACGCCGGCCTGCGCAAGCACACCGCGGATGGCTTCGACGCAGGCGTCCCACCAGTTCTCGGGGCGTTGCTCGGCCCACAGCGGGCGCTCCATCCGCATGTCTTCGTGGGGAGATGTGTAGCCCGCGCGGACAGCGCCGCGCCCGTCCACCAGGAGCGCGCGCGTGCCCCCGGTGCCAATGTCGATGCCCAGCCACATAGAGTTTATGGTGGCACAAATGGTGGTTCCCGGCACGTGGTATCGTCGTCTTTCCGGTATGAAGTTCCGGCCCGTTTTAGACTCCGAGTTCATCCCGGCCTCTCTGTGGAACCGGGCTTATCGCGCGCGAGTGAAAGAAAGCGGCGGCGGCCACAACTTGGCCCTTGCTCTCGAACGGAGCGATGGCTCGGTCTCCGTGTTCCGCACCGCGGTGCTGCCCCACGAAGGGAAGAACGTGGCCATCAACAACCGTTATGTCGAGCGCCTGGTGAAGTTCCTGTTGTGGCAGAAGGGCGGATACCGCGTCACCATTGGGGGCGATGCGCATATCGCCGATTATTTGCGCGGTGTGTACGGTACGGTAGGTGCGCGCGCCTTCGACTACCAGTTCATGGGCGAGCGGGTGTACGGGCGGCCGATGGCGATCGAGAACACCGCGTTTGACGCCGCTCCCGTGGAAAGAGAGACCGCGGCGCCGCTCGGCCGCCACCTGGACGGCTTCCGCATCGGCTTCGACCTGGGCGCCAGCGATCGCAAGTGCGCCGCCGTCGCCGATGGCAACGCGATCTTCAGCGATGAGGTGGCGTGGAACCCGAGCGCGCAGGCCGATCCGCAATATCATTTCGATGGCATCCACGATTCGCTGCAGCGGGCTGCTGCGCGCCTGCCGCGCGTCGACGCCATCGGGGGCAGCGCCGCGGGAGTGTACGTCAATAACGAGGTGCGGGTGGGATCGCTCTACCGCGCAGTGCCGCCGGATCTGTTTGACAGCCGCGTGCGGCGCCTGTTCTTCGAGCTGCAGGCAGCCTGGGGCGGCATCCCCTTCGAAGTGGTGAACGATGGCGAGGTGACGGCGCTGGCCGGATCGATGGCGCTCAACGACAACGCCGTGCTGGGCATCGCCATGGGCAGCAGCCTGGCCGCCGGGTTTGTCACGCCGCGAGGCGCCATCACCACGTGGCTGAACGAGCTGGCATTCGCGCCCGTGGATTACCGCGAGGATGCGCCGGCCGATGAGTGGTCCGGTGATCGCGGCGTGGGCGTGCAGTACTTCTCGCAGCAGGCCGTGGGGCGTTTGCTCGAGCCAGCGGGCATCCATCTTCCACCGGACGCGCAGCTTCCCGCCCAGCTCGAGCGGGTGCAGAAGCTGGTGGCGGCGGGCGACAGCCGCGCCCGCAAAATCTACCAAACCATCGGCGCCTGGTTCGGCTACACCATCGCCCACTACGCCGATTTCTACGACTTCCGCAATCTCCTGGCGCTGGGACGCGTGATGTCGGGCGAAGGAGGAAACCTGGTTCTCCAGGTGGCGGAGAAGGTACTCAAAGAGGAGTTTCCCGAGGTGGAGGAACGCATCCGTTTTCACATTCCCGGCGAGCGGGAAAAGCGGCACGGCCAGGCCATTGCGGCCGCCAGTCTGCCCGCTATTCGAGTCAAGGAGACCCATCATGCGGTTTCATAATTCCAGCGCGGACTTTTTCGTCCCCGATGGCTTGGCATCCGACGCCGCCCTGGCGCGCACCACGCACCTCGCGATCTCCGCGCACCAGGACGATATCGAGATCATGGCCTACCACGGCATCGCCGAGTGTTTTGGCCGCAAAGACAAATGGTTCACGGGCGTGGTGGCGACCAATGGCGCGGGCAGCCCGCGATCCGGTATTTACGGCGATTACACGGATGAAGAGATGCAGAAAGTGCGCCTGGCGGAGCAGCGCAAAGCCGCCTATGTGGGCGAGTATGCCTGCCAGATCCAACTCGGGTTCGCCAGTGCTCTGGTGAAGAATCCCGATGAGAGCGCGGTGGTCGAGGATCTCATGCAGATCCTGCGCGCGGCCCGGCCGGAGTTGGTGTACCTGCACAACCTGGCGGACAAGCACGATACGCACGTCGCCGTGGCGCTGCGCTCGATTGCGGCGCTGCGCGCGGTGCGCCCGGACGTGCAGCCGAAGCGCGTCTACGGCTGCGAGGTGTGGCGCGATCTGGACTGGCTCCCGGACGAGAGCAAGCAGGCTTTGCCGGTCTCCGCGCGCCCCAACATCGCCGCGGCCCTGGTGGGCGTCTTCGACTCACAGGTGAGCGGCGGCAAGCGATACGACCTGGCCACCGTCGGCCGGCGCCTGGCGCACGCCACCTACTACGCCTCGCACGGGACCGACGAAGAGAGCGCCCTCAGCTTCGCCATGGACCTGACGCCGCTGGTGGAAGACGCGAGCCTGCCGGTGACGGATTACGTCCTGGCCTTCGTGGACCGGTTCCGGGCGGACGTCGAAAAGCGGCTGCAGACGCTGGGCAGGTGACCGCGCAGCTCAGTTTTTCTTCTGCCCGACGTCGCCACAATCCGCGCCGAGCCATTTGGAGGTCCATTCCATCTTCATATTCCCCCCTCGGCCGCCGCCGCCCCCGGTGGTCGTGACTATAGAGGCCTTGGTGTTCTCGCGGTCGATGGCTTCAACCTGAATGTCGCTGCTGGCCTTCATGCCTCCCGAGGTGGAGGTGCATTCCATGTGCATTATTAGCTTGGTGCCGGTCGAGGTGACGAAGGTCCGCGTGCACTGCATCGCCTTGTTGTTGTCCCTGGCGGAGGAGAGCGCTTCATTGATGGTGTCCTTGGTCACGCAGTGCTTGTAGGCGTTCGTGCGCGCGCCTCCGCGCCCCTGCATGGCCGCTTCCATCTTGGCGCGCTGTTCGGGCGTCAGTTTCGCCAGCACTTCGGGTGGAATCATCGACGAAATGTCCATCTGGTTGGTCATGGTAGTTTCCCAGAGGCCGAGTTTGACGTCCAGGGGCACCGGGTCGACCGCCCAACCAGCTAAGGGCGTCAAGAAGGCCATAACCAGCAAAATCCGTGTTTTCATTTGAACTCTCCTAATAAAAGCTTCTCTCTTCGAATCAGAAATGCGTCGATCCATTCTGTCTCAAAAATCCCTTGGGAGCAAGCCGGTGCAAGCTGCGGTGCGTGACTCTAACCGAGATCCAGCACTTCCCGAGCCCCAGGCTGGCGCGCTTACGGACGGATTACGGTCCGTAGTGCGCTAGAATCGGCGTTCGAGGTCCGGAATCTATGAAACTTCGAATCGTCGTCGCTTCCCTTCTGCTGCCCTTGCTCGCCATGGCGCAAGGTCCGGCATCGTCGGCGGCGTCGGGCATTGACACCGCCGCCATGAACCAGTCCGTCGATCCGTGCGTGGACTTCTATCAGTATGCTTGCGGCAACTGGATCGCCAATAACCCGCTCCCGTCCGACCGCTCCCGCTGGGGACGTTTCGCCGAACTGCAAGACCACAACGAAAAGGTGGAACTCGACCTCCTCGAAAGCGCCGCCGTCGTCAAGCCGGGCCGCAGCGCGCTGGACCAGAAGATCGGCGATTATTTCGCCAGTTGCATGGACACTGCGACCATCGATAAAAAGGGCATCGCCCCCATCCAAGGCGAACTTAACCGCATTCAGGCCATGAGCGATGAGCCGGACGTGGTGGCCGAGATTGCCCAGCTGCACCGTTTGGGCGTCGGCGTACTGTTCTTGTTTGGCGCAGCCCCGGATGCCAAGGATTCCAACCGCACCATCGCCACGCTCCGCCAGGGCGGCCTCTCGCTGCCCGACCGGGAGTATTACCTGAAGACCGACGCCAAGTCCGTCGAGATCCGCCAGCGCTTCGAGCAACACGTGAAGAACGTGTTCCAGCTTGCCGGCGACCCCGCCGACACCGCTGCCTCCAAGGCGGGCATGGTTCTCGAGATGGAGACCATTCTCGCCCAGGCGTCCATGGACCGCGTGTCTCTGCGCGATCCCGATAAGACCTACCACATCGTGACCAGGCAGCAACTCGCGGCGCTCTCCGCGGGCTTCGACTGGAACAGTTATCTCAAGGCGGTGGGCGCGCCGGCATTTGAGACTTTGAACGTGGCCCAGCCGGATTATCTCAAGCAGGTCGCCGCCACGCTGCCATCCCAGCCGTTGACCGCTTTTCAGGCATACTTTTCCTACCAGTTGCTGCGCTCGGCCGCCGCGGAACTGCCGCAAGCGTTTGAGAACGAGAGCTTCGATTTCTGGGAGCGCTACCTCTCGGGTGTCAAGGAGCCGCGCCCGCGCGCCAACCGCTGCGCCGCGATGGTGGACGGCGAACTCGGCGATCTGCTCGGGCAGAAGTACGTCGAGACGGCCTTCGGCGCCGACGCCAAGGCCCAGATCACGCTACTGGTGGAGGCGCTCGACAAGGCCTTGGAGAAGGACATCCAGACGCTTCCATGGATGACCGAGGCAACTAAGAAGGCGGCCATCGTCAAGCTGCACGCCATCACCAACAACGTCGGTTATCCCCGGAAATGGCGCGACTACAGCAAGGTGAGCATCGCGCGCGACGATTTGCTCGGCAATTCGGTGCGCGCCGCGGAAGCCATGTACGACCAGCGCATCGTGAAGATCGGCCAGCCCACCGACAAGACCGAGTGGAACATGACCACCCCCACCGTCAACGCCTTTTACAGCGCACAGAACAACAGCATCAACTTCCCGGCCGGCATTCTGCAACCGCCGTTCTTCGATCCCCAGCGCGATATCGCTCTGAACTACGGCGGCATCGGCGCAGTGATCGGCCACGAAATGACTCACGGTTTCGACGACCAGGGCCGTAAGTTCGACGCCGACGGCAACCTGCGCGACTGGTGGACGCCCCAGGACGGCGCCGAGTTCGAGAAACGCGCCGCCTGCATCGCCGATGAGCACTCCGGCTTCACCGCGGTGGACGATGTGAAGCTGAACGGCCGCCTGACGCTGGGCGAGAACACGGCCGATAACGGCGGCGTGCGGGTGGCGCTGATGGCGCTCGAGGACACGCTGAAAGGCAAGCAAGACAAGGTCGGGGGCTTCACTCCCGAACAGCGCTTTTTCCTGGGATTCGCGCAGGTGTGGTGCGAGAACATGTCGCCGCAGGAAGCGCGCCAGCGGGCCATGACCGATCCGCACTCGCCCGGCCGTTTCCGCGTGGACGGCACGGTTCAGAACATGCCCGAGTTCCAGAAGGCGTACTCCTGCAAGGCCGGCCAGCCGATGGTGAGCGCCAACGCCTGCCGGGTGTGGTAAGTCAGTGCACGGCTTCAGAATTTGGTCGCGTAGCGGGCGAGCTTTCAGCAATCAGCGATCAGCGGATAGAATTGAATAGCGCAGCGCCAGGGCTTTGCCCTTGTCTTGGCAGAAGGCACCGAACTCGACCGTCTTCAACCGATTCTTGATGCAGCCGCGCGTCCGGCGAACGGAACTTCCATCTGACCAGTAGCGCGGCGGAATACGCCTTGGCGTCATCGCGGAGGGAATTGAGACTCCGCCTCACCCAAACCTCAAAAACTTGTTGTTGCCCATCTGACGATGACATCTACAACCAGCACAGCCGTGAGCCCGGTCAGAACGACCGTCATCCAAAGCATCCACCTCCCCAGACGATCACTGCTCCGGTTGAAAGTGTCGATGCTGGCGCGCAACCGCTCTTGTTCCGCTAGCCGGCGGCGGCGCTCGGGACGCCCGTAGTTCCTGGGACGGTGCTCTTCCCCTGCACCGGCCGTCGAACCCACGGCACAGCTTTCGTGCTAGACTGCCTCTTCAGGAGAATCCGACTATGGCAGACGAATCTTCCGGCATTTCGCGCAGAAAAATGCTTACTACCGCGACCTCGGCAACCTCAGCGATCGCCGCGGGAAGCCTGATCACCCATGCTGACCTCGAGTCTATTTCGGGGCAGATGAACACGAATTCGAAGCCGTCGGCGCTGAGAATCACAGATATGCGGGGCGTCATTGCCTCGCCACTTTATGAAAGGGATCTCCGGTACCTGTTCCGGCTAGAGACGAACCAGGGCATTTACGGGTGGGGCGATGTGCGTGCACAGGCAAGCATGACCTACGCGTTGGAGCTGAAAAGGCTCATCGTGGGAATGAACCCCTGCGATGTCGCCTCCATCTTGTCCAGGATCAAGCAGCACGGGGGAAATGGGGTCACGGGCGGCGGCGTCTCGGCAGTGGAGATGGCCTGTTGGGACCTGGCGGGCAAAGCCTGGGGGGTGCCGGTGTGGCAGATGCTGGGGGGCAAGTTCCGCGACAGGGTTCTCCTCTACGCCGACACAACGTCGTCGATAAAGGCCGACGAAATGGCCAATCACCTCCTCGAGCGCATCCCCGAGACGCCTTCGTCTGGCGGGTTCAAGTTCCTCAAAATGGACCTGAACTTTGGGGCGATCGCCGGCGCGGAGAACGTGATCAGGCCGCCGTCCGCGCCTGCGGGCGCTCAGGCTGCGGCCGGTCGGGGAGGAAGGGGAGGTGAGGGAGGCAGAGGAGGTGAAGGAGGTAGGGGAGCTGAAGGAGGCAGAGGAGGTGAGGGAGGCAGGGGTGGTCCGGGAATGGGCGGCATGGGAATGGGAGGGTTCGGGGGCACCTACTTCAACGGCGGTCAAATCACCGAGAAGGGTCTGCAGAACATCGCTGATTTTTGCGCCGCGGTTCGCGAGAAGGTGGGGTGGAATATCCCCCTCGCCTGTGACCACGTAGGCAACTTCAACGTCGAGACCCTCATCCAATGCTGCAAGGTTACGGAGAAGTACAAGTTGGCCTGGGTGGAGGATCCTGTACCCTGGCAACACACCGATGACCTCGTTCGGATCAAGAACTCCTGCAACCAGCCGATCTGCACGGGCGAGGACGTTTACCTCGCCACTGGGTTCAAGGATATCTTCGAGAAGCGAGCGGTATCCATTATCCACCCGGACGTGGCGGAATGCGGCGGTATTCTCGAAGCCAAGAAGATCTCCGATCTTGCTACTCAATACAGCATCGCAACGGCGTTCCACAACCACAACAACCCCACCTGTTGCTTCGCTTCGGTGCATGCGGCCGCGGCTTGCGAGCAGTTCATGGCTCTCGAAATACACGACTGCGACCACATCGACGAGTTCTTTTCCGTGGTGACTGGCTGGCAGAAACCGGTTATCGAGAAGGGCTTCATGACGGTGCCGGATACTCCGGGCATGGGCCACGATTACGACCTGGAAGGTCTCAAGAAGTGGCTGAAGCGGCCGGGCTTCTTCGAGCCGACCACGGAGTGGGACCACATGTCTGCCGGCATGATGTAGCGGGTAGCGCCGTTGCCTGGCGCATGGCCGTTCCGGGGCACGCCGGATGAGCCGGTGTCTCCTTCCTGGCCTCCGTTCCGGCGTTGAATGTATCGCTGTACGGCGCGGTAAACACCGCGCGTTAACCTATAATCGACAGCGGGCCAGGACGGCGAAATGGTAGTCCTGGCCCAGTCGGTGCGTTCGGTGTTGCGGGCCCTTCTGGGCTGCCGTGACGCTTCGGCGGGCGTTATGCCCAGCCGGGATGCCAACAGGGAGAAATGTCATGATGTTTTCGATTCGAACCGGCGCCGTGGTCTGCGCCCTGGCAGTCTCCGCGGCGTATGCGCAAACCCGACCCGCGGATTCGGCCATTCCCCATCTGGAGAAGCGCGGCTTGGCCACTCAGTTGATCGTCGACGGGAAACCCTTCCTCGTTCTGGGCGCGGAACCGCCCACCAGCGCGCCATCCAACCTTGAGTACCTGCGGTACATGTTCTCGGTGATGGCCAACACGGGGCACCAGAACACCGCGGCGATTGCTGTGGGGTGGAACTGGATCGAGCCCCAGCCAGGCAAGTACGACTTCCGGATCCCGGATGCCATCATCGAGGACGCCCGGAAAATCGACCAGCGCGTCGTCCTGGTGTGGTTCGGAAGCTGGAAAAACGGCCTCTCCAGCTTTGCACCCACCTGGGTGAAGGCCGACCAGGATCGCTTCCCGCGCGCACAAATCGGAACCGGCACAACCCTCGAAACTCTCTCCACCTTGAGCCAGAACAACTGGGAAGCGGATGGCCGCGCGTTGGCGGCCCTGATGCGCCATATCCGCGAGGTGGACCGGACGCACCGCGTGATCATGGTCCAAGTGGAGAATGAAATCGGCATTCTCGGCGACACGCGGGACCGGTCTCCGCTGGCCAACAGAGCATTCGCCGCGCCCGTCCCGGCCGAGCTTATGGATTACCTTCAGAAGCACAAAGATACGTTGCTTCCGGAGTTCCGCACAGTCTGGGAAGCGGCTGGTTTCAAGACCTCAGGGACGTGGGAGGAGGTATTCGGCAAGGGTCCAAAGGGGGACGAGATCTTCATGGCATGGAATTATGCGCGCTATGTCAATCGCGTCACGGAAGCCGGCAAGAAGGAATACCCGATCCCCATGTTCGTGAATGTGTGGCTCGGTGAGGACTGGGGGCTCAATGGCTATCCGAGGGGCGAGGCGGAAGACCACGTGCAAGACATATGGAGAGCAGGCGCTCCAATGGTGGACATGTTCTGCCCCGATGCTTACGTGTCGGGTTCTTCCTACCAGGGCTTCGCGAATGCCATGATCGGTTTGACCACACGGTACGCCCGCTCCGGCAATCTGTCTTTCACGGTCGAAGCGAACAGCGACAGCCGGGGCGCCGCACAGGCCTTCTATTCCATCGGTCAGTTTCGCGCAATCGGCTTTTCCGGGATGGGTGAAGGCGGCTTGCTGGATTGGTTCACCAAAACGGGCATGAATCTACCGGCAGTGATTTCTCCGCCGGGCGCGGGTTCGCCAGAAGCGCTGGTGGGGTTTGGCGGGCCCGGCAGTACCAAGCCACTTCCGGCGCCACCTTCCGAATACGAAGCGCAGCCGCTGCCACAGGCGTTCTTGATTCTTTCCCAAGTCGCTCCTCAGATCCTGGAGCACCAGAGCAGCGGCACGATTTCGGGAGTGGCGTTGGACAATCATCGACCGGAGGAACACGTGAAACTGGGGAACTACATCTTGAACGTGGTCATTCCGCGCGGCCGCCGCGATCCGAGTGTTGTTCCCGACACTATCGGCTACGGTCTGTTCATGGCGGTCGGCCCGGACGAGTACCTGCTGGCGGGCAACAATCTGCTGATCACTTTCACGCCGGACTCGCCGGGACCGCCGATTGCCGGTCTGGCTGAGCAGGAAGCGGGCCGGTTCGACAACAACGGCAAGTGGGTGGCGACGCATTTCCTCGGTGGCGACGATTCCGTGATTTCATCCGACCCCCCGGCCGTGGGCCAGTCCGGCAGCGGCGTACGCCTGGCGTTGGGCGAGCGCGCCATCCAGCGTGTGAAGTTGTACCGGTACCGATAACCCCTGGGCGCATCCGGCTGCGGAGGGGCACGGCGTGCGCGATCCGCGCCGCAGGACTGTGCAAGAATCATGGAACTCCGGCGCGGTGGGGAGCAATCACATAGGGGAAGGGTCTGCTCATGTCACTTCGCAGGATTCTCGGACTTGGTTTACTCGGCATCATGCTGGCGACGCCGCTGATGTATTCCGCCCCTCAGGGAGCCCAGCAGAGGAAGGGCGGTGGGAAGGGCGGAGGCAAGAAGGGCGGGGGCAGGAGAGCGCCCTCCAGGGGTGGCCGCGGCGGAGCATAAACTGATTCTGGGGACCCTGGGACACGCACCAGCGGCCGCTTCTTTTGCACTGCCATCCGCACCGGGCGGGCTGTTCCTTTTCAAAAGCGGCAAACAGTGCGAAGCTGTAGGTACATGAGGTCTCTGCTGCATTCCCTGGTGCTGGTTTGGGCCGAGTGCGCGATGCTGCTGGCGCAGGGCACAACCGGGCAGCCGCCGGTGCCCGCTCCGGCGCAAACAGCGGCAAGTCAGAATGCACCCGAGATGGCCACCCGCGATGAGCCCACGGCGTTCCAGGCCAAGGTGAACCTGGTCATGGTGCCGGTGGTGGTGCGCAATCCTCAGGGACGCGCCATCGGGAACCTCAGCAAGGAGAACTTTCAGCTTTTCGATAAGGGCAAGCCGCAGGAGATCTCCCGGTTCACAGTGGAAAAGATAGGCGCGCCGGCAGGTCAGGAATCCAAGCCTTCAGGAGACAAGCCGGCCGCGATGGCGGAGGAAAAACAGACGCCAGTAGTTGTTCCCGAGCGCTTTGTGGCCTATCTTTTCGACGATGTCCATCTCAACTCGGGCGATCTGGTTCGCGTGCGGGACGCCGCGGACCGTCACATGGCGACCCTCGAACCCGTGGATCGGGCGGCAGTTTATGCGATGTCCGGCGAGGTCAGCCTGGATTTTACGGATGACCGAACGAAGTTGCATGAGGCGCTGCTGCGCTTGCGGCCCGGGGTCATGGTTCGCGCGGGCGCTCTCAACGATTCGGAACTGAGAACTTTCGCCTCGTTCGCCAATGTGAAGGAACTCATCAAGAGAATGGCGGTGGCGCCGGGGCAACGCACGATCATGTTTATTTCTCCCGGTTTCAACACCATGGCGCCGGAGTACATACCGGAGCTGACGGATACTCTGGAGCGCGCCATCAAGGCCAACGTGATCATCAGCACTCTGGACGCCCGGGGGCTTTTTACCGATCCTGCTCTGGATGTCAGCACCCGCGGAAGAGGCGCATCGCTCACCGCGGCGATCGCTCGCGCCGATATCCTGGCGGAATTGGCCGCGGGCACGGGCGGAACGTTCTTCCAGAACAGCAACGACCTGGATGAAGGGTTCCGGCGGTTGGCGGCCGCGCCGGAATATATTTATATGCTGGGCTTCTCTCCGCAGAACCTGAAGCTGGACGGCAGCTATCACAGTCTGAAGGTTACGTTGAAGAATGAGGCCGGTGTCAGCATACAGGCGCGGCGCGGTTATTACGCTCCGAAACATCTGGAGGATGAAGCGGAGAATGCCCGGCAGGAGATTGAATCGGCGCTCTTCTCACGGGAGGAGATCCTCGAACTCCCCGTCGAAATGCACACTCAGTTCTTCAAGGCCAGCGACCAGACCGCCAGAGTCGCCGTTCTGGCTCATTTGAATCTGAAACTATTCAAGTTTCAAAAAGTGGAAGGCCGGAACCGCAATGAAGTTACCCTGGTGTACGGTCTATTTGATCGCAATGGAAACTACACGCAGGGGATTAAGAAGGTGGTGGAATTGCGCCTCAAGGATGAAACGCTGGAGCGGTTGGGCCAAGGGGTTACGGTGCGGACCAGCTTTGACGTGAAACCGGGAACCTATCTGATCCGGCTGGTGGTCAGAGATGCAGAGGGGCAGAAGCTGACTGCGACAAATGGCGCTGTCGATATTCAGTAAACGGCGCCGGCCATTCGTCCTTCAAGGAAAGCTCTCGGCTGGTCTGCGAACTCGCGGAACTACGTGCCAGGACGGATCGGGAGTTGCTGGTCTTGATCGAGCGGGAATTGAACCGTGCGTTGCCGCTGGCAGAGGCGGCGTTGAATCGAGAATCTGCCTTCCACGGTGAAGCAGAGAAAACCTACCGCAACGTGGTGACACTGCTGCCGAAAGCTCCTGACATGCGCCAGGGAGAGCGTGCCCGGATCGAGGCAGCAGTGAAGGAGCTTCGGTTCAGGCTGGATCAGGTACCGGCCAACGGCCAGGGCACAACGGCATCCGATGTCGTTCGCATCCTAACGTCTAGTCGAAACCCGGCAGCATTGAACTTCATCTTACCGGCTTCCATTATGGCGGCAGCAGTCGACCAACCATCGGCTCGTCGTGACCTCTATTTCGGTGGTCCCGTCACGGGCATGACCTTCCCATTCCCCATCCGCACAGGCCGGTTTCCCTCATACACTGTCAGCCGTGTTGCCAGGATACGCCCAGCCTTCAGATCCAATCCGACCATCTGCACTTCCCGCCCAACTTTCAGATCTTCTTTGGCACTCGAATCGAAGACGGTATCCGCATCCACGGACACCTTTAGAGTCTTCTTGACGTATGCCGACTGCAGATCGGCATTTGGATTCGAAAGCATCTCAAAACTGTCGCCGTCAGCTTTGGTGATTACGCCAAAGAAGTTGACGATGTTGAGCCAGATGAGCTCGGCCACGAGCTTGCCGGAAGCGTCGGCCCTGCATCGGGCAGAGAAATCATCACCAGTCTGTACCGGCGAAAGGTCGTGAAAGGTCTTCCCCTTCCAAATCTCGGTGTGCTCGTCCGTAATGATGTTTGTAACATGCGCCCCGGCCTCGACGGAAATCGTGTTGCCGGAAACGGCTTTCACAGTACCCACCACCGGAATGAGTGGACCATTGGATGGAGAGCGTTGCTGTCCGAGTGCGCTGTGGAAGAACCAAGCGGCGGCGATGAATCCAACGGCAAGGGGAGCGATCTGCCGTGAGGAACCGGCCATGACTACAGTTTACACCGACGTTTCCCTACTCGACCCGGGTTTACCGGTTGATGCGGGAAGACCACTTGCTGTGTGTGCGGAAGCGGAAATTGGTGGTGACCACGGACTCCAACCATACCCGGAAGGTGTATCCGAGGAGGAGATGGCGCTTTCCGGCATCGACCAGTTGTGGGTAGCCGATATTACATACATCCGTCTGCAGAGCGAGTTCATTTACCGGGCGGTGGGGATTGACGCCTATTCGCGCCGCGGGATGGGCTGGCGGTGACAGCGGTCCAAGCGTCGGCATGGGCCACGCTGCCAGTCGCGGCTGCCGTCTGGCTGCGAAACGCCCATCCCGTCGCTGCGGCGCTCCGGTTGGGAAGGACGTGGATCGCGTAGACTACGAGGATTGCCATTGAGGTGACCATGAAGATGCATAATCCGCCGCACCCCGGTGAGGTGCTCAGGCAACTGTGCCTGGAACCTCTGAACTTGACCGTCACGGACGCCGCGCGGTCGCTCGGCGTGAGCCGGAGGGCGCTGTGCAGCATTTGAACGGGCCCGCAGGCATCAGCCTGGAGATGGCGGCCCGTCTGTCGATGGCCTTCAATACCAGCGCTGAAAGCTGGCTTCACCAGCAGCTTCAGTATGACCTCCGGCACGCAGAAAGAAGCCGGAAGCCGCTCCACGTGGCGAGATTGTTCGCGGCCTGATGTCAGTCGTCGGAATCCAGCCTATCGGTAGCGGTAGAGCTTCACCCGCTGGATTTTGCCATTGGGAATCACGCCGCCGCCCAGTCGAACGGATTTATCCGAGTCGCTTTCGTCGCCGTTGAGCCGGCGTCCGGGAACCCATCGGCCGTCCACAAACGTGCCCTCTTCAATGGAATCGATGCTGGCAATCGGAGCCCCCGGGGTGCTGGGCGAGAAGCTGATTCTCACCGGACCGCTGGAGGCGGCGATGTACTCATCGGGTCCCACAGCAATGAAGAGAGCGCCGGCGCGATCCGGGATGCGGTATGGCGCAGGCGGTGGCGCGGGGGCCCCTTTGGGCACAGGCACGGGGTCCCGGCCGCTGCGTGCGTAGCTCACCGTCAGGACATAGTTGCCTAACTGAATCTTCTGCGGCGGTTCGTCGGCGATCACCACTGCGCCGGCCATTTTGCCTTTGCCCTGGTTTTCGAGAATCAGGGGGGTGAGCTGCGCAATGGTGTCGTAACTCCGCGCCAGCGGCAGATCCGGCAGTTCGATCCTGGTTCTGGGTACCCCCGTGAATATCAGATCGTCGACCGAATTGGGGCTGAAACGGCGCTCGAGTTCGTCCATGATGCCGGGTTCCAGCTTGAAGAAAAGCTCGTCGATGGCGAACGGGCTGAAACCTATGCCATCGTGTTGCCCCATGACGTAGAAGATATTGTAATGGCCGGTGGCGTGAAAGGCCTCCGGGATGAACAAGGGAAAGTCCGGAGTGGGGTGGTACCAGTTGACCCAATCGGAGAAATTGAGGGAGTGTAGGTCCGGCGAGCGGAAGTCGATGGCCGGCGCGCCCACCCTCCACAGGTCCGCGACGTGAGGCAGCGGGCCGCCGCTGGGATATGTCCCCGGCGGCCGGTCTCCCATGGAGCACCAGGTGTTGACATACATAGGCACCGGGTATTCGGCCTTGCCCGCGGCCGCCACCCGTCCGACGTAGCGCGCATAATTCCAGGCCATGAAGATCTCATCGGTGTACGGGGCCTGGCCGAAGACCTGTTCCCAGGTGCCGGATGTCTTGGCTCCGGCTGCCTCCCACGCCTTGCGGAACTCCGGATACAGAGCGTCCCGGTGGCTGGTCATATAGTCCAGCAGCTCTTTCGGCACGGGTTCCGCGAAAGCCCTGTTGGCCGCCTCGCTCCGGTCCCGCGAGTCGCCCAGCAGACCCACCTCGTTCTCCACCTGGATCAGGATGACGCGGCGGCGGGAGTCCACTTCCTTGACGTGCCGCATGAGGGCGGCAAAGGCGCGGCTATCGGCATTGACGTTGGCGGCGCTGAATGTGGAGAGGGTATCGGTGCTGGCGCCGTCTTTCCTCTGGGCGCGGGGGAACCGGTCCACGTCGCCCTTGACCCAGATGGGAGGATAACTGGAGGCGCCGTTCTTCCAGCTTGCGAACCACAGGAACGCCAGCCGCAGATTGTAGCTTTCCGCGGCGTGGATCTGAGCGTCCACCAGGGTGAAATCGAACTGGCCTTCTTTGGGTTCCAGCAACTCCCATTGGACGGGGGCCAGCACGGTGTTGATATGCAGGGCCACCAGCTTGGGCCAGACCGGCTTCATGAACTCGAGACTGGAGGTAGTGGAGTTGCGCAGTTCTCCCGCCAGCATCAGAAATGGCTTGCCGTCGACGATCATCTGCGTAGCGGTGCCTTGCTTCTGAAGATGAGCGATGGCCGCACCAGCGCCGGCAGGCGTCTGCGCGCCGGCTGCCATGGCAGCGAACGCGAACACGCTTACAAAGCCACGGAATCGTCGCATTTTTCGGGACATTTGCATCCACTACTCCTTTTTGGTCTTTTGGCCAATGCCAGTATATCAGGACATTGGGGGTATAATCGCTGGTGGCCAGGAGGCTATCATGGCACATACTCGGTTCTCAAGACGTCGCTTCTTCTACGGCTCACTGCTGGCGGGGGCTGTGCCCACCGGCGGATTCGGCAGCGTCCCCTCGCTGAAAGCCTTGGGGTACAAATCCTATAACGAGAAACTCAACATCGCGTGCATTGGCGTCGGAGGCCGTGGCGCCGACGACGTCAACGCGTGCGCCAGCGAGAACATTGTGGCGCTCTGCGATGTCGATGATAACCGCGCTGCGCGAACATTCGCGCATTTTCCAAAACTGCCGAAGTACAAGGACTTCCGGCGGATGCTGGACAAGGAAGACAAGAATATCGACGCCGTGACCATCGCCGTCCCGGACCACATGCACGCGATTATCGCCGTGGCATGTATGCAGCATGGAAAAGGAATTTACCTGGAGAAGCCGCTGACGCGGACCCCGTGGGAATCGCGCCTGCTGACTATGGCCGCCGAGAAGTACAAGGTGGCCACGCAGATGGGTAACCAGGCATACTCGCTCGATTCGGAACGTGTCGCGGCGGAAATCATATGGTCGGGCGAAATCGGAAATGTGACCGAAGTGCATGGCTCGACGCTCGCCCCCGTCTGGCCGCAGGGCCTCCAGCAGTTGCCGCCGGAGGAGAAGGTTCCGGACACGCTGGACTGGGATCTTTGGCTGGGCTGCGCGGCCATGCGCCCGTATAGCTCCCAGGCAAAAGGCGGTATCGTGCCGTGGAACTGGCGGGCGTACTTCGATTTCAGTATTGGCCCGCTGGGCGATTGGGGAATCCACGTCTTCGGTCCGGCAAACATGGCGCTGCAGTTGACATCCCCAATCAGCGTGGAGCTGATGGAGCAGGAAGGAAAGAGCCAATGGACGTACCCCTTGCGATCGGTGCTGCGGTACGACTTCCCGGCGCGCGGGAACATGCCGCCGGTGTCGCTCTACTGGCACGACGCGTCCAAACCGGATGCCCCGCACCTATACCGACCCAAGGGTTTGGAGAACGAGCGAATCCTGCCCGCGCCCAATAACCTGCCCGAGCATCGGAGAAAAGTCGCGGCGCGGGATGTGCCCGCCGGTTCATACGCGGCGCCGCTTCCCAGCGTGCCTCCCATTGTTCCCGGACCGCTGGGTGCGCTCTATGACGCCGGATCGTTGTTCATTGGCGACAAGGGCTACATGGCGTGCGCCCTGCGCGGCGAAGGCGTCCAACTGCTGCCCGCGTCGCGGTGGGAGAACTATCGTCTCCCCACGGAGTTGCTGCCGCGCCCGCCAGAGCACCACCGTGACTGGATCCGAGCCTGCAAGGGCGGCGAGCCGGCGTGCTCCAATTTCAGCATTGCCGGGCCGTTCAATGAATGGCTGACGCTGGGCGCGGTGGCTTACCATTTCGAAGGCAAGCTGGAGTGGGACAGCGCCAAATGGCGCTTCACCAACAACAACGAGGCCAACGAGTATCTGAGACCGGTGAACCGCAAGGGCTGGGAACTGAAGCTGTAGCGATTAAAGCACTTCTTCGGACCAGCCTTCCAGCACCTGCTTCACCTTGCTCATGAACTGGTCGGCCAGGGCGCCATCGATCAGGCGGTGGTCGAAGCTCAGCGAAAGAAGACAGATGGAGCGGATGGCAATGGCGTCGTCAATCACCACGGGGGTTTTCTCCACCGTGCCCACGCCCATGATGGCCACTTGCGGCTGATTGATGATGGGCGTGCCGACCAGGCTGCCGTAACTGCCGAAATTGGTGATGGAGAACGTGCCGCCCTGCACCTCGTCGGGCTTGAGCTGGCGGGAGCGCGCGCGGGTGGCAAGGTCGACAATGGCGCGCTGCAGGCCGGCCACGGTCTTCTCGTCGGCGCCGCGGACCACCGGGACGATCAGGCCGTTTTCCAGCGCCACCGCGATTCCGATGTTGATCTCGTTGTGGTGGATGATGTTGTTGCCGTCGAGCGAGGCATTGAGCAGGGGGAAGTGGCGCAGGGCCACGGCGGCGGCGCGCGCGAGGAACGGCATAAAGGTGAGCGAGAAGCCATAGCTGGCCTGGAAGTCGGCCTTGTAGCGCTCACGCATCCGGGCCACCTTAGTCATGTCGACGCGATGGATGGTGGTGACGTGCGCCGAGGTCCGCTTGGAGAGCACCATGTGCTCGGCGATCTTCATCCGCATGGCGCTCATAGGCTCGATGCGAGTCCGGGGCGCACCGGCTGGCGGCAGAGGTGGCATGGGTGGCATGGGTGGCATGGCGGCGAGTGGTGGTGGAGGCGGGGCGGCGGCCGATGCGAGGCGGGCTTCCACGTCCTGCTTGGTGATGCGGCCGCCGGCGCCGGTGCCTTTCACCTGGCTGAGATCGATGTTGTGCTCGCGGGCCAGTTTGCGGACTAGCGGGGAGAGCGGGCCGGAAGGCTCGGCGGGAGCGGGGGCTGGCTCGGGCGCGGGTGGGGGCGGTTCGGGCGCAGGCGGCTCGGGGGAAGACGCCGGTGGCAACGGGGTGCCCTCTGGGCCCGCCACCGTCCCAAACTCTTTAATGCGCGCTACCACGGTATTGATCCCTACGGTCTTGCCTTCTTCCACCAGAATCTCGGAGACGACCCCGGCGGCAGGCGAGGGGATCTCGGTGTCCACCTTGTCGGTTGATATCTCGAATAGAGGCTCATCGCGCTCGATGCGCTCGCCGGGCTTCTTGAGCCATTTGGTCAACGTGCCTTCCACAATGCTTTCGCCCATCTGGGGCATCACTACGTCAGTCATGTATAAGTTCTCCCATCTCGCAATCGAAGACGCGGCCGAAATGCACGGCCAGGGTTTGCCCGACCTCGTGCAAGCCGGCGCGTACGCCGAGCGCGGCCATCGAGGTCACGGGCTTAGTCAATCCGCAGGGAACGATGTACTGGAAATAGCTCAAATCGGTGGAAACGTTCAAGGCGAAGCCGTGAGACGTCACCCACCGGCTGATGTGAACGCCGATAGCGGCGATTTTGCGATCGTCCACCCAGACGCCGGTCAGCTTGGGGATGCGGCCGGCGGTAATGCCGTAATCGGCCAGCGTGTCGATGATGGCCTGCTCGACGGCGCGCACATAAGCGCCCACGTCGCGCTTCCACTCGCGCAGGTCGATAATCGGGTAACCCACAAGCTGGCCGGGACCGTGGTACGTGACGTCGCCGCCGCGATCGGTGGGGTAGAAAGCGATGCCCGCGCGGCTGAGTACTTCGGCGCTGGCGAGAAGGTTGTTGGCATGGCCATTGCGGCCCAGCGTGATCACGTGCGGGTGTTCGAGCAGCAGGAGCTGGTCGGGGATAAGCCCCTGCTGGCGCTCGGCGATGAGCTGCCGTTGCAGCTCCAGCGCCGTGCCGTAATCCGTGCGCCCGAGTTCCCGCAGACAACACTTACGCATTGATGGAAAGACCGTAAACGGCGTTGAACGCCTCGCCCACCGCCTCGTAAAGCGTGGGATGCGCGTGGATGGTGTGCACCATGGTTTCCACGGTGGCTTCCGCTTCCATGGCGGCTACCGCTTCGGCGATCAGCTCAAATCCCTCCGGCCCGATGATGTGGACGCCGAGAATCTCGCCGTACCGTTCGTCCGATACCACTTTGACGAAACCTTCGTGATGGCCCAGAATGGTGGCGCGGCTGTTGCCGGCGAAGGGGAACCGCCCGACCTTCACCTGGTAGCCTTGCGCGCGCGCCTGAGCCTCGGTCAACCCTACGCTGCCGATTCCCGGCTCGGTGTAGGTGCAGCCGGGGATGCGGTTCTTGTTGATAGGGATGGCGGGCTTGCCGGCCATCTGCGCCACCGCGACCATGCCTTCCATGGTGGCCACATGTGCCAGTTGAGGAGTGCCCGCCACCACGTCGCCGATGGCGTAGACGCCCGATTCGGCGGTCTGCTGGTAAGGGTTGACCTGAATGAAACCGCGGTCGAGTGCAACCTTGGTATGTTCGAGCCCGATGTTTTCAGTGTTGGGCTTGCGGCCCACTGCCACCAGCAGCTTTTCGGCTGCGAGTTGTTCCTGCTTGCCGTCCTTGGTGGTCAGCGTAAGACTCACGCCTTGGCCGGTTCTCCGGATGTTCTCGGCGCGCGCGCCGGTTTCGACGCGCATCTTCTGCTTGCGAAAGACGCGCTCGAGTTCCTTGGAAATGTCCTCGTCTTCCACCGGGACGATGCGCGGCAGCATCTCGATGAGGGTGACATCGGTCCCGAAACGGTGGAAGATGGAGGCAAACTCCACGCCCACGGCGCCGGCGCCGATGATGATGAGGCTCCTGGGGACGGCGGTGAGGTTGAGGATCTCGATATTGGTGAGGATCAAATCGGGGTCGGGCTCGAGGCCGGGGAGCATGCGGGCCTCCGAACCGGTGGCGATGATGATGTTCCTGGCCTCGAGCGTCTGAACGCCGGAATCCGACTTGACTTCCACCTTGCCGTCGCCCTGAAGCGTGGCATAGCCGGCAATGCGCTCGACTTTGGCGCGTTTGAGCAGCATGGCGACGCCGTTCGAGTGCTTGTTAACGATGCCGTCCTTGCGCTCCTTCACCTTGGGGTAGTCGAGGCGCGGGTTTTCGCAGTGGATGCCTTCCTGATCGGAGTGGACGAAGCGCTGCCAGACATCGGCGGTATGGAGCAGGGCCTTGGTGGGGATACACCCCACCAGAAGGCAGGTGCCGCCGAGGCGAGCCTGTTTTTCGACGAGCGCCGTCTTGAGACCATACTGGCCGGCGCGAATGGCTGCGGAGTAGCCGCCGGGTCCACTCCCGATAACGATCAGATCGTAGGGCACTTTTTTCATTCTACATACGTCACCCGCACGGAAGGCGGTGCGTCTACCATCAAAGATATGGAGAAGCTGCTGATTCTTCTGATGCTGGTGTCCGGGTGCGGATTCGCGCAGTCGCGGCCGGCGGCCAAGAAGAGCGCGACACCCACCAGGTGGCCCATAGAGAGCCTGACGGTGGAAGGCCTTCATACCTATACGCGGGAACAGGTGCTGGCCGTGGCGGGGCTCAAGATCGGACAGGTGGCCGGCAAGCCCGAATTCGAGGCGGCGCGCGACAAGCTGGTAGCCTGCGGCGCTTTCGAAACCGTGGGCTACAAGTTCGTGGCGGCGACGCAGGGAAAAGGCTATGCCGCCACCATTCAGGTGACCGAGGTGGAGCAGGTCTACCCGGTGGTTTTTGAAGAGCTGAGAGTCTCGCAAAAGGATCTGGAGGCCGCGCTGGCAGCCAAGGACCCGCTATTTTCCATGGCCAAGATGCCCGCCACTCAACCGGTGCTGGAACGGTACGTGAAATGGATTCAGGAATTCCTGGCGTCCAAGGGCGTGCCGGAGAAAGTCGCCGGCAGCGTGACGGTGGCGGCGCCGGGAGAGTTTGCCATTGTGTTCCGGCCGGCGCGCAACCTGCCCGCGGTGGCGCAGGTGACGTTTCAAGGCAACCACGTGATCCCGCAGAACTTGCTGCGCGAGGCCATCGCGGGCGTCGCCATCGGCTCGCCGTACACCGAGGACCGATTCCGCGAGGTGCTGAACAACGCCATCCGGCCGTTGTATGAGACGCGCGGCCGGGTGCACGTATCGTTCCCTGAGATCCGCACGGAGCCGGCCAAGGATGTCCAGGGAGTGAACGTGACAGTCACGGTGGACGAAGGGCAGAGTTACGAACTGGGGAAGGTCATCATCGAAGGACCCAGCCCGCTCGCGCCGGATGTATTGCTGAAGGCCGGCGACTTCAAGACCGGCGATGTCGCCAACATCGACCGCGTCAGCCAGGGGCTGGAGCGCATACGCCTGGCCATGCGGCACGCCGGATACCTGGAAGCCAAGGTCACCATGGACCGAAAGGTCAACAACGACACGAAGGCCGTGGACGTGGCCGTGCACATCGATGCCGGTCCGCGGTTCACCATGGGCAAGCTGAACATTGTGGGGCTGGACCTGAACGGCGAATTCGAGATCAAGCGCATCTGGACCATGAAGGAAGGCGGCCCGTTCAATGCGGATTATCCGGATTTATTCCTGGCCCGCGTGCGCGAGGAGGGCCTTTTCGAGAACCTGGGAAAGACCAAGTCCGAGTTCAAGCTCAATGACCGGGACCACACCGCCGATGTGACGCTGACATTTGCGGGAGAGAATCCGGAACAGAAGCCGGGGAAAAAGGGACGGGGGCGTGGTGGGGATTAGCCACTCACCTTCCACAGAATCTGTCGCAACATGCCGAGCAACACGGGCGCGTCGCGCGCGGCGATGTTGAGCCGGCGCACCAGACGGCGCACCTTTTCTTCCGTGGAACCGGCGGTCACGGGGTTGATATAGCCGCACTGCCCGAGCACCTCGATGAGCATAGCGGTGATCTGCTCAGTTTCCGCCGCGGAAGCGGGCTTGCTCCTTTCGGGACGAGCCTGGACGGCTTTGGGATCGCGCGCCAATTCGTAGAGGCACAGCGCCACGGCCTGGCCGAGGTTCATGGATGGGTGCGGGTCGGCCGTGGGGATGCGCATCAGCCAGTGGCAGTGGCTGAGATCGTCATTGGAGAGGCCGAATTTCTCGGAGCCGAACAGCAGCGCGACGGGCGCTCGCGCAAGCGCGCGCAGGATCAGACGGCAGCCATATTCGAGGCGGCGGATGGAGTGGTGCAACTCGCGATGGCCCACCGAGGTGGTGCCCACCACCAGGCGGCAATCGGCGATGGCGGCGGCCAGGGTCGGGAACTCTTCGGCCGCGCGCAGCAGCGGGGCGGCGCCGACGGCCGAGCGGGCTTCGCGGAATGCCACGTCGTAGGGGTTGACTACACGGAGGCACGAGAACCCGAAATTCGCCATGGCGCGGGCCGCGGCCCCCATGTTGAGGGGGTTGCGCGTCGCCACCAGGACAACTCGGAGATTGCTTTTCCAGTCGATTGCGATGCTTCGATCGTAGCGCAGGCGGTCCGCAAGTGTTAAGCTACCGATTCGGAAAGGACAACAGATTATGCCAGTGAGAACGTCTAAGCCGCCGGTGCGGGGCAGGCGCACCAAGGCGGAGGTGCAGCAGGAGTTTGCGGATATACAGGAGCAGGCGGGGACCGCTCGCGAGTCGGCCGACGCCAAGGCCGAGGAGTCGGCGCGGTTGCGCGAAGCCGAGATCCGGCAGTCGGTGGACGGGGTCACGGTGGAAGGCGTGGTGCAAAAAATCTCGGGACTGGGGCTGGAGGTTTCCAAGGCGCTGTCGGAGATCTCCGAAAAGCTGACCGGCGAAGTGCAGCTTCTGGCCTCGACACGGGAGGCCGTAGCGCTGGAACAAAAGGAATTGGAGCGGCTACACAAGATCGACGTGGCGGCGACGGCGCTGGACCAGATGGTGCAGGATTACGCGCGCCAGAAGCAGCAATTGGAAACGGAGATGGCGGCGCAGCGCGCGGCGTGGGAGGAGGAATCGGCCGGAGTGGAGCGCGAGCGCAAGGAGCAGGAGGAGAGCCTCAAGAAGCAGCGGCAGCGCGAGACGGAGGAGTACGAATACAAGAAGGCGCTCGAGCGCAAGAAGGCGCAGGACAAGTACGAGGAAGATGTGCGTCTGGCGGAGAAGAAGAACAAGGAACGCCAGGAGGCGCTCGAAAAGGGCTGGCAGCAGCGCGAAGCGGCGCTCAAGGAACGCGAGGAGGAACTGGCGCGGCTGCGGAAGGAGGCCGAAGAGTTCCCGGCGCGGCTTCAGAAAGAGGCCAAGGCGGCGGCGGAGCAGTCGCGGCGCGAGACCGAGGCCAAATTCGAGCAGCAGATGCTGGTGCTCAAGAAGGACGCCGAGACCGAGAAGCGGCTGGCCGAATTGCAGGTGAAGACGCTCGAGGAAGCGGTGGCGCGGCAGCAGGCGCAGATTGCGGCCATCGAGAAGCAACTGGGCGAGGCCAAGCAGCAGGTGCAGGACATCGCGGTGAAGGCCATCGAGGGCGCCAGCGGAGCCAAGGCGCTATCGCACATCAACCAGATCGCCATGGAGCAGGCCAAGAACCGGCCGCAGGGATGAACGACCCTGGCGCGGCGAGGGAACTCGAAAAGGGTCTGCACGAGCAGCCGCCGGCGGGCGAGGTCTCGTGCTACGACCTGGCGCGCGACCTTGCCGGCACGGTGAAGGGCCTGCCCAGAGATCTGGCCGACAACCCGAAATACATGGAAGGTTTCGGCCAGTGAAGAAAGGTCCGGGCATGCTCGACGCCGGCCCACTGGTCAGCTTCCTCGCTTCCGGGCTGAGACACCGTGTGTGGACCTGCGAACAATGGAAGTTCTTTCGCCCGCCGCTGCTGACGTGCGAGCCAGTCCTTACGGAGGCGGCGTTTCTGCTGAAACAGGAAGGCCGCGAAGCCGATCCTCTGTTTGAGCTACTGGAGCGGGGAGTGATTCGTATTGCGCTCGACATCGAGGAGGAGCAGGCGGACCTGCGGGCGCTGATGCGCCGCTATCGCAACCGGCCGATGTCGCTTGCGGATGCCTGTCTGGTGCGGCTATCGGAGATCGAAACGGCTGGAGAGGTCTTCACCCTGGACTCCGATTTTCGCATTTACCGCCGCCATGGGAACAAGGTAATCCCCGTATTGATGCCGGATTGAATTGGCCGCGCCCGCGAGCTGGTTGACAGTTGCGAGGCCCACCGTACGCTTTCGTTGGACTCAGAATATTAAGGTGCGCCGAAGGCTTCGCGCCAAAAGTTCCCGCTTCCGCTCGGCGATACGCCTTGTAGCAGTACCCGTTTGAAACGACAAGCACCGTACACGAAGGGAACTCCTTCGCGTAGTCCTTTGCTTCCTCCGGCGCATAGTCTAGGCCTGAGGAAAATGCCTTAGCCTCGATTAGGGCGACGCACTCCCTTTCTTTTCGATGAAAAGGCCGCGAAAAGCAGACGGTATCCACCCGGCTAACAGATGCTTCCGGGCCTATGATGACAGAAGGCGATCGTTTGTCCCGCAACTACGGTAAAATAAATGGGTTTGTTCAAAATGGGAAACGTCATCATCCTGGGATCTCAGTGGGGCGACGAGGGCAAAGGCAAGATAGTCGATCTCTTCTCCGCTCGCTTCGATATCGTGGCGCGCTATCAGGGCGGCAACAACGCCGGCCATACCGTGGTCGTCGGCGATAAGAAATTCGTTCTCAAGCTGATCCCCAGCGGGATTCTGCACCCCGGCAAGCAGGCCGTGATCGGCAACGGCCTGGTCATCGATCCCGCCGCCCTGCTCGCCGAAATCGACGCTCTCGAATCCGCCGGCGTCCAGGTCCGAAGCAACCTTTTCATCAGCAACCGCGCTCACGTCTTGTTTCCAGTGCACCGCATGATGGAGAAGCTGTCCGCTTCCATCGGCACCACGTCGCGCGGCATCGGCCCTTGTTACGAGGACAAGATGGGCCGGCGCGGCATTCGCATCGCCGACCTGATCGACCCCGCCGTTTTCCGCGCGCAATACGATTCCGTGATGGCACAGAAAGTCGCCATTGCCCGGGCCCTCGGCGTCTACGAAGAGCTGGACCTGCGGCGCATCCGTGACGAATATGAGACGTTTGCAGCGCGCATCCGCCCCATGGTGCGCGATACATCGATCCTGTTGAACCAGGCCATCCGCGACGGCAAGACTGTGCTCTTCGAGGGCGCCCAGGGCACCATGCTCGATATCGATCATGGAACCTACCCATTCGTGACCTCTTCCAGCGCCAGCGCGGGCGGCGCCTGCACCGGCACGGGCGTGGCGCCCACGCGCATCAGCGGCGTGATCGGCGTTTCCAAGGCGTACATCACGCGCGTGGGCGGCGGACCGTTTCCCACCGAAGCCCTGGACACCACGGGCGACATAATTCGCCAGCGCGGCAGCGAATTCGGCGCCGTCACCGGCCGCCCGCGCCGCTGCGGCTGGTTCGACGTTCCGCTGCTGCGCTACACCGCCGCCATCAACGGAATCGATAGCCTGGTGGTGACCAAGCTCGATGTGCTGGACGAGTTCGACAGCATTCCGGTCTGCACAGGCTACCGCTCGGGCACGCGGGAAGTAGCGGAAATGCCGCCCACCGTGGCGGAAATCGAAAAGGTCGAGCCGGTATACGAACGTTTGCCCGGCTGGAGAGCCGCTACCTTCGGCGTCTCTTCGTACCATGACTTGCCGGCAAAGGCCCAGGATTACCTGGCGTTTCTGGAGACCCGGACTGGCGTCGAAGTGGGTTGCATCTCCACGGGACCCGAGCGCAACCAAACCATCGTCCGGCCAGGCTCCCGTTTCGAGAAGCTGGTGGGGCAGCGGAACTCCGGCTGAAACCCCCTCCGGCTCTCAGGCGTAGAAATATCCGTGCGGTTCTTCACTCTGGTTGTTTGTCTGCCCGCCATCCTCACGGCACAAGACCCGCGCGAAATCGTGCGGCGCTCCGTCGAGATCGACCGGAAGAACGCCGAAATCGCGCGCAGCTACACCTATCTCGAGCGCCAGGAGGTGCGCGAACTGGACGGCTCCGGCAAGGTCAAGAGCACCCAGATTGAAACCTCGGATGTGACTTTGCTGGAGGGGTCGCCCTACCGCCGCCTGGTGGCGCGCGACGACCAGCCGCTCTCGCCCAAGGAGCAGAAGAAAGAGGAAGACAAGCTGCGCAGGAGTAACGAGGAGCGGCGCAAAGAAACCGAAGAGCAGCGCGTGCGCCGGATTGCGGATTGGGAGCGCAGGCAGGAGCGCCAACGCGAGCCCCTGAAAGAACTGCCGGACGCGTTCGATTTCCGCCTGATCGGGGAGGAAACGCTGGCCGGCGACGAGGTCTACGTGATCGACGCTACGCCCAAGCCCGGTTACAAACCGAAACTGCCTTCGGCGTTCTACTTCCCCAAGGTGAAGGCGCGGTTCTGGATCGATACGAAAGACTACCGCTGGGCGAGGGTCGAGATGGAAACCCTGGACACCATCTCCTTCGCCGGCTTCCTGGTCCGGCTTGCAAAGGGCAGCCGTCTGACCATCGAGCAGGCGCACATCAACCAGGAAGTCTGGCTGCTGAAAAGCGTGACACTGCGTGGATCGGCGCGGGTTGCGCTGATCAAGAGCCTTCACGAGGAACTCATCATCACCTTCAGCGACTACAAGAAGTTCCAGGTGGATTCGCGGGTGGTCTCGACGGCCCAGTAGGGGCCCGGCACGCCCGGCCCACTCGGGCTACACTGGAGCCGATGCTCCTCGTCACGGGTCCCGCCGGCTCCGGCAAAACCGCGTTCGTCGTAGAGCGGTTTCGCGAGGCTCTGCGCGCGGGAAATGACGCCATCCGGCTGCTGGCGCCCACCGCAACCATGGCGCAGCACCTGCAAAACCAATTCGCGCGGGAAGGCTTTGTGTTACGCCCCAAGCTGATCCAAACGCTGTCGGGATTTGTGGAGGACTGGGCGGGCGATATTCCTCAAGTGCCGGAAACCGTGCTTTACCTCATTGTGGAAGAGGCCGCGCGGCGCGTGAACCGCCCCGAGTTCGCCGGCGTGGTCCACATGCCGGGCTTCTGCGCGTCGCTGGCGCACACCATCGCGGAGTTCTCTTCGGCGGGGTGCGACAGCGCCCGCCTGGCGGCCTCGCTTCCGGAATCGCCGCTTGCCGCGGCCTTCCTCGCCGTCTACCAGGAAGTGGACCGCGATCTGGAGCGGCGCGGACTCGCCATGCGCGCCAAGCGGCTCCAGCGGGCGGCGGAGCGCATCGAAAGCCAGGGGCTGGGCCGCATCCGCACCATCTGGCTGGATGGGTTTCATGCGCTGCCTGATCCCGAACTGCGCGTCATTGGCGCGTTGAGCAGTCATGCCGACCTCACCCTGACCCTGGGCGATGGCGATGTTACGGAGCCGGTCCGCGCGCGCCTCCATGACATGGGCTTTCGCGAGGAACGCGCGGTGCGAACCCGTTCCAGCCCTGCCATGGCGCTGGTACGCGCGCCGGGAATCGAGCGCGAAGTGGAGGAGATTGCCCGCCGCATCCTCGCGCAAGCTGCGGCCGGGCGGCCGTTTCGCGAGATGGGTATCATCGTGCATGCCGAAGGGGTTTATGTTCCGGTTTTGCGCTCGACGCTCGAGCGCTTCGGCATTCCCGCCCGCTTCTATTTCGATTCCGAACTGGAGCGGCACGCGGTGGTACGGTTTCTCGGCGGAGCGGTGGACGCCATGTTGTGCGGATGGGACCATACGCGGACGTTGCAGGTTCTGCGGCTGGCGCCGCGCTTCGCGGATTCGGGCGTTATGGATTGCTTCGATTTCGCGGTGCGCGAGCAGATTCCCAATGCCGGGTTGGGAGCGTTGAAGGCGCTGCTCGTGGACGCCCCTGGCGCGGAGCGGCTCATGCGCCTGATCGACGCTCTCGGCGCCATCGAGGAGTGGCGCTCGTTCGAGATGCTTCCAAAGGACTGGGCGGCGCGGTTCCGGACGTTGCGGAATCTCTTCCGCCCGGATGCGAGCAGTTTGGGGAGGGCGTTGCCTCTCCCCGAAATGGCGGCGGTGCTCAATCTGTTCGATCAAGCCCTGGACGAAGCCGCGCAAGCGCTGGAATTGCGGTCGATCGGCATCGAGGATTTCTGGCGCGTGGTGAAATCGGTCCTCCGGCTGAAGCCGCTGCGCCTGGCCGATGGACGCCGCAACGTGGTCCACGTTCTCAGCGCGGAGGAAGCGCGTCAATGGGTGCTTCCGGTGGTGTTCGTGTGCGGGATGGTGGAGAAGCAGTTTCCGCGGTTCCACCGGCAAGATCCGTTTTTCCCGGATGCGGCCCGCTGCCGGCTCAATGCCGCGGGCATCCGCGTGCGCACGGTAGCGGAGTTCGAACGGGAAGAGCGCACGTTGTTCCAATCGGCGATCACCAGGGCCACCATGCTGGTGACGCTCTCATATCCGGAATTCGACGCGCGCGGAGAGCGCAGCCTGCCCTCGTTCTACCTCGAGGATCTTCAGCTTGCGCCCGAGGAATCGCGCGCGGTGCGGCCCCAGCCGCGCTATCGGGGGTGCCCCCCCGACCCGCTGCGGGGCCCGGCGGGAATCCGCGCGCCCGGCTTGCTGGAGTTCCTGCACGAGAAGACCGCGAAGCTCTCGCCCACGGACCTGGAATCGTTCTTGCAGTGCCCGTTCCAATACTTCGGCCGCCGCACGTTGCGCTTGAGAGCAGCGCCCTCCAGGCCTCAGGACCGGCTCGATTTCCTCATGCAGGGCAGCATCGTTCACGGGGTGCTGGCCGCATGGTGGGCGCACCCACAAGACGTAGCACCGCTGTTCGAAAAGGTTTTCGAACGCTATGTGGAAGAGGAGCGGATTCCTTCCGGTTATCACACCGAGCGGCTTCGCAACGCGATGCTCGACGATCTGCGGGCCTTTGCGGACGACCAACAGTGGCCGCGCGGCGATTTTCAATCCCGCATGGAAGAGAGATTTGTCTTCCCGCTTGACGAGTCAATCGCCATCTCGGGCAAGATCGACCGGCTCGACACCGCGCCGGATGGCCGCGCCTACGTGATCGACTATAAGTACAGCAACGCGCAGAACACCAAGGACAAGCTCAAGGATGAAAACCTGCTGCAAGCGCCGCTGTACTTGATGGCGGCGGAAGAGTTCTTCGGAGTGAAGCCGGCCGGCATGTTCTACGTGGGGATCAAGGGCGGCGTTGTGTACGCGGGGTGGAGCGAATCGGGACTGCTGGACGGCGTCCCCTTCCCCGACCGCTGGCTCGAACGCAAGAAGGAGCAGACGCTCCAGGTGGTGGCGCAGATCCGCGCGGGCCGCGTGGATGCCGCCCCGGCCAATCCGGCCAAGTGCCGCAACTGCGAGTTCCGCGATGTGTGCCGGGTTGCGGCGGGCGCGGCGGCGGGGTACTCTCTGGGTCGGGCGGAGGGCGCATGGAGGATGTGATCTTCACCCGCGATCAACTCGACGCCGTCGATGTTGCCAGGCGCCATCTCGACACCTGCGTGGTGGCGGGGCCCGGCTCGGGTAAAACCACCGTCCTGGTCGAGTACTTCAGGCGCCTTGTCGCGGAGGGCGTGGACCCGCTGCGCATCCTCGCCATCACCTTCACCGAGAAGGCCGCGGGCAACATGCGGAAAAAACTGGCGCAGGAGTTTAAGGATGTCTCCGAAATTCGCGGCACGCTGGAGCGCGCCTGGGTCTCGACGGTCCACGGTTTCTGCGCGCGCCTGTTGCGGGAGAACGCTGTTTCCGCGGGAGTCGACCCGGAGTTCCGCATCGTGGAGGGGAACGAAGCGTGGCGCATCGAGCGGGAATCCATCGCCGCAGCCATCGATGCGTTGTTTCAAGAGCACCCCGCTCCGTTGCGGGCACTGATCCGCGGCCTGTCTTCGTTCGAATTCGAGGACGCGGTTCTCTCTGCCTATGACACCATGCGCGGCGCCGGCAAGCGGGTCGAGGATCTCGCCGGCTTCCCGGTCCCGCAAGGCGTCACGACAGGCGAGATCGCTGCCATGACGAACGCGCTTCGCAACGAGCCGGCGGCCAACTGGAAAGACGTACAGCGGCAGTATAAGGAGTCCATTCTGGAAAGCGCGGAGCGCATTGTGACGGCCGCGGGGCCGCTCGAAGCGCTGCGCGCGATCGAAGCTTTTTCGGCCGACTTGAGGAAGTGCAAGAGAGGCACTGCCGCTTACGAGCTGGTGGTCCAATTGCGCGACCGGACCAAGGAGCTGAAATATTCCCTCATTACTGCCCTCTACGCGCCACAACGCGAGCTGCTGATCGATATTCTGCGCCGCTTCGACCGCCTCTACCGCGAGCGCAAACGGCAGGCGGGGGCGCTGGACTTCGCCGACCTGGAGGAGTTCGCGGTCCGGTTGCTGGTGGAACACCCCGACACACGCGCGCGCCTCCAGTCCCAGTTCGACCACATCCTGATGGATGAGTTTCAGGACACCAACGGGCAACAGGCCAGGCTGCTCAAATACCTGCGGCCGTCCGACCGTTTCTACGCGGTGGGCGACATCAACCAGTCCATCTACGGTTTCCGCCACGCCGAGCCGCAGCGCTTTTCCGAGTATCGCGCGGAGATCGAGCGCCGAGGCCGGCGCCTGGTCAACCTGGCTGACAATTTCCGAAGCCGCCCGGAGATTCTGAGCGCGGTCGAGGCCATCGTCGAGGGCGCCGACGGCGTCGAACGGCGTAGTTTGGTGGCCGGCCGCAAGTTCGAGAAGCCCAGGCCCGTGAGCGTCGACATTTTGGCCGCCACGGAGTTGGAGATAGAGGCGCAATGCGTGGCGCGCCGCATTTTGGAATTACTGGACGCCAGCCCCGAGTTCGGTTTCAAAGACGTGGCCGTGCTGGTGCGCAACTCGGACGTGATGGCGGCCTTCACCGCCGCCTTCGACCAGGCCGGGATTCCGTACCTGGTGAACCGCGGCAAGGGTTTCTACGAGACGCGCGAGGTGAACGACCTCACCAGCCTGCTGCGGGTGATCGCCAATCCTCGCGATGAGATCAGCCTGGCGGCCGTGCTGCGGTCGCCGCTGGTGGCGGCATCCGACGAATCCTTGCTGCGGCTCAGAATCATGGGCGATAACATCGGCGCATCGCTGATGCGGCTGGCACCGGAGACCGGGGCGGAGTTCGACACCGAAGATTATGTCAAGCTGGCCCGTTTCCGCGACCGCTTGAGGGATTGGCGCATCCGCCGCGAATACGTTTCGTTCGACCGCCTGCTGCTCTCAGCCATCGACGATTGCGGCTACCGGGGCGGGCCCAGGGGGCACCCCGGCGCGCGCGGAGAGGCCACCATCGACAAGTTTCTGGCGCAAGCGCGCGACGCAGCCTCCCGCATTTCGCTGGACGAATTCGTAGAGGAGCTGGCATTGGTCCGCGCCTCCGACCCGCGAGAACCCGATGCCCCGCCCGAAGATTCCGCCGATGCCGTCCAGGTGATGACCGTGCATTTCGCCAAAGGTCTGGAGTTTCCGATTGTGTTCGTGGCGGCGCTCCATAAGGGCGTGGAGACCAATCTGCCGGTGGTGACGTTTTCTCCGCGGATCGGGCTGGGAGCGCGCTGGCGCAACCCCGCCGTGCGCGAAGACAAGGACGATCTGTTCCAGCATGAGATCCGCGAAGAACGCACTGAGCGGGAGAACAAGGAAAGCCATCGCCTTTTCTATGTCGCTATGACGCGCGCCGAGCAGCACCTTATCTTAAGTTTCTCCGGGAAGCAGCCCAAGGAATGGGCCAAGCTGGTGGTGGACAAACTGCAACTTGCGCTGGACCCGTGCCGCGACGAACTCCTGACCCGCTCGGCCCCCGACGGCAAGGAATGGAAGCTGCGTCTGCTGGTGACCGACCGCATGCCGGAACGGCCCGTGGGACAGGCCCTTCGGCCTGTCGAATCCGACAACAACGTGGAACTGGTCTCTCCGCCCAAGGTCGCCGAACAGCAGGACAGCAACGCCACCGTGACCGAGCTGGCGGCCTTCGCCAATTGCCCGCGTGAGTATTACCTCGGCCATTACCTGGGTTTCGAGGGCCGTCCGCGGAAACTGGCGGAGGCGGATGAAGTGGGCGGCCTTTCCGCCGGCGAGCTCGGCACCCAGGTACACGCGCTCCTGGCGGGAAACCCGGTTCCCGAGCCGGACGAGGAAGCCCTGCGCCTGGCTGGCGTTTTCCGACAAAGCCCGCTGGGCCGCCGCCTCGAGCGAGCCAGCCGCGTCGAGCGGGAGTTCGATTTCCTGATGGCTGTCGAGGACCTGGTGATTCGCGGCCAGGTGGACCTCTGGTTCGAGGAAGGCGGGGAGCTGGTCATCGTGGATTACAAGACCGATTCCGTCACCGCCACGGAAGCGCACCTGCGCGCGCGGGATCACGCCTTGCAACTACGGCTCTACGCGCTGGCCGTGGAGCGCTTTGCCGGCCGAGCGCCGGACCGCGCCTGGCTGCATTTCCTGCGGCCCAACACGGTGGTGGAGGTGGACCTGACGCCCTCTCTGTGGGAGCGGCCGGAGCAGATTGTCCGCGATTTTGAGGAAGCGCAATCCAGGCTGGAGTTCCCCTTGAACGAAGGCGAGCGTTGCCGCCGCTGCCCTTTCTTCCGCGACTTGTGCCCGGCGGGGCATTGACGACGACCTGGGAAGCTGCTCCACATGATCGCTAGTCTTCTGTATCTAAAAGATCTTTACGCTGGCGCTGGAGTTGCCAACCGGCAATTGGCGCGCACCCTGGACACCTCGGTTCCGACGGTCCTGTTATGGCGCGGTCGGTACCAATCCGAAGGTCTGGCTGGCATCTTGGAAGACCGGCCGCGAGCGGGTCGCCCCAAGCGGATCTCGGCGGAAAAGGAAGCCGCCATCGTGGAAGCGACCCGCCGGATGGTGCATCATTCCGACCGCGGCGTGCAGTACGCTTCGCAAGATTACACGGACCTGCTGAAAAACCGTGGGATCACCATCAGCATGAGCTGCAAAGGAAACCCGTACGACAACGCCGCCTGCGAATCGTTCATGAAGACGCTCAAATACGAGGAGGTGCATCGCCAGGAGTACCGCGACGCGACGGAAGCGCGGGCTTCCATTGAGCACTTCTTGGAACGGGTCTACAACCAGAAACGGCTCCACTCGGCGCTCGGCTACCGACCGCCGATGGAGTTCGAACAGCACTTGCCCCAGCCCCGGCCGGAGGCACAAGCATGAGGCCGTCTGTGCGTTTTTTCAGGCATGACGGAATCTATCGGTCCAATCATCGTCCGCGATAAGTTCCGGCCGGCTATTCCTCGATCGGGATGCCGAGCGATGGCGGCAAAATCAACAGTTCTTTTCACTGGCGCTCACTCGCATACCACTGCTAATGCGGGCTCTACCTCTTTGTGCGGAAAGGGGATGTCAACCCAGTTCCATTCGAGAGGAACCGGCTGAAACCGTACCTCGAAGCCACAGACGGCCAAACTCTTAGCCTGAATTCCGAAGTTGAGTGATAGTCCTCCTTTCAGAAGGGCACTCTGGCGGGACCGTTCGGCATCAGGTTTCGAGGACGGAAACCAACTTCGGCGAAGTTGTAAACTCACAAGCCAGAATG
>Ga0326727_10001504_pt1 | contig 85626 bp, 68 predicted proteins | sample MB2enrmetagenome_FD_207643 | JGI IMG/M metagenome (GOLD analysis project Ga0326727, IMG submission 207643) | Lab enriched peat soil microbial communities from McLean, Ithaca, NY, United States - MB29MY | ecosystem: Environmental > Terrestrial > Soil > Wetlands > Peat | place: USA: New York... | reverse complement strand
GTGCTGCGGCTTTGGGGGGACGTTTGCCGTCAAGTTTCCCGAAGTTTCGGCAGCCATGGGCCAGGACAAACTTGGTTTTGCCACCGCGACCAAGGCCGAGTACCTGGTCGCCAATGACTCCGGGTGCCTGATGCACCTCGCGGGGATGATTCATCGCCAGGGATTGGCGCTCAAGACGATGCATTTGGCGGAGGTGCTGGCGCAAAAGCCGTAGGTGGTAGGCGGCATGTGGTATGTGGGGGTCAAATCCGGCCCCACATACGACCTACCACATACCACATACGGGAGGACTATGTCCGACACCGGTGTTCACAGTAACGAAATTCACGAGTTGGGTAACAAGAACCTTGTCGACCCGCATCTTCAGGAAGCTTATCGTTCCTCCACGCTACGTCTTTACACCCACCGCTTGGAAGCGATCAGCGAAGTGCCGGGCTGGGAACGGCTGCGCGAGCGGGCTCGCGAGCTGAAGCGGGAAGTGATCGAGCACCTGGACTTTTACCTCGAACAGTTCGCCGACCACGTGGAGCGGAACGGCGGCAAGGTTCACTGGGCTGAGACCGCCGACGAGGCTCGCCAGATCGTTCTGGAAATCGCGCGGCAATGCGGAGCGCGAGAAATTGTGAAGGCGAAATCGATGGTGGCGGAGGAGGTGGAGCTGAACCACGCTTTCGAGGCGCAAGGAATTCACCCCGTTGAGACTGACTTGGGCGAGTTCATTATCCAACTCGAGGGCAACCGGCCCGCCCACATCGTGGCCCCCGCCATTCATTTGACCCGGCATGACGTGTCGGAACTCTTCGCGAAGAACCTTCAGTCGGAGCGCACCGAGGTGCCGGAACGTCTGACGAAGATTGCGCGCCAGGCGCTGCGCGAAAGGTTTGCCCGGGCGGAAATGGGAGTGAGCGGCGCCAACTTCCTGGTGGCGGAAACCGGCACGGTGGTGTTGATCGAAAACGAGGGGAACATCCGTTTTTGCACGACGGCGCCGCGAGTGCATGTGGCGCTGGTGGGCATCGAGAAACTAATCCCGCGTTTTGCGGATCTGGGTGTCTTCCTGCGCATGCTGGGGCGTTCCGGCACGGGGCAAAAGCTGACGACCTACACGTCTCTACTCAGCGGCCCGCGGCGGCCGGGTGAGGACGGCCCGGAGGAGATGCACGTGGTGCTGGTGGACAACGGGCGCGTGGCGACGCTGGCGGATCCCAAGATGCGCGAAGCCCTTTACTGCATCCGCTGCGGCGCCTGCCTCAACACTTGCCCAGTCTACCGAAAGATCGGAGGGCATGCTTACGGCTGGGTCTACAGCGGCCCTATCGGGGCGTTGGTTACTCCTCAATTCACCAGCCTTGAGCAGGCGCGGGAACTGCCCTTCGCCTCTTCGCTTTGCGGCGCCTGCCGCGAAGTCTGTCCCGTCAAAATCAACATTCCCGACCTTTTGCTGCACTTGCGGAGTGAAGCTCAGGAACATGTTCCAGTTCCCCGGGCCAAAGGCGCGCTGCTGCACGAGAAGACCATGATGCGCTTGTGGGCCTGGGCATTCTCGCGCCCCTGGGTTTATCGGCTGGGCGGGCGAATGGCGCGCTGGGGCCAGTTCCTGCTCGCTCGCTCCGGCTGGATTCGCAAGGTGCCGCTCTACCCCGCATCCCGCTGGACCGATGCGCGAGACGTACCTGCCCTGGCAAAAAAATCCTTCCATGACCGTTGGAAAGAGATTCGTTAGTGGACAGGAATGAATTCCCCTCCGTTGTATAATGGCCGCTATGAATGCCTTAGCCAGAATCCCCCCCCCGGCTCTCAAATTCTGGGTCGACGGGACGATTCGAGTAGGATCGTCTGAGGTGCGTATTGACCTTGTAGTGCAGCATTTCAAACAGGGCGCCACCGCTGAGCAAATCCAACAACGCTTCCCCTCGCTGGCCCTTGGGGACGTCTATCGCGCCATCATCTATTATTTGGAACATGTGGAAGGGATTGAAGCGTACCTTGCAGAGCAAGAGGAGCGGCAGGCGGAGGAAGACGCGTAGCGCGGACCTGCTTTTCAAGGTGTGCGGCGCCTCTCGCGCCGCGACAGACCCCCTCACCCGGGCCGCTCCGGCTGATGAAAGCGCCGGCAGCGGGCCACCCTCTCCCCCAAGGGAGGGCTGTGCTTCTCAGTTCTGAATCCTGACTCCTGCCCTTCAGAACTTCACCCTAATGGTTTTGACCTCGTGAGGCGCCACCGGCACTTTTATCTTCTTGCCTTCGATGACGAACGACTTGGGCGCAACGTACTTATCCCACTCGAGCATATCCGTCTCGCGGGCGGCTTGCGGGGCGCGATTGAAGCTGAGGACGGAGTCGGCAGCTTTACCGCCGGTCTCATAGAGACGCACGATTAGCTCATTCGAGTCTTCGGCTTTCTTCACCGCCTCGACCACGACATTCGCGGGCTCGACATTTAGGGCGCTAAAGGTCCTGCCAAGTTCGCCGGCGTGCGCCGGTTCGAATTGCACCAGCAACGGAGCATTGTAGGCAACGCCCAGCCGCGTCGGCGCCAGAGCTTGCCAGCCTCCGCGATGGGGGACGAGTGCATATTTCACGTGATGGATACCCACCAGCGGTTCATCCGACTGGTCCGACCACATCTCCGGAGTGTCAGGATAGCCGCGGCGCGGCCCGCGGACAAGGCTCATGCGGAGCACATTCTGCTCGAAGGAGAATCCGTATTTCGAATCGTTCAGCAGGCTCACTCCGTGGTCCCCGCCCCGGTCGGTCACGTCCGCCCAGCGCTGCGCGGCTAACTCGAATTTCGTCCGGTCGGCGATCTCCCAGCCGCGCGCAGGCTCCTCGAGCCGGGTATTCGGGTCTTCTTTGAAGGTATAGTCAAAGCGCTGGATCGACCCGAACGGAATCTCGTAGGTTGCGAAGGCGCTCGAAACCCGAAGCGGGAAAGCAACCTTGGCAAAGCGGTAGTGCTCGTGCCAGTCGGCGCGGAATTCGAAGTCCACGCGATCCGCATGGCTGTAGAGAACGATATCCTGTACGAATGCCGACTTGCCAAACTGCTTCTTGACTCGCACCACGGCCCGCACCGGCCCCTGCTCGATCACCTTCACGCTTTCGGCCTTGTCCAGCTTATGAACGTCGCCCAGGTAAATATTCCAGGCCGGCTCGCCGCCGGGCGAGTCGGGCGGGCGATCCTCCCAGACTTCGAGCGCATTGCCCTCAAGCTCGTCGGGCAGGAAACTCTCCTCGCTTCCCTTCTTCTTCAGCGATTTCAAATTCCCGGTGTTCTCGTCGACTTCGATTTCGATCTCGCTGTTGGCCAATTCCAGCCCCGACACCACCAGATCGGTTTGGAACTCGGGCTTGTTCGGGCTTGGAACCAGGCGATACTCTTTAAACCCAAGGCCGGGAACTTCCTCTGCGAAAAAGATGGCTTTGTCGGCGCCGTCCTCATTAATGATTTGATAGGGAACGAGCCGCCCGGCCGGATCGACGATTTTAAACGAGGCGGGTAGCGCGAGCAGGGTGACCAAGTCCGTCCGCACCCAGGTCGAGGGGTTGAAGACCAGCAGAGCGCGACCTTCGCCCTCCGTGTTGGCCCGGTGTGCGATCGAAGCCAGCGCCGCATCGAGGAGTTTGCCGCCCTCGATTTTGAGGTCCGTATAATCGGTCGCCGCGTCTCGATAGACTTCCCCGACGGCTGAGCCGTCGATGTTGTCGTGGACCTGGCCGAACAGCAGCTTTTCCCACATTGGCTGCAGCGCCGCCTGCGGGTAGGAGTGGCCGAACTCGGCGGCGACAGCCGCGAACTTCTCCGTATTCATGAGCAGGACTTCGCAGCGGCGATTGTCCCGCTTCACCTGCGAGTCGGTCGTGAAAGTGCCGCGATGCGTCTTGACGTAAAGTTCGTCATTGACGACTGGGAAGCCCGCACTGGCGGGCAGCGCCTTGATGGTCTCAAAATATGCCTGGGCCTTGGAGAAACGGACTTTGGGAAAGCCTGGCATGTGCATCAGCTCCGTAGCCCGGTTGACCATCTCCGGCATGGGGCCGCCGCCGTGATCGCCCTGTCCAAAGAGGATCAGGAGTTTGTCCACGCCGTGCTTCGCTTTGAGCTCAGCTAATTCCTGGAGCATCTCGTCCGGGATAACTTCCTGGTTGTAGTCCCCTACGGTGTGGAATGCCAAGACGCGCGAGCCGTCAGAAGCCTGCCACCAAAACAGGTGATAGGGGAACGGCACGGGGGGATTGTTCCGCTCGACTTGCCATTTCAGCTTGTGAGTGACGAAGTAATCAATGCCGCACTTGCGGTAGATTTGGGGCATGTTCCAGTTGAAGCCGAACACATCCGGCAGCCAGCCCACGTGGACGTCGACGCCGAAGTTGTCCTTGAAAAAACGCTTGGCATAAAGATGCTGGCGCACCAGCGACTCGCCATTGGGAATGTTGGTGTTGTGCTCGACCCACTGGCCGCCGACAATTTCCCATTGGCCCGACGCCACCTTTTCCTTGATCCCCTGAAAAACATCCGGATAGTACGTCTGCATCCACTTGTAGAGCTGCGCGGCGCTCTGGGCGAAGATAAAGTCGGGGTGCTCGCCCATGATGCGCATGACGCTTCGAAAGGTGAGCGGGCAGACCTCGTGGATGGTTTCGCTCCTGGGCCATAGCCAGGAGGGATCGATGTGTGCGTGGCCAACCAGGTAGAACTCTCCGTCTTGGGAGTATAGATTCGTCGCCATGCAAGACAGGATGGCATAAAGCAGGAGAGCGTGACTGAACCGCTTGAACATTCCTAATCTCCGTCGAGTGCTGATTTGGTGCATCCGGGACGATGGCGATGCAAGATTGCCGCTGCTGAGAAGTCCCGAGCAGCAATATACCTCGGAGGCAAAGTACGGGCAACCCTTGTGGTTGGCCCAAGGGCGTCGACAAGGTCGGCCCCAGCGAGCGGTTGTGCTGGGAGCCATGGAATGCTAGAGTGCTTGACGATAATCGCTCACTGTTACAAATTGGCGCGTAGCCGCCAGCCTGGTGACGACGGACAGCGGAAGGAGGGCCCACCATGAGTACTTCACCATTGAGCCTGATGAACAGTTCACCGCCTGCGGACGTTCAGTTCGCGAATCTGAATGGCCGCCGGGTTCACTACCGCAGCGTCGGCTCCGGCCCGACTCCCGTGATCTTCCTTTCCGGCTGGGGGTGCGACACCTCGCTATGGGTAAACCAGGCTCCCGTGCTGGCACCGCATTATCGAGTACTGCTCATCGACCTCCCAGGTCATGGGGGCAGCGACAAGCCGGACATTCCGTACAGCATCGACCTGTTTCTGGGCGCGGTGAACGCCGTGGTCGAACAGGTGCAGGCGCCGAAGGTTGTTGCCGTGGGGCATAGTCTGGGCGGGATGGTAGCCTACGAGTATGCGCGCCGCTGGCCGGAGAAGATCGTCGCGCTGATCTGGGTCGACGCCGCATTCAGCATGCCCATTGATGTCGACCAGCAGATCGCCGGGCTCCGCAAGCGTGCGGAAGAGTTCCGGTCGCCGGATTATGAGGCTAAGGTCCGGAGTTTTGTCGACCAACTGTACGTCCCGGAGACCCCCACGGCTATCCGAGAGACAGTCACCGAAAGTATCCTCTCGACTCCCCAACACGTACTGGCAAGTTGTATGGAGGGTCTTGCCGACCCCCGGCTCTTCCAGCACGAGACGCTTGACATTCCCGCCTTCGCGATATTCAGCGCCTTCTGGAATCCCGAACGCTTCGTCGACCTCATTAAGAAGACCCTGCCCCGGTTACAGTACGAGTTGCTGACTGGGGTCGGACACTACCCGATGCTCGAGAAACCGGAGCAGGTGAACGCGGCGCTTGGGCGCTTTTTGGCGACCCTGAGCCCGTGTGAAGGGCCGATAATGGAGATTCGATTGATATGTCCTGGATCAAAACCCTCCAACCGGATGAGGCGACGGGGGAACTGAAGTTCGAGTATGACCATGCGATCAAACGGGCAGGCAAGGTTTTTAACATCTTGAAGGTGCAAAGCCTGAACCCCGAGAGCCTGCGCGCGTCCATGCATTTGTACCTGGCAACGATGTACGGTCCGTCCGGCCTTTCGCGCGCCGAGCGCGAGATGCTGGCCACGGTTGTCTCCTGGGCCAACCAGTGCTTTTATTGAATTGAAGCACACGGGGAGGATCTCCGTCAGGAAACGGGCGACCAGAAACTGGCCGAGCACGTCAAGCACGATTATCGACGGGCCGGGCTTTCGGCCCGACAAAAAGATCTGTGCCGGTTCGCGGTGAAGGTGACTCGCGCGCCTGCCTCTGTGCGCCCGCGGGATTTGGAGGCCCTGCGGAAACATGCTCTCACGGATCGCGATATCCTGGACGCAGTTCAGGTGATTTCCTACTTCAATTACATCAACCGAGTTGCCGATGCACTGGGAATTGAGCCGGAGCCGGAAATGCCCCGAAGGAAGAGGGGGTAGGAACTGTTCCCAGTTCCCTGTTTCCTGCTCCTACCCTCGCAGAATCCAGCGAACCAGCAGGCCCAGGCCCGCCAGGAACTTCACGCCATCCAAGCCGGTGAAAGCTCCGTGCAGCGCCCAGAAGCGCGGCATGACGGGTGGGGGTGGGTTGCGGGGAACAAAATCGATGCTTCGTCCCAATGAAATGATCATCGGCGTAAAGACGAGCGTGAGGATCAGGACCAGACCCAGCATGAAGCAGACCACTCCGAAGCCAAGCACGTCTCGTGGGGTCGCGCGCCACAAGAGCAAGAGCAGCACGCCGCCTAAAACGATCTGGGCCAAACCGTAGCCCCAGAAAAATGAGCGGTTGATTTCCGAAGCCAAGTGGCGCAACACGACCCGAGCCTGTCCCTCGGCCATCCCCTTGGTAGCTTCGCTGAATTGAGGGTTGGCAGTGCGGAGAACGCGGTCCACAGTGGAAAATGACTTGGTCGCGGCGTACCACATAACAGGCGTCAGGATGAGCCATGCACTGAGGATGGCGACTTTGAGCATGGGGATTCGTCCCATGGAGCAGTCAGCCTTTCGCTACGAGGTCGGGCAACCCGTCAACTCGCGGGGGCGCCCCGACAAAAGCTCGCCACTGTCTTGGAATTCGGTTAAGCTGGCGTTTAGAATTATAGCTCATCATGACTAAACCCTATGACGCGATTATCATCGGCGGTGGCCATAACGGCCTTGTAACCGCCGGCTACCTGGCGCGCGCGGGGCTTCGCGTGTTAGAACTCGAGAGCCGACGCGTGGTGGGGGGCGCTTGCGTCACGGAGGAAATCTTCCCCGGCTTCAAGTTCTCGACGACTTCCTATCTTTGCAGCTTGCTCCAGGACAAAGTCATTCGCGAACTGGAGCTGGAGCGATTTGGGTATCATGTCTATCCTAAAGACCCGGCCTTCTTCAGCCCATTTCCTGACGGGCGCTATCTGCTGATGTGGTCGGATACCCGGGCGACGTGCGAGGAGATTGCGAAATTCTCCACTCACGACGCTGAGGTTTACCCGCGCTATGAAGATCACATCGATCGGCTGGCGCGCTTTATCGAGCCTCTGCTGCTCCAGACGCCACCTAACCTGGTCCCCCGAGGGTTCGATGATTGGCGGAGCCTCGCCAGGCTAGGGTTGGGGCTCAACAGGATGCCGAAAGAGGAACGCGTCGGCCACCTCCGCATCCTGACCCAAAGCGTGAAGGATTTTCTCGATCCGTGGTTCGAATCGGAGCAGCTCAAGACGGCTCTGGCCACTGATGGCGTGGTTGGTACCAAGGGTGGTCCCTACACGCCTGGGACAGCCTATGTCCTTATGCATCATTGCATGGGAGGCGTGGGTGGAAAGCGTGGACTGTGGGGATTTGTTCGTGGAGGCATGGGCAGCATCACGCAGGCCATGGCTGATTCGGCACGCAGCCGAGGTGCGGAAATCCGCACCGGAGCCCTTGCGGAGAGGGTGCTGATCCAAGGTGGCCGCGCCGCCGGCATCGTGCTGGAGGGCGGCGAGGAAATCCGTGCCAGGATTGTCGTGTCCGGCGTGGACCCCAAGCGGACTTTCCTCAAACTTGTCGAGTCGAGTCACTTGGACAAGGAATTTCTGGGCGCCGTCAGAGCATTCAAGAGCGAGGGCGTATCGATGAAGATTAACCTCGCCCTGGATGGCCTGCCGGACTTCAAGTGCCTTCCGGGCTCGCAGCTCGCGCCGCACCACAAGACCACGATCCATATCTGTCCCACGCTGGAATACATCGAGCGAGCCTTCGACGACTCAAAGTATGGGCGCCCCAGCCGACGGCCAATGCTCGAGATCACCATTCCAACCACTTATGATTCCTCCCTCGCGCCGCCGGGGAAGCACGTGGCAAACATATTCCTGCAATACGCGCCTTATACGCTGTCTCCAGAGGTCGCCACCAGTTGGTACGGTCTTAAGGACAGCTACGCCGACGGCGTGATGGACCTGATCGAGGAGTATGCTCCGGGATTCAAAGGGTTGGTGCTGCATCGCCACGTACTCTCCCCGCTGGACCTCGAAGAGGAGTACGGCCTGACGGGCGGGAATATCTTTCAGGGCGAGATGGGCACCGACCAGCTTTATTTCCTTCGGCCGGTTCCGGGCTGGGCGCAATATCGCACGCCCATCCGCGGCCTCTATTTGTGTGGCTCGGGCACGCATCCCGGAGGAGGAGTGACGGGAGCGCCAGGCCACAACGCGGCGCGAGAGATCCTCAAGGATTGGCGGAAAGCATGAACCGGGTCTTCATTCTCCACTATCACGAAATCTGGCTCAAAGGAGGGAATAAGAACTACTTTCTCAGCCGGCTGCGCTCCGCCGTCAGGCAGAGCCTTGCCGACTTGCCCGTCCAATCCTTGGAGAGCCTTGCCGAACGCTTCCTGCTGGTCCCCGGGGATGAATCGGCCGCGCCCGCTATCCTGGAGCGTTTACGCCGCGTTTTCGGACTCGCCTATATCGCCTCGGCGCGCGAAGTGCCGAGTTCGCTTGCGGACATGGGTCCCGTGGCTTGCGCTTTGATGGCGGAGAAGAATCCGCGCAACTTCGCAGTCCGCGCCAAGATTGCAGCCACGGGATGTGGCATGCATTCCATGGACCTGGAGCGCCAACTTGGGCGAGTCATCCTGGACCATCTGCGCGCAATGAACCCCAGCGTCCAGGTGAATCTTAGCAACCCCGAGGCGACTTGCTGGGTCGAGGTGGTGCCTGGGAAGACACTCCTCTATGTCGACCGTGTGGACGGTCCCGGCGGTCTGCCTGCCCTCACCAGTGGCCGGCTCATCGTGTTGCTTTCGGGCGGGTTCGATTCCGCGGTGGCGGCCTACAAGATGATGCGTCGCGGTTGTCATGCCGCTTTCGTGCATTTCTACGGAAACCCCTCGCCTTCGCGGGATTCATCAAGAGGCGTGGCAGAGGAGATCGTTCGGACGCTTACGCCCTACCAGTTTACTTCCCGGCTCTACCTGGTGGCTTTTGAGGCGGTGCAGCGCCAGATCGTTACGAGCGCGCAAGAGAGCTTTCGCGTGCTGCTGTACCGGCGCATGATGGCGCGCATGGCGCGAGAGATCGCCCGCGCCGAGCGCGCCATGGGCCTGGTGACCGGCGATAGCGTGTCGCAGGTGGCCTCGCAGACCTTGCATAACCTGGCGGCCATCGACCACGGGCTCGACTTGCCCCTCTACCGCCCGTTGGCAGGCGACGACAAAGCTGAAATACTGCGGTTGGCCCGGCAGATTGGGACCTACAAAATCTCCTGTGAACCCTTTGAGGACTGCTGCCCGCGCTTCATGCCTCGCGCCCCCGCCATCTTTGCCCAGACCGAGCAGCTCGACACGGCGGAGGCAGGAATCGACATCCCTGCCTTGGTCAGGATGGGTCTCGAATCCACCAGCGTATTGAATTTCAAATTCGAGCGGGGATTGGTCACTTCACGCGAGGCGACGTCGAGGCGCTTCGAAAAACTCCTCTACGCCCTTAAAGCGACAGCAGACCCAAACCAAGCTGCTGCGCATTGAAAGTCAGCATTCGTCACCGCCGCAGAAGCGGGGGTCCAGGGTCAGTCAAGGAACCACTGGATTCCCGCGTGCGCGGGGGTGACGTGGTTTTCGGCACCGCCGCCACGAATTTGATCTAGCTCACGCCTCAGGCACCCTGCCCTAGCATAGAATTGACCGGCCTGCCGAGGGCTTCTATAATTGTTAGGTGTGTTGGAGAAGTCGCGGATGAGAACACTTTTCCTGGTTCTTCTGTTGTTATGCCTGCCGCTGGGACGGATCTTCGCCCAGCAGCCTCCCGCCGAGCCTGCCAGCCCCACCGCCAACAATCCTCAAGTTGCCGGCGACCAGAGTCGGATTCAGGTGCGCGTTGAGTTGGTGCAAATGCTCGCGACGGTTACTGACAAGAAGAACCGGCTCGTCACCGACCTCACTAAAGACGATCTCAAGATTTTCGAAGACGGCAAGCCCCAGGAGATCCGCTTCTTCAGCCGTGAGACGGATCTCCCTTTGCGCATAGGGATGTTGATCGATACGAGCAACAGCATTCGCGACCGGCTGCACTTTGAGCAGGACGCCGCTGTCGATTTCCTTACGGAAGTGCTGCGCCCCGGCAAAGATTCGGCCTTCGTGGAGGCTTTTGATGTGGAGCCCCAGTTCATTCAGGACTACACGGACGACGTCGAAAAACTCTCGAACGCCATTCAGAGTCTGCGAGCGGGTGGGGTTACGAGCCTCTACGATGCAATTTACCTTGCCTGCAAGGAGAAACTTTACATCTTTCCGCCCCCAGAGCCTTACCTGCGCCGGGTCATGATTGTCATTAGCGACGGACAGGATAATCAAAGCGTGCACACCCGGGACGAAGCCATCGCCATGGCGCAGAAGGCCGAGGTTACTATTTTCACAATCGGCACCAACCGCAGCGGCGCAGAAGGGAAAGGCGACCAGGTCCTGAAAATGTTGGCAAAGGATACGGGCGGCCATCCCTTTTTCCCCTTCGAGGCGGGTGATTTGGCCGCCAACTTCCAGGAAATTGCCCGCGAACTCCGCAGCCAGTACAGCTTGGCTTACGTCTCAACGAATACTTCCCACGACGGAACCTTCCGCAAAATCACTATTCAGCCCGTCGACAACTCCCTGCGTGTCCGCGCTAAGGACGGCTATTTCGCGCTGTCTCAGTAGGGAACAGGGAATAGGGAACAAGTTACAGCGAAAAGGCACTAGCGAACCCAGAATCAGGTACGCGCCCGCGCTTATTCGCTATTCCCTATTCCCTGTAACCTGATCCCTACTCCGTGGGTGCGTAGTAACCCCGCCGCGCCTGCACCTTGTAGTCTGAGTTGTGAACTTGCACTCGAATCTTGCGGAAGGCTCCATTGTGCTTGGTGTTGGTGGGCGTATATCCGATCAGGTACTGAGTTCGCAGTTCGTTGGCGATTTCCTGAAACGCCGCCGCCGTATCCTTGGTTTTGTTCACTTGGAGGACGTGTCCGCCCGTATCGTCGGAAAGCTTCCTTAGAACCGAATCGCCGCTGAAACCAATGGAGCGTATGCCGTAGAAAGGACGGTCAACGATATTGACGGCATAGTTGATCACATCCGACTTTTGCGCCGCCTCAAGGGCGGTCTCCAACTTGACCTTGCTGCCCTGATCTTCACCATCCGTCAGGAGAATGAGCACCTTGCGCCCTACTTCATTCCTCAATAGCTCGTTCGATGCAAGGTAGACGGCGTCGTAAAGGTGGGTGGCGCCACCGGTGTCACTGGTGGGAAAGGGCCCCGGCATCACCCCATGGCCACCGCCATTAATCACGGTTTCATCGATGGCGTGAGCGAGCAGCTTTTGATCGGCCGTGAAATCCTGGAGGAGTTCCACGTCGACGTCGAAGTGCAGGACGAAGGCCAGGTCCTTGGGGCGCATCACCTGGTGCAGAAAAGCGTCTGCTTGCTCCTGCTCGATGCCCAACACCCTTCCCTGGCTGGGGCTGGTGTCCACCATGATTCCCATGGTCAGAGGTGTGTCCGTTTCACGTGAGAAATAGCGGATCTCCTGGGGCACTCCGTCTTCCTGAACTTCGAAGTCCTCTTTCTTCAAGTCCGCGATCAGGTGCTTCTTCTTATCCTCTACCACCGCATACACGTTCACCACTTCCGTCGACACCTTTAAGGTCGCTGGAGGCGTCTGCTCGGGGTTCTGCTGGCTCGAACCGGGCACACTCGTCAGCGCCCAGAAGAGCATTCCGAGAAGGAGGTAGGTTCGCTTTCCGCTTGCAGTCGAGTACTGCAGGACGGGCGGCGGCTCGCTGACTTTCGATATTGTTGCCATGTCTTTTGGATGCAATTCTAAAGTTCCGCGTCGTTGCCTATTATATGCCTGTTTAGAACGTCAGTCATTCACAACCATAAGAGTCCGTGCCGTTCCGAGCGAACGAGGAATCTCGCCCTGATCTTTCGTTCCCGGTGCATCCGGCGCAGAGCGAGAGTCCTCGCTCCGCCGGGAATGACATTTCAGGCTCTCCGGGTGCCGTTGGCGTCGGGCGCGACTGCGTAGGGGAGGTCAACGAAGCCCAACTCAGACATCGATCACTCGAAAAATTCCCGCCCCATTTCTATTTTTCGATGAATCGAATCCCGTTTTTGTATTTTTTTTCACGCAAACTTCACTTTCCTCTTGACATTAGAATTGCGTGTCACTATACATGAGATTGAATACGCGCTCCGCCAGCAACGCTGGCGTGAATTTCTAAAAGTTTGGAGGAGAATAGAATGGCAGCGAAAAAGAAAGCAAAAAAGAAGAGGTAAGCTGTTTCCAAAATCTGAAAGGAACTCTCGGGGATGCAGCGATGCATCCCCGAAGTTTTTTAGGGGCGTTTCCCTCCCGGTCTTCAGACCGCAGCCAGATCTCTCATTCCTCACCGAGTTCTCAAAATCACGTCATTCCCGCGAAAGCGGGAATCCAAGGCGTTCCGGACCAACGATGGACCCCCGCTTTCGCGGGGGTGACGACGTCCGCGATTTTCATTAATGTGGGTGGTTCGAGGACCCGCGAGGACTCGGAATAGCAGCTGATTTCGAAGCAGCGAGGAACCGAACGGCTATTGAGTATTGACGGTCGACTGTGGACCTTGCTCCTGTGCGCTTTCGCTCTCATCCAGGCTCCCTTCCGCGGCGGTCAGGGTGCGGGGCGTCTCGTCCACTGGTTCAATGACAGGCAACTCATCGCCTGTGGCGGCTCCAAGCTCTTTCAGTCTTCTGGCCGCAGGCAGCACGCGCCCTTCCAGTGAACCCACCGCCTTATTGTACGAATCAACCGCTTTCGTCAGAGCCGATTCAATCGCTTGGAAGTGAGCAAGGAAGGGCCGCAGCCGATCGTGGAGTTCCTTGCCCAATTCGCTGATGACGCGAGCATTCTCCGCGATTTGCTCCTGCCTCCACCCGTACGCTACCGCCCACAGCAAGGCAATAAGTGTCGTGGGAGTGGCCAACACGACGCGCTTTCGAAGTCCGTCCTCAATCAGGGTGCGGTCCTGCTCGAGCGCCGCACTGAAGAATGACTCCCCGGGAAGAAACAGCACCACAACCTCTGGCGCGGGCTCCAACTGTTCCCAATAACTGCGCGCCGCCAACTGATTCATATAGGCGCGCACGCTTTGGGCATGTTTTTCGAGCGCCTCCTTCCGCTCCTCTTCTTTGGTGGCGGCCGAGGCATCGAGAAAAGCCTGGAGCGGGACCTTGGCATCAACGGCGATACGCCGGTTGCCAGGCAGCCTTACGATCATGTCAGGGCGCAACCGCCCTGACTCGGAAGCAAAGGTTTCCTGCTCGGTGAAGTCGCAGTGCTCCGACATACCCGCCAACTCAGCCACGTTCCGAAGGGTCATTTCACCCCAGCGGCCGCGGGCCTGGCTTCCGCCCCTTAATACGATTGCCAGCGTGGAAGTCTTTTCCTGCAATTGCTGGTTTGTGGCGGCCAGGCTGCGGAGTTGCTCATCCAGCGTGCCGTAAGCGCTTTGACGCGCCTTCTCCATTTCCAGGATCTGCGTTTCATAGCGGCCGAGAGATTCCTTCAGGGGAGTCACCAGCGCGTCAATAGCCTGCTGGCGTGTATCCAGATCACCTTTGGCGCGGGCTTCGATGGTCTCGAAAGTGCTTTTCGCCAAAGCGATGAAAGCCTGGTTATTGCTTTTGAGCGCCTCCGCCGACAACGCTTGAAACGCATCCGACAGGTTCTTCTTGGCCTCACCAACTAACTTCTTCTGCTCTTCCAGGCTCGCCTGCGCTTCCTGAAGCTTGGTCTCTGCGGCCACGCGCATTTCGCCCTCAGTCTTCATTCGCTCGCGCAAGGCCGCCAGATCCTCCAACTGTTGCTGCAATTGCTCGAGTTCGGTTTGGGCTTTGACTTTTTGCTCGCTCTCACCGCGCAACTGTTGCTGCAGGCCGGAAGTTTCTTGTTCTTTGGCTTCGAATAAACCGTGCTGCGCGGTCAGTTGTGCCCGCACTTCGGTGGCTGTAGCTTCCGCCGCCTTCACGCGGCCTTCCGCTTCGACTTGCACTTTTTGGACGACGACTGCGGACCCGGCCTTAGCCCATAACCAGGCAATGACGAATCCTGAAACTATGCCGATGATGAGCAGGATGATTGAAATCACAGAGTCTCCTTAGCAGTCCGGGGAGATCATACCTAAAATCTGTGCATAAAGGTAGGACCGGGTCACGGAGGTCTTCCAGCAACCTGCTGGACTCTAATAGTTCTCCTCGTGTGCAGGGCAGATCGGACGGTAATCGCAGAATTTGCAAACAAAACCGGGTGTTGGAGGGAATTGGTTCCCGCGAATCTGATCGGCGACGGTCAGGACCCTGGTCTTAAGGGCTTTAAGATCTGAATCGGTCCGTGCGGTGTGGACAGTTTGGTTGTTGGACAGGCAATAGAAGGTCAAGCGGCGGGGCTTCAACTTCAATTCTTCCTGCGCCGCCAGAGCGTACACGGAAAGCTGCAAGCTGCCGTCGGCATCCTTTTGCGAGCGAGGCTTTCCGGTTTTGTAGTCAATGAGTTCAACTACGTCCTCGTTCTCGCCCGCGCGCGGCGTCATGGGACTGATCTGGTCGATGCGCCCTTCCAACAAGATTTCGCCCAGGTCAAGCGAGAACGATGTTTCCATGCTCAGAGGAAGTATCTTGGTGCATCCCTGCTTTTCTACGAAGGCGCGCAATTGTTCGAGCCCTTTTTGCTTATAAGTCTGCTCCTGGTACTCGTCTTCGAACCCGGTGTTCCTCCAGGACGTCTCGTAGAAATCCCTCACCGCGTCGAAACTGGCCTCGCCCCTGGCTCGCAGCTCGAAATAGCGCCTTACGGAACGATGCATGATGTGCCCGAAGGTGAGGGTGGCCTGCGGCCCGGTGGGGATCTTCAGAAAATGGCTGAACTTGAACTTGAGGGGGCAGGCCTCGTAATCCTCAATTGAGGAAGCACTTAGACGCAGCTTCTCTCCCGGCTTGGTCTCCGGTTCTCGGCCCGCCCATACCCCAATCGGAGGGTGCACGCCTGGAAGTTCAGACAGATCGCCGAAGAGTTCTTGCTGTGCAGGACTTCGGTCATTCCTCGCTTCGCTCAAAATGGCAGCAGGGGGGGGCGGAATGGCATTGACAGGGCGGTAGGAAGTTAAGGTCAAGCGCGCGATGTCACGAGCTACTACCACCGGGTCAGAAACCATGTCATCGATGAGTTTCGACGGCTTTTTCCCAGGCGCCGCCACGCTGGAAACATAAAGCCGGTCCTTGGCGCGTGTAAGGGCCACAAAAAACAACCGGCGTTCCTCTTGCGTGTGGATATTCTTGGGCGGCAAAGGCCCCTTGCGAAGCTCGTCAGGAAACTCAATGACTGCTTTGCGCTCGACGCAGGGAAAGCGGCGAGAGGCCACGCTGAGCAAAAAAACCACAGGGAACTCCAGCCCCTTGGCGGCGTGGACGGTCATCATCTGGACCGCGCCGGCGCGGTCTTCAACGACAGGCGCCTCGATCTTTCCTCCCGCCTCGAGGTAATGCTCGAAATAGAAGAGGAATTCATGCAAGTTCTTGGCTGGTTTCTTCCCCTCGTGTTCCTCTTCCCACTGAGGGCCGGCCAGGGCCGGGAATTTCGAGAGCTTCTCTTCCCACTCGCGTAGGAACTCAGCGAATGCATTCACGCACCGGAGGTCCCTTTCGTCAAGAAACGAAAGTATTTGAAGGCGCTCACAAAGCAGGCTGAACAGCGCCGTCACGGTGACATTCTGGGCCGCCCAGTGCAGGTCGTGAAGCAGTTGATTCAACGCCCCCCAGTTGGTAGCTTCGAGGGGATCGGCAGCAGGGGCGGTTCGCGAACCGCCCCCGCCGAATGTGGCGAGGACATCGTAGAGCGAGCAGCGCCGCCGGTCCGCCTCGACGCGGACTTCGAGGGCGAGTTCTTCCGGAAAGTTCCAGCGCGGAGCCAGCAGCACGCGGGTCAAGCTGATATTGTCGTGGGGCGAATGGATCAAGTTGAGATAGGCGAGTAGGTCGCGAATAATCACTGTGGAAAGAACCGAAAGGCCACGAATGGCGAATGGTATTCGCCGGCGCTTGAATTCCTCGACGAGCCGGTCGCGATAGCTATGCGCACGGTACAGGACGGCGATGTCGCCATAGAGAGCCCCGTCATCGAAGAGCCGCTGTATTTCATCGGCAACCCAATTCGCCTCGCTAACGTAGTCTGGGCTAGTGGGCAGATAAACCGGGCACCCTTCTTCACGTTCAGGTATCAATTCAGGCTTGCCGGGATACCGGGTGCCATTCTTTTTGATCACCACATCCGCGACGTGCAGCACACGCTCAGTGGAGCGGTAATTGCGATTCAAAAAGATAGTTTCGTGCCCCGGGAACACCTTCCCAAACATGTCGAAGGCACCATGGGAAGCGCCGCGAAAGCGGTATATCGCCTGGTCGTCGTCACCGACGGCGGTGATGTTAAAGGGCGGAGCCACCAACCGCCTGAGCAGCTCCACTTGGGCGTAGTTTGTGTCTTGGAACTCATCGACCAGGACAACACGGAACTGATTGCGGTAAGCGTGGCAGACTTCGGGCTCGCGGTCGAGAAGGCGCACCGCCTCCGGAATCAGGCTGCCGAGGCTGGAACTACCCGCCCGCTCGATCAGACTGCGGCTATTGCGGAAGACACGGGATAACTCCTTTTCCTTTTGAATCTCCTCCCCTTCCAGGGCCCGTTCCTCGGCGCCGAGTTTGCCGGCTTTCTCCAGGAAAGCTCTTTCGGCCGCTTGGACATATTTCTCGAAGTCTTCCGGCTCGATGAGCTCGTCTTGGCAGCGAGAAAAGAAATCATTAAGTGCGTGCAGGAATGCCCCAGGTTCAGCCAACTTCTGAAAGAACTCGAGCTCGAGACGGTTCAGGCGCTGGCGGAGGAAGACCCACACATCCTCTTTATCCAACAACATGCGCTCGCCGGGCCCGACGCCAGCGTCAACGTTCAGCGCCGTCGCGACCTTCAGGTCGGCGCCGGAAGATGCCTGGCTCAAACCCGGAGCTACATGCGTGCTTTGGCTGCGGACCACTTCGTAGGCAAAGGCATGAAAAGTGGAGATGTGCGGGTCGGCGGCAAGATCTGGCAAGGCTTGGCGGACGCGAGATTGCATCTCGCCGGCAGCCTTCTCTGTAAAGGTCAAGGCCAGAATGTTGCGCGGTGCGAGGCCGGGGTAATGCTCGAGCAAATGAACAATTCGCTGCGTTATTACTCGGGTCTTGCCGCTGCCCGGACCCGCAATCACCAGCAGCGGCCCGTCGCCGTGTTGAACCGCCCGAAGTTGTTCAGGATTGAGCAACATGCAAGAATTCAGGATGCAGGAGTCAGAATTCAGGATTCGGGGAAAATCCGAATCCGTCTTGAATCGTATCCTTTCCTTATGAACCAGGCAACCACATTTCGCCTTTTGCGCGTGCTTGCTGGCCGTGCCAACTCATGCATCGCTATGTATTTCGGCCCTAATCCTGAATTAGGAATCGGCAGTGTCCTATTTCAACCTGTAGCGCTGGCCTTGAGGCCAGCAATTGCCAACCCTTCGCTTCGCTCATGGCAGGCTCTAAAGGTCGGCGCTACGTTCAAATCACAACCGTTTGTGGGAATTCTAGCAGTTGACCATCCCACGGTGACTCGGTTATCTTGGGTTTTCAGTGTGTGCGGCTGAAGCCTAAGAACTTGTGCGGGCAGCCGCGCTCCGGAATCGGTTGGCAACGTTGATAGTGGGTTCCGCTGGTAACCAAGCCGGCGTATCGACCGTCCATTTATATTGCGGCATTCCCCGGGGGATGAGTGTCCGTCGAAAGGCCTAAACCCAATGGCAAGTAGGATTTCGAATGAGGACCGGCTCACAATCTGCACTAAATAAGGATTGAACCATGAGTACGCCCAGTACACTAGAGCGAAATGACGAGGCCCAGATTCGACCAAATGCTTCGCCAGGGGTTCCGGGCAAAGAACCCAAACGGCGTTGGTGGCTTTGGCTGTTGGCGCTGGCGGTTTTGGCTTTTGGAGCATACCGCGTTCACAAGGGGATGGTGGTGCCGCAAGCCGCGAACACCAACCCGGCAGGGGGAGCGCCGGGGCGGAATTTCGGCGCCGTTCCGGTGGTTGCCGTACCCGCCGTCAAAGGCGATATCGGAGTTTATTTCCCCGGGCTGGGTATCGTTACGCCGATTCATACTGTCTCGGTAAGAAGCCAAATTGCCGGTTACCTGATGCAGGTGCTCTACAAGGAAGGCCAGCTTGTAAATAAAGGCGATCCGTTAGCGGAGATTGACCCACGGCCGTATCAAGTCATGCTCGAGAACGCGGAAGCAGGATTGGCAAGAGACCAAGCCACCCTCGACAATGCAAAGGTGGACCTGCAGCGTTACCAAACACTCGTACCGCTCCGCGCCGTTCCAGAACAACAACTGGCCACTCAAACCTCTCTGGTGAAGTCAACCGAAGGAGTCGTCAAGGCGGACCAAGCCCAGATTGACACCGCTAAGCTCGACCTCGTTTATTGCCATATTACGGCCCCCATTACGGGGCGCGTTGGCTTGCGGTTGGTTGATCCCGGGAACTACGTCACTCCGACCGACGCCACGGGATTGGTAGTTATTACCCAAATCGAGCCGGTCAGCGTGATCTTCCCGCTTCCGGAAGATCAACTCCCGGTCGTTATGGAGCGGGAGCGCGCTGGAGCCCGGCTCCAAGTTGAGGCATATGACCGTGCGAACACCAAGAAGATGGCCACAGGCTGGCTGGACACGGTTGATAATCAGATCGATCCCACCACGGGGACGGTCAAGCTGCGCGCCAATTTCGACAATCGAGACGGAGCACTGTTCCCGAATCAGTTTGTCAATGCCAAGCTGCTGGTCCAGGAGAAGCGCGGAGTAACCCTCATCCCCACGGCGGCTGTGCAACGGAACTCCCAACGGACGTACGTTTTTCTGGTGAAACCTGATTCCACCGCGACGATACAGACCATTACCATCGGAACCTCCGAAGGAGATGAATCGGAGGTCACCTCAGGGCTGAAGCCGGGTGACGAGGTGGTGATGACGGGCGTCGATAGGCTGCAAGAAGGAACGAAGGTCAGGTTTCAGAAGACGAAACAAGAGTGACGAGTGACCAGTGACGAGTGACGAGGAAGAGTACTACCGATCACTTGTCGCATGTCACTGAACACTGCATTCGAACGAAGGGGCGCATGGAACAGTGAGGAGGATTGAGGGAAGAGCGATGAGCAACACGCGGCACTTGCTCGTCACACGTCACTCGTCACTCATCACTGCAATTAAACAATGAGTCCGTCTCGGATCTTTATTATCCGGCCAGTAGCCACGTCGTTGCTCATGGTGGCCATTCTGCTGGCGGGTGCTGTGGCATTCAAGCAATTGCCAATTTCGGCACTGCCGGAAGTAGATTACCCAACCATCCAAGTCATCACCTTTTATCCTGGAGCCAGCCCGGACGTGATGGCGTCTTCGGTGACGGCGCCGCTGGAGCGGCAATTCGGGCAAGTGCCCGGGCTCCAGCAGATGACCTCGACCAGCTCCGCCGGCAGCTCCATTATCACGCTACAGTTTAACCTCAGCCTGAATATCGATGTGGCGGAGCAGGAGGTGCAGGAGTCGATTAACGCGGCCGGAACTTACTTGCCGCCTGACCTCCCCACCCCGCCGATCTACAGCAAGAGCAACCCGGCAGACGCTCCGGTTCTGACCCTGGCGCTCAGTTCGGATACCTTGCCCTTGTCGAAAGTTGAAGACCTTGCGGATACGCGGCTGACGCCGAAGATTTCGCAGTTGCCGGGAGTGGGCTTGGTGAGCATCAGTGGCGGGCAGAAACCGGCGGTGCGGATTCGCGCCAATCCCACCTTGATGGCCTCCTACGGCATTAACCTCGAGGATCTGCGGAGCGCCATCGTCGCCGCCAACGTGGACCAAGCCAAGGGCAGCTTCGACGGCCCGCACCAGAACTATCAGATCGGCGCCAATGACCAGTTGCTTTCGAGCGCCGATTACCGACCGCTCATCGTCGCCTACCGGAACGGCTCGCCCGTGAACCTGACCGACGTGGCGAGCGTCGAGGACGATGTCGAGAACGTCCGGCAGGCCGCCTGGATGAACGACACGCCTGCGGTTATTGTGAATATCCAGCGCCAGCCGGGGGCCAACGTGATCGCCGTGGTGGATCGCATCAAGGCCCTGCTCGATCAGCTCATGAAGGCGGTGCCATCCTCCGTGAAAGTCAGCATTCTGACCGACCGGACCACCACGATTCGCGCCTCCGTTCGCGACGTCGAGTTCGAGTTGATGCTGACGGTGGGTCTGGTGGTGATGGTCATTTTCCTCTTTCTGCGCAACCTATCCGCCACCGTCATTCCCAGCGTCGCCGTTCCGCTCTCCCTGGTGGGCACCTTCGGGGTGATGTACTTGCTCGGCTACAGCCTTAATAACCTCAGCTTGATGGCCCTGACCATTTCTACGGGGTTTGTGGTGGACGACGCCATCGTGATGATCGAGAACATCACCCGCTACATCGAAGAAGGCGAGCCGCCTCTCCAGGCGGCACTGAAAGGCTCGGCGCAGATTGGTTTCACCATTGTTTCCTTGACGATATCCTTGATTGCGGTCCTCATCCCCCTCTTGTTCATGGGCGATATTGTTGGGCGGCTCTTCCGCGAATTCGCGGTTACGCTGGCGGTTACCATTCTGGTTTCAGCAGTCGTCTCTTTGACGCTTACCCCTATGATGTGCTCGAAGCTGCTCAAGCATTCCCCAGAGGCCGATCAGACCCGCTTCTATCGAGTCACGGAACGGGGCTGGAAGGCCATCATATCTTTCTATGACCGGACGCTTCAGGTGGTCCTGCGCCATCAGACCACGACGTTGCTGGTGGCCGCAGCGACACTCGTCCTCACCATTCTGCTCTACATCTATATCCCCAAGGGTTTCTTCCCGATTCAGGATACCGGGGTCATCCAAGGCATCTCGGAAGCCTCGGAGACGGTGTCTTTTCCGGAAATGGGCACCTTGCAGCAAGCGCTGGGCAAGATCATTCTGAAGGATCCGGCCGTCGAAAGCCTCTCCTCGTTCATCGGGATTGACGGGACCAACACCACGCTCAATAGCGGGCGCATCCTCATCAACCTGAAGCCGCTCGACGAACGAAAGATAACCGCCAGTGAGGTCATCCGCCGCTTGCAGCCGGAGCTCGCTCAGGTACCGGGAATCACTCTGTTTATGCAGCCGGTGCAGGATATCACGGTGGAGGACCGCGTCAGCCGCACCCAGTTCCAGTACACCCTCGAGGATCCTAACACTGACGAGCTTTATGCCTTTGCCCCCCGCATGCTCAGGAGACTGCAACAGTCCCCGTTGTTGCGCGACGTGGCGAGCGACCAGGAAGAGGGCGGGCTGTGCACGAACCTGGTGTTCGATCGCAGCACAGCCTACCGTTTCGGCATCTCACCCTCAACCATCGACCAAACGCTTTACGACGCTTACGGCCAGCGGGAAGTGTCCACAATCTACACTCAGTTGAACCAATACCACGTGGTCTTGGAAGTGGATCCGTCTTATAGGAAGAATCCTCTGGACCTGCGCGACCTCTTCATTCGCACCAACGGAGCCAGCACTACCGGATCCACCGGGTTGATAGCGGGCGGTTCGTCCGCCGCACAGTTGTACGGACCAACCAGTTCGCTGACTGCAGCCAACACGAGCCTCTCGAACTCAACCGCGTCTTCGGCTAGTTTCTCTTCCAGCATCGCCTCGAACAGTGCCTTCGGCGGTGCTCAGATCGCTTCCACCTCACATTTCCCCAACGGCGGTCAGGTTCCGTTGTCAGCTTTTACGCACGTGGAAGAGACCAACGTTCCTATCACGGTGAATCACCAGGGCCAGTTTCCGGTGGTAACGCTCTCTTTCAACCTGGCTCCGGGCGCTTCCCTGGGAGACGCGGTGACGGCGGTCAACAAGGTGAAGGACGAGAGTCACATGCCCGCCGCCATTCAGGCAGCATTCCAAGGTACGGCAGCGTCGTTCCTGGCCTCCCTATCCAACGAGCCCATTCTGATCCTGGCGGCACTGGTTACGGTCTATATTGTGTTGGGAGTTTTGTACGAAAGCTACATTCACCCCGTCACCATCCTCTCCACGCTGCCTTCGGCAGGTGTGGGCGCCCTGCTATCACTCATGATCGTGCGGACTGATTTCAGCGTGATTGCGCTGATCGGCCTCGTCTTGCTCATCGGGATTGTCAAGAAGAACGGCATCATGATGATCGATTTCGCCTTGGACGCGGAGCGCAAGGAAGGGATGACGCCGGTGAACGCCATCTATCAGGCCTGCTTGCTGCGGTTCAGACCCATCATGATGACTACGATGGCGGCGCTCCTGGCCGGCATTCCCTTGGCGCTGGGCACCGGTATGGGTTCGGAACTGCGCCGGCCTTTGGGAATCACCATGGTCGGCGGACTCCTTTTGAGCCAGTTGCTGACCCTTTATACGACCCCGGTCATTTATCTCTGGTTTGATCGCTTGGCGCATGGCCTTTCCGAGTGGCGTGGTCGCGGGAAGGCAGCAACGAGTGGCGAGTGACAAGTGACGAGCAAGATTGGTGATTTGTGATTGCCCTTTGCCGGTTTTCGATTGCTGAGAGTGGAACGGTGTTCGCCGATTGTCGACTTTTCACGTCTGCCAATCCAGGGTCGCCAATCACAAATCACCCATCGCAAATCACAAATGCGCAGCTCTGTGCTGAATTGGCATGAATATCTCTGAACCCTTCATCCGACGGCCCGTGGCGACGACGCTCCTCGTCATTGCCATCCTTTTAGCGGGCGCCGTGGCTTTCCGGTTGTTGCCGGTGGCGCCGCTGCCGCAGGTGGATTTCCCCACAATATCCGTGGGGGCAGGTTTGCCCGGCGCGAGCCCGGAGATCATGGCCTCCTCGGTCGCCACCCCGCTGGAGCGCCAGTTTGGGCGCATTGCAGCGGTCAGTGAGATGACTTCCTCGAGCGCCCTCGGGTCGTCCAGCGTCACCTTGCAATTCAATTTGGACCGGAATATCGACGCCGCGGCGCGCGATGTTCAGGCCGCCATCAATGCGGCCCGCGGATACCTTCCGACCAATCTTCCCAGCAACCCGACCTATCGGAAGGTGAACCCGGCTGATTCGCCTATTCTCATCATCTCTCTGACGTCCGACGTCCTTTCCAAAAGCCAGATTTACGATTATGCCTCCACGATCATGGCGCAAAAGTTGTCGCAGGTGAGCGGGGTGGGGCAAGTTTTCGCGGGAGGCGCCGCGCTGCCCGGGGTGCGCGTGGAACTGAATCCCACCCAGCTCAACAAATATGGTATCGGGCTGGAGCAAGTCCGGGGTGTGCTGAGTAACGCCAACTCGAACGCTCCCAAAGGATACTTTTCTGACGGGCATCGCATGTGGCAGGTGGGGGCCAACGACCAACTCTTTCATGCGGTGGACTATCGCCCGCTGATTGTGGCCTACCGGATGGGCTCGCCCGTGCGTCTCGCCGATATTGCCGAAGTGGTGGACGGGCCGCAAACGATCATGTCCTCCGGCTATACCAACGGGAAGCCTTCCATTTTGCTCGTCATCTTTCGCCAGCCGGGCGCCAATATCATCGACACCGTGGACCGCGTCCGGGCCATGCTGCCGCAGCTCAAAGCGGACATTCCCCCGTCCATTAATACGGGCATCGCCATGGATCAGACCCTGACCATCCGCAGTTCGGTGCGGGACGTGGAGCGGACCCTGATCATCTCGGTGCTTCTGGTGATCTTGGTGGTTTTCGTCTTTCTGCGCAATACGCGGAGCACGTTCATTCCCAGCATCGCCGTTCCGGTGTCCCTGGTGGGGACTTTCGGGGTCATGTACATGCTGGGCTATAGTATCGATAACCTTTCCTTGATGGCCCTCTGCATTTCGACCGGGTTTGTCGTGGACGATGCCATTGTGGTGATCGAGAACATCACCCGCTACCTGGAGAAGGGCATGGCGCCCTTCCAGGCGGCCCTTAAGGGCGCGCAGGAGATTGGCTTCACCGTGCTGACCATGAGCATTTCGCTGGTGGCGGTGTTTATTCCCTTGCTGCTGATGGGGGGGATCGTCGGCCGGCTGTTTCGCGAGTTTGCCGTGACCCTGTCCGCGGCCATTCTGGTTTCCTTGGTGGTCTCGCTCACCGCGACGCCTTCCATGTGCGCGCATCTCCTCAAGCAGCATGAGTCCCACGGCCGGATTTACAGAGCCTCCGAACGAGCTTTCAACGCGGTGGTCGGGTTTTATGGGAGAACCTTGGCCGTGGTCCTGCGTTTCCCGGCCACCACCCTGGCCGTGTTGCTGGCCACGATCGCCCTGAATGTTTACCTTTACATTCATGTTCCCAAGGGGTTCTTCCCGCAACAGGATAACGGGCGCATGATGGGGTCGATCATCGCCGATCAGGACACCTCCTATCAGGCCATGGACAAGATTCTGCGGCAGATGATTGGAATCATCACGGCTGACCCGGCCGTGGATGCCGTAAGCGGTTTCTGCGGTGGAGGCGGCCCGGGTGGCGGGGCCATCAACCAAGCGCGGATGTTTATCATGCTCAAGCCCCCCGCCCAGCGAAAAATCACCGCCGACCTGGTGATCGCACGTTTGCGCCCGAAATTGGCGGTTGTCCCAGGCGCGACGCTTTATATGCAATCTTCGCAGGACATTCGCGTCGGGGGACGCTTCGGCGCCGCCCAGTATCAGTTCACCATGCAGGGTGATAATCTGCGCGACCTCCAAGCTTATGGCCCGCGCATGTTGCAGGAATTGCGGACAGTGCCGCAGATCGTGGATGTGAATACCGATCAGCAGAATAGCGGCTTGCAAAGTTACGTACAGGTTGATCGCTCCACCGCCGCGCGCTTCGGCATATCGTCGCAACTCGTTGACAACGTCCTTTACGACGCCTTCGGAGAGCGCGAAGTCTCAACCATCTACAAGCCGCTCAACCAATATTACGTGGTCATGCTGGTGGGGCGCGCATTTTGGCAGAACCCCTTGTTCCTGCGCCAGGTTTACGCCTATGCGCCGAACGGGCAGGAGGTCCCATTAAGCGCGTTCTCGCATTTTAGTTCCATCACCGCGCCACTCGCGGTAAATCACCAGGGTCTCTCACCCTCGGTAATGATTTCGTTCAATCTTCAACCCGGTGTGCCCCTGGGGGATGCGGCGGAGGCTATTCTGGCCAGGGCCGCCAAGATTGGTTTGCCCTCGACCATCCACACTGGTTTCGCAGGCAACGCGCAAGCTTATCAGGATTCGCTTTCCAGCGAGCCGCTGCTGATCGCCGCCGCTCTCGCTTCGGTTTACCTCGTCCTGGGCATCCTTTACGAAAGCTACGTTCATCCCGTTACCATTCTCTCCACCTTGCCCTCGGCGGGGGTGGGCGCGCTGCTGGCGCTTTTGCTCACGCGCACCGAGCTCACGGTGATCGCCATCATCGGAATCATTCTGCTGATCGGACTTGTGAAAAAGAACGCCATCCTGATGATTGACTTTGCGCTGGGCGCCGAGCGCAACGAAGGAAAGTCTTCCCGTGACTCGATCTACGAAGCATGCCTGTTGCGCTTCCGGCCCATCATGATGACGACCATGGCGGCCATGCTCGGCGCCGTGCCGCTTGCCCTCGGCACCGGCATGGGCTCGGAGTTTCGCCGTCCGTTGGGAATCGCCATCATCGGCGGCTTGGCGGTGAGCCAGTTGCTGACTCTTTACACGACCCCGGTGGTGTATCTCTACTTCGACCGGGTACAACACTGGTGGTGGAGGCACATAGGTAGTCGGCGTCTCGAAGATGACGGATCGGAGATTACGAAGTACTGAGAAGCGAACTATGGATCACCATACAGCCAAACACCCACCTGCGGACTGCCGACTGCCCACTGCCTACTGCCTACTGCTTTCTGCCCTCTGCCTTCTGTTCCTCTCGGCTGCTTGCATGGTTGGCCCGAAGTACCATCGGCCCACCGCGCCAGCCCCCTCGGCCTACAAGGAAACCCCGCCTGCCACCTGGGCGGAAACGCAGGAGTGGAAGCGGGCTCAGCCCAGTGAAGGAGTGAAGCGCGGAAAGTGGTGGGAGATCTATAACGATCCGGAGCTCAACGCGCTGGAAGAACAGGTGGGCATTTCCAACCAGAATCTGAAAATGGCGGAAGCGCAGTTCCGCGAGGCCAAGTTCGCAGTGAGGATTGCTCACTCCAACCTGTTTCCGACCATCTCCGTCACTCCTACCATAGTGAACGCGCGGTCCTCTATCAATTCGTCTCTCTCTACGGGACGACAAACGACTTATGACCTGCCGGTGAATGTGTCTTGGGAAGCCGACATTTGGGGAAGTGTCCGGCGCAGCATTCTGTCGAGCAAGGAGGCTGCGCAAGCGAGCGACGCCGAGTTGGAAAATGCCCGACTTTCTTACCAGGCAGAGCTCGCACAGGATTATTTCGAGTTGCGCGGTACGGATGGCGAGAAAGAATTGCTCGAGACCACCGTGAAATCCTACCAGGATTACCTCAAACTCACCCGGGACAGGTTTAGTAGCGGAGTGGCGTCGGGCTCGGACGTTGCGCAAGCGCAGACTCAATTGGAAACGGCGCGGGCCCAGTTGATTGATTTTAACGTGGCGCGAGCGCAATATGAGCACGCCATCGCTGTCTTGGCGGGCAAAGCTCCCGCGGAAGTCAACATTTCTTACAATTCCATCAAGATCATTCCGCCAGTCGTGCCGGTGGGGCTGCCTTCCCAACTGCTGGAACGACGGCCCGATATCGCCAACGCCGAACGCCAGATGGCCGAGGCCAACGAGCAGATTGGTATTGCCAAAGCTGCTTTTTACCCGTCCATCGGTCTCACCACGAATAGCGCGCCGATAGGCCTTGAAAGCACATCATTCAAACATTGGATCTCCTGGCCCAGCCGATTCTGGTCCGTAGGGCCAGGTTTGGCGGAGACGGTCTACGATGCCGGCAAACGCCGAGCCACGCTGAATCAGAACATTGCTGCCTACGACGCTACGGTGGCCAGTTACCGCCAGACCGTTCTCACGGCTTTCCAACAAGTCGAGGATAACGTGGCGGCATTACGCGTGCTCGAGGACGAAGCGCAGGCTGAGGACCAGGCGGTGAAAGCCGCCCAGAACGCCCTCGATATCTCGACCTACCAGTACAAGGCCGGCACCGTCAACTACCTCACGGTAATCACCGAACAAGCCATTCTGCTTCAGGACCAAGTGCAAGCCGTGAACATTCTGACCCGCCGTATGAGCGCCAGCGTGCTCCTCATCGAAGCGCTGGGCGGGGGATGGGACACTTCCACTCTGCCCACCTTGCACCAAGTGGCACAAGGTAAGTAGGAAGGGCGTGCTCACATAAAAACCACCGACTGGATACCGTAAACCTCGAACCGCTTCCGGCAGCGGGGATTCTTGCATTGAACGACATCGTCTCGCCGGATCATGTAGTCCCTGGATTTGGCGAACCGCGCTCGGTCTCGTTCATCGGCGTGACCCGGAAGCCTTTTCTTTTTGGTTCGCACCAGCCAGCGAATCTCGTACGCCTCCGTCTGGTGACAATGCAGGCAGGAGAGGGTGGCGGGCTTTAGACTCTCGTTTTCATCGAAAAATTCGCGCTCATCCATAATTCTTTCATTTTAGCCGGTTTCCGGCTTTAACTCCAGACTCATTTGAATGCAGCCGTTAACCGCAGGCTCGCCGTGACAACGTCAAGCTGAGCTACTATCGATTTAAGTAGTGGTTTCGTTCTTCGAACAGAAGTATAATGCGCTGGGGGCGAGAAACTAATTCAGTTTCTGAGGTCTTGCTATATTCCGGAGGACCAGTCATATGTCCCACACATTTGGGGAACAAGAGCTCGCCGATTATCTCTTTGATCGCATTATTGTAAACTGCCCAACCTGCCTGGATAACAAGTGCTTGCGCGTAGCGTGCCTGAAAGTTGCAGAGGAGCTACTCGAGGACGCTGAAATATTCTACAAGCTGGCGCCTGTTTCTGACGGCGGAGCTTAAGGACAGGGATTAGGGTTTAGGGATTAGGGGCTAGGGAAAAGCACTTTACGTGACAGTCTGACCTTTTTCGCAACCTCTGTCCCCCGAATCTTAGTCCCTAATCCCTGTTTCCTCTTCCCTGCCCCCTCCAAGGAACTTTGGACCCAGCCACGCCAAGGCCACGGCATCGATCAGTCCGTGCGCGAGCATGGAAGGATAGAGACTCCCGAAATGAATGACGGGATAGGCAAGCAAAGCCCCTAGCAGAGAGGCTCGCACGATCCCGCTCCATCCTTGATAAACATGCGCCAATCCAAACGCCAGCGATGAAACAGCGCACGCCCAGGCGCCGGTAGGCAGCCATTGACTGATTTGGGCGAGAAGCAAGCCGCGATACAAGAATTCCTCGCAGAGAGCGGCCGTGGGAACCAGCAGAAGCAGCGACCAGGCTTTTTCCTGGCGCGTCCTGGGAATCAAGAGGTAGGTCAGCTCGCTTTCTGCCGGCCACCACCCATGGCGTTCCAGGATTAGGCTTAGGAGAATGGCGGCCACGGACAGCGCAACCAAAGCGCTTGCCCAGATGAGAGCAGTGGCAGGTGCGAGCCTTCTGAAGCCTACGGAAAAAGCACTCAGCGAGCCGAGAAAACAGACAACCACCCCGACGACCGCCAGGGCCCACTGCGAAATCGCTGCGGAGACATAAAGCTCGAGCCGTCGCATTTGACGAAGCCGGTCATCGCGAGCTGTGGATAGGGAAAGGACCGGGACTCCAACAACTAAGAGGAGTACGAAGAGGGCCGAGACTATCCTCGCAGCCATTTGCACTCCGAAACGAGTGTAGGTTGCCGACCCGACCATTCGCGAGTGCGGGTGGTCACGTCTCCCGGCTCTTGGGACCACGCAAGAGATACGCTCCCAGCACCGCTCGGCAACGGTCACGATACACTTCCACCGGCACGTCCTCAGGGCCCAAAAGCCATTGCAGACAATAGCCGTCGACGAGGGCGCGTACGGTGGAAGCAGCCTCCAGAGGATTTACCCGGCGGAACTGCTGTTCACTGATTCCGTCTTCCACGATTTTCCGGTCTCGCTGCCGGCACCTCTCGAAGAATTCCGAAAAGAGCTTACGAAATCGCGGGGAGCGTGCCCCGCGGCTGACAAAATCGAAAAAGACCAGGTAAAGCTTGCGATTAACCTCGGCGCTATGAAACAAGACTTCCAGTTCCGCTCCCAACCGCGTGCGCGCCGGCTCCTGAGAATGCACAACCTCGTCCAGGCTGCTGTTCAATTGGCGCAGCAGCCACTCCAGAACGCCGAAGAGGAGGTCTTCCTTGGTCCGGAAGTAGTAGAGCGCCCCGCCCTTACTCGATTCCGCCCTGGCCACGACGGAATCCAGCGTGGTCGCCTCGATTCCACGTTCCAAAACTTCCGCGTATCCTGCGCGCTGGAGGGCTTCTCGTCGTCGACCGATGAGTTCGGGATTGACTCGGCGTGGACTCATTTAGTTCCTTCCGTGAGAATGACCTGGCCCCACCACCCCTAATCCCTCCTCAGGTAAGGAGCGGACAGCGAACTCCCCTCCTTGGATCAAGGAAGGGCTAGGGGTGGTTGGAGCAAGACCGATTCCCCTAGCGTTACGCCGCAATGCTACAAGCGCTTGAGGCACTATCGCCAGAATGATAGCATGAGTTGAGACCGGGGCATCCGATGAACACGGGAATGCAGAACCTCGTGGGGCTTGATCGCCAGGAGTTGGAGCGACTGGCACAGTCCCTGGGGAAGGCGCCGTATCGCGGCCGCCAACTCTATCACGCCATTTACCGCCGCCGCGCAACGGCCATCGCCGGCTTGACGGACCTCGATAGGGATTTCAAAGGGACCCTCTCAGCTCACTACGATGTCGACTACCCGCGCGTCCAGGCCGTGTTCACCTCAACGGACGGCTCCGCCCGGTACCTACTGCGTCTTCAAGACAACACGCTGATCGAGACCGTCTATATGCCGGAGGAGTCGCGGGCGACGCTTTGCCTTTCCAGTCAGGCGGGCTGCGCCGTGGATTGCCGCTTTTGCTTCACCGCGCTCTTGGGGCTGCAGCGAAATCTCTCGGCGGGAGAAATTCTTGGCCAGGTAATGGCGGTAACTAATGCGCGCGAGATTCTCCCTCACACTCGGCTCAATCTGGTCTTCATGGGAATGGGTGAGCCGCTCCTGAACCTTGCCCAGGTGATGAAAGCCGTCCATATACTCGCCGATCCGCAAGCTTTTGGCATTCCGCTGCGTCGTATCACAATCTCGACCTCGGGCATCGTCCCGCGCATCAACGAGATGGCGCGTGACCCGGGGCGTCCGAAACTGGCCGTCTCGTTGAACGCTTCGACCGAAGAACAACGAACGGAGCTGATGCCGATCAACCGGAAGTTTCCGCTGCGCGACCTCCTGCGCGCCTGCCGCGCCTACCCGCTGCGCCCCCGCGAACTGCTGACCTTCGAGTATGTTCTTCTCGACGGCTTCAACGATGAGGACGCCGATGCCCAGCGCCTGGGAAAACTGCTTGCCGGAATGCGCGCCAAGGTCAACCTCATCCCCTACAACTCCGGCACCGAGCTTCCCTATCGTGCCTCTCCCATGGAGAGAGTTTTGGCCTTCCAACAGGTTCTGGCGGAATGCCGGATTCCAGCCTACATCCGTCTTTCACGAGGACAGGATATTGGCGCCGCCTGCGGCCAGCTCCGTTTGAAAGGATTGCGAAATGGCAACTCTACCCCTGACCCCTCCTCAAAGAGGAAGGGAGCCGATTCCCCTCCGTGATAAGCAGGGGGGCGGGGTGGTTCGCGCGTGGCTAGCGAAGGGTTGCAGGGCGAATTCCGATAACCGCCGCCATACGGCCCGTGCCGCTTCCGTCGCGCCGATAGGAATAAAAGAGGTCCGGGTGGCAAGCGGTGCAGAAATCGACTGTGGCGACATGGCAAGGCGCGAGCCCCGCGCTATGGAGTTGATCTTTTGCGACCGCAGTCAGGTCAAGATGCGCTGAGGGTCTTGGATCGGCACTGTGCCCAGGCGGCTGCATAATCGGGAATGAGAGGGAGTAGCGCTGGGGACGGGACGCCGGGTGTCCCGCCGGCTTGCGAAAGAACTCATCCGCGTTTGGGAAGCTCCCCCGAAAGGCTTCTTCCACATTTTCTCCCACCTCGTAACAACACGCGCGGATGGAAGGACCCAGCACGGCGAGCAAGCTCGAGGGCGAGGAACCATGCACGCGGCGCATCTCCCCCACCGTTTTTTCGATGATGCGCCCCAGTGCGCCGCGCCACCCGGCATGAACTGCTGCCACCGCCCGATGTTTTGGATCTGCCAGGAGCAGGGGCAGGCAGTCGGCAGTTCGCACCGACAGGAGGATGCCGGCTTGATCAGTCAGCAACACATCGCCTTCAGGCTGGGCAAGGCCGGATTGACTAGCCGACGGGCTGCCGGCAAGGCGGTACTCAAGTTCGCGGCCCCTTGCGTGACCAACTTGATAAACAACCGTGGAATGGACTTGCCGTAGCGAGGCAAGCGCGAAGTGTTCCGCGCCAAGTTGCCGAAAGAAAAGGTCCCGGTTCTTCCGCACTCCGAGCTGCGGCTCGCCCTTCGTGAGTCCCAGATTGAGGCCGGCGGAGGGTCCGCGGCTCACCCCGCCACGGCGAGTACTAAAGGCATGGACCAGCCAGGGATCGCGGGTGAGGAGCGGGTGTTCAATCCATGCTAGCCCGCCCCGCGAGACGAGATGTGAAGTAGGGTGCCCCAAGAGTCGAATATAGCATAAGAAGACCGAAGTCCTGAGCCCGCAGGGGCGCGAGTGGTTTAGCGAGGTCGCACGCCCAGCGAACGGAGCTGGCCAGAGCCGGCTCTGTGGACTCCCGATCATCGAGGAATGGCGAGGTCTGGGGGAACCGCCATTGCGAGTTGCACCCCTTACCCGGGCCTACGCTGCCCCGTGCGTACGGATGCCAGTTGAACCTTGCGTGCCACTCTGGTATTCTGACTTAGGCTTAACGGGGCCGTTCAACCCATAACGCAAACTAAGCCTTTGACCGGGGCCTGTAAAGTCCCTTTTCTGCATTAGAGGGACGACAGATATTTGAGGGAAAACAGTCTCGCTCTGCGACCGCTCGTTGACGCACTGCAACCATGAAGCGAAACTGAGACATCCAACTCAGTAGGAAAGGAGCACGATGTTATCGGATCGCCTGGTGCGTATGATCGAACACCACGCAGATGAGCTGACTCGCGCTTTGGTTGAGGACCTTCAGTCCAACCCGCGTACCGTGTCTTACCACAGATTCTCCCGGGAAGCGATTCGCCTTCGCACCTATAACGTGTACAAGGACCTCGGCTTGTGGCTGAACAGCAAGGCCGAAGAGGACATCGAAGCGAGATACACCGAGTTGGGGAAGCAACGCCAAGCCGAGGGAGTGCCCCTGAACGAAGTTGTCTACGCCCTCACCTTGACGAAGTATCATCTACGAGACTATATTCAAGCCGCCGGTTTAGTTGATTCTGCCATAGACCTATATCACGCGTTGGAGTTGCAGCGCCTATTGGGCCAGTTTTTCGATAAGGCAGTCTACTACACCGTCAAGGCCTACGAGTGCGCAGCGGATTTCCAGGCCTCTGCCAGCGCAGTGCATTGAGTGTTCTGGACCTGACCCCAGCCCCGGCTTTTGGCACATGATCGTTGGAACAGGTGTTGACATCATGGAGACTTCTCGTGTCGAAGAAGCTCTCCAGAAGCACGGCGAACGTTTTGCGAACCGGGTGTGCACGCCGGCCGAGATTGCGTACTGCAAGAGGTTCAAGAACTCTGCGGAGCGGTTCGCAGCGCGCTTTGCGGCCAAGGAAGCGGCTTTTAAGGCCTTGGGGACGGGCTGGAGCCACGGCGTACGATGGGTCGATGTGGAAATAACCCACGCCCCAAGCGGCAAGCCGGAGTTGACCCTGAGAGGCCAAGCGGCGGAAATTGCGCGTCAAATGGGAGTTGTTCGGACCGCCGTCTCGATCTCGCACGCGGGGCGATTCGTGGTTGCTCAGGTAATCTTTGAATCCGATGGCTAGCTTTCTTCAAAAAGCGTGCCGTTGCTGTCTAGGCCTGGGCATCGTGTGGTTTTGCGTATTAAGGTTGTTGCCCGCGCGTGCCGAGGCGATTGGAGAAGACCAGCACCTACCGGAACTGGGCGCCAAAGAAGCTTCCCGTCTGCTCGTGTCCCAAACTCCTCCTGAGTACCCCGTCCTGGCTAAAGTGAATTACATTCAGGGCCGAATTCGCGTGCGGCTCACGGTCGACACCGAAGGCAAAGTTGTGAACGTGCACGTGCTGAGCGGCAATCCGCTCTTGGCTGCTGCTGTCCTCAATTCTGTTGCCGCTTGGCGCTACCGTCCGTATTTGGCGAAGGGCCGGAACACCCCTACCGCTTTCGAGACCAGGCTGGAGGTCAATTTCACTCTCCGCACGAGCCGAATGGACCTTATGCCCACGCAAGCGGAATCGGATTTCGGCCGTCAAGTGAAGCCTCCTGAGGTCTTGAAAGGGTCAGGGTCAAGCGCCACGACTGATGCTTCCGTTCGGCTGCGCTTGCTGGTAGGCGCAGACGGCAAAGTTATCGATTCACAGATTCTGAAGGGCATACCCTCTCTGTTGGAAAAGGCGACGAGGGTCATCACGCGATGGTCGTTCCGGCCGGCAAGATGGGGCACGCTCGCGGTTCCGTGGTACCTTGACGTTGACGTCCCCGTCGAGCACGCTAATGTTCAGGCCGGTGTTGGGTTGCCACAGGAAGCTCGGGGGGCCGTAACAGAATGACTGAACCCCCGGAAAGCATCCCATGGGTGGCAGAGTCAGCCTTGCGCCGCGCCGGGTGGAGTCGCCGCTGCCGCGCTGAATTTAACCGGCCTCGGCGCCCGAGAAGTTCTTCCCCAAAAGGTAATCCGGCGCTAAAATCAATAAGTAAGCCGAAGGTGGACCACCGGCCGGGCGTCTAACGCCGGTGGAGTGAGCGTTTAATGAAATTAGATTGGGCAAAACGGACTTGGAAAATCTGGCCGATAGTCTTCGTCTTCCTGATCCCGCGCGGCGCGACGACGGGAACCGAGCAGGCCAAGGAAGCCATTTTTCAATACGCGGGCGGAAGCGAGAAGATCGAAATCGATTGTGCCGGGAAGTTGGAAGTCTCGGATAGCGGCCTGTTGTTCAGGTGTCCGGGAGTGTCAGTGGATATGCCGTTTTCGACGATTACTCTTATGCAGTTCCGCCCCGACATCAGTCCCAGCGTCCGCAACCTGAAGCTCAAGTGGAAGACCTACCCCAGCATTCTCGTAGCGGGCAAGCGCAATAGGTTTTTCACTGTGGTGTACAAAAAGCAAGGCGTAACCCACGTGATGGTCTTGCAAGTTGACTCGCTTTCCATGCGGCCCTACCTCGCCGAGATCGAGTTGAAATCGGGTAAGCGCGTCGAAGTGATGCCTTACGAGGATTACTCGTGAAAACTTGTTGGCTCTCAGCCATCAGTTTTCAGAATGCTTGCTGATGGCTGAAAGCTGACGGCTGACCGCCTCACTGCCCGGGATTGCTCCCAGCCCCGCCCAAGAAATAGCCCGCCTTGGTCCGCACCTTGACTCCGCTGCGGTCGACGTGTATCTCGATGCGATGAAAGCCGTTGTTGTCGGGCGCGTGGGGAACGTAGGCGATCTCGTACTGGCTCTGGATTTCGTCGGCAATCTTGTTGAGCTCGTCCTGCATTGGCTTCTTTGACCAGGCCCCATAACTCAGCCCCCCGGTGTACCCCGCGTAGAACTCGAGGGGGTCCTTGGCCACAATAGATCGGATCATCTCCCCGCTTGCCAGGAAAAGCGGGACGATCGGCAAGTTGGCCCCACTTCCCCAGTTGTTTTCAACGTTCGAGGGCGTCTGTGGCATGCTGGGCGGGGCGGGCAGAGCCACGCTGGAAGCCAGGACACTCTGCGGCGGAGCCTTCGGCTGTTTCGTCAGCATCGCGTGCGTCTGACTGAATCCCAGACCATAGATCGTGATGCCCTCGTTCAGGGCCCGTTGGACAACTTCCTCTTTAGTCGTTCTGCTCCCTATATCATGCCCATCCGAAAAAGCAACGATGATCCGGCGGTCGTCCTTCGGCTGGCTCTGCAACATCACGATGGCTTGCGCCAAGGCATCGTTCAGGTGCTGAGACCCGCCCCGCGCCTCGACGCGACGCAGAGCGGATTCCAGTTCGTCGCCATTTTGTGTGAAGTCCTGGACGGTGCGAATCTGATCGCCATAAGTGACCACCGCCGCTTGTCCCTGCGGTCCCAGCATCAAACTCGAGAAAACCGGCCCCAGAGGGCGGACCTCGCTGAGCAAAGGGTCCGAAGTGCCATTGGCTTCCACCACGATCACTGCCGCCAGAGGGCGCTGCTCGAGGCTGAACTGTTCGATCTTTTGGCGGACTCCATTGTCCAGAACCTCAAAGTCCTTCTCCTGCAAGTCGAAAACATAATCGCCTTTCGAATTGATCACCGTCACCGGCGCCAATACCATGTTCGAGGGCACACGAATCCGCGTGTCGGCCTCGGGGGGCTTGGCTTCGGTCGCAGACTCATGCTCGGAGGTTGGGCGCGGCGGGTTTTGCGCACCTTCCTGACAGAAAGCAGAACTCCCCAGGCTAAGAAAACCACCCACCAGCATCACCGTCCCGGCTGATTTCAGGAAAGCATAAGTGCGATTCACAGTCATTCGCCCCTCCCTGCACGTCCCCGCGTGATTAGATGTGCGCGCGCGTCCCAAAGTTGCCGCGAAAGCTGGAAACTGGAAAGTGGAAAATGGAAATTGGAAGCTCGTAAATGAGGGCTATGTTTGGGGTTACGAGAGGCCAGTTTCCATTTTCCAATTTCCATTTTCCGCCCTTACCCCCCGCTGCCGCAAGGCCTCATAAAGCACCACAGCGGTGGCCACGGAGACGTTTAGTGAGGGCACAGGGCCGCGCAGGGGAATGTGGGCAAGTTGATCGCACGTTTCGCGTACCAAACGGTGCAGGCCCGCCCCCTCTCCCCCCAAGACCAGCGCACAGCCCTGGCCATAGTCCAACTCCAGGTACGACTTGTCGGCCTTTGCCTCAAAACCGTAAACCCAGATCCGGCGCTCTTTGATCTCCTCCAGGGCGCGAACCAGGTTGGTGACGCGTGCAACCTTGGCGTGCTCGAGCGCCCCCGCGGAAGCCCTTGCCACAGCGGGCGATATGCCCGCAGCACGACGCTCCGGAATAATGACCCCCGCGCACCCCGCAGCCACTGACGTGCGCACAATAGCTCCCAGATTGGCTGGGTCTTCGACCCCGTCCAGTACAACCAGCAGCGGCCAAGCAGAACTGCCGAGCAGGGTCTCGAGGTCGTCGTAGGCTCGAGGGGTACAGACTGCCACGACGTTCTGATGTTGGGTGTTGCCCGCCATGCGCTCGACCGCGGGCCGGGGAGCAAATCGTACTCCGATGCCACCAGCTCGGCATGCGTCAATGATTTCCTGCACCCGCGGGTTGTGCTGCCCTTGCGTAACCAGTACGTATTCAACCGGATGGCTGAGCACGGCTTCCTTGACCGCGTGAATGCCGTAAATTACCTCGAGCTTTGTCCCACTCTCCCGATGCGACATGGGTTGTTGCGTTGACCGATTACGATACCACATCCGAGACACGCTGGTGTTGTCATTCTCGGTGGGGGGCGAGGAGTGTGCGCAGTCGCTCATGCCCGTCGGCTGACGGGCACCCAGAAACAATGAAAATCACCCGACGGTGGACGGATGTGGTGCGGGCGTCTCGCCCGCTGTGGCACGGGCATCCTGCCCGTGCGCGGGAGCGGGACGCTCCCGCGACCGCGGGCGGGACGCCCCTGCCACGATTTTCAGAGCAGGCGTAGACACCGCCACTCCGCTTAGAACAGCAGCTTCAACGCGAACTGGATCAGCCTTGGGTCACGGGCTTTCGAGACTTGGCCGAAGGTTGGGCCGTCGGTGATATTCCCGTCCGGCACGTAGAACTGGGCGTGGTTGAAGGCGTTAAAGAACTCGGCGCGGAACTGGAGTTCTTTGTGCTCGGCGAGCCGGGTGGTCTTCAACAAAGCCAGGTCAGCGTCGTTGATTGCGGGGCCGCAGCAAAGCGAGCGTGGCGAGTCGCCGATGGTTCCCAGCGCCTGGGGCGCGAACGCATTGGGGTCAAAGTACTGATTGGCAACCTGCTGGCAGTCGGGTGCGCCGGCCCCGGCCGTGGGACCGGTTCCCAAGGCGCAGCCAGATTTGCGCGGGTTCTGAGTTGTGAATTTGCTCACCAAGTCCGGTTCACCGGGATACTCGAAGTCCTGGCTATTCTCGAGTTCGAGGTCGCTCCAGGAAGTGATTCGGATGGGGAAGCCGCTCTGGAAGCTGAAGATGCCCGACATGCCCCAGCCATCCACCACCTTCCCCACCAGACCGTGTTTTTCCGGAACGGGCAACTCCCAGTAATAACTCAGAACGAACCGCTGCGGAGCGTTAAACAACGAAAGCGCGCGGCTGCAGCGGAAGCAGAGCGGATCGAGGGTATTTTCAAAGCTTGAGGCCTCATCGAACGACTTGCTCCAGGTGTAAGCGGCGAGAAATTGCAGGCCTTTCGCGAAGCGCCGCTCGAGAGAGACTTGCAGCGAGTTGTACGCCGAGTTGGCGATGGTATCTTGCGCGAAAATGCTGGCGAAGACCGGAGTACCGTCCGGAGGGCATCCAGCGCCGGTGGTCGGCTCGCAAAACGGCGACGAGTATCGGCGCAGCCCAACCAAGTTTATGGCGGGGTTATTCGGCCCTGTCACCACGGGCACCGAGCCATACGGAAGATGCACGCTCATGCCGGCAGGGATGGAATTGGCGGGAATCTGGAACGAACTATCGGCATAGAACGGCCCGCAGGTAAAGCTGGAGGCAAGTGCCGGATTGGAATTGGAGTAGAAGTTCGAGATGTTCTGCAGATCCAGGCAGGTTTGTGCGTTACCGTAGTTCAAGTCGTGAGTAGCCAGCAGACGATGCCCTTGCGAGCCCACGTACGCCGCTTGCAGAACCATGTCCCCGGTAAGTTCGCGCTGCACGTTGAAATTGTATTGAGCCGCGTATTGAGCGCGCAGATTCGGTTGGAGTTCGCCGAACATCAGGATCGGGCGGAACGTGGACCAATCCACCGGCTGACCACGAGGCGGGTGAAGTATTCCGTTGAAAGGATTCGGATAGACCGAACCGTCCTGGCCGAGGAAGGGCGTATTGAATAGGGTTTCTGAAAGGTTGATGCTGCCACCGAACGGGGGCTCGCCGCTGAACTGCTCGAGCACAAGCTGCTCCATGGGATTGTAGAAAAGTCCCCACCCGGCCCGGAAGCTCGTCATGCCTGGCCCACCGGTGAGCTTGGCGAGTGTTCCGCTGTTCCAGGAGGGGCTCCAGGCAAGGCCGAGGCGTGGCGCGAAAGCCTTGTAGTAAGTCTGCGTCAAGGCGTCGGTGATCCCTTTGTCCCCCGGCACGACCAACCCTTGCGGGAACACCGCCTCGCCGGCGCTTCCAGGGCCGCAATTGGTGGTCCCAAACTCACCCACTAAGGGATTATCGGCGCTGAGTTGGCAAGGGTAGACGGTGGTGTTTTGACCCAGCCGGAAAGTTTGCGTGCGCGCGCCGATATCGGCGAGCGGGGTGTTCAATTCCCATCGCAAGCCGTAGTTCATGGTCAGGGCGGGGCGGATTTTCCAGCTATCCTGCGCGTAAAAATAGAGCGAAGAGCTGCGCACCGTTTCGTTCTGCGCCGAACCTTGCAAATACGAGTCAGGAAGTCCGAGAAGATAATTCGGGTAAAGATCCGAGTACCCGGGATCATTCGGGCCGCCGCCCAGGAAGGAGAAATCGCCGTTAACGTTAAAATACAAAAGCTGGTCAAAGCGCTGGCGGCGCGCGTCGACGCCGAATTTCAGGCTGTGGTTGCCGACTACCTTGCTCAGATTGTCCATCCACTGGAACGTGTTCCCGATTTGCGGAAGTTCACCTTCGTAGTTGTTCCCTATGGCGAATCCCCCGGAAACCGTCAGGAAGGGCACGCCCTCATGCTGAGTCCCAAGGTGGGGAGTGATGCCGAGCGCGGGATTATTCGGATCCGAAAAGCATTGGTCCGCCGGCACCGACTTGCAGGAGTCCTGGACGAGGTTGGTATGCTGAGGATGGTTGAATTCGCCTTGCGCCTCGCGGAAGGCGGAGAAGCGAAACTCGTTAACCGTGCTGGGGCTGATCACCCACGTATGCGTGAGGTTCACTTGCTGGTAGCGGTTGTTGTAAAGCCCTCCAAAGCCCGGGACGTTAGCGCCCGCGCCCTGAAAGAACGAAAAAGGCTGGGTGTAAAACTGGTCGTCAAAATAATAGTAAGCGTTGAATTGCTGGTGATCGCTTAGCTTGTGATCGATGCGGCCTGTCAACTGATCATCGTACTCACGCGAGGTGGGGACGGACTGATACTCTGTCCCGTTTAAGTTCGCCTGGGGCACGTACTGATTCATCAAATCGAGCGCCGTCGGATCAAAGCACTGCGGAGGGATCTGGTTGTTGGGAAAAATGGCGGAGTAAGCAGTTCCTGGAGCGATCGGCGCTCCGCCTTCTGCAGCCACCGCCGCGGCGCATCCTGGGCGCGCGTTCATAAGCGCGGAGACCGCACCGTTAGGATCGCTTAAAGTGCCCGTAAAGGGCTGCCCGGCAGAAAAATCGCCGCCGCGCTCGGCGACCGACGGCACAGGAAATGCCGGCGAAGAGGTCCCCTCCCGGATGCGGCGTCCCTCATAGGAGGCAAAAAAGAAGGTTTGATCTTTGCGCATGGGTCCGCCGAGGGTGCCGCCAAACTGGTTTTGCTTAAAGTCGGGAATTGCGGTGTCAAAGAATCCGCGCGCGTTGAGCACGTTGTTGCGAAAGAACTCGTACACGTCGCCGTGGAAGGCGTTGGTGCCCGACTTGGTTACGACGTTGACCACCGCGCCGGAATTGCGGCCAAATTCGGCGTCGAAGGTATTCGTCAAGACGCGGAATTCCTCGATGCTGTCCGGAGAAGGCTGCACGCCCGGCAGATTCACGAACTGGTCGTTGGCGTCACCCCCGTTCACCGTGTAGTTATTCGAACGCCCGCGTCCCCCGTTCACGGAAACCACTCCGGGCTGGTCGCTGCCATAGAAGAGGTCCGAGCCGAGTTGCGACTGGACGCCGGGCTGCAATTGCAGCAGTTGGTAGGTATCCCGCGTATTCAGGGGAAGCTCCACCACCGCCTTATCATTCACCACCGCGCCAACCTGCGTGCTGACGATTTCGATGAGCGGGGCGGCTGCCTCGGCGGAAACCACCTGCGCTACCGGACCTAATTCCAGCTTGACGTCCACCGCGGCGACGTGACCCAGCCTGACATCGATTTCAGTGTGCCGGGCCAGCTTGAATCCGGGCGCTTGCACGGAGACGGTGTAGCGCCCCACCGGCAGGGCAGGGAACTCGTAGTCCCCGCTCTCATTCGTCGTTACCGTGCGGGTGACATGAGTGTCGCTTTGGGCGGCGGTGACGCTGGCGCCCGGCACAAGTGCACCGGAGGGGTCCGTCACCGAACCCCGAATGGTGCCCGTCGTCTGAGCCCACCCTTCGCATGTTGAGAAAACGAAGAAAAAGAGTCCGAGTAGACAGAAGAACGCCTTCACCTTCATCTTTGCTCCTATCGGATTGCGTCGCGGATGATTTGAATGCGTCGCACCGGAATTTTGATGGCACGGAAATTCAATTTTCCAGACTCTATTTCGCAAGTTAGAATAAGCGCGCGGCGACGTCAAGAAGAGATTTCAAGTTCTGCGATTTTTTGTGAAATTTCTTTGAACTCGAGCGAGGCGCGTGCGAAAAAGGTGTCGGGTGTCAAGTTTCAGGTATTGGAAGACGTAGCTCGGGCGTCTCGCCCGCGCCACCCCAACTGCCGCCGGGTAGCACCTCAGCGGTACAGTTTGGCAAACATTACCTTTTCTATCGCTGCTTGGAGTTCTGGCGGGAGTTTTCTGCCCTGCGCGGTCAGGTAAAACACATCGATGGCCTTCTCCCCTTCGGTGTCGATCAAGGCGATCTCGATGTTGCAGCCGAGTTCGGCGAGGACGGAGCTGACTTGGTAGAGCAATCCGGGGCGATCCTGGGTAACCAGCTCGAGCAGGGTGCTGTGGGAAGAGCTCGAGTCATCAAAGCGGAGCTTGGTAAGAATGGTAACTTTGGGTTTCCGGGTCTGCGCGGCATGGAGCCGTCCGCTGAGGAGCTTGGCGAGCTCCATCCTTCCTTCAAGGACATCGACGAGGTTGGATTTCAGGCGCTCCGCCTCCGAAGGGTTCAATTCCAGCGTGCGATAGAGGTCGCCGAAGCGGAAAGTGTCCAGGACCACCCCTGCCGCGTTGGCGAAAGCGTCGGCCTTCACGATGCTCATGCCCCAGGCCGAGAGCGTCCCCGTAATGGAAGCGAACAGAAACGGCCGGTCCGGGGTAATGACGGTCAGCTCGTGCAGACTGCCTTGCGCCTTCAAGTGAACTTGCGCCGGCGCCGATGCAAGCCGTTCCGCCAGCTCAAGGTGCAACGCGATTTCCTCGGGCGAATGGGCCGCCAGGTAGCGCCGCGGAAACCCCTCGAGAAAACGCTCGATCTTTTCTCGGCTCATGGAGGGCGTCAGCAGCGGCAGAATTCGCTCAGCCGCTGAGGCGCTGGCGACAGCGAGTGTCAGCCGCTCGTCATCCGCGCTGCGAGCCAAGTGATTCGCTGTTGAAGCGTAGAGTCGCCACAAAAGCTCGGTCTTCCAGGGCGTCAAGGCTTCCGGATTGACCGACTTGATATCCGCGTAGGTCAAGAGCGAAAGCATCTTCAAACGCTCGCTCGTCTCGACTTTCTCCGCGAAGGCGCGCACGGTTTCCGGCTCGAAAATGTCGCGCCGCTGCAAGGTGGTGGACATCTCGAGATGGTTGACGATGAGAAACCGCACGGTGGCGCGGTCCAGCGGCGCCAACTCGAGCCGCGTCATGATTGCTTCCACCGCCTGGCGGCTTCCCTCAACGTGGTCTGGCGTCTCCATGCCTTTGCCCACGTCGTGGAAAAGCAAGGCAAGGTCGAGGAGTTCCGGTTGCTCGAGTTCTTCCAGGATCTCGGCGAGTCGATCTTCCCACTCCGGCGCCGTATCCGGATGTGGCCGGTCGCGCAGCTTCCGGCCAGAGAGAGCGTGCAAGTTCTGAATCGTCATGAAGGAGTGCTCGTCCACCGTGTAGCGGTGAAAGAAGTCCCGGATGACCAGCGAATCAATCGCCTGGAACTCCGGGAAAAGAGCCCTCAGCACACCCAGCCGATTCATCTCCCGCAAGGCCTTGGCCGCAGCCGGGAAACTAAGTACTTGGCGAAAGTGGTTCCAAACTACGCCCCTGTCCAGGCGGTTGACAACCCCGCGAGCCAGGGCTTCGGCAACGGCCCTTTCTGCCTCGCGGCTCACCTCAAGCCCGTGCCGCGCCACGGTTTCAAACAAACGCAGAAGCAGCGCGGGGTCCTGGGCCGGCGCCGCAGGCTGGCGAAAGTAGACCTTCTCCCGCAGGACGGAGAAATCCGCATTCGAGAGGCGTGATCTCCAGTTTTGGAACAGCCCATAGAGTCCCGTGCCGGCAGCCGTGGAATCGTCCAGAAGGCGCAGGGTAAGTTGGCAGATGGAGCGGACGCGGCGAAAGTAAGCGCGCATCCAATCCTCGGGGGTGGGCGGCGGGAGCTGCCGACTGCCTGAGTCGGAGTCCACGCCGCGCTGGCAGCCGATGCCGCGAGCGCAGGCCTCGTCCTGGCATTCGTAGCTCAACTGATTGTCGTCGCGTTCACGGAAGAAGTGAAGAAAACAGCGGGTGGCGCAGAGGAATTCCCACGCCGGGCCGGCCTCGGCGCGCCAGGCTGCCGGCCAAAGTTCTTCCGGCGGGCCCCAGACTTTGTGCTTCGCGATCGCCGAGATGCGAGCCAGCCACCGGCAAACATGATAGTCCCGGAGGCCGCCGGGGCCATCTTTGAGGTTCGGCTCAAGATGAAAAATGGTGTCGTCATACTTCCGATGCCGCGCGCGTGTGATCTCTGCCAGGTTGCGAAACAGGTCTTGATGATCTCGCGCCACCAGGTGCGGATAAACGTCGTCGTGCAACCGGTTAAAGAGTTCACGATCACCCGCCAGGTACCGGCAATCAAGCAGTGCGACGTTGAACTCCAGGTTCTGCCGGTAGAGCCGGCCGCACTCCGCCAGCGTGTGTACGCTGTGTCCGACCCGAAGTCGCAAGTCCCATAATTCCCGTAGAAGGGCCGCGATTGCCATGCGCTGGGAGGCCTGCTCGGCGCTGCTTTCGGTGAGGAACAGCAGGTCAATGTCCGAATGCGGAAAGAGTTCTCGCCGGCCATAGCCACCCAGAGCGAGCATGCAGAATTTGCCCGGTTGATCGAGTTGCGTGGAAAAGTACTGGCGGTACAGCGAGGCCACCGCCGTGTCCACCAACTCCGAGCGCCCACGCAGCACCGCCAAGCCATCGCCCGTGCCGTCGAAAGATCGCTGGATTCTTAGGGATTCTGAAGCGTAGAAATCCGAGAGGCTGAATGCGGAGATTGGTTCTCTATCCATTTGCAACAATCGCCGTCTCCCCAGGGAAGATGGTTATTCATTCAGGTCGAATGCCCGGCGTCCACCACGCGACACCTCTCGTTGACGTCCATTTTCTATTTTCCAATTTCCATTTTCCACTACAGCGCCGCGTCCCCGCGCTCATCGTTGCGAATACGGATCGCGTCGTCCACGTGCGTCAGGAACACTTTTCCGTCGCCGATCTTCCCGGTCTTCGCGGCTCTTAGAATGGCCTGAACGGCCTGTTCGGCGAGGGCGTCCGGGACCACCATCTCAATCTTGATCTTGGGGAGCAGATCAACCTTGTACTCGTTCCCACGATAGAACTCGGTGTGTCCCTTCTGCCGGCCGTGCCCACGCACCTCCAGGACCGTCATGCCTTCCACGCCGATCTCATGGAGAGCGTCCTTGACCGCGTCGAACCTCGAGGGCTGAATAATCGCTTCGATTTTTTTCATTGGCACCCCTGTAGGGGCGGCCCTTGCGGCCACCCTGGGCAAATGTCTGTCAACATGAGCCCGCTCGCTGTCATTCTGAGCGGAGCGAAGAATCTCTGCAGTTCACTCTTCTCGCCCGCGAAGCAAACTGCAGAGATCCTTCGCTCCGCTCAGGATGACAGGCATCGGTTTTCCCAACCCAATCGCCTAAACCTCCAAATTGTAACCCTCTTCCCCGTGTTGCGACAGGTCTAGGCCCTGAATCTCTTGCTCGGCCGGAACGCGCAGACCCACCACCACATCCACAAACTTCAAAATGACGAGCGTGCCGACGATCGCCAGGGCCCAGGCAATAACCACGCCCACCAGTTGGTTCATGAGTTGGTGAGCATTGCCGTCGATCAAGCCCACCGGCAGCGCATTACCCTTGCTGTCTTTATAAATCGCATTCACCGCTTGGGAGGCAAAGACGCCGGTCAAGAGCGCCCCAATGGTGCCCCCCGCGCCGTGCACCCCGAACACGTCAAGAGAATCATCGTAACCGAACAGGCCTTTCACCTTGGCCACCATGAAATAGCAGAATACGCCGGCGATCAGACCGATGATCAGCGCTGGCATGGGCGCCACAAAACCCGACGCGGGCGTAATCGCCACCAAGCCCGCCACCGCTCCTGAAATCGCTCCCAGCACACTGGCCTTGCCGCGCGTCAGCCACTCGGCGGCCGCCCAACCCAGGGCCGCCGCGGCGGCTCCGAAATGCGTGGCCACAAAAGCGCTCGAGGCGAGGCTTCCGGCGGCCAGCGCGCTCCCGGCGTTGAATCCAAACCAACCCACCCAAAGCAGACAGGCGCCGATGAAGCTCAGCACCACGCTGTGGGGAGGCATCGGCTCTTTCGGATACCCCAGCCGTTTGCCCAGGTAGAGCGCGCACACCAGGGCCGACACCCCGGAAGTCACGTGTACGACGGTCCCACCGGCAAAATCAAGCGTGGGGAAGGCGCCGCCCAGAGAGGCATTGAGTATGCCTCCCTTCCCCCAAACCATGTGCGCCATGGGATCGTAAACGATGATGGTCCATAAGGTCATGAACAGCAGCATGGCGCTGAACTTCATCCGCTCCGCAAAGGCGCCCGTGATCAGGCCCGGGGTGATGATAGCGAACATCAATTGGTAGACCATGAAGGTCTGTTGCGGGATGGTGGCGGCGTAGTCCGGATTAGGCGCTGCGCCCACCCCCTTGAGGAAAAGGTAGCCAAGCCCTCCCAGGAATCCCCCGCCCCCGTGGAACACCAGGCTGTAACCGAAAAGCGCCCAAAGGACGGTCACCAGCACCATCATGGTGAAACTCTGCATCATGGTGGCCAGCACGTTCTTTTTTCGCACCAATCCGCCGTAGAAAAGCGCCAGGCCGGGTCCGGTCATCATCAGCACCAGCGCCGCGCTGGTCAGCATCCAGGCGTTGTCGCCGGAGCTGCGCGCATCGGCAATCTCCTGCTCGAGTTGAGCCACTCGGTCGGCACTGTTGGAAGCCGGCGCGGCCTGCGCCGCCGGAGCCGGGTTATCGGATGGCGCTGAAGTCTGAGCGAGCCCCCGCCCGCCCGCCAATCCAACCACCAGCACCAGACCCAGAAAAAGCCGGATGAGCAACCTAGGCATGGAATTCTCCTCTGAGTTTTTAACCGTTATTTGGGGTGATGACAGTCTCTATTATAAGAACTTACGCGGGATTCGCCCAAATCAAATATATTTATGAGCATGAAAAAGCCCGGCGCAGACTCCGCCGGCCGCCGCGTCGCGGCTCGGCTGAGAGGGTAACGTTGCGCGCATCTGTTCATCGCCCTTCTGAGTCCCCGGGCGCCAACAAGGGTTCGATTGGCGCGCCCCAGCCGCCGTCGCGAAGGTCGGCGGCCAAGAAAAGTTGTTGACATTATCGCAATATTGCGATATATTTCGGCTTGGCGGGGAAAGGAGCCGAATGCCTGTCACCACGGTGGTCTTTTTCACGGAGGAAGATGGGGCATGCCCCCTGCTACTGTGGTTGGACCGGTTGCCGGCCAAAGTGCAGGATAAATGCATCGTGCGAATCGAGCGCCTGGCAGAAATGGGCTATGAACTGCGCCGTCCGGAGGCCGACTTTCTACGCGACGGGATTTACGAGCTTCGGGTTAGCTTCCAGTCAGTGAACTATCGGGTGCTTTATTTCTTTCATCGACAGACGGCGGTGATCTCGCATGGACTGACCAAGGAGAAGCAGGTTCCCGACCGGGAGATTGAATTGGCGATTCGCCACCGCGAGCTATTCGAGAAAGACCCAACCAAACATACCTATGAGGAGCCTGACCATGAATAACCCTCGGAAGACATCCAACGCCGTCCGGATCCTTCATCGCCGCTACGTAGGCGAAGATGCACAGCGGAAGGCCTCCTTGGAGCGGGAGCGGGTAAACGCCGAGGTCGCCCGCACCATTTTTGAGCTTCGCGAACAAGCGGGGCTCAGTCAAAAAGAGCTGGCGGAGCGGGTGGATACAACGCAATCCGTCATCAGCCGTCTGGAGGACGCGGATTACGATGGGCACTCTCTGTCGATGCTGAACCGCATCGCGAAGGCCCTGAACCGGCACATTCAGGTCGTCATGCGGCCGAAGGAACAGAAGCAGGCGTCGATCACCTTGGCTGTGACAAAGAACGTCGTGCGCGAGGTGAATGCGGGGCGGACATTTCAACGCCAAATCGCCATTCGAGGTGGATCGCCGGATTTGCTCGCCGCGGTCGGAAAGGCCTCAGCTCGGAATCGAATAGCCGTTGCTGTGAACGGAGTTTTCCAACTGTCGGTCGGTGATAACGGAGCGATTTGGGAAAAACACCAAGCACGTGGCCGGCAAGCCGACGACTTCACAAGTCTATACGACCTTCTGTCTCGCCGGCCGGAAGAGCCGATCACGTTCTCATGGTACGGCACGGCAAAATAAACTTCACGCGGCCGGCGCAGACTCCTGCCTTTTGGAGTCTGCGTTTCTCCGCGGGTCTTCCTCAAATGCGACGGGCGTTCACATGCTCTCAATGCGAACGGGAGCCGAAGGACCGCAAAGGAACGCTAAAGCCGCGTACCTGTGCGCTGCCGGCTCCGCGGAAGATACGCTCACGAACCCGCGGTCCGGCGGAACCGGGACATGCCAACAGCACACGGTCCAGAGGGCGCCGACCGTGGCGATCCGCTTGCAACTCAATGGTTTGTGATGTACATTCACCAGCAGTGTGTAGTCATTCTCCGCGCAGGCAGTGCCATCGGAGGCTATGTGACGGAATTCGTTCATGCAATTGAGCTGATATGGAAATTTGTCGTGGGATTTCTTGCCGGTTTCACGTTTAAGTGGATTTTGGTCTGGCGTTCAAACCGCAGCACTATTCGCCAGTCAGGGAACGTCGTAGGAGGAAATCTTGCTGGTCGCGATGTGAACGTTCGCGAGGATCGGCGTAAATGATGGAGCAGCGCGAGAACATCGTTGCCGGCCACATGGCAGGGGGCGATGTGACAATTACCAATGTCTCGAATGCCCCTCCGACTTATATGGCTCGGCTCAAAGAGAGGTTTGAGTACGAGCGCGCCAACAGCGTCGAATTCCGATCCGTCATTGACTCGCTACAGTACTATCAAGAACCGGTCGACCAGGAACCGATCAGCTTGCAGCAGAAGCTTGCCTTAGGCAAGAGGCGCTCGTGCATTCCCGAGGCGCTCCGCGCGAAGGAATTGTTCGTGAAGTGTATGGCGCGGCACAGCCTCTCCGAAACCGCGCAGGAGGTGATGGCGTATTGTCTTGGCCAAATCAATCAACTTTTCCAAGCCCGAATCGTCCCGCTGATAAATGAAGGGAAGGCTACCGCCGTCGTGGACGCAGCCCTTGTCGACCAAGTCATTCAGCCTGTCCTTCACCAGCTTGAGGAAAACATCCTGGGTCTTATGCCGCAGGAATTAAAGGGCATGGTATACTACCTCACCGCGAATTGCTTCTTGTGGTGGCACCAGAAAGACGCCAATGTTGATTTATCATCCGGCGCTTGACCCATATCATAGCGCGTTCCGGATGCTGCAGGTTCTTGCATATGCGCCTGACCGGCAGTATGACAAGCGAGCACTTCGCATCCTGGACTTCTATGCAGTGTTCCCTCACTTGATCCCGGATATCAGACTACCTCGAGAGGAAATGAAATGGAGGAAGCGTTTCGCCGGTCTCGGCAACCCCTACTGGTTTAGCGGGGAACCAAAACTTGTCTTCGCACAGATGGAGCCGTTGCAGGAGACTGCCCAAAATCTCCTTTATGCGCAAGGGCTTGCGGACCCTGTCTTGTATCCCGACCAGGTAAAACTCGTAATTGAGGGCTTTCGACGGCTTGCCCTGCCTGCCTCAACGTCAATGTCTAGCACTCTCGTGGAGTTTCTTGTAACTGTGCTCGGGAAGATTCCCTTTCTCGGATATCGCGGACTCAAGGATCGCACCGGGTTGCTGGAGCACCGCTACGATGCTGTCTAAGCCGACGCTCACCATGTCTCGACTCGTCGTAACCAAGGGGGGTACGCGTGTGTACGACGAGAAATTCCATTCTGGCCTAAATGTGATCCGCGGCGAGAATGGATCCGGCAAGACGACCATTGCCGATTTCATATTCTTTGCGCTTGGCGGCGACACTCCGCAATGGCGCGCCGAAGCCGCCCTCTGTGAATACGTCTTTGCCGAAGTGAAGATTAACGGCGAACCGGCCACCCTCCGTCGCCAGGTGGACCCAGCGCTGAAACGCCCCATGGCTATCTTTTGGGGAAGTTTCGAGAAGGCGGAAAGTTCCCAGACTGATTGGCAGCTCTATCAATATTCCGCAACCAGCGGAAAAGAAAGCTTTTCGCAGGCACTGTTTCATATTGCAGGCATTCCCGAAGTCAAGGGCCAGCTTGCCGCCAGAGTAACCATGCACCAGATTCTGCGGCTCATGTATGTCGACCAGAAGACAGACTACGAGCAGATATTCCGGTTTGACCCGTTCGACCAGGGTATCACGAGGGAGGCGGTCGGAGATCTCCTATGCGGTGTTTACGATGACCGACTTTACGAAGACCAGATCAAGCTTTCCGAGAAGCAAGACGAAAAGGCTCGGCTGCGTAGCGAATTGAAGACCATTTTTGCACTTTTTGGTGACCAGGGCGTCCCCGACTCGGCCGCGATCGAGATTGATAGGTCCGGGAGTCAACTCGCGCGTGACCAAGCTTACGCCCAACTGGAGGTATTACCCACACAGCCGGTACGCCAGGGTATAGATGCGATTGCAAGGCGGCGATCAGAAATCGCCGAGGCGCTCGGGGAACAGAATCAAGTCGTGCGCCAGTTGGAAGGTCTCATTGCCGAAGCGAAGGTCGAGGTCGCGGACCGGGAGCAATTTCTCGCGGCCCTGCGGGCACGCTTGCAAGCACTCCAGGAATCTGAGGCTATTCACGAGAGCTTGGGCGTTTTTTCTTTTGAGTTCTGTCCATCGTGCCATGCTCCTCTTGAAAGGCAAGACGATACATGCCGGTTATGCAAGAGTCCTTTGGAATCTCGTCCCGGCCAGAACCTCTTGCGGTTGCGCAACGAGCTTTCACAACAAATTGCGGAATCGGAGGCCATGCAGCAAAGCCTCAGCAGACGTGCTGAACAGCTCTCCCAACAACTGCGTCCTGCGGAGGAGTTACAGCGCAAACTGCAGCTTGAGTATAATGAAATCTCGACCGAGCCGCTCACACCTATCGACGCTGCTGCCGGCGAGATCCACCGCCGCATTGGGTATCTCGATAGGAAGATGGAGGACCTAGAGCGACTATCCAAAGTGGCTGAGAGGGTGTCAGCCATAACTGCGCGCGAGGCAGTCCTCGCAAGTGAAATATCCCGCCTGAACGACGAGATTGAGGCTCGAACGGCTCAACAAGAGGACAGAAAGCACGATGTTGCAGCGCTGATCGCCAAAAGCACAACTGACTTCCTGAGACGGGACCTCCCTCGCGAAGGAGCCTTTACTCACGCCATAAGTCTCAACTTTAATTTTGGGACAAACCGACTTTCTGTGGATGGGCGCAGCACCTTTGCGGCGAGTTCAAACGTGTATCTAAAGAATGTGTTTCATTTGGCGCTCCTGAATGCGTCCGCAATACGCGAATACATGCGGTACCCCCGCTTGGTGATTTTTGACAACGTCGAAGATAAGGGGATGGAGCAAGAGCGAAGTCACAACTTCCAGCGGATAGTCTGGGAATTGAGCAGTTCTCTTGACGTTGAGCACCAGATTATCCTCTTCACCTCGATGATTGACCCGCAAATCGAGGCCGAACCTAATCTTCTGATAGGTGAACACTACACGCACGAGCACAAAACTCTCCGCGTCGCTCCAGTGGCGGGCACCGTGCTCCCGATGGACTAGCCTGCCGGCGCGTCCCCGAGGTTGCAGGCGCAAAGTCCATAACGCGCGACGTGCGCTCCGGCCTTCCCGCTTTTCCACCGGCGTGACCGGGCGCTGAAAGGAGGCACACACTGGTAGCAATTCATCCCATGGCGATTCGTGGCGCGTGGCTTGATGGCTACGCGCTCGATTACCACACCATTTCAAGCACTTGCATCGGCTATAACGAGTTCGGTCATCCGGTCTTCGACACTCAGCGCACTCCTTTAGGAGAATTGCTATTTCGCCTGAAATCCCGCTCCGACGGCTCTGTGGTTGGCGAGATCGTAGAGGTGGTTGCGGGTTTTGTCAAGTTGACTTGGACGCTGCAGCCCACATTCATAATCCCTGTTCCACCCTCGAACACTGCTCGAAGATCGCAACCCGTGTTCCTGGTGGCCGATGCCTTGGGCAAACGATTAAGGTTGGACGTCCAGTATGACGCGGTGACGAAGATTAGACGGACCCCGCAACTCAAAAACGTTTATGATTATGCCGAGCGGGCGAAGGTGCTCGATGGAGCTTTTCGGGCAGATTCAAGCGTGATCGGGGGGCAGTCGATTTTACTGTTTGATGACCTGTATCGGTCAGGGGCGACGATGAATGCTGTGGCGAAGGTTCTGACCGCTCAGGGACAGGCCGCAGCGGTTCATGCGCTGGCCCTCACCCGCACGCGGAGGCGGTCATGATGAAAGTCTTTATCGGGGGATCCCGGCGGGTGTCGCGGCTTGATGAGCGAGTGCGCGGTCGCCTCGACGAAATTATCCGAAAACGATTGCCCGTCGTCATCGGCGACGCCAATGGCGCAGACAAGGCGGTTCAAGACTATTTCCGGACCTGTGGGTACGAACAAGTCGAGGTTTTTTGCACGGAAGGACGCTGCCGAAACAATATGGGCAATTGGAAAATCAGGCCCGTTCCGGCTCCGGCTGGCGGAAAGCATGATTTGGAGTATTACGCAGCTAAAGATCGGCTGATGGCGGACGAGGGTTCTATCGGCTTCATGCTTTGGGATGGCAAAAGCCGGGGGACGCTCGCCAACGTGCTCCGGCTCATGGAACAGGGCAAGAAAGTCGTCGTCTATCTGGCTCCGTCAAAGCAGTTTACAACCCTTAGGAATATGAGCGACTGGGACCAGTTCATCCGGAACCCGCACGTGGAGGTCGCCCATCAACAAGCCCCTGTTAACCCGCAAGGCCGCGGATCGAGAGAATATAGTTTCTTCTAAATCACCGAGAGGCTGACAGACCCCCGCCGATCACGACCGGCCACCATTCCAGCACGTGCCGCCACGTTGACCGAAAGTTGGCAAACGTTCGATGTGCCCCGGGGAGCAACTGAGTTTCGGGGGAAGGGGCACGTTCTCGTTTTCCGGCTAGCGGCGCGCTACTCAACGACATTTTGTCGTAAACAACCTCCTTGTCGTGGTCTCGTCGGGCAGGGCGAAGAATCTCGGGAAAGTCCGCCCACTTTTTTTGCATTTTCCGCTTGACAACCTCCGGGACTTATGATAGCCTATTATGATGGTCTGTTTGTGGACACATTGTCGCAGGCGGGCGCCGGGCGCAAGGGAAAGCGGAAGGGTCACAGCTATGGGGAAATGTAGAGAACTACAAAAAATCAAAAATAGTGGGAACGAAGCTAAGAAGTACTTGAAAACAAAGGATATCACTTTTTTGGATGCTGCAAATTATGCACGTTTTGCGTGCCAATTAGCGCAAATTGGACGCTAAAAGGAGCAAAAACAGCGCAATTTGCGAAAACGAAGTCAGGCTTCAGGGCTGGAAGGCGAAGCCCTGAAAGTGATAAAAAGTCGGCTACACGACCTCTGGGATTGCGTGCCCTCGCCTGGCCGACGCCCGGGAAATCTCAATTGAATCCCGCCACCAGGTGCGGAACGTACGGTTTCTCGAGCGCCGCAATCTCCTGCGGCGTAAGGCGCAGCGAGAGCGCTGCCACGGCCTCGGTCAGGTGGTTCGGCTGGGTGGCGCCGACGATGGGCGCGGTGATCCCCGGCTTACTGAGCATCCACGCCAGCGCCAGTGTGGCGTGTGAAACACCCCGCTCCTCCGCCATCTGAGTCAATCGATCCACAACCGGGCGGTCGATTTCTGCCGTTTTCGAATACAGGCTCTTGCCGAATCCGTCGGTCTCGAAGCGCTTGGTCTTTTCGACTTGCCAAGGGCGCGCCAGGCGGCCGCGAGCCAGCGGGCTCCAGGGAATCACCCCGATGCCCTCGGCCCGGCAAAGGGGCAGCATCTCACGCTCCTCTTCACGATAGAGCAGGTTGTAATGGTTCTGCATGGAAACGAAACGGGTCCACCCATGCAGGTCGGCGAGATAGAGCGCTTGGGTGAACTGCCACGCGAACATGGAGGACGCGCCGATATAACGCACTTTGCCGGACTTCACCGCGTCGTGCAGCGCCTCGAGTGTTTCCTCGATGGGCGTTTCGTAGTCCCAGCGGTGAATCTGGTAGAGATCGATGTAGTCGGTCTCGAGGCGCCGCAGGCTCTGCTCGAGTTCGTAGAGGATGGCCTTGCGCGACAGGCCGCGCCCGTTGGGTTCATCGCGCATAACCCCGTACACCTTGGTCGCGACGACCATCGTGTCCCGCATAGTATGGGCCTTCAGGAACCGCCCCAGAACCTTTTCGCTCACGCCGCCCGAGTACACATTGGCGGTGTCGAAGAAGTTGATGCCCAAATCGAGCGCCTGGCGGAAGTAGGGTTGGCTCTCTTCCTCGTTGAGAACCCAGGCGTGCCTGCCGGCTGTCAACTCGCCCGTGGCCGGCGCTCCGTAGCTCATACAGCCGAGGCAGATCCGCGAGACGCGCAGCCCCGTCTTGCCAAGATTAACGTACTCCATAGTCACCTCGATTCGTGCGAGCCCAATCGATTCGCCACCGCCCGCCCCGCAGCGGCATCCAGACAAGCTGCTTCATGGGAGTTCCGCGCGCGTGGTGATAAAGGACTGCCGTGCGGGCATAGAAGCCGCGCGTGTGGGGCGTGTCTCCAAATCCCAGGCGCTGAACGTCCAGATGGTGGCAGAACTCGTGGCAAAGCGTGCTCAGAAATGTCCCCAGCGAAGTCACTCGCTTGCGCATCGCAGTCCGCATCCACACGCGGATTTCCTGTTTTCGAAGGTCGTAGTCTCCAAAAAGCTCCGACGCCCCGCCCTCGAAGACGCGAACCGGGCGGGCCGCCAGCACTCGGACCTGCGGTTGGGACACGCCGTAGAATTCAGCCGCCACGCGCAGGAACTCCGCGCAGACTTCCCGCACCGGCGCGCTTTGGCCGCTTTTCATAGCCACGTCGAGAGCACTCGCCGACCCCCGCAAGCGACCGTCCGACGGTATTTCGAGGTCGCAGAGATTGTCGCTGGCGAGGAACTGTGCCCGCAGCGTCGCCTTGCGCGGTTGGCGGTCCGTAAGCATCGTAACCCCACATTAGCGCATACCGTGTCCGGATTCCAGCCCTGCAAGAGTCCTTGCACCGCGAAGATTCTGCGAACTGTGGCAGGGGCATTCCTTCGCTGCGCTCAGGACAAGCACTGCCCGTGCGCACGGCCGTGCCACGTTTTGGTTGCGGCTCCGCCGCCCTGTGGTAAGATTTGCGCGGGGAGTAATCCGCATCTCCCACAAAAATGCTGTAATCCAGGGTGTCGTTCTGCCCCGAAGGGGCTTAGCTTGGCATGGCTGGCAACCAGAACCATGAACAACGCAATGAACAAAACCTGCGAACTTCTGAAGCATAGGTTCTCGCCGCTTCTTTACCTTGCGCTTATCACCGCCTGGTCTCTCCCGGCTCGACTTCCTGCCGCGACAGCTTCGCCCCTCCACGCAGGCGGATATTCGGTACTTCCGCACCCGCAGCGCGTAACGCTGCACGGGAATGACTTCGAGCTGACTCCGGACTGGTGGTGGGAATCGGGAACGGGGGTTGCGCCCAATGACATCGCTATCGAGTTGCTGGTAGACGGCTTGCAGGAACGATTCCATTTGGTCCTGGGACAATCCAAAAAGCAATTCGCTAGCGGTTCAATCAAGTTGGCGGTCGTTCCCGGCGCAGTTGCGGTAGCCGAAACGACTGACCGCGAGAAGACTGCACTGGCCGAACAGGCTTACAAACTCGAGTTGTCGGCAGGTCGGGTATCAATCACCGGCAACACGCCAACCGGCTTGTTCTATGGCGTTACGACGCTTCTTCAACTCATCAAGCCGCAGGGGGGGAAGCTGTGGCTGCCGGAAGGAAAGATCGAAGACTGGCCGGACCTCGAGTTGCGGGTGATCTACTGGGACGACGCGCACCATCTTGAGCCTCCGGAGGTGTTGAAGACGGCCTTACGCCAAGCAGCGTTTTATAAGGTCAATGCCTTTGCCATCAAACTGGAAGGGCATTTCCAGTACAAACATGCCCAGGCGATCGTGGAGCCCTACGCGCTGTCGCCCGCAGAACTTCAGGAGCTGACGGACTACGGCCGGAAGTACCACGTCGAGCTGATTCCCTACTTGGACGGCCCGGCGCACGACGCCTTCATTCTGAAACATCCGGAATATGCAGGGTTAAGGGAGTATCCGCAAAGCAATTATGAGTTTTGCGCGACCAACCCGGTAACCTACACGCTGTTTCAAGGTATGTTCGATGATCTGCTCGAGGCCACGAAAGGCAGCGAGCACTTCTTCCTCTCCACCGACGAGCCCTACTACGTCGGGCTGGCGAATAACCCGCAGTGCAATGAGGCGGCGAGGGCAAAAGAGCTGGGCAGCGTGGGAAAACTCCTGGCGGAATTTTTGACCAAGACTGCGGGCTACCTGCACGACCACGGGCGCAAAGTGCTGTTCTGGGGGGAGTTTCCACTCCAGCCCGGGGATATCGCCTCGCTGCCTTCTTACCTCATCAACGGCGAGGTCTACGGCACGCAGTTCGATCCCGTGTTCAAGGCGCGCGGAATCCGGCAGTTGCTTTTCACATCGACAGAAGGCGAAGAACCGCTTTTCCCCAATTACTATCTCCTCTCGCCCGAGAGACTCCTGCACCCTCGCCCGCTGCGTCCTGGGCGTGTGGCGGAGATGCACGACCTGATTTCCCTCGGCTCATCGACCGGCCAGTCCTCCGCGCAACCGAACTCCCCATTACCGCGCCAGGCAGACTTGATGGGGGCATTCATTGCAGGTTGGGCCGACAATGGATTGCATCCCGAGACGTTTTGGCTTGGTTATGCAGCCGGGCCTGCCGTGGCCTGGAATCGCACGTCCTCCGATCCCCAGGAATTGATGAACTCGTTCTATCGCCTCTTTTACGGGCCGAGCGCCGAGGAGATGGGACGTGTCTACCAGGGCATGAGCCAGCAAGCGGAGTTCTGGCAGGATAGCTGGGAGACGATAGCCTCCAGCGCCCGCACGCCTATCTTCGGTGAGTCGTACGGCGTCTTGAATCCTCCTCGCCCCGCTCGTGACCAATCACTCCCGCTTCTGCCCGTCCCCGAGCCCCAACTTCTGCGCTTGAACCACGACTGGGGGCAGGAAAACCAACGGCGACTCGAGTTAGCCGCCCAGTACCTGGTCCAGAACGATTCTCTGCTTGATCTGCTGCACACGAACCTGCAACGAGTGGAATTCAACCGCTACAACCTGGAGGTCTTTCTCTCCATCGTCGGCCTCTGCCGCCAGAGTCTGGAGATGGTTTTGGATTTGGGCCGTATCGGCTCGAACCTGAAATCGGCCGAAACTGCGGCGGCGCGCGCGGACGCGGCGCGGGCGCTTGCCGACGTCGACCGGGCGCTCGACATTGCGGAGAACATTCGCCAGCAACGCAATGCAGTCTTGCAGAACGCGGCGACGACGTGGCAAAAAGCCTGGCTGCCACGCGTTGCCGAGGCTAACGGGCGCGGTTATCTCGATCAGGTCGACGATGTGAAGGACCACCTTCCGATGAGAACCGTGGACATGACCTACCTTGTGTACAGAGAGCTGCAATATCCGCTGGGGGAGTGGGCCGCCCAGACTCTCGAGGCGAGAAACCAGTACGCGCAGGCTCATCAACTACCCCCGCGCCCAATGCGTTTCGATTGGCGAGACACATCAACCCTCATCTCAACGCCGCGGGCGGGAGATGACGAGGAGTAGCAAAATGCCAGGGAAAGTCCGGCCTATGGTCCCGTCGCGCACGGCAAAGATCGACCCGCTATTCTGTTGTTTCCGCTTGCGCGTCGGCCTGTCGAACATCCACGGCCGAGGCGTCTACGCTAACCAGGATATCCCGCCCAACCGCAAGGTAATCGAGTACAGGGGGGAAAAGATCACCGTGAAGGAGGGCCGGAAGCGCCGCCATACTCCTTATCTCTTCGTTCTCGACAAGCGCTGGATGCTCGACGGCGCCGTCAATGGCTCAGGCGCCGAGTTGGTCAACCACTCCTGCGCGCCCAACTTAGTCACCCGCATTTTTAAGGGGCACATTATCTATATGAGCCTGCGCAGGATTCGCAAGGGCGAAGAGCTGACCGTCGATTACAACTACGACGACACCGATGAGACCATGCGCTGCATCTGCGGCGCCCCCGGTTGCCGGGGCATAATCAACACCAAGTAGCAGGTAGCGGTAGCCCGAGCAAGGAACAAGCGTATGGCAGCGCGATCGGTTCTGGTTACGTTGCTCACTTTGACGGCCCTGATGCAAGAAGCCTCGGCACGGGTATCGGCCGTCCAAGTGCTGGCCAGGGTGAACCGCACTTACCGGGAGTTGACTAACCCCGAATAGTATCCTCGCACTCAAAAGCGCCGTCGGAGACACTCTCTCACTGCGAAGACTCACTCTCTGTCGGCCGTGGCTTCTTCTCCGTTTCCGCCCGCATCGCAAGCAGAGCCGGCTTCAACCGCGCCAACTCTCGCTCCAGGCTCTCGAGCGCATTTCCCGCCTCCGCCCAGTCCCCGGCGTGCGCGAGTCCTTCGAGCTTGAAGGCGGCTTCCGAGGCTAGTTTGGCGGCAAGGTTACTGGTGCAGCCTTTCAGGCTATGCGCGCCTCTTTGCAGGGCCCGGGGATCTTTCCTTCCCAGCGCGGCCCGCATTTCATCCAGCAGGCGCGGGTAGTCGCCGAGATACAGATCGACGAGGTCTTGCAGTAATTGCAGGTCATTATCCACACGCGACATCAACATCGCTTCATCCAGAACCTCCGCCGGGGGTTTCTCGAAAGGCGCGGGGGCAGGAATGTCGGGCATTCCGCTGACCAGCCGTTGGACGGTTTCAAGTAGATCTTGATATCGAATGGGCTTCGACAAGTAGCTGTCCATGCCTGCCGCCAGGCACCGCTCACGATCGCCTTTCATCGCGTAGGCGGTCAAGGCAACGATCGGCATGTGTCTGCCGCTGGACTTCTCCTTCTCGCGAATAATGGCGGTGGCGTGAAAGCCATCCATGTCGGGCATCTCCACGTCCATCAGCACGAGGTCACAATTCGACCCCTCCCGGTCCAACAGTTCGACAGCCTCCTTACCGGTAGCCGCCGCCATCACGGTGTGTCCGTTTTTCTGAAGCAGGCGCGTCACCAGTTCCCGGTTGATTGCGTTGTCTTCCGCCACGAGAATACGGAGTTGGCGGCGGGTTTCTCGAATCGTGTGACGGGTCACGAGCTGGGGGTGATCCCGCTTCTGATCCGGCTGGCCCAGCACGAGCAGGATGGCCGCCAGGAGCTCAGAACGCCGGATGGGCTTGCCAAGGTATGCCGAGATGCCGAGTTCACGGCAACGGGCGGCATCGCCTCGCTGCCCACCCGAGGTCAACATCATGATCGCGCTTCCTGCCAGGCTTGGATCCTGCCTGAGCTTCTCGACCACCATGAAGCCGTCCATTCCCGGCATATGGGCGTCAAGCACAATCAGAGGGAAGGGCTTGCCCATGTCTCTTGCACGTCGCATCGCGAGCAGTCCCTCTTGCCCCCTCTCCGCCAATGTGGGCTGCATCGACCAACCCTCGAGCATGGCCTCCAAGATGCGCCGGTTCGTGGCATTGTCGTCAATGATGAGAGCCGGGACACCTTGTAGCGAGACTTTCGCCGCAAGCGCGGGTTGTGGTTGCCGGTCTTTCACGTGGCCAAACCTCGCCGTGAAGTGGAACCTGCTCCCTTTGTCGACTTCGCTCTCCACCCAAATTCGTCCTCCCATCAGTTTTACCAGCCGGGTGGAGATAGCCAAGCCTAGACCCGTTCCGCCGTATTTTCGCGTGGTCGAGCTATCGGCTTGTATGAAGGCTTCAAAGATCCGCTCTTGCTTTTCCCGCGCGATACCGATGCCCGTATCGCTGACGCAGAAATGAAGCACAATCCAATCTTCCCCCTGCGAGTCGATCTCAACTCGCAGATTCACCTCCTCGCGCTCAGTGAACTTGATGGCATTCCCTATAAGATTGACGATGATCTGGCGCAGGCGCCCAGGGTCTCCGACCACGCGGGCGGGAAAGTCGGAGGGCGCCTCCCATGTCAACTCAATCCCCTTTTCGTCGCCTCGGATGGAAAGCGCCCGCATGGTGTTGCCGATCGTATCTTGCGGATCGAACTCACAGGGTTCGAGCGAGAGCTTCCCGGCCTCAATCTTGGAGAAATCCAAGATGTCATCAATCAAGGTCAAGAGGGTGTCAGCGGACTCCTTCACACTATTGAGGTATTCTCGCTGTTCACAGGAAAGGGAGGTGTCAAGGGCCAATTCCGTCATGCCAATAATGCCATTCATGGGCGTGCGGATCTCGTGACTCATCATGGCCAGAAAATCGCTCTTGGCCCGACTGGCCGCTTCCGCCGCCTCCTTGGCGTCCCGCAGTTCCTGGTCCGCTTGAATGCGCCTGGTGATATCGCGGGAGACGCCAAAGGTTCCGATGATGTTTCCGTTGCTGTCACGCAAGGGCATCTTCGTCGTTGAGGCCCAAGTCACATGGCCGTCCGGCCAAGTTTCTTTCTCCTCTTTGGCAATCATCGCTTGGCCCGTCCTGAGGATCTCCTGCTCGTCGGCATAGGCCTGTCGCGCATGTTCTCCGGTGAAGAAGTCGAAATCGGTCTTGCCGACCGCTTGGGCAGGGTCGCCCAAACCGAATGCCCTGGCGTGGGCCCAGTTGATGCGGACAAAACGGCTCTTGAGATCTTTGAAATAGATGAGGTCCGGGAGATTGTCCATGAGTGTACGTAGCAGGTTTCTCTCCTCCATCAGCGCTTCTTCCACCCGCTGGCGCTCGGTGAAGGTGGCATCCTGGTTTTCTGTCTCCAACCCGCCAAGAGGCCGCTCGCCCTCACTCGCTTCCTCGCCTGCTTGGGACGGTAGCCGTCGAGTCTTCCGGTTGGCGTGTCGGGAAGCGAAAGTGAGCATGGCAGCAGCCGGGGAGAACACCAAGATGGCTATGCCCGGTACCCAATGAATCATAGTTCCCCTTACGCACCTCGGCACCACAGGCCAGAGGTCTTCGTGATCTTATATCGGCAGCAAGAAAGGAAATCTCTAGCGGTTGTGTTGTATCATTGGAACGTTGGTTCCGGATTCGACCCAATAGCGGCCTGACGCTGGTATCGTCCTGCGCCGTCCGTAGCTCCGTTCCGGGGAGGTTTTGATGCCTGGACTCACTCGTCGTGAATTTCTCTGTTCCGCCGCAGCCGTGGGCGCCATTTCCCGTCTAGGGTTGCCTAAAGAACCGGTACTTCGAATTGGCGTAACTGACTGGAACCTGAACCTGGGCGCCGATCCGGATGCGGTGCCGCTGGCCGCACGCCTCGGGTTTGACGGCGTACAAGTGTCGTTTGGACGAAAGATCGTGGATGACAGGATGCCGCTCGACAACCCGGAGATCCTGGTGCGCTATCTCAACCTGTCCAGGCAGTACAAGATTCCGATCGACGGCACGTGCGTGGACCGGCTGCACGATAACGGCCTGAAAAACGATAAGCTGGCCGTAAAGTGGGTGCAGGATTCCATTCGCTTAACCAAGGCCCTGAACTCGAAGGTGCTTCTGCTTCCCTTCTTCGGCCAGCGAGCCCTGCAAACCCGCGACGAAATGGACTACGTCGGCGATGTCTTGCGTGATCTCGGACCGGATGCGGAAAATGCGGGTGTGGTGCTGGGGCTGGAGGACACTATCTCCGCCGAGGACAACGTCCGAATCATGGAACGCTCGCGCTCGAAGAGCGTCCTTGTCTATTACGACGTGGGGAATTCCACCAAGGCAGGTTTTGACGTGGTGAAGGAAATCCGCTGGCTTGGAAAAGACAGGATTTGCCAGTTCCATCTGAAGGATAATCCGCACTACCTGGGCGAAGGCAGCATTCAGTTTCCACCCATTATGCAAGCAATTCGCGATATCGGATTTACCGGCTACGCCAACTTGGAGACCGATGCGCACCCGAACCAGGTCGAAGCGGATATGCGCAAGAATTTGGAGTACATCCGGAAGGTGATGGAGCAGGCCGGATGAGGTCGAGACTCCCCGACTTCTCGGCTCCTTGACTTTTCGACTTTCAGTGAGGTGACCTATGGACGACAACGAAACCGCTACTTACACTCGTCGATCGTTTCTCAGCCGGTCGTTAGGCGCCGGGGCGGCAGCCTCGGCGTTCACCTTGATCAAGCCCGAACTGGTGCGAGGCGCGGGAAAGGAGCGCCTGCGCACGGGCTTGGTCGGCTGCGGCGGACGCGGAACGGAAGCAGCCGTAGACCTCCTCACCGCTGACCCAAGCGTGGAACTCGTCGCCGTGGGAGATATCTTCGAGGACAAGCTCCAGAAGTCTCTGGCCAACCTGCGCGATCCGAATTTCTTGATGGACACCAGTCCCAAGAAGGCGTCCCAATTCACGGGCCAGCCTTTGGTGGAACTCGTGGATTCGATTCGCAGGCGAGTCAGCGTCGATCCCGAACATTGCTTCTGCAGCTTTGACGCCTATAAGAAGGTCCTCGCCTCCGACATTGACGTAGTGTTGTTGTGCACTCCGCCCGGCCATCGCCCCGTGCAGTTCGAGGCTGCGGTCGAGGCTGGGAAGCATATCTTCACCGAAAAGCCCATCGCGACCGATCCGGCTGGAGTGCGACGCTTTATCGCCGCCTTGAAAAAAGCGGAGGAGTCGAAGCTGACGGTGGTGGCGGGGACCCAGCGGCGTTCGCAGAAGGACTATATCGAGACGGTCCAGAAAATCCACGATGGCGCCCTGGGCGAGGTGGTGAGCCTCAGCGCAACTTACTTGAGTGGACCTGTCTTGCACGTGGACCATCGCGACCCGTCCTGGGGCGACATGGAGTGGCAGCATCGCGACTGGTATTCGTTCGTCTGGATTTGCGGGGACCAGATGGTGGAGCAGCACATTCACACCATCGATTTCTGCAACTGGGTGATGGGCACGCACCCGGTGAAGGTGGTTGGGTCCGGCGGCGTAGCGTGGCGTCCGCGGGAAGAGCTCTACGGCAATATCTACGACCACCTGACGGCAGATTTCGTTTACCCCAACGGCGTTCACCTCTACAGCGCCTGCCGGCAATACCCCAAGGGCTCGTATCGCAAGGTGTGGAACACCATAGTGGGCTCGAAGGGGCAGACCGATGGCCTCGACATGGGCACGCCGGGCCTCGACCCCTACGTTCAGGAGCACGTCCGCCTGGTTAAGAGCATTCGCGGCGACAGTCCCTATGCGAATGATGGGACGACCGTAGCCGAAAGCACCATGACCTGCATCATGGCCCGGGAAGCTGCTTACTCCGGTGTGGAAATCACCTGGGAAACGATCATGGCCTCGAAACAAGACCTGCAGCCCAAGACCCTGGACTATAAACAGGCCATGAGCGTGCCGCCCGTGCCGGTGCCGGGGCAATATGAATTCGTGTGACGGTCGAGTAGTGGCACCTACAGTGGCGAGCGTTCAGTGGCAAGCTAATTGGGGGTTTGGGTTCGAGAGTCCGGCTTGCGTCGGTAAGAGTCCAGAAGAACTTTCCGCGTGTTGGCGAGCGCGTCGGAAAGTCTTTCTCCGCTAACCAGCCACTGCGTATTCGACGGAGCGGGGATTGGAGACTCGTTTGGAGGCTTCCAGGATTTCCAGGCCCACGATGTTGCCATCCTTGTCGTAGTCGAGGATCACCCCAGGCTTATCTTGATCGGATTCTTCGATGGGCGCATTGCTCAGCAAGATTCGCAACACGTCCACCTCGGGATCATAAGTTATTCTCAAGGTCTCCTCGCTGTCTGCGAGGCTCGTCGCTGCACCACCTCGTAACAAGGTACGCCGGTTGATCCCCCCACGGCCTCGATACAGAATGCCGCGCAGGCGTTTCCCAGGCGCGCCGCGGTGACGACGTCTTCACCGCCCGCCAATCCCGCAATAAATCCTGCATCCCAACAATCCCCTGCGCCCGTTGTGTCAACGATGTTGGCAGGCAGGGCTGGAACGCGTATGCGGTCATTTCCCTGGGCGATCAGACAGCCGTCCCGTCCCATTTTCAAAACCGCGGCGCGAGCGCCTGATTTCAGGAGTTGGCCGGCCATCTCTTCCGGCGTAGCGTCCGGATAGATTGCCAGCAAGTCATCGAAGCTCGGAATCACGTAATCGCAGTAAGGGAGCATGGCGGCGAGGGGCTCGAGCTTAGGTCCATAACCAAAATCCTCGTCCAGAAAGGTTACGACGCCTCGCCGCTGAGCCTCTGCCAACAAGCTTGCCGCGGGTTCGCCATCCAGTTTCGGCAGGACGTTCAAATCATGATAGAGGAGAAAATCGGTGGCCAACACTCGGTCGAGATCCAGGTCGCTGAGTGTGAAATTCAGGTTAGCGCCTGGTGTGTGGATGAACGTACGATCCCCGTCGGCACGCACTCCCACAAAGGTGAAGGGAGTGGCTTCGCCTGGCGAAACTCGAATGCCCGTCGTGTCAACGCCTAACTTAGAAAGTTCCCGGACAATGAACTCGCCGTTAATGTCATCGCCCACCTTGGCGAAGGAACCGGCAGGCAGTCCCATGCGCGCTATCGCCGACGGCATGTTCGCGGCGCCGCCTCCCGGCATCATGCGAATCCATTCCGCGGTCACCTGGCTCTGAAGGCGCGGCACAGGATACTGCTGGATGGGCCCGTTCAACAGGTCCATCACCACCACTCCGACGCAGTGAATTCGGTTCATCCGCAGGGTACAGGAGCGGCTCTGGTGGCGGCCCGCGCACAACCAGAAGGGGCACCCCTACATGCTTTGCCGAGCCGCCGCCGGCCGCATACCCAGGAGGTCATAGGCAGTATCGTAGAGGATTGCCCGCGCTGCGGCCAGAGCGTCGTTGTGCGTGTACTGGCCGTACTCGATCTTCGTGGCCAGGACCACGGACAGTTGGTTGAGGATCATCTTCGCCTTGGCATAAGTCCATTCCAGGCAGTACGCGTCAGAAAAGAACCCGACCTGTTTATTTACCGGCACCATGTCCAACCGCTCTTCCATCACCTGCCGCATGATCGAGGGGAAGAAGTTATGCCACCAGATGCCACAGAGCGAAAAGTTGGGCAACTCGCGGCACATCGTGCACATCGCTTGATTGGCGTGGCGGCTGGCCAGATGGCACTGGAATCGAATCTTCGGGTAGCGCGCGAGCATCGCCGCCACCTGCCCGAGGGTGCGCTGCGAAAGCCGGCTGCCCGTCTCGAAGGGCAAGGGCTCAGCCGCAATGCTGAACTGGAAGACGATCTTGTCCGCGTGGGGTTCCAGTGCCTTCAGATAAGCCTCGTTCACGTAAGACGCGTACACATCGCGTTCGTGCGGACCGGCGTTCGCCCGACGCGCCAGGGCCTCCGTCATCTCCTGGTCGCTCACGACGCGCAAGTCGAGATCCGTCGAGATGCCCGTAGCCACGGAAAGAATCTCGTCGTAAGGGATGTTCGCGACGTAGTGATCGATCGCAGCGTGCACGTCGTCCAGGGTCCTGATCACCCGTTCTGTCGGGGGACGCGTTCCGCCGATGGGGCTGGGACTCTCCGGTTTCCTACCCCAGCATCGTTCAAGTTCGTACAGCGCTGTGTCAAACTCGCCCCATTGAGAGCGCGTGAAGAAGGCCCACTCGAGCGAGTATTGAAGAATGTCACGGTCGCGGCCGCTTTCGCGCCGCGCGTACTCCGTGCAATAGCGCTGTATATTGGCCCGGCGCATGATTTCCCGTTGCCATGCCTTGTCGTCGGCCCGCTCCCGGATCAGCGCGTCCAACCGTGGCCAGTTCTCCGCATTCAGCGGCTCGTTCCAGCCGTACAGATCCCCGAGAATAAGCCGGATACCCCAGGAGATGCTGGTGTTGCGCACGTGTTTCAAGTACGGCAAGGCTTCGATGATGCGTTCATGGGCCTCATGCTGCGACGGCCAGCCGGGGAATTGCGTCAGCCGCGCGCCACTCGGGCACCCCGCCGCATAGAGATCGCTCACGCCCATGTGATAGAGAAGCACATCGTGCAAGCCGCGCGCTCCCAGCTTCCCGTCCACAAGATGGGTGTGAACGTCCAGTAACGGCATGCTACACAATTCGTCGAATAGCTCCACCTGCAGGCTGTGATTGGTCATGAGCGTTTCTCCTTCGGGTCCTTCGGGCAGGATGCTGAGCAGGCCACCAGGCTTGTCCTCCCGTCAAGCATGGCCGACGGCCATAGTCAGGTGAAACCATTTTGCCACGACCTTCGCCATGGCCTCCATCGCCACCGCCTGCGCCATCGGGACCCAGAGATTCTTTCCTGCACCCCACTGCTCGAGCAGCGATTGCCGCAGGGCGGTGATGGCTTCCGTCGCAACATTCACCTTGGCAATTCCCAGTGATATGGCGCGGCGCAAATCGGCCTCGGGCGTTCCTGAGCCGCCGTGCAGGACGAGTGGAATGCGGGTGGCTTCTTGGAGCTTTGCCAGTCGCTCGAAGTCGAGTTGCGGCAGCTTCGTGTAGAGGCCGTGGGCATTGCCGATGGACACCGCCAGGGCGTCAATGCCGGTCTTTTCCACAAAGTCAGCGGCCATATCCGGGTCAGTGAGGGTGGATTGCTTGCCGCCTTCCACGCTGACTTGATCGGCCTGGCCGACCACACCCAACTCGCCCTCCACCGTCACCCCTCGGGGATGGGCGAGCGCTACGACGCGGCGCAGAGCTTCGACATTCTCTTGCCACGGCCGGGTGGAATAGTCCAGCATCACCGAAGTGTACTTTGCGGCAAGGCAGTCTTCGACCATGGCGATCGAATTGCCGTGATCCAGGTGCAGCGCCGCGGTCACACCATACCGTTCCGCCAAAGCGTGCGCCACTGCGCCCAAGTCGCGCGGGGCAAGGAGATCGAACTCTCCGGGTCCGTTCATCAGAATCACGGGCGCCTTAAGTTCCGCCGCCACGCGCAGCACCACTTCGATGCTTTCGGCGTTCCACACACAGAACGATGGAACACCGTACCCTTCCGACACTGCCCGCTGCAACAATTGCAGCATGGGAACGAATTTCATGCCTTTTTCCCTTGTGCCACCAGCGCCTCGACCTCCGCGCGTCTAGGCAGGGAAGGTTGGGCGCCCAATTTACTGGCTGCCAAAGCGCCGGCGCAATTGGCGAAGCGGATGGCATATTCGAAGTCAAAGCCGGCGGCCAGTTCCACGGCCAGCGCGGCGGTAAATGCATCGCCCGCGGCCGTGGGATCAATCGCGGCGACCTTACAGGCAGGAAAGTGTTTTGCCTTCTTTGCAGTCACCAGCATCGAGCCGTCGCTGCCCAGCTTGAGAACTACCGTTTTCACACCCATGGCAAGAAGTTTTTCGGCCGCTTCGCGCGCCGAGACTCGTCCCCGAACTTCCTCCCCAGTCAGTTGCGCGAGTTCCGTTTCATTGGGTGAGACGACATCCGCAAGAGTTAGAATCTCCACGGGGCAGTAACGAGGCGGACCGGCATCGAGCACCGTCAATTTTCCGGCTTTCCGAGCCAGCCGCAAGGCTGCTTCGACTGCCTCGAGGGGGATCTCGAGTACCGTCAATAACACATCTGCGCGCTCGATGACGTCCTTGGCCCGCTCGATGTCGGCGGGGGTCAGGCTGAAATTCGCCGCGGGGTCAACCGCAATGCAGTTGTTCCCGTTGGGGAAAAGCATTATAAAGGCGCTGCCCGTGGCGCGGGCGGAGTCCCGCCGCACCCAGGTGGTGTCGATCTTCTCCGCCCTCAGCCCCTGAAGCAGGAAGTCGCCGATGATATCGGTGCCCACCGCGCCCACCATCGACGTGGGGGCGCCCATTCGCGCCGCGGCCACCGCCTGGTTCGCGCCCTTGCCCCCCGGGAAAAACCTGAGATTTGACACTAGCAAGGACTCGCCTTCTTTAGGCAGCCGCTCTGACTTGACTACCATGTCGAAATTCGTGCTGCCCACCACCACAACCTGAAGATCTTCCACACGACGCGCCATAAGACCCCCTTCCGGCGCTCCATCCGATCGCTCCTTTACAAGCTGAACGGGAAGAAGTATTTTATCATCACTCAGTCACAATTCAGGGAGGCGATTTTACCATGCCCAAAGCAAAACAGATCACCGCTTGGTTAGAAAGCAAGCCCGGAGAACTCGGCCGAATCACTGAAGCCCTCGGAAGAGCCAAGGTCAACATCACTGCATTCTCCGCCTGGAGCATTACCGGCGAGAGTCCCCTTCATCTGCTCGTCAGCAGTCCGGCAAAAGCGAAAAAAGTCCTGGCAAACCTCGGCATCCGTAGCACAGAGGAGGAGGTTTTGTGCGTCACGCTTGCCAACGAGGCGGGGACTTTAGGGGAGGTTGGAACGCGTCTGGGCGCAGCGAACATCAACGTAGATTACGGCTACGGCAGCGTTACGGAAAACGGCAAGAAGGCGGATATCGTACTCGCCGTCTCCGATCTCGCAGGTGCCGCAAAGGCCCTGAAAGGATTGTAGTTTCAGGCGAACGGGTAGCGATTCAGCTCCAGCGCACGGTCCGCGATTTGCCGCCGCAACGCGATGGTATCGGGGGGCGTGCGCCGCAAGAAACGCCTCAGCACGGCGAGTTGGGTGCGAAGTGTGTCTCCTTCGGCGATGCGCGCCAGCGCGCGGCGCGCCTCAACCTCCATGCGATCGCAGGCATCATAGGTGAACACTCGAGTGGCGGCGATCTCCGCCGCGCAAGCTTCGGACGGCCTCCCGGAGAGCTTCTTCAAGGTCCGAAGCAGCGCGCTTTCCATGGCGTAAACTTCCATCACCAGGTTACTGAGTATGCCGATTACCTCCTGCTCTTTTTCCAGTCCCATCAGGAAGCGCTGAACAGCGCTTCCGGCCACCAGCAAAACCACCTTCTTGGCGCCTTCAACCAGCCTTGTCTCTTCGCCGAGCGGTTGATCGTGCGGCAACTCGTCCCCAGGCCCCATTCCCAAGATTTCGTCGAGGAGTTTCTGGGCCGCGGGAATCAACGCAAGCTGGCCCTTCATCGACCGTTTCATGAGCATGTCCGTGATCAACAGCCGGTTGATTTCATTGGTGCCTTCGAAGATGCGGTTCACACGTTGGTCTCGGTAGGTCCGCTCCACTTCATAGTCGCTCGAGAAGCCGTAGCCACCGTAGATCTGTACAGTCTCGTCGGTGACATAGTCCAACGTCTCTGTCCCCATCACCTTCAAGATCGAGCATTCGACCGCGTACTCCTGCAAAGCTTCCATGATGTGCTTGGGCGCAGTGGGATCTCCTCGGTCGAATCCTTCCAGCCGCGCATCCACCAATCCTGTGGTGCGATAGGAAACGCTTTCGCCGGCAAAAGTGCGCGCTACCATTTCGCCCAACTTCTCCTTGATGAGGCCGAAGTCTGCGATTCTGCGGCCGAACGCCTCGCGCTCCTTGGCCCACTGGAGCGCGTCGGAGACAAGGTATTTGCAGCCTCCTACGCAACCCGCGCCGAGTTTCAGCCGTCCCACGTTCAAGATGTTAAAGGCGATCAAGTGCCCCTTCCCGATCTCGCCCAAGACGTTCTCCACAGGCACTGGGACGCTTTCGAGATTCAGCGGCGTCGTGGAAGAACCGCGAATACCCATCTTGTGCTCTTCCGCACCCGCCGAAACCCCCGGGAACCCCCGCTCCACAATGAACGCCGTGAACTTTTGCCCGTCCACCTTCGCAAACACCACGTACACGTCGGCAATGCCTCCGTTGGTTACCCACATCTTCGTGCCGTTCAAGATGTAGTGTTTCGCATCGGAGCTGAGGACCGCTTTGGCCTTGATGTTCATGGCGTCCGAGCCCGAGCTTGCTTCGCTTAAGGAATAGGCTCCCACCCATTCGGCGCTGGCGAGTTTGGGAAGATACTTAGCCTTCTGCTCCTCGGTGCCGAAGAAAGCAATGGGCAGAATTCCTATCCCCGCCTGCGCCCCCACGGTCGCCGCCCACGATCCGTTGCGCGCCATCTTTTCGGCTACGATCACGGAAGAAATCCTGTCCAGTTCCAAGCCGCCAAACTTCTGGGGGATGTCCGTCGCGGACAGACCGACATCAGCAGCCTTTTTCAAAAGCTCCCGCATCAATCCCGGCTTCTTGTCTTCCATCTCTTGCGCGCGCGGCACAATCTCTTGCGTGACGAACTCCCGGGCGGTTTGGGCGATCAACTTGTGCTGGTCGGTCATGTCTTCCGGAGTGAACACCTCGCCGGGCGGCCGAGCCTCGATTAAGAAACTCCCGCCTTTCGGATTTTGGATTTTAGATTCTGGATTTTGGATTGGCATTTATGATTTCCACACGACCCATTTTCTGATTTTTAGTTTCTGCTTTATTATTGCAGATTCTCAAAAATCCCGGTCGCTCCCATCCCGCCGCCCACACACATCGTGACCATGCCGTACTTGGCGTTGCGCCGTTTCAATTCCCCGAGCAGGGTAGCCGTGAGCTTCGCGCCGGTGCAGCCCAGAGGATGGCCCAGAGCGATGGCTCCGCCGTTGACGTTCACTCGCTCCGGGTCGAGTTCCGCCAAGTCGATCACTGAAAGAGCCTGGGCAGCGAAGGCTTCATTCAATTCAATGACCTCGATGTTGGAGAGATTCAGGCCCGCCAACTTCAGCGCTTTGGGGACGGCGTAGATCGGGCCGATGCCCATCTCCTCCGGCAAGCACCCCGCCGTCGCGAAGCTCACGAACCGGGCGAGCGGTTTGAGTCCCAGAGTCCTCGCTTTCTCCGCCGACATCAACAGGGCGGCAGCGGCGCCGTCGCTCATCTGCGAGGCGTTTCCCGCAGTGACCGTGCCGCGGGCATGGAAGGCAGGCTTCAACTTGGCCAGTGCATCCAGTGACGTGTCGCCGCGCGGTCCCTCGTCGGTGTCGAAGCGGATCTGGCGCGTCTGGGGTTTGTCCTTGCCGTTGGGGCTGACCTCGACCACTTCGAGCGGAACGATCTCATCTTTAAATCGGCCTTCCGCAATCGCAGCCAATGCCCGCTGATGACTCCGTAAGGCAAACTCATCCTGCCGCCGGCGCGTAATTTTGTACTTTCGCGCCAGGTTTTCAGCCGTCAAGCCCATGTTGAGGTAGGAATCAGGATAATGCTCGATCAGGTAGGGATTGGGCGCAAAATGATACCCGCCCATGGGAATCATACTCATGGTTTCCGTGCCGCCCGCTACCACAACCTCGGCGAAGCCGGCCATGATCCGCTCGGAAGCGACGGCGATAGCCTGAAGGCCCGAAGAGCAGAATCGGTTGATCGTCATCGCCGAACAGCTCACCGGCAAACCGGCGCGCAGTGACGCGACCCGCGCCACGTTGTTCCCCTGTTCAGCTTCCGGCATCGCGCATCCGAGGATCACATCCTCAACCTGGCTCGTGTCGAGCCCCGGCGCCCGCCGCAGCACCTCACGAATCGCCGCCGCGGCCATCTCGTCCGGCCGCGTGTTGCGGAGCGTCCCGCGCGGCGCCTTGCCCACCGCCGTCCGGGCGATGGATACGATTACGGCTTCTTTCATTTGTGATTTGTGATTTGTGATTTCTGATTGGCTCATCGTGACCTCGCGGTTGTCCGCGTTGATTGAAAGATTCGCACTAGTTCGTCCGCCTCTACCATCAAACTTTCCAGCTTCGATTTTTTGATGATGCCAGCATCAACGATCAGCTCCAGCCAAAAAGCTGTTTCGTCGGCCTCTTCAACCGTAATTCCAATTTTGGAGATAAAGTCAGCGCGCGACCTGGCCCTGCAAGCACTCCGGTAATTGGCCGCTACCGCCGTTCCCGAGCGGAGAACTTGCCTCCCCAAGATGCGAGCCTCTTCGGTTTTTGGCAACGCGCGAAACAACTTGATGACTCTTAATGCGAACTCCTTAGTTCTGCGCCTCAAATCCTCTGGACCGGTAATCGCCTGCGGGTTACTGTCAATCACAAATCACCAATCGCAAATCACAAATCGCGTATCACCAATCGCAAATCACAAATCAATTCCTCAGCGCCTTTCCTCTCTTCAACATGTATTGAATGCGCTCCACGGTCTGCTTCTGGCCGCAGAGACTTAGAAAGGCCTCCCGCTCCAAATCCAGCAGATACTGCTCTGAGACGAGTTGCGGCGAGGTGAACTCGCCGCCGCCGCACAAGACCTTGGCCAAGTGTGTCGCGACGACCACGTCATAATCCGAGATGTACTCAGCGCGACGCATCAAGTGCAATCCCAGCTTCATCTTGACGAAAGCCGCCTGGCCGAGGACTCGAACGTCCTCGCGGGGCTTCCCGGGTCGATACCCCAAACGCGCAAGATCGAGTGCCAACTCTTTGGCGTCAGCAATCTGCCGTTCGCGGTTCATGCTGATGGAATCCTTCGCGGAAAGGTAACCCAGCTTGCGGGCTTCTTCGGCGCTGGTTGAAACTTTGCCCTTGGCTATATTCATGAAAACTTCCTTGACGAATGCGAAGGGGTCGGCATCAGGGTCCGCGGGCACCTTGTCCATGGTGCGCACCAGCATCTCTTTAGTCCCGCCTCCCGCCGGGATCAGGCCCACGCCCGCTTCCACCAAGCCCATATAAGTCTCCGCCGCCGCACGTACTCGCGCGGCGTGGAGAATCATCTCCGTTCCACCTCCCAGAGTCAGGCCGAAGGGGGCGGCCACCACAGGCTGGGGAGCATATTTGAGGGCCATGTTGGCGTTTTGAAAGGCGCGCACGGCGCTCGAAAGGTCCTCCCATTCGCCTTCCTGAATAGTCGTCAGGACCAACATCAAGTTTGCGCCCACGCAGAAATTCGCCGCCTGGTTCCCGATCACCATGGCTTCGAAGCCCTCGTTGAGGCTTTTCAGCCCGGCATGAACCATCTGCACGGCGTCAGCGCCGATCGTGTTCATCTTGGAATGGAATTCCAGGCAGATCACTCCGTCGCCGAGGTCGATCAGGCTGGCGCCGGCATTCCGCTTGATTTCCTTCTGGCGGGCTCTGAGTGAGGGCAGAAGAAGGACTCCGGGCCTCTCAGGAATCTCAAGATATGCGGCGCTCGGAAAATCGAAATAGCTTGGGGCGCCGTCGCATGAGGCATAAAAACTCTTCTTCCCGGAGGCAAGAAGTTTCTCGACTAGAAGCGGTGTCGACAGACCGGCCTTCTTCCAGGCCTCAGCGGCCTTCTCGATCCCCACCGCATCGCAGAGCTCAAAGACGCCGCACTCCCAGTTGAACCCCCACTTCATGGCATTATCAATGGAGATGATGTCGTCCGAAATCTCCGGCACGCGCATCGCCGCGTAGTGGAATGTGTCGAAAAGTAGTTTTTGGTAGAACTGTCCCGCGCGGTCGGGCGATTGGCAGAGCATCCCCACCCGTTCGCGGACATCCTCGACATTGCGCGCCATCTCGAGCGAAGCGAAACCGGGCTTCTGGCGCGCCCGATACTCAAAGGTGTTGAAATCGAGCGTGAGAATTTCGCTCTCGTCCCCGCCGTCCTTCCCCTTCAGCTTCTTATAAAAGCCTTGCCCGGTCTTATCGCCCAGCAGGCGGCGCTCCATCATCTGTTGCATAAAGCCCGGAAGCAGGAAAAGGTCGCGCCGTTCATCCTGGGGCAACGCAACTCTGAGGTTGTTGACCACGTGCCCCATGACGTCGAGGCCCACGATATCCAGAGTCCGGAAAGTGGCGGATTTGGGCAAGCCCATGGCGGGGCCGGTGAGGGTATCGATTTCCTCGATCGTGTAGCCGCCCTCCTGCATGACTTGGAGAACTCTCAGGGTTGTAAACGTGCCGATGCGGTTGGCAATGAAATTGGGCGTGTCCTTTGCGATGACGATCCCTTTGCCCAGCACCACGTCGCCGAAGCGCGTGATCGCTTCCACAACTCCCGGGAGGGTCTCTTGGGTGGGAATAATCTCCAGCAACTTCAGGTAGCGTGGAGGATTGAAGAAGTGAGTGCCCAGAAAATGTTGCCGCACTTCCTCGCCGAATCCTTCAACGACACTGCCAATGCTGATGCCCGAGGTATTCGAACTGACCACCGTCCCCGGCGCACGGACAGCCAGCACCCGTTCGAGCAACCCACGCTTGACGTTGAGGTCCTCCGTCACCACCTCGATGATCCAGTCGCACCCCCTGAGCAAGGCCAAGTTGTCCTCAAAGTTGCCCAGCGTGATCATCCGCGCCGCTTCTGGAACGAAGAACGCCGCCGGACGAGACTTCAGCGCTGCGTCGAGCCCGGCCTGCGCTAAGCGATTGCGGGTCCTGGTGTGGCTGAGCGTCAGACCTTGAGCCTGTTCCTCCGGTGTAAGCTCGCGGGGAACGATGTCGAGAAGAACCGACGGAACGGAAGCATTGGCAAGATGGGCGGCGATACGAGCCCCCATCGTGCCGGCCCCCAGCACTCCCACTTTGCGGATTTCGCGCACGATTGGCCCCCTGGACTTTGGCAAGAAGCTCAAAATCCATTATGAATGGTGAGGAGTGAATAGTAAATTGTGAATTGCTTAAGCTCTAGTGTTGTGTTACCGAAGAAAGTGAAACAGCCGATGGCCTGTCACCCTGAGCGCAGCGAAGGGTCTCTGCAGTTGTTTGCTCCGCGAAACTGCGGGGATGCTTCGCTTCGCTCAGCATGACAGCATACGGCCGGCGTGTTTCACCTATTTGCATAACGCGCCAGTAGGAGCAACTCATGAAGCTACTGTACTGGACCGATATCTGCATCTTTGTTGCTTTCGGTGCGTTTGTGGCGATCCATGAACCTGGGAGCACTCAGTACCTCATCGGCCTGGGGATAGCAGTTGCGGGTTTTGCCCTGTCCATCGTTGCGCGAGTTCAGCTCGGGCGGTCCTTCAGCATCCGGGCGCGGGCCACGAGGCTGGTGACCACAGGCCTCTATTCCAAATTCCAGCATCCCATCTATTTCTTTCGTGGGATAGCGTTCCTCGGTCTGTTTATCGCCTGGGGCAGACTCATTCCGTTAATATGCTTTCTTCTTATCTACCCTTTGCAAATCCTTCGAGCAAAGAGGGAGGGCAAGGTCCTGGAGGAAGCGTTCGGCGACGAATACCGCCGCTACAAAGCCAGCACCTGGTTTTGAAGAGAAATCATCATGAGAAGGCGTGTCCCTGGCTGTATAATATAAGGGAAGAGAAGTAGCGGATATGACGCGAGAGGAACTGCTTTCCCGCATCTCGATTAATCCCAACGTTTGTTTTGGGAAGCCCTGTATCCGTGGCCACCGCATTTGGGTGTCGCTCATTCTGGACTACCTTGCCAGCGGGAAGAGCCAGAGCGAACTCTTGGCGGAATACCCAGGTCTCGAGGAGGCTGATATTCGCGCTTGCATCGCCTACGGCGCCGAGATGTCGCGCGAGCGCTTTGTTGAGATTCCCGTGGAAACCCAGCGATGAAGCTCAAGACCAAAGCAGCGATTGAACTCAAACGTTAGTGGAGGTACTCGATGTTCGATGTTGTGACTTTTGGCGAAGCGATGATTCGCCTCTCGCCGCCGCATTTCGAAAGATTCGAGCAGGCCAATTCTCTGGACGTGCGAGTGGGTGGCGGCGAACTGAACGTGGCTGTAGGTGTAAGCCGATTGGGTCTGCGAAGCACTTGGGTTTCGCGCCTCCCCAAGAACCCGCTGGGAAAGCTGATGGAAAACAGGGCCCGGCAAGCCGGAGTGGACACTTCCAACCTGGTTTGGAGCGCAGACGGAAGGATGGGGCTTTACTTCCTCGAGTTCGGCGCGGCGCCTCGTGCCAGTTCGGTTCTCTACGATCGGGCGCAGTCCGCCATCAGCGCGGTGAAGCCGGGCGAGATCGATTGGGAGAAAGTGTTTCAGGGTGCGAGGTGGTTTCACACCAGCGGCATCACGCCGGCGCTAAGCGATTCGGCGGCCGCAGTCACTCTCGAGGCCTTGAAAGCAGCCAAGCGCGCTGGCGCCACCGTGAGCTACGACTTGAATTATCGTGGGAAGCTCTGGACGCCCGGCAAGGCTCAAGCTATCCAAGAGCCGATGATGGAGTATGTGGACGTACTGATGACCACGGAGGAAGACACCAAGGTCGTCTTCAAGATTGCCGCCTCCGGTGACGCTGATGACAAAGGTTTCGCGCAGGTTTCCAGCGAAACCTACAAGGATGTGGCTCGGCGGCTCCAGGAGAAATTCAAGTTCAAGGCTGTGGCCATTACCTTGCGAGAAAACCCGCTGGTGTGGCGCAACACTTGGACGGCTGTAGCCTACGCCGACGGCCGGTACTTTGACGACGTAAAGTACGAACTGGAAATCGTGGACCGCTTGGGCGGAGGCGACTCTTTCAGCGCCGGTTTCATTTACGGCTGCCTGACGAAAAAATCTTACGCCGATGCGGTCCGTTACGGAAATGCTTTCAGCGCCCTCAAGCATTCCATACCCGGCGATTTCAACTGGGCAACACTCCAAGAGGTGGAGAATCTGCTGAAGGGGGCCAGCCTGAGGGTGGCAAGATAGGGGCTAGGGACTGGGGGCTGGGGACTAGGGAAATGCGAGTCTGGTCCCCCATGTGAGGTGATAGCTATGTCGTGGACTCGAGAAAAGACGTTAGCGCTGATTCGTGACGTCGGTCTGGTTCCCATCGTTCGCGCACCATCGCCCGAGGACGCTTTGCGTGCTGCCGAGGCCATTATCGAGGGCGGGATCGGCATCGCCGAGATTACCATGACAGTTCCCAATGCCCTCCATGTGATGGAACGCGTGGCGGAGAAGTTCGGGGACAAGGTACTCCTCGGCGCGGGAACGATCCTCGATTCCGAAAGCTGCCGGGCGGCACTGCTGGCGGGGGCGGAGTTCATCGTCACGCCGTCTCTCAATCTCCAGGTCATCGAAGTGGCGCGCCGGTACAGCAAGGCGTGTTTTCCTGGCGCGCTCACACCCACCGAAGTCGTTGCCGCGTGGCAGGCGGGCGCCGACATGGTGAAGATCTTTCCCTGCGGACCCGTGGGTGGCCCGGCGTACATCAAGGCTCTGAAGGGCCCCTTCCCACAAATCGACTTTGTTCCCACGGGCGGAGTCAATCTCGAGACCACGCCGGAGTTCATTAAGGCCGGAGCGGCGGCAGTGGCAGTTGGGGGAGAGTTGGTGAATGTGAAAGTCCTTCGAGAAGGCAAACTGGACGCCGTGGTTGCGAATGCCCGTAAGTTCATCGAGGCTGTCCGCTCCGCAAGGGCAGCGACGAGTGACAAGTGATAAGTGACGAGCCGGACAAGCCATCAGCTCTTAGCCGTCAGCTCTCAGCAAATCGCACAGGCACCTGTGTCTGAGGGTTAGATTCTGGCGCCTCTCTCATCACTGGTCTTTGTTCTTGCGGCTCGTCACTCGTCACTTGTCACTGCTTTAGTATGACTTCCACGCTGCTCAACCTCGCCCTCGCCGCCGCTATTCTCGGAGGCGCGTGGGTGCTTACACATCTCTTCGCGCGCGCCATGTACGTCGTTTGTCCAGCCTGCCGCACTCTGAACGCGCGGCGGCGTGAACACTGCCGAAAGTGCGGGGAGATCATCCGCCCGCCTCAGGATCGGTAACGGAATGACCAGAGAAGAACGGCTTGCGGCTATTCGATTCCAGCCGGAGGTTTCGGTACTCATCGTGGGCGGCGGAATAAATGGCGCTGGTTTGCTTCGTGAATTGGCGCTGGAAAATGTGGATGTGCTTCTGGTGGAGAAATCCGATTTCTGCTCCGGCGCCAGTTCCGCCTCCACGCGTATCATTCACGGCGGGCTCCGATATCTCGAGAACGGCGAATTCCGGCTGGTCAGGGAATCCCTTCGCGAGCGAAATCGGCTGCTCGTTAACGCCCCGCATTATGTGAGACCTCTCCCCACTACCATTCCCATCTTCAGTTGGACCGAGGGCCTGATTTCAGCCCCCGCGAGGTTTCTGGGTCTTAAGGTGCGGCCGAGGGGCAGGGGCGCGCTGCTCTGCAGAATCGGACTGTGTTTATACGACCTCCTGGCCGGAGAGCACCCGGTTCTACCCGCTCACCAGTTCAAGTCCCGAGAGGCCGCCCTGGCCGAGCGTCCCCAGCTTCGCCGTGACCTCGTCTGCACGGCAACTCACTACGACGCCTGGATCAGTTACGCCGAACGCCTCTGCCTGGAACTGGTCTTGGACGCCGAGAAGCTAAGCTCAACCGCGCGCGCCCTGAATTACGTATGCCTCGAGGGAGCCAACGGGAATAAGGTCGCGTTGAAGGATGAGATTTCGGGCGAGAGATTGGAAGTCAAGCCCAGGATCGTAGTCAATGCGACCGGGGCTTGGATCGATTTCACCAATCGGCGTCTTGGGCAGCAGACTCAATACATCGGCGGCACCAAGGGCTCGCACCTGGTGCTCGATCATCCCGACTTGCTGGCGGCAACCCGGGGCCAGATGCTCTATTTTGCCAATGCAGACGGGCGTATTTGCATTTTCTACCCTGTTTACGGGAAGGTTATCGCGGGCTCGACCGATATCCCTGTTTCGGACCCAGAGAAAGCCTTTTGCGAGGAAGATGAGGTGGACTACATCCTGGAATCCGTTCGCCAGGTTTTCCCCACCCTGCCCCACCCGCTGGACCGGTCCCACATCGTCTATCGATTCTGCGGGGTACGTCCGCTGCCTCGCAGTGATTCCTTCACTCCTGGCGAAATCAGTCGCGATCATAGTTGCGAAGTTCTCCCGGCGGGGAATGGGATCGACTTTCCCGTATATTCTTTGACTGGCGGGAAGTGGACCACCTTCCGCGCGTTTGGCGAGCAAGTGGCGGACAAGATACTCAAACAACTGGCAAGACCACGATCGGCAAGTTCAGTCGGCTTGCCCATCGGCGGCGGCAAGAACTACCCAACCACGGCAGCGCAAAAGAGTGCATGGCTGTCCGCTGTTGCAGTAAGGACCCACTTACCTGCGGAGCGTTTGGCGGCATTACTGGATCGGTATGGGAATCGCGCGGAAGACGTCGCGCATTACACGCTAGCGGCGCCTGACCCGCCGTTGCGTTGGCTGCCTGAGTTCAGCCGGCGGGAAATTCAATTCCTGGCTTCCCACGAGTGCATTGTGCATCTGGATGACCTCATCCTCAGACGAACCATCATGGCGCTATTAGGCCAGTTGAGCCTTGCCCTCTTAGAGGAACTGGCAGGGGTGTTGGCTTCCGAACTCGGATGGTCGCAGGAACGAACCCATGAAGAAGTTGCGCGGTCGGTAAAGCTACTCACCGAGGTCCACGGAGTGAGATTGGATTGATGCCCACCTTTCAAATTCGTTCCGACCTTCGGACGGCGGTGGCACAACCTGTAGTCAGCGAGCCCATTCCCTCACCCCATCACCAATCCGCCGTTCACGTTGAGGACCGCGCCGGTGATATAACTGGCGCCTTCCGAGGCCAGGAAGGCGATGGCGGCTGCCACTTCCTCGGGCTGCCCAAAACGCCCCACGGGAGTCTGGCTCATCCATTCCTGTTCTCGCCCGGCCATCCGCTCCAGCAGCAGATCCGTGACGATACGCCCCGGGGCCACCACGTTCGCCGTGATTCCGAAAGGCCCCAGCTCTTTCGTTAAAGAAAAGGTGAATCCCAGGAGCCCCGATTTGGCGGCGGAGTAGTGGGCGTGATTGTTCGACCCGGTATAAACCACCTGCGACGACACATTGATGATTCGCCCCCAGCGTCGTTCCTTCATGGAGGGAATGCACTCGCGCACATAGCGGAAGGCGGAGGTTAAATTGATGGCCAGAGACTTTTCCCAATCTTCATCTTTCATCTCGAGCACGGAGAAATCAGTCATCTCGCCGGCGTTGTTCACCAGAATGTCAACGTCTCCCAGCCTGGCGGCAGCTTCTCTGGCCGAACGCTTTATCGCTTCCGGATCGAGCACGTCGGCCTCGATCGCCAGGCCGTGGCCCGTTGCCGATTCGATCTGCTCGACCACTTGTTGAGCTTCCTTGATGCGCCTTCGGCAAAGGACCGCCACCGCCGCGCCTTGCCGAGCTAACTCGATGCACGTGGCGCGTCCGATACCTCGCGATCCTCCCGTTACTAAGGCCACTCGCCCTGCCAAGTTTCCATTCGATCGTGCCTTGCCCGATGGTTCCATGTGCATCGCTCCTTCACCGCCGCCCTGTCCCCGCGTCTCCAGCCGACCCGCACCGGCAGGTTTGAGTATTGTATCTGGAGTTAGGTGTATAATCACGCGCCGAAACTGAACTCATCGAGTGAAAGGAGCAACGATCAATGGACTCACATGATCATGCAAACGCGGCCAAGCTCGGCTCAATCCCGATAACCCGCCGCAGCGTTCTGAGCGGGCTGGCAGCGTCGGCATTTACGATTGTCCCGCGACACGTTTTGGGAGGAAGCGGTCGCGTCGCGCCCAGCGACAAGGTGAACATCGCCTGTATTGGAACCGGATCGCAGGGGATGCGCGTGATGCTGGAATTCTTGGCGGAGCAGGACGTGCACGTCACTGCGGTCTGCGACCCGAACCTACGCAGCGCTGACTACCCCGAATGGAGCCGCCACGAATTCCGCAATTCCGTCGGAAAGTTGCTCGGTCCCCGTTATGCAGATTGGGCGTCATGGCTGAGCACCGACCGGGAGATTCATCTCACCCGCACGACCCTCACTTGGGGAGGCGTTTGCGGGCGCGAGCCCGCGCAAAAGGTGGTGGAGGCCTACTACGCGACCCGGCAGAAGTCCGCAGCGTATCGCGGTTGCGCGGCCTATAACGACTTTCGCGAGCTGCTCGAGAAGGAAACTGATATCGACGGCGTAGTGGTTTGTACGCCTGACCATTGGCACGCCCACATCTCCGTGGCCGCGATGAAGAAGCACAAACACGTATTCTGTCAGAAGCCCATGACTCACGCCGTCTTCGAAGCGCGACGCATGGCCGAGGTGGCGCGAGAAGCAGGCGTCGCCACGCAGGTGGCGGTGGTTAACCAGGCTACGGAAGATACACGCGTCCTGTGCGAGTGGGTTTGGGGCGGCGCCATCGGAGACGTGCGGGAGGTGATCAACTGGTCCAATCGTCCGGTGTGGCCGCAAGCGCTCGACCGGCCGCAGGGAGAAGTCCCTGTGCCCAAGGGTTTCGACTGGGATCTCTGGGTCGGCCCCTCGCCCGCGCGTCCGTATCATCCTGCATACTGCCCTGTCATTTGGCGCGGGTGGCATGACTTCGGCAACGGAGCCATCGGCGATATGGGCTGCTACAGCTTTGACACAATCTTCCGCGTGTTGAAACTGGAGGCCCCGGAGACCGTCGAGGCCACGTCCACGGAGATGTACGAAGAAACCTACCCCCAGGCTTCGATCCTCCACTGGAACTTCCCCGCGCGCGGCGCGATGCCCCCCGTGCACCTCACTTGGTACGACGGCGCGTTGAAGCCGGAGCGGCCGCCGGAACTCGAAGAGGAACGGCAACTCGAGAGAGAAGGCCTGATGTTTGTCGGCGAGAGGGGAACCATCTTGTGCGGATTCATGGGCGAGCGTCCCCGGCTCATTCCGGCGTCCAAGATGAATGGCTTTACGCCGCCACCGAAGACGCTGCCTCGCTCGCCGGGCCACAATCGAGAATGGCTGGACGCCTGTAAAGGCGGCAAAACCGTTCCGGGCGCGAATTTTGAGTTCGAGGCCAAAGTGACGGAAACCATCCTGCTCGGCAACGTCGCGCAACGCGTCGGCCGAAAACTGGTGTGGGACGCTGCGGGACTGCGGGCTTCGAACGTTCCCTCGGCTGACAAACTCATTCAGCCGGAGTATCGGACTGGGTGGCAATGGTAGGCGTAGGGCTTGCCCAACCCCCGCGATGGCCGGTGAGGGGACGGCAAGCCGTCCCCCTACAGGGTTGTCGCCCGTGTGACGGCCGCAGGGTGAGTCCACACCTCCGCCTTGATCTCCATTCCGAAACCCGGCAACTCGGGGACGCGCACAGCGCCATCCTTGGGGACCAGCGGATTACTGAGCATGGTGGGCCAGGTGGATTCGTAAAACACCTGGCAACTTTCCTGAATGGCCAGGTTGGTGAGCGCGGTTGCGAGGTGCGTCGAGGCGTAAAAGAGGAGCGGCCCGCCCGCGGTGTGCGGGGCCACCGGTAACTCGAAGGCTTCGGCCATGTTGGCAATCTTCTTCGCCTCGCTGAGACCGCCGCACCAGGTCACATCGAACATCACGTATCTGGCCGCGCGCGATTCGAGCAGTCGCAGGAATTGCATGCGCCCCGCCAGGCGTTCGCTGAGGGTGAGTGGAATCGACGTGGCCTCGGCCAATTGCCGGTACTGCTCGAAATTGCCGGGCAGCAGCATGTCCTCAAGCCACATCGGCCGGTAGGGTTCGAGCGCCTTGGCGATGCGGATTGCCGAAGTCAGGTCCCAGCCGGAGTGGAACTCCATGAGGATTTCAATCTCGTTCGCGAATTTGTCGCGCAGCAGGCGGACGGGGTAGAGGCCTTCTTCGAGGTCAGCGCCGGTGATGTATTCATGCTGATTGCGGAGCGCGGCCCGATCGAACGGCCAGATCTTGATCGCCTTGATCCCGTAGCGGTCGATCAGCTCGCGCATGATTTTGCCCGGCTCTTTGGTGAAGTCGTACTTATGCGGAAAACAAGTGTTATAGAGGCGCACCTCGGAGTTTGACTTGCCGCCCAGCAGGCGATAAACAGGCTGGCCGAGGGCCTTTCCCAGCAGGTCCCATAGAGCCAGATCGATGGCGCTCAGGGCCCGCATCTCGGCGCCGCCCGTGACCTGAAAGTCGAAGGTGCGGTACAAGTCGGCCCAGATGCGCTCGATGTCACGCGGGTCGCGCCCCAACAAAAGACCCGCGATAGTGGAGTGCACCATGCTTGCCTCTACTTCGTTCCGCGGGTAGGTTTCACCCAGACCGACCAACCCCGAATCGGTGTGGACACGCACCCAAACCCAGTTCGGTTTCCAGGGCAGATCACTTCCGGAGCGCCAATAGGTGGAATCGATGCGCGTGATCTTCATGGCCGGAGCAGGGCTCGAAAGGGCGGCCGCCCGCTGCAAAGACGCGGCAACCGCCGGCGTCACAAGATATGGAAGAAAGGTTCTTCGGTTCATAGGCGTAGGAACTCATTGACTTGCAAGCGACTGCGCATTATAAACACGCTTCGATTGGATTGTATAGACGTAGGGGCGGCCCTTGTAGCCGTCCTGGGGCAACCACAACGTTTGCCCCGACAGGGAGGAAAGATGTCACACCCGCTTGTCGCAAGCACGCGTTGGTTATTCTCTGTAATTCTAGTGACGCTTGCCGCGCCACTCTTGGGAGCGGAAGGGAATGTCGCAATATTCAACGTGAAAGACTACGGCGCCACAGGCAACAAAGCCGAGAACGCCCAACCGGCCATCCAAAAGGCTGTGGACGCTTGCGCCAAAGCCGGGGGAGGAACGGTTTATCTGCCGCCCGGCGAGTACACGTCCGGAACCATTCACCTGCGCAGCCATGTCAGATTCTATGTCGAAAGCGGTGCTACGCTGTTTGCGGCCCAATACGACGCCGCCTTTGACAAGAGCACGCTGCTTTACGGCGAGGACCTGGAGAACATCTCCATCGAGGGGCGGGGAACCATTGACGGCCAAGCGGAGTACGAGTGGCGGTTGAATGATTTCAATGACGCTTACATCCGCGACAACCAACTCCTTGCGGAAAAGCTGGGCAAGCCCCTGATGCGCTCTTTTCCGAAGGACCTTCACACGCGCAAGGTGTACCCGCACATGGTTCTGCTCCTGCGCTGCAAAGACGTGAGAATTGCCGGGCTGTCGTTTCTCGATTCGCCGAGTTGGACCATCAATCCTTACGCCTGCGAACGTCTGACCATCGACGGGGTATACATCCATACCAGCCTGAAGTACGGCGTGTGGGCCGACGGCATCGACCCGGACGGCTGCAAGGACGTGCGCATCGCCAATAGCACCATCGAGACCGGCGACGACGCCATTGTCTTCTATTCCTCGAACGAGTGGGGACCACCGCTGCCCTGCGAAAACATCACCATCACCAATTGCCGACTCTCCTCGGCCTCCAGCGCCCTGAAATTCTGCGACGGCAACATGAACAGCGTGCGCAATGTGACGGTGGACAATTGCGTGATTACCGGCTCGAATCGCGGCATTGCCTTCATGGTGTACGACGGAGGTTATGTGGACAACGTGGTGCTGTCGAACCTGATTGTCAACACGCAGCGTTTCGACTGGTTCTGGTGGGGCAATGGAGATCCCCTCTACTTCACCATCCAGCGCCGCAGCGAGAGCCAGGGTCTGCCGCCGAAGCCCGATGAGCCACCCGCGGGGTCGATTCGCAACGTCATCGTCCGCAACGTCATCGCGCACGGCAAAGGTTCCTGCCTGATCCTCGGCCATCCCCAGAGCTGGCTCCAGAACATCAGCCTGGAGAACATCAAGCTGTTTCTCTCCACCGATCCGGAGGCTGCCTATGACCGAACAGTGAACGCCATGCAATTCCGATTCGCCCGGGATCTCAAAGTGAGGGACCTTCAGGTGACGTGGGAGAAGCCCGAATTGAACCAGTGGCAGAGCGCGCTTTCCTTCCAGGATGTGCAGGGACTGAACCTGGATGGCTTTGTGGGCGGACCGGCGAAGTTGCAGACGGATATTCCCGCCGTGGTGTTTGAACGGGTTGAGGATGCCTCGATCCGCAACTCTACGGCGCGTCCCGGAACCCAGGTTTTCCTCAAAGTGAAAGGCCCACAGAACCGCCATGTTTACCTCATCAACAACGAATTGCACGAGGTTCACTCGCACTACCTGGTCGATGCAGACGTGAAAGAGGGAACTGTGAAAGAGAGTGGCAATTGGTAGCACGGAATAGAATGTGTAAAAGGACTGCGTCGTAGGGTTGGCCCTTTTGGCCGCCCCTTCAGTCCGTCCCGCCGCACCGAAATAAACTGAAGAAACCAACCTGACAATTAATCCGTCTATAGAAGTGTAGGGGTACGGAACAGGGCGATACGTGCGAGTTTAGCAAGGTTAACTGAGCATCTTCCTCCAGGCTTCGTGTGCTGGGGCTGCGACCCTTCTTCAAAGGGCTGACCGTAATGCCCGTTTTAGCCGAGATGATGAGCAGCGGTTCGAATCGGCCTGTCGGCGGGTTTACCCCGCCCTATCCCCACGAATTCAAAGAGTCAAGGCGGCATAAAACCGCCCCTAAGGTGCTGCAAGACAAGGAGCATGGATGAAATCTCTGGCAGTTCGTACGCTCATACTCATCTGCGCGATGCTGTTACCAATGCTGACTGTACGCGCGCAGGCTCAAACTGCCACCGGCACGATTCGCGGGCAGGTGACAGATCCCTCGGGGGCTGTCGTCCCGAACGTCTCCGTGATGGCGACTCCGGCCCCGGGCCAGCCGGGCCAGGCCAAAGCCGCCACGGTGGGCAAAGACGGCACGTACCAGATCAACGGTCTCATGCCCGGAACGTACTCGGTGAGCGCGGTGGCGCAGGGCTTTGCGCCCTTCGAACAAACCAGCGTCGAGGTGAAGGCCGGCCAGCCTCGACAAATGGACATCAAGCTCGAGATTGAGCAGGAAAAAGAAGAAATCAACGTCACGGGGCAGGCACAGACGCTCAGCGTAGCGCCCGAGAACAATGCCAGCGCAACCATAATCAGCGGCAAGGACCTCGAGGCACTCTCGGACGACCCGGACGAACTGCAAACCGAACTCGAGGCTCTGGCCGGGCCTGCCGCCGGACCGAGTGGCGGCCAGATATATATCGACGGCTTCACGGGCGGGCAGCTTCCACCCAAGGAAGCGATCATGGAGGTGCGCGTCAACCAAAACCCGTTCTCCGCGGAGTACGACAAGCTCGGCTACGGGCGAATCGAGATCACCACCAAGCCTGGCTTCAGCCAGTTCCACGGCAGCGCATTCCTGGACGGGAATGACAACGCCTTCAATGCCCGCAGCCCGTTCGCAGTCACCGAACCTCCCTATCACACGGAGTTCTACAATGGCAGCATCGGCGGCCCCATCAGCAAGAAGGCCTCGTTCTTCTTCGA
>Ga0326727_10001503_pt1 | contig 85681 bp, 75 predicted proteins | sample MB2enrmetagenome_FD_207643 | JGI IMG/M metagenome (GOLD analysis project Ga0326727, IMG submission 207643) | Lab enriched peat soil microbial communities from McLean, Ithaca, NY, United States - MB29MY | ecosystem: Environmental > Terrestrial > Soil > Wetlands > Peat | place: USA: New York... | reverse complement strand
TCTTCCCAATGATTGTCATGTCAAGCGAAGATCCGACACTCTGTCCGCGTGGCGCGCCCGGAGGGATTCGAACCCCCGGCCCTCTGCTTCGAAGGCAGATGCTCTATCCAGCTGAGCTACGGGCGCGCGCGTTACGGCAACTTTAAATCATTTGCCGCGGCGAGCGATACCATTTTCGAGCCGCTGACCTTCCGCGCCCGGCAGCCCGCGCTTTGGCCTTAGAGGGAAGCTTTTGCGGCAAGGATGACCGCCAAATTCATTGTTTCGAGGGCAGGAAAAGCGTAGGATGCGCGAATCCAGAAGTTCAAATCTGAGATTCCGCTTAAGCGGAGGAGGCATCCATGCTCATCATTCGCAATTGTTTCGTCGCCAAACCGGGAAACGCAAGCAAACTTGCTGCCCAATTGAAGGAGGCGTCCGCAGTCGCCAAGATTGGCAAGCACCGCGTTCTCACCGACCTGACTGGTGAATTCAATCGGGTCATATTGGAATTTGAAGTGCAGAATCTCGCTGAGTTTGAATCTCTCCAAAAAGACTACAACTCGAACTCGGCATTCCGCGAGAAAATGAAGGGTTATACGGATTTGTGGACTACGGGGACCCGGGAGATCCTTCAAGTCGCCTGAAACTTAACTCACGATTCAGCCTGCGCCATCCGCGGCCTGCCCGGTACTTCGCAGTTGGAAGGGCGGCGAGTTTGCATCGTCATCCCCACCAACATTAATGGACGGCGCCTCCGCAAACCCCAGATGGCAACTTCACGTTGACCTTTGGAAGTGGGATCATCTGCTCGCGAGGCGTCGTCATCGAGAAAAGAGGAAAGGCCGTGCCATCGGCCCGATTGTGATATTCGTGGTTCACCGCGGTCGTCAAATCTAAATGAGACTCACGCTCGGCAAACACAATCAGCTGCGTGGTGTATCCGTAAAAATGCGGATCATCCGGCCATCGCGAACCTCCTGGCCAGTGCTCATCGCAGCACGGATACCATTCGCCGGCATCTTGCCAAAAGATTCGCGTGGCTGGAGTATCGCAGCGCTCCTTTCTGTTTGGACTCAAACAGACCAGGGCACGCTTGGCGAGTTGCGATCGCAGGAGGTCTTCCAGTTCTCCTAATGAGCCCAGCCTAAAAGTGAGTTCCATCCCTTCAAGAGGCCGCTGCAAGACCAACCCATCTGGTGCGTATTTGCTTTCTCTCATTGTTCACCCATCTGGATAGAGCAGGCTGCGTGCCATGCAGAGTCTCTTTGTAACTCGGTGATTCCAGATAGATTGATCTCCCCATTGCGGTTGAAGGGTCGGTAAGAAATCCGAAGTCAGTAGAATTTTGGCGTACTGCGAGTACTACGTTGAGTGCTACGTTGGGAACCCCACATATCCTGTTCTGGTGTAAGGCTTTACCTCTTCCTGATTCCGCCACCTTTTCCAAAACGTGCTCATCCCGAACACGAACTTGCCCGCCGTGGCGGGAGGCGTCTCTGCGTGGGTGCCGCATCCTTGCGCGTAGCGCAAGGGTGCGGATTTTGGCTTTTCTCGATTGCGCCGCCCGCTGTAGCGTCGCCGCGCCCAGGGCAGGGAATCACTCTCCGCGCAACCCTCTCCATCATCACGGCCAGCCCCACGCGCATAAGCAAACTTGTTTTAATTCTGAGGCCCGCCGCTTCGCTTGCCGCAGTGCATGATTCGTCTCCTTCGTTCGGGCCTTAGTGGGAATCAGGAGCGCCGTACGGATTCGGCGGCGGCGTGCGCGAGATCGTGAAATCCGACTCCATCTTGACCACGGCGTACGGATTCCACGTCGAGAGCGTGTAATAGATCTTTAGCGTGTCGCCTTCGACTTCGGTGAAGCGCTCGATCATCTGGGGGGCGAAACCGCCGCCGCGCGTTGTGTAGGGAGGATTGCCGGTGGAATCCTGCGGGCCAATCGTCGGACCGGCGGGGCCGGCTCCGTGCTCGGAATTAACGACGACCGATGTGCAGATATTGTTCTTCGGTACGTCGTAGTAATAGAAAATGTAATTTCCATACGCATGGTCGTAGCAATCATTGAAAATATGTTGCGGCGCGCTCCACGGGCCCCACGGCTCGCGCGCGTAGCTGAAGTAAACGCCGGACGTGGTGCTATCCCCGTGGCCCCCGTTAAACGTCATCAGCCATAGTCCGAGGTCGTGCGAATAGATCACGGAGAGATTGCCGATCGTGGGTTTCGTGGGATCGACATCGGTCATTACGGGCACGTCGCTGGAATCGTCCTTTGTGCCCCACGTCGGGAAACCGAATTTGTCGAGGCCGGTGAAGTAGCGCGTTCCCGCCCCGCTCTCGAAGCCGCTCTTCGGCACAATCGCCAGATAAATGTTGCTGGCATCATACTGGCCGACGCCAAACATCGCGACGAACGGCTCGCCGAAACCCGCATCCCAGCCCTCGGCGTCCTCGGGAAATTCGCGGAGTGCAAGATAAACGAAATGGCCGCCGTCGGGGACGCTTGAAATCGTGCGTCCGGCCGAAAACGTGCCGGTGGATTCATCGAACTTGGAAAGCACCGAGTAGTCGAGGCTGTAATCTCCCGTTGCGCCATTCGTTCCGGTGCTGGCGACGATGTAAATTTGCCCGTCGAGGCTGATCCCGGAATTGGGGATGTCGTCGGCCCCCATCGGCAGCGCCGTCCCGCATGTCCCATCGGGATAGCAGTGCGACGTCGTGTATTCGGGCTGGACAATGAGCGCGTGGGTTTGATCGCTGCTCAAGAAATAATTCAGCAGGAGGCCATCTTCGGGGCGCCGCGTCGTGCTCCACGCTATCGTGTCGCCCGCCTGATACTGGAATGGGTTTTGGAGATGCGTCCACGTCGGATAGTAAGCATTTCCATCACCATTCCCGATCGTCGCGCCGAACGTATCGCCGAAGAGGAAGATGAGTTTGCCGTCGTGCTCGAACGAGTAGCCGAGGCCTTGGCCCAAAACGTCAGCCCGCGTCGCCGTCTGACTCACCGTCGGGATGCAAGTCGGATTCGCATTGGTGATCGTCGCGTCCCACTCGACCCAGTCGCAGTCTGCGGTCAACTGTTCGAGCTTCCGCGAGGAGTGGTCCACATAGGTCAACTTGATTTGTGGACCCCATGTGTCGCCGGCGTCCTGCGCCGAAAGTTGGACCGCGCAAAAAACGCGCATAACGGCGAACAAACCTGCAATCAACCAATGCCGTCTCATTCGTATCCTCCGTGTGAACTCGCTGAAGGGCAGTGAAGAGATTCTGTCCCGCGCAGCGGGAGTACGTATTTGTGACCTAAAGGGGACGCGGCATTCTACAGCGATTATCCTGAAAAACAAGCAAGCATTCCCAGAAAGGAACTACAAGAAGGATTTCGGTACTGCCGGGAGACCTAGGATTGCCATTACTGCCAACGCAGCGGAGTCGCGAGCTTACCTGCCCCGCCCGTACCGCCTATTTCAGCCACTTGCTGACGGCGATGCGGATGCCGACCGAATTGTCACCGGGATTGTTCGGCTCGAGGTCTGCGTTCGAGAAATGGAAATAGCGGATTCCGATCGACCAATCATATCTTCCCCGAAGGATGCGCACGCCGCCGGTGGCGTTCGGCGTGAAATTGAATCGCGAGGTGGCTGGCGGGGTCCGGATGTTCGATTCCGCGATGCCGAATGAAATTTCCAGGAACGGTTGCAGACCGCGATGCGGCGAGGCGTTCCACTTCAACACCACGGGGTCGAACTCAACTCCGTATGAGGGGCCATTCCGCTGGAAATTCATGAACACGGGCACGACGTCCATCGCATATTCAAATCGCGTGCTGTAGAACCTCTCGTTGTGACGGTCCGTCAGCATCCAGCCGTATCGCACTCCGAGGTTCCAATTCGGTATGCGCGTGCCGACGCCATCCGTCCCCACATCGCCGCCGGCATAGATTTCGACTTCGTGGCTCGACGTATCCGCGTTCATATTTGGTATTGTTTGCGCCGCGCAAGCAGGAGCGATCGCACTGGAAGCGATGAGGAGTAATGCGCAAGGCAGTTTCATTTTGTAACATCCATAAGTAGTCTGGAATGCGGAATGTGACTATTGCACGAGAGCAAGTCTCATGCCACTCTGCTGCCGGGCCGTTACAGCCGCGCCGAACGCTGGCTTGCCGCACCGTAGCTTCGTCGAATGAAGGGGGCAGGGAATCACTCTCCGCCTCGCCCTCTCCGTCATCACCGCCCCCCCCACGTGCACAACCACACTTGCTGTCATTCTGAGGGCCGCACTTGGTGCGGCCCGAAGAATCTCGCGGTTCCGCGGGGCTTGCCGTGTGCCCCGTCCTTCGCACTTGAATTGGCGGGGAATTTCTCTCCGCCTCGCCCTCTCCGCAATCGTTTCGTACCGGCGGGCGCGAACCCATCACTGCCCGACGCGGCCCTGCCAACAACTCACCACCATCGCACTGCAGCACATCTGAGGAAGTGTTTGCGAATTGAAGGTAAACTCATTCTCGATTGGATGCCCTTGTTTTCGGCAAACGCAAGGAGAGCGCCGTGACTGATCTCAATCCGCAGGCGAAGCAGATGGCCGACGAGTCGATGGTGCGAAACCTCGATGCGCAGGCGCGGGCGATTTGGCCGCAAGAAGTTTTGCTATTCCGGCGCTACGCGCTTCCGCCCGACGCACGCATCCTCGATGCCGGGTGCGGCACGGGGGAAGCGTCCTCACGGCTGGCCGAGCTTTTTCCGCACGCGAGCATCCTCGGAGTCGACATCATTGACCCGCATCTCGATCTCGCGCGTTCGCGCTACGCAAAATTTGCGCCCCGCCTATCATTCGAGCACCAAAGCGTCTTCGAACTCCAGTCCGCGGACAAGAGTTTCGATCTCACTGTGTGCCGGCACGTGATTCAATCCATTCCGCGCGCGGATCGCGTGATCGCGGAGCTCGTGCGGGTTACGCGAAACGGCGGCTATCTGCACCTCATTCCCGAGGACTACGGGATGATTCACTTCCAAAAAGGGCCGCTCGATCCACGCGATTTTTGGCATCAGGCCCCGCGAAGCTTCGGCTCCGCCACCGGGACCGACATGTTCATCGGCCGCAATATCTTTGGAATCCTCGCCGCGATGAACCTCAAAGAGATCACGATGGACTACGTCATCGTGGACACGATCCGCGTGCCGCGCGAGACGTTCGCGGCCATCCTCGAAGCGTGGCGCGACGGGTATTGTGAGTCCATCGGCGCACTGACGCCGATCACGCGCGAGTCCGCGGAGGCGTATTTCGATCAGATGATCGCGAACGTCCGCAACCCGCGCGGGTACGCGGTATGGATGGTCCCGGTCGTGAGCGCGCGCGTCGTCTCAGCGTAGCTGGAATGGCGCCGCCGAAGCCCTCGCTTCTCCGCCGGCCTTGGTAGGACAGTCACTCATGACTGTGCGTCCCTTCGACCCAGCCCGAATGACGGCGGGTACCTTCGTTCTTATCGGGGCGCACCCGTTTCGGTACGTTGCGGCGTATTGCACTAGTGGTATCCTCTCCTCGATGATCGCAATCAACAGGAAAGATCAAATGCGGCCCCGAGTAACCTGCCCAATGAGACCTCCGATGAGGTCATATGCCGCGGGAATGGTATTGGTCTTGCTGGCTTCCTTTTGTGCTGCCGCAGCACAGCAGCATGGGTCCGCAATACAAGAAGTCTCGTACTGTGATCTGATCAAGAGTCCCTTGTCTTTCTCAGGAAAACAAATTCGTGTCCGTGCCATTTACAAGTACGGATTTGAGATCCAGCGCCTTGACCCGCCGGTCTGCTGCCCGGAACGTGGAACCGAGATTTGGGTCGAGACAGAAGGTAACCTTGAAGGTAATTCCCGCAAGCTTTTCCGCAAGTTCCCTAAAGGCATGGGTCTTGCGCTCGCAACTTTTGTCGGCACATTTGAGAGCGGCGGGCCATACGGTGACGGTGGTTACCCTTTCAAGCTCACCGTGGATCAGATTGAGAAGCTTGAGGCCACAGCGAAGCCATCCCCGAGCCATGACCCCGCATGGGTCCCGGAAAATTGTGAAACGCCGGGTGTCGCACCCGGGCGAGTGGCCGGCCCCTGACCTGGGATTTCAGCGCGGCCCTCGATAAGACCGAAGGCGTTGTCAAGAAACACGTATCTTGAGCAGTGTTCGTAGCGCCGCGTGGTTGCCAGAAGAGACCGAGGGACAATCTCAGGGCATGACGTACGTATTGAAGAGATTGACGTAAGAGCCCAAGGTGGGGAACCGGGTGTCGGAGTTGTATGTGCGGACAAAAACAACGCCGTTGCTCGCGAGCGGTTCGTACGTGCACCCGCCGGAGCCTGGGTTCGAACTGGAAGAGGAACCTCCGCTGCAGCCGGCTTGAATCGCGCACGCGGCTGCAAGCAGAAGGAGAAATGCCGCGCGTTTGCGGGGCAATCGGGACCGGAAAAAGCAGCCAAAAATGTTTTGCTCGCGACGCGTCATCACAAAATATCCCCGGGGCCGTGCAAAAAATGGAAATGCCCCGACTTGACGAGCATTTCCGTTGCGGAAATCGCCCTCAATGGTAGAAACACCCGCGTGTCAACAATGTTGCGAGAATGGTGCGGCAGTAGTGCCGATCCAGTGATTGCCGCGAGCCTCGCGCACGCCTGAGCTCAGATTTCCCCCAGCGAACAGCGACACGCCAGCCATTTCGGAAAGCGCGGACCTGAGCGCGATGAGCGCCCGGCGGGCAAAGAAGGCCGCAACCCCCGCTTGCTCGATCTCGTCCGTGATCCAATATTTGTCCGGCTAGCCTGGGGTTAGTCGTCACGTTCCGCTATTGCTGCACGAATTGAGTAGACCATTGGATTCTTGGAGCACCTTGGGTGTGAAATGCTGCGCTTCAGGGAGTGGAATGGAGTACGCCCCCTGCAATGAGCTATTCCAGGGACCTAATGGCTGATTCGGGTCTTGATCGGATCATCTGTGAGTGAGTTTTGACCGCCAATTGCTCAGGGATTAATTACCAAATTCAACGAAATGTTTGTGCTCTGCGAGCCGCTCGTCGCTGTGATCGTGAACGTGGCATTGGCGGGCGGCGGAGGCGCGGGGTTGCTGCTGCCGCAGGCGCTCATGCCGACGACCGCCACAACCGCCATTGCTAAGAGCAACAGCACCCTCCTCGCCCGCTCTCTTTTTTCACAGAACAACGCCGCGATGAGCACGGCATAACTGAGCGGTAGAGCTCCGCGGAGAAATGGCGACACGCGCGATTGTGCCATCGCCGTAGTTACAACTGTCATGGTGAAGGGCACTGACGTCATCGAAGGAGTAAAACTTTCCGAACTTGGCAGGCTGCACTGTACTCCCGCTGGCGCATTCGGGGACGCACAGCTTAAAGAGACGGTACCGGTGAAGTTTGAAGCCGTAAGGGTGAGATTGTACGTGGCTGTCTGTCCCTGCTGAATCGTTTGAGTCGCGGCCGTCGCCGTCAAAGAGAATGGAGCGGTGATAAGCAGTGTGGTCGGCTGCGACGTAGCAGAATTGTAGGAGCTGTCCCCGGAATATTGTGCCGTGATGCTGTGCGTACCGTCAGCGCTGAAGGTGACTTCGATCTCGGTATTCGTTGCTTCGCCCAACGGTACGGGTGAGCCCAATGGCGTTGTGCCATCCAGGAATTGAATCGTGCCAGTCGGGGAATTGGCTCCGAGGTTGTAAGCGAGAAACGTATTCAGGCTGACCTGCTGGCCGGCGATTGCGCTCAGCGGGGCGCGAACAGGAACCAGCAACGGATTGCCCTTGGTGACCGTGACGGTGACGCTGTTACTCGCACTCCCGTTGTAGCTGGGAGGAAGTACCCCGTCGCCGCCGTACGTCGCGGTAATGATGTGCTGCCCCAATGTCAGACAGCTTTCCGTTGTGATGCAGTCGAAATATTGAGCAATCCCCGAAGGCTCGGGTCCAAGCGCGACCGCAGCCAGAAAATTGCCGTTGTCCGTGAACGTAACCGTTCCAGTGGAGGGGAGAACTTGCGACACGCCCGCAATGTTTGCGGTGAAATCGAGCAGCTTCAATGGATCGCCGTAGTCCAAGGAAGATCCCGGCGTAAGATTGCCCCCCAACCCGCCGTTCAGGATTCCTGATTGCAGAGTGGTAGTGGTGTTCTCCGGCGCAACGCTCAGCGAGATTGTATTGGACGCGCTTCCGGCAAAAACACCGTCCCCGGGGAAGTACGCATAAAGATTGTAGTTCGTGCCCCCGGGGAGGCTTTTCACGCTGAGTACTCCCGTGCTCGCCGTTCCGCCGCTACCGGTGATCGGCGCAAACTCGATTCCGACATTGGAAGAGAGATTGCCGCCTTGCGCGAGCAGCGAGATTTCCGTGCTTGGAGTTTGCGATTTGCTGGCGCTCAGCGTTCCAACGGAGACGGTTACGGAAACCGGCTGGCCGTGGACAATGTTCACTGAATTGGATGGCAGCGGAGTGCCATTGAACGAAGCAGAGAGTGTGGTCGAGGATCCATTAAACCCTGCCTCGGCACTCGTCCAGGCGTTCACCAAAGTGGCAGCGTTGATCGACCCCAGCCCTGAGGCTGGGTCATACCCCGGAACCGCGTTGTATCCAAGCTGCCCTGCGGTGTCCCCGGGCGGCACAAAAGTCAGCGTATCGTCACCGGGGACACCGTTGTTTTCGATTGTCACATCATTAAAAACGCATTGCGGTCCCGGCCGCGTAGCGGGGTTGGTCTGGTTGCTGGAATTGCAGGTTGGATAATTGGCGCTCTCCGAAGCAGCCAGAGAATAGAATTCAAAATTGGCGAGTCCTTGGCGGCCACCGGCTGCCTGATCGATCAAGGCCATGACACCGGCCAATTCGGGCGACGAAAATGAGGTTCCCCCAGCAAGACTGTTGAACGAAACCACCCCTCCGCTCACCTGGCAATCTAGCTGGCCTAAGTCGGGTCTCGAGCTGAAACAAAAAACGTAGGGATCATGTCCTTCGGCGGCGGCCAGCGAAACGTCGGGCAGTGCTCGATTTGGAAAGTGCGCACCCGTCAGGCCGAGGATAGGGAGTGTTTGCCAGCTCGGTACCGGATAGATGCTGCTGATTCCGCCTCCTGCAGCATTGTCGCAAGTAGTCACGCAGTCGTTCCAAACCATTTCCGGAATGTAACCAATCGCAGTTGCCAGACTTGTTCCGCTACTCCAAAACGTCGTGCCCGTCCCACCGTTCACGGTTTCATCAAACTCCGTGCCTCCCGCGGACGTGTTAAACGGAGTCGAACTAAGGCCATTCACCGCCAGCGCGGAAGATGAATCGAGCTGTGGTTCACAGTCAGCGGCGCCGTTGTCACCCGACGAGACAAAGACACTGATGCCTTGCGCGGCTGCCTGCTCCCACAACTCATTCCAGAACGCGTTTCCAGCAGGGCCAAGGGCCTGTTCGCACGCATCAAAGCTCAGATTCATAATCGGGGCCAGGTTGTTATCGACGATAAAAATCGACGTAAGATCGACCGGGTCGGTCGTCAGAGTCCCGGCGCTCATGACCAACTCGATTGTCGCTTTGGGGGCCACCGCGCCCGACCACTCCGCATCGAGGGTCGCCTCGTCTTCGCCATAGTGGGTCGTTGGAGCGGGTCCATTGAATATAAAGGTCGGTGAGCTGCTGGGCAGCCCGAAAATTTGCCGGAAGTTAGCCACGTCATCCACGCCGGTCGTGGCGATTGTGTTGATCATGCTATCGGCGACAATCGCGATCGTCTGTCCAGAACCATCGAGCGGCACTGTCTTCGGAGAAGGGGGCACGCCGTTGTACAGGGGATTGAGATTGTAGATCGTTGCGATATCGCCGGGCGTGAGGGCATATTTTCCGTCGCCGAGGTCGATCAGGGGCGTTCCTCCAACAAGCCTCGCCGCCGCCCTTTGGGACGACCGCCTCAACGTCGGCTTGCTGTAGAAATCGTGGAGTGAGACGACGCCGCGAACGATGGGTGACAACGCCGCGGGTATGCTGATATCGGTGGCGTTCGCCGTGTGCAGCTCGCCGTCGACTCGATAATGCCGCATCTGCGTCTGGAAAGCGGCCTCCACCTGCGACGACCTTCCGGAAAACTCGATCCACCGCCCGCTTTTGGCCACGGCAGTCACCGTGAATCCTTGTTGTTGCAACCAGGCTGTGACTTGTTGGATGTCCTGCTCCGAGGGACCAAACTTCTGACCGAACTCTTCCGGTGTTATCCAATGATGGTAATCAGGCGAGCCTTTGGTTTGCTGGCTGTCCAGAAACGTGCGGGCCCGATACTCCTGATCCGGGCTTGCGCCGAGCACCAGAATCATCCGCTCCAGGGACACCGCGCCGTCAAGCGGTCCGGCGTCATACATGGGTTTTGCCTTCGGATGAGTTGAATTCGGAATCTGCACGCGAACGCGGCTGTCCACAGGGGTCGTGATCATCGGATCCTGTGCCCGCGCGGGAGTTGCTACTGAAAGCAATACAAGTCCAAGAGAAGTCAAGACGAAAAGCGGGAGGGGAGAGTTCTTGGCCACGATGTAAACCCGGATTCCGGGCGTGTAACCGCTGACACTCCTACATGCCGCCAGCCCTGCTTCGCCCGCCTTTCTCGGCGACCTGAAGTTCGGGAGTCGCCAAAGGAGGAGCGGGTGGACGCACGTTAAATAATATCACAACGACAAATAACCGCGACCCTTGCGAACGCGGTAGCGATGCAAATCAGTGGGTTGTGATCGGCGACATATAGCGCGGGGCGTCCGTGCGGTGCTCGCTCGGGCTCGAAGGCTGTTGCGCGAACCGGAAATTCCTCAGCACGATTTGAACGATGGGATGCGGCCAGAGCTCGAAGTCGGCCAATCCGGCGGGAATCGGAACAATATCCGTGTCGTAGATGCCGTCTTTCTGCGGAAGCGTCATCAGGGCGTCGATGAAGAGGCGGCGCTTCAGTTTGCTCTGGATGATCAGCATGGTCCTCACCATCGGCCCTTCGTGGCCTTTCCCGATCTCTTCGCTGACCGTAAAACTCACATCGGCCTTGTCCGGATTCTTCACATAAGTCAGTCCGGTGATCTCGTCGCCCGCAACTGTGAGGTTGACTCCGAATTTCTCGCCCACGAAGAGATAGACGTCGCCGCCGTCGACGTAAGGAATCTTGTCGAATTGTTTTTCGTAGTTGTTCGTCTTATCGAGGCGCAGCTTCAGCGTGAACGCGTCGCGAAACACCGGCGCTTCGCCGCCCGTGTTAGCCGGGGCCTGCGGCAAAGGCCACGCAAGCATCGGCATCGCGCATGCAACAACCGCCGCGAGAGATGCAAGCTTCTTCATGCCAAGCCTCGAAACATCGCTCATCGTCGCGCGCATTTGCGCGCGCGTCACAGATTCGCGCCGCCCGGGTCAGACTTGCTCGCCGGAACGCTGCAAGCGCCGCATCGCAAACGCCGCGGCCAAGCAGCCGATTGCCGCGAACAGCAAGCACGAGGGGAGAGGGTACGTAAACGCCTCGCCGCTACCCGGGAGGATTGCCATCAGCGGATAGAACGGATTGAGGAATAGCGGCGCCTGAACGTAAGCGGGCGGGGCGAGCTGTGCCGAATTATTGTTTACGTCGGACCAATGCGAAACGAGGAGGCCGAAGATCACGGCCGTCACGACGCCAAGCACCAGCAGGATGCCGTAGCACGACGCCGTCGAGTGGACGCTGCGCCGGAACATCGCCGAGCACCACAGTCCGATCGTGCAGATGCTGGCGAGCACTAGGACGGTGCAGCCAATCGCCTCCACCAATTGCATCGGCTCGACGCCGCCGAAGGCGAACGACAGCGTCAGAAGGGGAATGCCGCTCGAAAGCAGCAGCAACAAGAAGAGCACCGCGACGACAAACTTGCCCCACCAAATCTGTGGCGTGGTGAGCAGGCTTGTGAGAAGTCCGGGCAGCGTCCGCTGTTCTTTTTCGATGGTGATCGCGGCCGCGCTGAAAACGGGCGCCATCAGCAGCAGCGCCACAAGCTGCGTGAAGATAACCGTCATGAAAATCGCGATCCCGATATCCGCGCCTTGAACCTCGCGCTGCGTTCCGCCAGCCTGTTCGCCAATGACCAGGTAATACGCGAACAGAGTGGTGCCCGAAACCACAAGGAGATAAAGCGTGGGCAAGAGCCAGGCGCGCCGCTCCCGCAGCCGCTGCCTCAGCTCCTTGATGATCATCGGATTGGTGATCAATCGCCTCATGACGGGCGATCCGCGAACGCGCGCCGGTAGCGTTCTTCGAGCCCCGGGCCGCGCGCGTCAAAGTGTACGACGGTCACTCCGGTTGCGAGGAGATCGCGCAGAAATGCAGAGGCTTCGTTCGCGCCACCTTGCAATTCGACGACGAGCCGGCCGTCTTTCCGCTCGAGGACCTTCGCCCCCGCCGTGCGTGCAATTACGGAGTCCGCTGCCGCCGCCGCTCCCTCGAAATCAATTTGGCAGCGGATCGCCGCGGGGAGCGCTTCTCCCGCCGCCGAAGGGGGCTGCGCATCGATGACATTCTTGCCGTCCGCGATGAAAACGACGCGCGTGCAGATGTCCTCGAGGTCGGCCAGGATGTGCGAAGAAATGAGGACGGTGATTCCCTCGGCGCGGAGTTGTTTCAACTGCTCGCGCAAGTTCAGGCGCGCCAGCGGGTCGAGACCGGTGGCGGGTTCGTCGAGCAGCAGGACCTTCGGCTCATGCAATAGGATTTTTGCGAGCAGGAGGCGCTGCTTCCAGCCGAGCGAGAGCTGCTCGACGTAATCGTGTTTCCGGTCCTCGAGTCCGGAGCGGCCGAGCGCACGCTCGATCGCCGCGCTGCGTCGCGGCTCTTTCAAGCGAAACGCATCCGCAAAGAACTCGAGAAACTCATCCACGCGCGTGTCCTGGTAAACGCCGGGCACGTCCGGAAGATAGCCGACCGAAGCTCGCACGGAAGCCGGCGCCGTGGAGACATTGAAATTCGCCACGGCGGCTGAGCCGGAATCGGCAGGTTGAAGCGTGGCGAGGATTTTGATCAGCGTGGTCTTTCCCGCGCCGTTGGGGCCGACGAGACCGACAAGCTCGCCCGTCTCGATGTTCAGCGAGAAGCCTTTCAGCCCGCGGCCGCCGCGAAAAATCTTGTGGATGTCTTTGACTTCGATCATGGCCAATTCCCGAACGTAACGATAAAGAGCGAATGCGCTTTTCGATCGGGCGCGCGATCCGGGAGGGTCGCGCTGTCGGCGGCTTCGTCGCTGAGGCCGAAGAAAACGGCCTTCGTTTGGTCAAATACGATGAATCCTCTCGGATTCCACCCGCGGATCAACTCCATCAGCGAGAACGGTTGATTCTGCATTGCGTCGAATTCGTCGTCAGCGCGCTTTTGGTCTTTGGGTGATGGGGTCGGGCGCAGCCCGAAAGGCATGGAAAATGGGGCGGGGGGATACTCCCCAGGCTGGGTCGTCGACCGCCCGGTCGCAGATTCATAATCCTCGCGCGTCACGCGCGCGAGGTCCACGACCGCTCCGGAAGGAAAACGATCAAGGATGTAAACGTATTGCTCGTCCGCGACAATCGCCTGGCGAAAATCCACCCCGGTGTCGTTGTGAAGCATGCCGTTCGAGTCGCGGTGCACGCTTCCGGCGAACCGGCGATCGCCCTCGAAGTCGAATCCTTGAAAGGTCCACCTGCGCAAACTCATTTGCGTTTCCCACGTCTTACCCATGCGAAACGCGCCCACGAAATCCCGGCCGGGAGTGTTAGCAACATCCGAATCTTCATCGCGGGCCCGGAGGATGGCAAGGCCCATGTCCGTCTCGGCACGCCCCACGTCTCCGGAAACGGCGAGGCGGACTCCGGATTGAATCGGGGCGGAGACTCGGACGTGCGACCAGGAAGCAGCGAGCGGGCTGCGGTCCTCCATTTGGTAGACGGTCATTTCGTCCAGGACGAAATTCTTGGGATGGGTGCGCACGCTGTAAGAATAAAGCGCCACGGAAAAGAGCACGGCGACAGTGGGGAGAGTGATCCAGCCCAACTCGGGGCGTCCGATGCGCCGCAGAATCACGAAATTGACCACTCCCGCCAGAATAAGGTACGCGACGATCCAGAGCAGCAGCGCAATAAAACTCATGAAGTGGAAGGAAGTGCCGAGCCGCTTCATCAGCCAGAGGCATTCGGTTAGCATGCCGCGCGAGTTGTCGGCGCCGGGCGTGAACTTCAGGCGCCCGGTGGAAGGGACGCCAGGGACGCCCGCAGGTTCGCGCGCGCCAAAATAGTCTGAGAAGTATTTGCTGGCAACGGACGAAAAGCGAATCAGGTGGCCGGCGCCGGCGGGAGAAATCCGGCCGATTGGGATCCGCGAACGGTACGCGTCCAGGAAACCCGAGCGGCTCCGCTTGGCGGTCAGTTGGTTTTCGACCAGCACGAGAGTGCCGCCGCGCAGCATATAAAGCTCAAGAGCGTCGCGCTGCTCGGAAGAGAGCTTTGCGGCGGCGGTGGCAACCACCACGGTAGCTGCATTGTCGTAGGCCCAGCCGACCGCCGGCGCGTCCGTCAGTTCAATCAAGCGAAAATGCATCGCTCTGACCATTCCCGCTCCAAGGCTGCCCCCGAACAGAATGGCTTGCTCGGTTGCGCCACACGTGCCGGGCGTGTTGCAAAGGATCGCGATAATCTGTCCTGATTCGAGGGGAGGGACGACGCGGCCGGTTCGTCCAATCGGGACGCCGTGATCGTCCAGCGCTTCCGCATAGATCACTTCAGTCGCTGGATTATTGCTGCCATTGCTGGGGGGATAGACATTCAAAGGAACGTTCACGAGGCGTTCTTCGCCAGCCGCGAGACTCATCGGAATCGTGCAAGGCCCGGCGGATGCGCTCGCGCCCGCATCCAGATTCAGTTCTGCGACGCGCAATTCGAACGATAGCGCCTGATCTGTCGTGTTGCGGACCGCAACTTCCACCCACGGGGGGCCGGCCGCGGTGTAGGCGCCATCAAGACCGAAATGCCGGATCTGGACGGAGATGCGATCGCCGGGAACCGCGCGGAGCGGTGGCGCAACGGCCGCGACGAATAAGAATAAAAGGAAGAAAGAGATAACGATTGGCAATGGGATGCGTCGGAGCATCGCGAATCCGTATGTTACTCGATTGTTACTTACGCTGGCAAACGAATCGGCACATTCCGCAGGCGTGACCGAATCGGCGCCCGCATTCGCGCGCGCGGCGCGGGCAGGGGAGGGAAGCATCTATGTTTCCTTGCCCCACAATTCCCGGAATAATTTCACCGTCCCCGGCCCGAAGCCTGCGTAGTGATTGTTCGCGTAGGCAAAAATCATGATTTTCCTCGCGGCCAATTTCCGGAGCAGGTGGGCCCAATTCGCGAGGTCCGCGCGGCGGTCAACGACAATTTTGTCCCACGTCTTCGTCACTTTCTCGATTCCCTTGCGGTCTCCGAGCCAGCGGACGTACGCAAAGTCCGAAGTGATCGGGTCGAACTTGCCGCTCATCTCCCACGGCCGCGGCATCCACGATTGATCGATCAGGGCGAGCGCGACGTTGTGTTCGCGCAGCGTGTCCGCGAATCGCGCATCGAGCCAACTCCTGTTGCGAATTTCGACGGCGAAGCGGCGGCCCTTCGGCAGCTCCTTAAGGAAATGCGTCAGCCGCGCAAGGAACTCTTCCGCGTTTCGAAAAACGCTCTGATTGAAATAGCCGAACTGGAAGAGAATCGGCCCAAGCTTCTCGCCGAGGATCTCCATCGTCGCGAGGAAATGATTCCAGTCCGCATCGCAATCCACCAGCACCTTCTCGTGCGTAATCACGCGCGGAACTTTCACGGCGAAGACAAATTCCGGCGGCGTCTTCTCGTACCACCTCTTCACCATCTCGGCGGGCGGCGTGCGATAGAAAGTGCTGTCCACTTCCACCGTCTGGAATTGCGTTGCGTAGAAAGTCAGATAGTCGGCGGGCCGCATCCCGGCCGGATAAAATGCGCCTTCCCAACCGTCCGCGGTGAAGGCCGAAGTGCCGAGAAGAACACCGGGCGGCAGGGAAGTGGGCGTGGTCTTTTGCCCCGCTGGCGTGTCCGCCGCCGTCTCCGACGCCGCGTCAAATAAAGAAGGCGCAGCGTCGCGAATCGGTTTTTCTTTTGGAGGTCTTGCTTTCACAGCGCAACCGTCACGCGCGATTGGGCCGCTGCCGAAATTCAAGCGCGCCCTATTTCTTCAGCGCAGCCATCACCGCGGACTGCAAATCTTCCGGCGGCCCAAGCCCCTCGTCGCGGTAAACAATCTTGCCCTGGCGATCGATCACGAACGTGGTGGGGAGGGCCCCGACGTAGTATTGCGTGTCGACTTCCGGCTCGCTGCCAAGCAGCAGTGCGAACGTGTACGCTCCCTGCTGGGCGAATTGAGTCACCGTCTGGGCATCCTCGCCGAGGTCCAAGCCGAAAACCACGAGTCCTTGGTCCGCGAGCTTCTGATGCATGTCCTGGAGGTAGGGCATTTGCGCGCGACACGGCCCGCACCAGCTCGCCCAGAAATCGACGATCACTACCTTGCCGCGAAAATCGTGCAGGCTGACGGTTTTCCCGTTCGTGTCCTGAAGCGTGAAATCCGGCGCTTCCGCCCCGATCAGCGAAGCGGTCTGGACCGCCGGCGCCGGCACGGACGCCGCTTCGTGCGCCGTCTTCGGCGGTGCGAACGTGAAGTCCGTCTCGGGAACGGGCACGTTCCACTTCACGATGGAATACACGGCCATTTTCGTCTCGTCGGTATTGTCGGGCGTGTGCGTCGTGACTTCGTGCACGACGAATGTCTCTTCATCGATTCGGTACATCATGAGCTCCGCGCCGGGGAGCGTCCCCGGAGACCAGCCATCGCGAACCACCCCCACCACGTACACCATCACCGTCTTTCCATCGGCGACGTATCGCTCTTCACGCATGATGGCCGCGTCGGACACGTGCTGGTCGATGTTTTCGAAATCGCTTATCGGGGTCGCGCTCGCCGGCGTGAGCGGGGTCTTCGTGTAGGTGCTCGATTCGCGGCTCAACTCCCATTCCGTTTGTCCGTCCGCGATTCGCAGTTTGCCGCGCGGGTCGTCGTCCTCGATCCTGTATTTCCCCGGCCGCTCCCCGCTTTGGGTCACGCGCTGCTCGGAGACCGCCGAGCCTCGCGCGAAGTGAATGGTCACCTTGAACTCGTAGCTCTGGAGCTTCTGATACACCGCCGCCGTGCGCTGCAGTACCTGCATGGCTGCCTGCTTGTCCGCTTGATCGTCGGCGAATGCAACGCTCGGAGCTGCAATCGCGCACAAGGCGATTGCCGCCGTCAGCAAAGCCCCGGCATACAAACGAGGCAATCTTCCGTTTGGCATTCGCAAACGCTCCGAGATTCGCATCGATGGCTCCCTGTCGCCGCGCTGAAAATCTTCAGCGGCTTCTTGCCTGACCGATAACGTACATCCGCCGGTTATGGAACGCAATTCGCAGCCGGGGATTGGGCCGGTTTCCCGCAAGCGCGTTTACCGCGACATCACCGCAAGATCGTAGGCGTGCGTCATGGGCCTGAAACGAATCAATGAGAATCTCGCCCAAATGTTGACCCCAATTACGATGAGGAATCGCCACCGCAAAAATCTTCAAAGTGTGCGATTGTGAGCAGATTTTCCCTCGGCGACTGCCGTTTAATGGGAATAGTTGAGGAGCACGCGCGGCAATATGAAAGCCTTTCTCGATGAAGCACGGATCAGCGGTTGGCCTCTAGAGAAAGGCTGGGCCAATTGATCCCCGCGGCAGGTCTAGCCTCACTGTTCTACGCACTTCTCCTCCTGCTACCTTATGGTCTGTTCGGCCAGGGATTGCCCGCCGGCCCGGCGGAACTGGTCATGCAAAGTGGCACTCCCGTCAAACTCCAATTGGCGCAAACCATCTCCTCCGCGCACGCGCACAAGGGGGATCTTCTTGATTTTACAGTGGTTAACGACGTGGAGGTCGACGGGTTCACGGTGATCCGGGCGGGGGCCTTGGCGGAGGGTTCGGTCACCGGAGTGAGGCGAAAGCGCGACCTGGGAATGGGCGGCCACGTGATCATCAAGCTGGATTGGGTGCAACTCAGCAGCGGCGAGAGGGTCGGGCTGGTTGCCCGGAAGGAATTCAAAGGAAGATCGCACACCATCCGCATGGCAGTGGGGATGGCCATCACCGGGGCGTTTTACTTGCCCGCCGCACCTGCGCTCCTGCTCGCGCGTGGCCGCGACAGCACGGTTTTGAAAGGCACGGAAATGACGGCGTACACGAAGAGCGATACTCCGGTCGAGGCGGGGGACTTGCCTGTCCCGCCGGGGACCGCTTCCGAACTGAGCGAGATGATCAAACAGCTGCCGCCACGAGCCCTGAATGGCGAAGGGCGCGAGGGCGATATGCTGAATCTGATCTTCGTGGCCAAGGAAGATGATTTGCAAGAGGCCTTTGCGCGCGCCGGTTGGCTGAAAGTGGAGAAGTCCAAGCCTGAAATCATTTGGCATCTGTTGTGGCAACGAAACCACTACGAGCGGTTGCCGATGGACAGGCTGTACGTCTTCGGAAGAGCGCAGGATTATTCATACGCGTTGCCCGACCCCAAGTCCATCGTCGCGCGGCGACATCACCTGCGGATCTGGAAAACCGATTTTATGGTGGATGGCGCGCCGCTGTGGGTGGGCGCGGCAACGCAAGACGTCTCGATTCACCTTGTGAAGCACAGGCTTCACCTCCTTCACAGAATTGACCCGGATGTGGATGCGGAGCGCGATTTCATCGCCGGGAATCTGGCGGAGACCCGGCAACTGGGTCGCGAGGAGTACGTGCGTCGCGCTCAGCCCGTATTCACCGCGCTAACCGCCACCGGGCAGCCTTATTACTCCGACAGCAGAATGCTCTTGTTGGAGTTGGATCAGGGTGCCTCCTCAACCGCCGGAGCAACGGAAGTCTCCTATAAGATGCGGTAGACCGGCGGAGAGTCCGACCGTGCAGCAAACCGATTGGGTTGCAAAAACGCGCCCTGGGGACCGCGAGAAATGAGAGTTCTTGTCCCGAATTTCCAATTTGAATTCCACCAAACGAGTTTTTGGACGTTGGGATTACTAGAAAACGAGTACCTCACTGCCTACCTTGGTGGGGAACACCACAGACGCGTGTGATAGAGTTTTTGGGTCAAGAATTCCGGCAGGTGGAGCGATTTTCTTGAATGATAATCCCGTAAGCATCCGGCGTTTTCGTCCGGATGACGCGCCATCCTTGTTCAATGCCGTGCGCGAATCGATCGATGAACTGTGTGCTTTCATGACTTGGTGCCGTCCCGATTACTCTCTGGAAGACGCCCGGGACTTCATCGCAAGATCCGCTTCCGTTTGGGAGAAGGGGGAGCAATACAACTTCGCAATTGTTGATGCGAGCGAAGAAAGCTTGCTCGGCAGCATCGGCCTGAACCGTATCGATCGGGTGAACAAATTCGCAAGCATCGGCTACTGGGTGCGCTGGCCCCGCACGCGGCACGGCGTAGCGACGGCGGCCACCCGGTTGATTGCCCGATTCGGGCTGAAGGAACTTGGATTCCACCGGCTGGAGCTTATCGTTCCCGACCACAACGTGGCGAGCCGGCGCGTTGCGGAAAAAGTCGGGGCCAAATTCGAGGGCGTCTCGCGAGAAAGAGTGATCCTGGCCCATAGCGTGCACGACGCATTTGTGTACAGCCTCGTCGCGGCAGATTTGACTGGGGATTCCGGCGTGAAGGTAATCGGTCCTCCGAGCTAACTGAAGCCGGCGCGGCGACATTCGCCGAAGTGATTTCGAAGCCGCATCCTCTGAGCTTGGTTGCAGGTTGACCGCTGCGACCGAGCTGCGTAGAAAAACCCCGAAGCAAGACCTCTGCAGCGAAGATCCCTGCCTATATTCAATCATTTAGCGCGGCTGATATGACGGATAGGACATGGTAGTACTGCAGTCCTAGCCACGAAAAAAAATGGCCCGGGTAACCTGAGAGACGAGGCAGAGAACTGAGGCCCAATCGTGTGTAAGACTGTTTTTCAGGTTGCCGGTCTGGCACTTTTGTCGGGAGTGCTTTTTGCGCCTGCCGCAAAGGCCCAAGCGCCCACGGCTGGCGCCAATCCAGGCAATCCGCCGGGAACGGCGAAGGTCGTGTTTTATTACGATATGCCGGCTCCTGCGCCGAATTGCCTCCAACAGGTGGCCATCCAAGTTGACAACGTCACGGCGCACCAGATTGCTGAGTTTCACGTTTGGCGCAGTGACCTCGCCCCCGGGGTCCATGTTTTCAGCGATGACAGTCACAAAGATAAGGGTCTGACGGCCACGCTCGCCGCGGGCCAAACCTACTACTACGCGATGAGGTGGTACAAAGGCTTCGGATTTCCCACCTGTAAGAACTTTTATATTAAGTTCTATGATGCGAAACCGAAGGAGATCGCCAAGGCGACTGACCTGATCGGGAAACCCGGCGTAGATGAAACCGCCGTCGCGACCCCGGCGCCGGCCCCGCTCGTTGCGCAAGACACGAACGTGAAACTGGCCATCGAATCCACGCCCGGGGCGGCGGATATCGAAGTGGACGGCAATTTCATGGGCAACACGCCATCCGCGATTGAACTCACTCCCGGGGAACATACGGTCATCGTCAGTAAGACCGGATACCAGTCGTGGCAGCGGAAGATCAAGCTGGTGCCCGGCGACATCAAGTTGAACGCGGAGTTGCTGCAAGACCCTCCGAAGCAATGAGCCTCGGCAGGGATCCTCATTGACGGAACCGGGCGTTGCCCGGAATTTCTGAGTAAGGCTTTAGGGCGTGCATTGTACGCCCGTGGCACGTTTGTCCTGCGCTTCTCCCGTGTTTGTCCTGTTGGGTGCCCCACACGTCGGGTTTACGTGTGGGGATCTCGCAGATTCTGACCTTTCTCGATTCCGCTCGCCCGCCGCAGCCCCGCCCGGGGCAGGGAATCTCTCTCCGCCTCGCCCTCACCTTTTCGGTCCTAGGAGCGACTTATTGTTTGACCAGTTCGACGCGGCGATTCAACGCGCGACCGTCGTCCGTATCGTTGGTGCTCACGGGCGCGGTGGGGCCGTCGCCGACGGCCTGCAGTCGCGCGGCCGCCACGCCGTATTGCGTGACGAGCGCCTGCAGTACCGCCGCGGCGCGCGCGCGCGAGAGGTCCATGTTCGCCGCGAACGCGCCCACATTATCCGTGTGCCCCACGACGTAAAGTTTCAGGCTGGGGTTCTGCTGCATGAGCGCCGCGACCTGTTGCAGCGCCGGCGCGGATTCCGGTTTCACCACCGACTTCCCGGTGTCGAACAGGATTCCGTTCACCACGGCGTGCCCCATCATGGAGATGTAGGTGCCCAGCGCGGCGGCGTCGGCGACCATCAATTGCGCCTCGGGCATTTCGATGAGAATCGTTTGCCGGTAGCTGCCGCCCGCGCTGACCTCCTCGCCGATCCAGACGTTGCCCATGTGCACGGTGAAATCGCCCGCCGACCCGTCGTCGAAAAGAAATGTATAGCCCGCGTTTTTCAGCGCCGTGCGGACGTTGCGCAGCACCTGGGCCTGCGACGCGCCGTTCGGAAAGTTGTACTGCACGTAGTGCAGCTCGCCTTCGACCGTCTTGGACTCCTGCTTGGGGCCGACATTGTCGAAAGTGTGCGTGTCATCGGCGCTGTCTTTGCAGTCGACGATGATTGAGCCCGGGTAACGCGGGATCAGGGGCGAGTCCTTGCAGCCCTCGGCGTCGGTGGTTTGCGCAACGGCGCGCGGAGCGAAAAACAGCGGCAACACAAGGCATAGAAGCACGAATCGGACAGCTTTCATCGTTCTCTCCTGTTAACACAGTCTGGATTTTGGGTCGACGCATCCTACGCTACCCCTGCCCCAGGCACAAGGAATTTGGGTAGTGTCGCAACTTGGCTTTCCTGTTGGAGCCGGCCTTATCGCCTGAGGAGGGTGAAAACGGAGTTCTCGATTTGGTCCTCCGGCCGGGCGCCCCACGCTCGCCTGCCTTGTAGGGCGAACGTGGGGTCTTTCTCTGCGCGATTCTTTGTTGCTCGCGCCTCACGGAGGCGTCGGGAGACCGCTGCGAAGGGGTTCACTCCTCCAATTCTTGCGCCAGGTAATTTTCCAAACCAAGTTCCTTGATGAGGCTGAGTTGCGTCTCAAGATAATCAGCGTGTCGCTCTTCCTGACGCAAGTTGGCAAGTAGGAGGTCGGCCGTGCCCCGGTCGCCGGCCTTGGTGCAGGTGGCGATTCCCTGGTTATAGCTGCTGATGGCCACGCGCTCACCTTTCAGATCGATCGTAAATTGGTCCGGGACATCCTTGCCGGCTTCGATTTTCGCTAACGACTGCAAGTTGGGAGTGCCTTCCAGGAAGAGAATGCGCTCGATCAACTTCTCGGCATGATTCATTTCTTCGATCGCGCGCTTCTTCGTGAAACCACCGAGTGCTTTGTATCCCCAGTTGTGACACATCTCCGCGTGGAGGATGTATTGAACCACAGCGGCCAATTCTTCGCTGAGAGCCCCATCCAAGACTTCCAATACCTCGGGTTTACCCTTCATGTTTTATCGACTCCTTGAGGCATGCGTTCCCCCTATCCGGAACAACCCATTAACCAACATCTGGGCTCGTCCGTAGCCGCAGTCTACTTCTCTTTGACCCATAAGTCCCAAAACACATTCACCGCGGCAGGCGAAACAGAAGCGGACAGTCGGCCGGCTACCCCAAGAATCGTGTTAGAGCGACGATCAGCTTCTCCAGATCAATCGGCTTCTGAAGAAACTCAGCGGCGCCCAACCCCTTCGACGCTTGCTCTGAATGGGGGTCACTGGTGGCGCTGATAACGATCACGGGGATTTGCTGCGTTTTCGAAGAGCCCTTCAGTTTTCTGAGTACCTCAAGGCCCGAACCCCCCGGCATGTTTATGTCGAGGATGATCGCGTCGGGCGTTTCTCGCAGGGCCGTCATCCAGGCTTGTATGGCGTCAAAGCAGCCGATCGCGCTGAATCCCTTCTCTGTCAACACGCGAGAGAGCATCTGCACCTGAAAGTGGGAGTCATCGGCAATCAAGACTTTCTTCATTCACGTCCTTTGGATGTTGCCGTCATCATCACGGGGACCCCGCACCGACATTTGAACCAGCCCGCGAGCGCATGATAACACGGTGAAGATCGCCGGGTGAGAAGTGCCGCGGGTGCCGCACCATTCCTTCAATGGGTCATCCCGAGGAGCCCCAGCGACGCCTGCCCGCCGTAGCCTTGAGCCTTGGCGACGAGCGCTTTGTGCGAGTCCCGATCCGGTCGGGACGAGCGCTTTGTGCGAGTCCCGGCCCGGTCGGGAAGGCGGCCTCCGCCTCCCGGCAACGTTTCCGGTAGGGGCGGAGCTTGTCTCCGCCCGCAATGCTGCCCCAGCCCCGGAGGGGCGACACAAATGGGCGTGGCTCGGCGATCCCAGATAGTGACCGACGAATGGCCCGCGTATCGCGGCATCGGAAAACATTCCGATGACGCGCATTTCTTCGTGAACGAGGGCGCGGGCGAGTTCGTGAACGGGCCAATTCACACGAACACAGCGGAATCATTTTTCGCACTGCTCAAGCGCGGCGCCCATGGCACGTTCCATCGCGCATCCAAGAAGCACTTGCACCGCTACTGCAACGAGTTCGGGTTCCGGTGGAATGGCCAAAAACTGACGGATACGGAGCGGACAGCGCGGGCGCTTGGGCAATCTATGGGCAAGCGGTTGCCGTACCGCAAAATCACTGACAAAGACCGGCTCGACGGACAGCCGTTAAACTGATACTGGATTCCTTGTCGGGATTGACCCCACCTGCTAGACTCGCGGCAATTGTCGTGCTTTCGTTAGCCAATGGAAAGAGATCTAGAGCAATTCGGCGAGTACCTGTCAGACCCCGGTTCCGAGAACGCTAAAGACTATTTGGTGTTCCCGCTGTTCAAGAAATTATTCGGCAGCAAGTTTAAGAAACAGGCGGACGCCCAAGGCGCGGACATTTATGTTGAGGGGAAACTGCTGGTCGAGTTGAAATCCGATACCGACGACTGGCGCAAAGGCTTTTACCAAGCACTCCATTACGCGAAGAAAGGGCTGACATTCTCCGCTATCTGTATTGTCGCCGAGGAGTTCGTCGCGGTCTGGAAGGTGAATCGCATCCCCGATCCTGCCAAGCGCCTGTCGGGAGAAGCGGACGCGGCCACGGCTCCGAACGAAATCGGCACCCTAAACGCAAGGCGGACTACAAAAGCTCAGTTCACCGAAATCCTCAACGCAGCAGTATTCCGATTAGACCCTGTGGATGTCGAAGGATTGTTCAAGAGCAACCTCGACACGGCATTGCGTGAGTTTGTTCAAGTCCTGAGGAACTTGGACGCGGAGCGCATTCAGGTCAACACGCACAATTTTATAGATTGCATTGTGCAGCTTGAAAGGTTCTTCGACGACAAATTGGATGCCATCCACTGCTTCTACGCCATCGTTGGCTCCTGGGATGTCACGTCAACGGTTGCGTTTGATGAAAGTTCCGACAGGGTTCGGGTGTTCGGTAGGAAAGGCACACGGTACAGCGAGGAATTGAAAATAAAACCCCGGTTCCACGGAGACTTCAAGAAGTTCGTGGAGAGCCGCTTTGTATTTACCAACGAAGGCTCTAATCTGACGGTTGACTACTACTTCAGCCGCTTCGATGAGGTCATCACCCGCATAAAGCCGGAATACGCCAAACAGCACGGAATATTTTTCACTGACCACAATCTCAGCAAGTTTGCCCTTTGGTTCGTCCATGAGTTCTTTGAGAAGAGATTAAGCGACAAGTATGTTGTCCTCGACCCGGCTGGCGGATCGGGCAATTTGGTGACGAGTTGGAAAGGACATCTCAAGCGCAAAATCATTTCCGAATTGCAGCCCGATCTGCTCAAGACGATTGAACGAAGGATGAAGCTCGACCCTGAACAGGTGGACGGTGGCTTCACGATCATTCCCAAAACGAGTACCAACGAAGGCTTGAATTTCTTGGATAAATCGGCGGAGAGGTATGTGGCCTGCCTGATGAAAGAACTGAAGGAGCAGAATTTCAAGTTCGACAAGCCGATCGCGTTCCTCCTCAACCCGCCCTACAAAAACACGGACGAAAACAAGGAAGTCCGGGAAGCTGTGGATGCCTCTTACGCAATTGATTCTTCGATTTTGGAATTGACCGGCAACGACGCTGGCAAAGAACGGTATCTGGCCTTCCTTGGACAAATCGTCAACATCTCCCGCGTGCAGGTGGGCGACCTACCGCGAACGGAATTGAACTTTGAAGACATTCATCTTCCCGCGCCGTTAGATACGAAGAAAGTTGAGACGCCGCTGGTTCTGATCTTCACCCCGACATCATGGCTGATTCCTAGGCCAACGTATGTCGAGTTTAGGAATATCTTCGACAAGTACTTCAAATATGAGATGGGCTTTTTGTTTCTGGGAAACGAATTCTTCAAGATTCAAGGCCGCTTCCCGATTGCGTTCACGATATGGAGCTACCGCCGCAACGAAGAGGGCAACGGCAATAGTATAGTCGTGCGGGATTTAACACACCTGCGGCGTGCGGACTTAGATCTTAACTGGAACCAGGACATTCGTCGTATCCGGGAGAAGTTAAAAGCAATTGTTCGCGGAACCACCAGCGCCAATTTATCCGCAAAGAGGGAATCAATTAAGGAGTGGTGTGGTCAATCAATGTATGATTTCAAGCGCGACCCCACTGAGGCGGAATTGAAATCGACAGCCATTTACGGTGGGCTCCCCATACGTGACCCAAGAAGGAGCAACAAGAAAACGTATGGGGCAACTGACGCGGTTTATATTGGTGGAATGGACGATGGAACGCCCGTGCGTATTCGGCACAAAGAAGATGGACGTTTTTCCAAAGACAACTCAGGAAGTGTTTGGTTCAGATTTGATACAGCATTCCTAGACCTCAACAAATCGAGATGCATGAACCTGCCGCCGGACCAAAAAGGTTATGCCGCATTTGATTTGTTGTCCGCAAAGAAAACCTTTCTGTGGTATGCGGTCACAAGGGCGTTGAACGGAAGATACCCGCTCTGGGCAAATCAGTCTGACGTCTGGACACCGAACGTTCCGAAGCAAAAGGAGCGGACTTTCTACTCACTCTGTTTGGCATATGGCTTGGCCGAGAATCGATGCGTGGTGACGAAGTTTGAGAAAGACAATCCCGTGAAGGGCGCTCCCGAAGTGTTTGTTGACAATCCGCTCTGTCCGACAAATCCAGAATCCTTCTGGTCGACAACGCTCGACAGCGAAATCGTTGACCGCCCCAGACTGTCCAGCGAGTTGGTCGAACTTGTCCGGTCGATTTACAAAAAGTGGAATCAGAAGTACTGCAAAGGTCAATTCCGGTACGGCGTCGGGCTGCAAGACGAGCCGTATTTCAAACATTTTGACTACAAGGATTTTGTCACACCGTACTCAGGACTTATCCAGATTCGGAAATATTCTGAGGATCACAACGCGGAAGACCTGCTGACCCTCTCCGAGCAAATAACTGCAAAGGCCAAAGAAGTGCGAGAAGAAATCCACCGGCTGTTGGTGGAGGACTTCGGGTATTTTGAATGAGCGCGATAGATTTGTTCTGTTTTGTCTGGATTACGATAGGAAGGAACAGTGAATGATAGGCGGGCCCCCATGTTCGCCTGCCTTGTAAGGCGAACGTGGGGTCCTTCTCTGTGCAGTACTTTTCACATACTCACAAAAGACTTGACAACAGTATACACATCTGCTACCCTGTCGTGTGTTTGAGCTTTCCAATCCCGAGAATTTCCCCGCCTCGCACTCTCTAGCCCCCTGCGCAATCCCCCAAGTTGCACCATTTTTGTGCATGCCTCGAATGTCATACGCAACAAAGGACTTTAAGTCCTTTAGAATCAGCACTTACAAAAAATCACCCCATTCTCCGCATCTCATTGAAAACACGCAACTTCAAGTCCTTTATAATCAACACTTACGTGTTTTGGGGTTGGAAATCCTTTGGATTCAACACTTACGTGAAAACATGGGGGGTGGGGGAGGGGGAGTAGCTTCCGAGTTACCGCCCCAACCCCTCAAAATGCCCGGTCGTTCGGCTGCAACGCCGACGCCCGCCGCGCGAGCGCCCCTTGCATTCTTACCGCAAAAGCGCGCCTTACCGGCGACTTTTGCCCGGGGAACCCCGCGCTCAAAGCCTCGCCGGCTGTTGCATTTCACGAAAAACCGGCCTTCCAACGAATCTGCGCCAGTGGTCCATTCTGGTACAGTGAATTCAGATCGCATACTGCACCGCCGTTCAGGTCCGGCAGCGGTCTTGGGACAACGATGCCTGCCACTCGCAAGGACGAAAATCGTCTGCCTTCGGCGGTTCTCGTTCTATTTGTATTCGCCGCCATCGCCACGTTCATCGCCAGCGCCTGCTCGATGTCCGGCATGAAGCTCCTCAGCAATTCCAACGCTGAGGTCGCGCACGCCAGCTCGGCCCTCAGCCATCTGGACCAACTGCGCGCCGATCTTCTCACCGCGCAACAGGCGCGGGCCGGCTACGAACTCGGCCAGGAGCCGGGCGCGCGCGCGGATTTCGTTCGCGCCGACGTCGCCGCACATGACGACATCGAGGCGCTTCGCTCTCTCAGTGAAGACAGTCCCGCCCAGTCGGAGCGAATCGCGCAGCTCGAGCCCTTCGTCCAATCGCGATTGGCCTTCCTGCAAAAGGCTTTCCTGCAACCCGCTCCCGGCCCGGGCGCGGTGCCGTCGTCCGCCGATGCGCAGATCTCGCAGAAGAACTTTGTGGCCGTGGCGGAGAGCAACCGCATCATGGATGATTTTCAGGCCGAAGAGGACGGGCTGGTCGCCAGACGGGGCGCGAGCTATCGGCGCGATTTCGTGGCCACTTCGCTGCTCGTCGCGGGGGGCAGCATTTTCGGCCCGGCGGTGCTGCTGGGCCTCTTCTTGCTGCTCAAACGCGAAAATGAGCGGTATCGCCGCACCAGCGAATCGCTGCAAGAAAGCCGCGAGAATTTTCAGATGATCGCGGACCAGGCGCGCGACTACGCCATCGTCCTGCTGGACCCGCGGGGCCGCGTAACCTCCTGGAACAAAGGCGCCGAGCGCATCAAGGGCTATCGGGAAGACGAGATTCTCGGCACGTCCTTTACCCAATTCTTTCCGCCGGACGATGTGACCTCGGGGAAGCCCGAGGACATTTTGCTGTTGGCGCGGTCGCATGGCCAATACCAGGAAGAAGGCTGGCGCGTCCGCAAAGACGGGAGCCGCTTCTGGGCCGATGTGACGATCACCGCGCTGCGCGCCCCGAACGGCGCTCTGCGCGGCTACAGCAAACTCACGTACGACGCCACCGAGCGCCGCGCCAACGAGATCGCGTTGCAAGAGCGCGAAGAACATTTCAAACGCCTCAGCAAACTCGGCGAGTTCCTCCATTCCTGCCGCACGGTCGAGGAGGCGTACCACGTCATGCAACCGGTGCTGCATGAGCTTTTCCCCTCGGCTTCGGGCGGGTGCCTGATTCTATCGAGTTCGCAGCCGGTGCTCGAAACGCTCGGCGTGTGGGGCGAGCGGCTTCGCAGTGACGAGTCATTTGCTCCGGAGAATTGCTGGGCGCTTCGCCTGGGCCGCATCCATCCTTCCGGCGGCTCGACGGGCGTCTTATGCCCGCATTTTCACAAGCAGGGGCTGGGCCGGTCGAACCTCTGCATTCCGCTGAACGCTCAGGGCGACACTATCGGCGTCCTCGTGCTCAGCGCGCTCGATGCCGGCGCGGAATTCGAGTGGACCGACACGCGCCAGGCGATGGCCGGGGCCGTCGCGCAACAGTTCGCGCTGGCGCTGGCGAATCTGCGGTTGCGCGACACGCTGCTCCGGCAATCCATTCGCGATCCTCTCACCGGCCTGCACAACCGCCGCTACCTCGAAGAGGCGTTCGAGCGCGAATTGCACCGCGCCGTGCGGCGCGACCGGCCGCTCGCGGTCCTGATGGTGGACATCGATCACTTCAAGAAATTCAACGATGAATTCGGCCACGCCGCCGGAGACATGATTCTTCGCGAAGTCGGCGCCGTGCTGCGCTCCGGCACGCGGGCGGAGGACGTAACGTGCCGCCAGGGCGGGGACGAATTCGTTCTATTGCTCACGGATTCGACGCGCGAAGGCGCGCTGATGCGCGGGCGTCACATTCTCGATGAAATCCGAAGGCTCGAGGTCCGGGAAGAGGGGAACTTGCTCGGCGCGCTGACCGTTTCGATTGGCGTGGCGACGTTTCCCGAGAACGGATCGACGCCCGAGGAATTGATCGCCGCCGCCGATCAAGCTTTGTACGACGCGAAAGACGCGGGGCGCGATCGCATCGCCATCGCAAGCGTCACCGCAACCGCCGGCGATTCCCGCGCCGTGACCGGCGGCAGCTAAGCTGCCCGGCCCGCCCCAGCAACCCCGCTCGGTTTGAGTCACTGCCATTCGCACTTGGCGCCGTTCCCGTTCAACACTTTCTCACCGCGATCTGGATGGAGCCTGTTTTTGTGGCGGCAAATCCGTTGTGTCGAGTAAAGGAGAAGCATACGATGCATGATGCGTAGGTCCGATTCGGACGCTCCAGGTGCTTCGATGGCCCAACGGGGGAATGAAATGCGGAAAGCGGTCTGGGTTCTGATGGTTTGCGCCCTATTGCTCTTGTCAGGGGTTTTGCTTGCAGCGCCACGCTTCGACGGCAACGGCAACCGCGCCATGAAATCCAACGGCACGATCTATTGGTACGGCGCAGGCTCTGATCCGCTCGATGAAACCAACCTGTCGGGCAATCTTTCCAACGAATACATATTCTTCGGGGGCAAACGAATCGCCCGACGCGACTCTTCCGGAAACATCTTCTACTACTTCTCAGACCATCTCGGGACCTCCCGTGAGATTGTCCAAGCAGGCTCCACAACGCCCTGCTATGACGCCGACTTCTACCCATATGGCGGTGAGCGTTGGTACATCGACTCCTGCGACTCTCACTTCAAATTCACCGGCAAAGAACGTGATTCCGAATCTGGGTTAGACAACTTTGGCGCGCGCTATGATTCCAGTAGCCTGGGGCGCTTCATGACTACCGATCCGGTTATGATTACGACAGAACGGCTGATGAACCCGCAGCAACTCAATCTCTATGCTTATGTTGCAAACAACCCTCTGCGATTCATTGATCCAACCGGAGAGATTTTGCAATGCGTTGGTGACGATAAATCCAGGAGTCAGTGTTTTGCAGACTTACAGCAGATAGCTGGAGACGCTGCAAACCGACTCTCGATGGATGCGAAAACTGGGGTCATTAGTTTCGATACCAAAGACCTTGACATGAGCAAGAACGAGGGAGCATCGCTCGTTAACGATCTCGTCGGTAGCAAGAATACATACGACTTCAGTGTCGGGCCGACGATTATGACAGATAAGGGGCCTGTCAGAATTGATGTTATTAGCCCGCCTCGGGGGGATATGGCCAATCTTCCAACATTTGGCGACCAGCGCAAGATCGGAAATCCTCCGGCTGGTGTCAGCGATATCCTCGACCTTTACTTCAACAATCCGAATATCACGCGAGCGTCAAACACCAATCTCAAAGTAGCCTCAGAATGGACCGTTGCGTTTCACGAGCTTGCCGAGGCATTCGAGAAGATCGACGGTGGAAAGGGCAATAGCTATGCGGCGGGTCACGATGCGGCTCTTCAGCGAGAAATGATTCTCCGAGATCAGCGCCCATATCTGAAGCAATACAACACGGGTGCCGGTGGGCCTGCAGGCTCTTCGAATCCAGACGAGAGCATCATCATCAAGAAATAACAATGAGGAAATCAACCATGAGAATTTCTAAGCAGCTGGTACTTCTGGTGCTGGTCCTCTTCCTGGCGGGGCAGACCGGCTACGCGACGACGCTTGTTGTGCAAAAGAAAATCTCCGTGAGTCGTGCTCTGGCGGGGCGGGTACTCTTTGGACCAATGGACGAACCAGCAGACGGAGTGACAGTTGAACTGCGTAGCTCTGACTGGAAGAATGTGCTCGCGTCGACTAAAACTGATGCTGGGGGGCGTTTCTCCTTTGAACCACCGAAGAGAGGAAAGCTGTTTTACATCCGGGTATCCGCACCGGGCATGAACATTTACGAGCTTCGGGTGCGCATCGACAAACATGCGGCGCAGGAACTGACAATCCATCTCAGTGTTGCCACCTGAAGAGGGAGAAGATATTGGCGGGTGGCCGAGGTTTTTGGGTTTAAGAAGCGTGCAGCGAAACAACTGAGGGGTGCCCCATCCCTTCGGCTACGCTCAGGGCAAGCCTTTCGCGCTTTTTGCGAAAGAGTGGGAACCGCGAAGGTATGCAGCACGGTTTTGAAATTCCGCAACCGGCTGACGTGCTATGGGCGGGCAAGTGAGGCTGAGATTTTCTTTTAGCAGCGGGTTTCATTGCAGGGCCGCGCCGATCTGAGGCGCGGCCTTTTGCTGTCTGTGCCCTGCCGATCCCGTTCCTGAGGCCGGGTGAGAGCCGCCGGATTGCTGGCCAGGAGGGGGATATTCCGCCGGGGTGCTGGCGGGGGCAGTTTGGCGGGGATGCAGTGGGGTGACTTCCAAGTGAGCTGCCCCCTAGCTCCGCGCACGGGATCATACGACACTCGAAGCGCTTGGCTGCACGACTTTTGCCTCCGGCAGTGGTGCAACTTGCGGCTCGCAGGGAGCCGTAGGCGACCGGAGAGCCGCAAGTTGCTGCGCGAACGCCGCCGGCGTCCGGTATCCCAGACTGCTGTGCGGCCGCTCCTCGTTGTACTCTTTCCTCCACGCCGCGATCTTCCGCCGCGCCTCGAACAGATTCACGAACCAACTCGCGTTCAAGCATTCATCCCGCAGCTTCCCGTGAAAACTCTCCACGTGCGCGTTCTGCACCGGCTTACCCGGCTCGATGTGCACCAACTCGATCTTCCGCTCCAAACACCACGCCAGAAAATGCCACGAGGTTAGCTCCGGTACGTTATCGCAGCGAATCGCCAGCGGTCTTCCGCGCTTCGCCACGATCCGCTCCAGGCGAGTGGGCCAGCCTTTGACTTGATTGGTGCCCTACTTTTCGCGCCGAGCGCGAAATGTGGGGGCTTTTGAGTTTTCCTCCTTCCCCGACAAACGCGTGACTCAGCGCAGTACGCCGGAGCCTGTCCCGGGCGCAACCGAGGAAACACGGAGACCAATCTTCTGAGCATCACGGACGCCAACGGTCACGTTACCAGTTTCTCCTATAACGCCTTCGGAAGCCTGACGACCACCAACTTCCCCTCTACGTTTTCCGCGTCCTGTGATTCGCTACGATTCAGAACGGGTAGGAAACCGAGATCGTGAGCGACTTGTAGATAATTTTGTAGACGCGAAAGCCTCAAACTTCAACAGCTTTCAATCAACTTCAACAAGCAGGCCGCAAACGTTTCAACAGCAATCACTTAGAATCAACAAGAATCCATAGATTTCAATAAGTGCTGGCACCTGGTTCGGGACCAGGGGGTCGGAGGTTCAAATCCTCTCGCCCCGACCAATTTTCCCCAATCACAATGCACATCCCAAGCGTTCCCATCCTTTCGCTCCGCGAAAGGATGGGCCACCCCCCTAGAGCCAAACCATTCACCCGGCGACTACGTAGCGGAGTGCTATAATTTCAGAGAAAATGTTCCTCGACAAGAGAAAGCGCGAAACGTGGGCCACCCGCCGGCAAAGAACGCGACGCCGAATCAGGAAACGACTACTTCGGGGCCAGGTACGATGCATCCAGCATGGGACGCTTCATGTCCCCGGATCCACTCTTGAACAGCGGGTGGCCCAGCAATCCTCAGACCTGGAATCGGTACGCCTACGCCCTCAACAATCCTTTGGCGGTCACCGATCCCACAGGTCTGTACAATCTTGTAGATCACTGCAGCGAGAGCGACCCGGGCAAGCAAAACAAATGCGAAAAGAAGTTCCGGCAGCATGCGAAAGCTTTGAGGAGTGGGCTATCAAATCTGCACAATAAACTTAAGGACGTGGAGGACCCCGTGCAAAAGGCGCGGCTGGAAGCAGCATTAAAGGCCTTTGGCACAGAGAACGACGGGAATAATGTCAACGTATCTTTTGGAGCCACGAAGGATGGAGGCGCGGGAGAGACCGACCCGATTTACGACCAGGCGACAAATTCGTACAGCGGTTTTAACGTAACCCTCGATCCGAACATGATCGATAGCTCCGATGTCTACGCGATTGATGCTGCGCACGAAGGCACGCACGTATCCGACTATACAAAATATGAACTCAACCCAGCGACAATGATGACGGCATTCCAGATAGAATACCGCGGCTATGAAACGTCCGCCTATGCCGCGTCTGCGCTGGGCTCCTCTTCATTGTTTGAAAAGTATGGCGGAAAGAGTTACGTAATCTGGAATGGCAGTTGGAGCAAGGTGGATGCAAACATCACGACCTTCCTTACGAGTATGCGCGATAAGAATGGGAACCAGACTCATCCGGAGACCACGCCACATAATCCGCAGCCGAACTGAGGAAACAACCGGGGGGTATTTATGAAAGATAATTGCTCACGGCGACACGTATCAGCATTGATCATCGTGACAGCGCTGATTGCGACTCCAGTGGGAGCTTTCGGGGCCGATGAACAAGCGTCTAGAGCGGCTCTACCGAGCGTGTATGCCGCCGCCGTCCCAATCTATCCACATGTGGCGCAAATGGCGAACGTCCAAGGCTTGGTCCGGGTGAGGGTTGCCACGGACGGGCGCGTCGTCACAAACACCAGCGTCGAAAATCAAGATGCCAATCCAATATTGGCTCGTGCAGCCCAGGAAAATGCGCAAACGTGGAAATTCTCGGCGGGCGAACCAATCACGTTCACCGTGACCTATCGCTACATACTCGTGGCAAAACTGAAGGACATTGAGAGTAACGCGGACAATTCAAAGGTCGTACTTCGGTTTCCAACTGACGTTGAGGTGTTTGCGCAACGTTGGCCTGAGTCTGGCGATATACACGTGAGGGTGAAGCCTGCAGAGGTGAAGTGATGTCGGCCGGCAGCGGCTGGACTTCCAAGCCGCTGAATCGGACCGGCGCGGCGTCGAAGCTCTCGGCCACTTGGCCAAGAAAGTTGGAACGGCATTAGTTGGCGGGGATTTTGATGGCGCGCAAGCGATCCTGGTCTTCCACGAAATAAATGAGCCCCAGAGCAGGGTTGGCGTCCGGGTGATCTCCAAGCGGTTCGAATACTTGCATCTCGCCGGTGCTTGAATCGACGCGCCGAAAGCTCCAGGAGCCGTCTGCGGACTTCTTCGCGTAGAGCGAAATCGAGTCGGCGGTCAGAAATGACTGCAGGCGCGCATGCCAGGTTTCAGCCTCCTGGCCATGTCCTGCCTCCGCCGAGATTATTGGCCATCGATCCTGAAGCTGGCTCTCCAGCTCGGGGGGAGGATCGGCGAGCCCCACGAGATTTTGCCAACCGACCCAGTAGACGACTGACTGGAACTCCAAATCCGGTTTGGGAAAGGCCGCCGAAGATTCGCCGGTGGCAACGTTCAGGAGAAGGGCCTTTTCTCCTCCTGCTGCAATGATGAATTTGGATCCCACGCGCCGAATGAAGCGGGGCTTGGAGCCGAGGCGATGCGGGGTCTGGCGCAGGACTTTGCCGGTGGCGGCGTCCAACTCCGTGAAGTTCTTGTCGTCGCAGAAGAGAAGGGCATTGGCCTCCTTGTCGAACAAGGGGTTTGTGGCGTGGCCCCGGCTCTTGAACTTCCAGCGAACCACTCCGTTGTCCGCGCCAATTGCAAATGCGCCATCGTCTCCAGAACCGAGAATGAGATCCTGATCGACTAGCAGGCCATGAATTTTCCCAAGATCGGTCACCGTCCAAACGGGTTTCTCCGATCCTGGATCGAAAGCGACTAGATCCTTCGCTGCGAAAATGACCCGGCCGCCGGCAAATTGCAGAGATTGCGGAGCACCGGAATTAACAGCTTCATCGATGCTTGAGGACCTATCATAGTTGCTGAATTGTGGTACGGGCGACGCTATGCTACGAGGATGAATCCTATTGTCGTACTCCCAAGCTATCTTTCCGTTGCTCAGGTCCACACGGGCGAACATGGCGGGTCCATTCACTTGATACACGGCGAGATACAGTTGGCCGCTCGTCTCTCGAGCATCTTGGTACCATGGTAGAAATGCTCGTGGATACTCGGACGTCCAGTCCTCATGGCCGGTACGCGGATCGAGGAGGGTCATCTCCAGCCGAAAAGGAGATGGTCCGGCCAGAAGAGGAATCGCGGGATTTACCAAGGCTTCGGCCAGAAACGCGGCTGTCTTTTTCTTCTCATCCTTCAGCGTGACCAGGAACACTCGATCCGAATCGCGCACGGGAACCATCTGGAGAAAATTGTCCAGTTCAGGCTGCTGCCACTCGATTTTTCCAGTCCACAAGTCCACCGCAAGGAGATGCTCCTGGTCCTGATCGGGAAGTTTTGCGCGGTTGATCAGGAGAATTGAGAGGTCGGGCACCTCGAGGAGATTTCTCCCTCGCAGATTCCCCTCTCCAATCCCCACATGGGGGAGCGACCAGAGTTGCTTGCCGTCGGCGCCGTCAATGGCCGTGAGGGTTTGGCCGGCGCGAACGATGAGAATTCCCGCGGAGGTGCGCAGGTACCAATTGATTGGGTGAGGGAACTCTTGTTCCCAAGCCGTGGTGAAAACATTGGATTGCGCGCGGGCCGAAGGCGCGACAGCGCCGAGCACAGCCAGCGCGAGCAAGACGTGAAGCAGCGTCACCGCTTTCATCCGCTTTTCCATGGGTTCTGTCCGTCAGGCTGCATGTCCGTTACCGGGATGAGAGGAATTGCCTCGGGCGCTTAGGCAGGGACTTCCGATTCTGACAGCCTTTCTGCGCGGAACGATACGTCCCCCGCACGGACGCGTCAACGGCGAATCGCCATGGCAGGGGTTGCGGGGCGCGCGCGGGGAGCAGGGAAGAAGAGACTGGGCCGAGCCTCCGGAAGTCAGGAGGTACGTGGCCAGTTAGCGCATTAATGAGGAGTTGTCCCAGCCCGGCAAATCCCGGACGACGCTTTTTGACGTATCCTGCCGCAATGAAACGCATTGCTTGGACCGCATTGTTCCTGCTTTTGATTTCCACAGCGCATTCCCAGCAGAAACCCGCGCCTGTGCAGCCGAGCTACAGCCATGATTCGAAAGGGCTCGAAAAGCAGCTTGAGCCGGCTTTGCAAGCGTACACGGCGGGCAAACTCCCTGACGTAGACAAGCAGTTCCATTTCTTTCTGTTGCCAGATGCTCAGGAATGGCTTGCCCAGTACTTTCCACAAGACCGAGTGCAAGAGCTCGGTAAACGGCAGGCTGAAGCGGAAGACGATTGGGAAACGGGCCTCACGGCCCTCATGAGTTTGTTCCCAAAGGGCACGCAGTTTCACGTCCATTGCACCCCGAGTCAGACCAAGAGTCCTCGGGAAACACAAACTTCAGACGGCATTGTACTGCCCTCATCACCACCTCCAATCGAGACGTACTTGCTTGAGTTTTCTGCTAACAAGACGAATGCCCTGGGCATCCAGAGTTTTGCTTCTGTGGCGCTGCTCGTCTACACCAATGGAGCCTATCGGTTCGTTGGAGACGAAAATGGCGCCTTCTGGTCGGCGCCCTCAAAACACGGCAACAACGGACCCTGAAGCGGTTGGGGTGGCGAAGAAAGGTCCATACGGGAGCCTGTTTTTTGAAGGGGCCGGGTAACTCCTGCTGAGTCGGCTCACCGGACATCCCACCCTGCGCCCCGCCTCTTCCTCCACAAGTGCGTTTCCGGACTCCAAAGTCGCGGGCACAAGAGGACCGGTTTCGGTGTCTACGGTATCAGGGCTTGTGGTAGCGAAAAGGGTTTGGGAGGTAGCGGCTTGACCGGTCCTTCTCTATCCGACGCACGGGTGATCGAGGCCGTGAAACGAATTCTGGCCGGCTCGGAGAGAAATATTCATGCTGAGATGAAACGAGGGCTCGGCGCCCTGGCAACCATCGCGTCAACCGCTCCATTCGTTGGGCTGTTCGGAACGGTTATTGGGATCATAAACGCGTTCAGGGGTTGTGATGCGACGCCGTCGGTTTGCATGGCAGCCACGGCTGGCGGAATTTCCGAAGCGCTGGTGACAACAGGACTTGGCCTCCTCGTAGCCGTACCCGCAGCGTGGTCTTACAACTACTTCACCAGTAGGCTAGAAACCATAGACACCGAGACGAGAAACTCGTCGATCGAATTGGTGAGCTATCTCGTGATTTATCTAGGCCGTCGGCATCGCATCCAATAGGTCGATTTTGTCAACCGCGCGCTTCTGACCGCTGCCGCTGCCCGGAGCTTCCGCAACAACCCCAACGGCTGGGGCTCGATGCCTCCACCGGCGCAGCCCATCTCCGGGCGGCCTGTGGCATTGAGCGATTCCTTAAGAATCGTAGCCGGGGCCGCGTGGCGAGCCGCACTCTTTCCACAGCTTTTCCCAATTCCAGATCCCGGACGTCACCTTGATCGGCAACGGGAATCCGAGTTGATGCGCGAGCATACACACCTGCCCGCGATGGTGGGCTTCGTGAGAAAGCATGTAGCACAGCATTTCCACGCCAACCGGCCAAGGCCGAGCCCAGCCGTCTCTGCGAAATTTCTCGACGCGGCCCGCGCCTTCGCCGAGCGATTCAGCGAGCATCTCCGCGCAGCGAGCGGCGCTCTCGGCCAATCCCGCACGGGCCTGCTGCGGCGTGCAGTGCACGCGCTTGAGCTGTCGTGGAACCTTCAGGTGCGGACCTGTAAGCCTGACCCACTTGGTGCGGACATTGTGCATGTGCGTGAAGATCGCCGCAATCGTGCGGACCTTGCCGGGCGGTTTGGCTCTCCAGGCGGCAGGGTCAAGATGTTCGATAAGAATCTGGTTCATGCGATCGTTGGCGGCAAAGATCTGGACTGCGGCTCGGCCGAGTTGAGTGCGAACCTTGTGTTGACGCGTGGTCACGGCTCCCTACTCCTTGACCTATGATACCTCCGGGCCGCCGGCAACTCCTGATGAATCCCGTTGTGGGAAGTTGAGGTCGGGGTAACTGTTTTCACTTGGAGGTATAGTCGGATAATCGGACAAATCCCCGCAATGCTGCGCCACGCGTCTGTGTGGCTAAACAGGTTGGAGCGAAACTAGAGCGTGTCACATAAATGTCCATTTCACCGACCTCAGCGGCTGAAGCCGCGCTGAAAACAAGCCACTTACGGCACGACTGAAGTCGTGCCCTGACGAAAACCATTTATGAGATGACTTCTAGATTGCTCGCATCTGTGGCTGTTTTGCGGCGTATGCGAGGTGTTGTCTCACCAATGAACTGCCCCGTTCTATTGCCTAGTCGCGACTCTCGCTCAAGTGTATCTTCGTCTTGATGACGAATTCCTTCGCGGGTCAAGGAAATCGTCATGCCGCAATAAGGCTAAGGAGCCACCGCGCTCGGCCCGAAACAGATCCGGAAACAGGCGCATGCGGAGTCCAGGGGCTATCGAGGTGATGAATAAATTCGCAGGCTGGTGCGATCGAAATAAGTTTGGAATCATACTTCTGCCGTGGCTGGTTGCTTTCGCCAGCGACCTGTCTCTAAAGTATTCCATCCTCATTTCAGGCGGGTTTCGTGAAAGCGCGCTTGGCCTCGGACATCCCGGCCCTTTGACAACCGCGGAAACAATCGCCCTATTTCGATCCGATTTATGGCTTTGCAGTGTTTTCATTCCACTCGGATTGTGTCTTTTGTCGTATTGGCTCCCTTTGCGCGTGCGCATTCTTCCGACCGCATTGTTCGCGCTCGCCGCCGAAGTCATCCTCACATTCGAAACGACCGTCTACACAACCACAGGGTCCTTCACTTCGATCAAATTGCTATGGGTTGTAATCACCTGGACGATTCACAGTCACGACACGAACATCATCTCCGTTCCGCTGCACGAAGAAATTGGGATTGCGGGATGGATTCTAGGCGTTGTGCTGTCCGCGGCAATTGCAATGGCCGCCGTGCGGAAATCCAGGACGTGGCTGAACGCCGCAGCGCTCATTCTATTTGGCGCCGGAGCGATTGCGGCCGTCGTCGCATCGATTCCCCGTCTTCCCGACACGGCCTGGAAGCCGTCGCTACTCGGACAAACCGCCCATGACGCATTGGAAGGAGAAAGCGCTGATGCGGACATGCTTTCGCGCAGTGTGCCGGAACTGCTTCAGCTCTACCGAGCGACGAATTCGGTTCCACTGGAAGCGACTTCGCCTTACACGGGAAAAGCGCGTGATTACAACGTTCTTCTGATTGTCATGGAATCCATACCCGCGCAGGTCTTTGACCCTTCGCAGGATTCCCTCAGCGATATGCCCAACGTTCGCAAGCTGCGGGAGCACGCATTTGTGTTGGGAAAGCACTATACGACCTTCCCGCTCACGAATTGCGCCGCCTTCGCCATCTTCACGTCGATGTATGCGAAGGCCTCCATCGGAGAATTGATGGGGGATCGAGAAATTGAACTGCCGGGATTGATTCGCAATCTGAATGCCGCAGGGTACAAGACGGGCTTTTATGGCTATGTGTGGAGGGTCCCCGATCAACGGGACGACCGAATGTTGGCAAGTCTGGGGTTTGAAAAAGTGGCCGAGCCAACCATCGATCCCGTCCTAGACCGACAAGGGAGCACGACGTTCGAAGGCCCCATCGACTACGTCGAAGGGCATGATCTTCAGGCGCTCCAGTTTCTGAAGGAAGACATTCATCGCTGGGCTGGCGAAAAACAAAAGTTTGCCGCCGCATTCTTCCCGGAAATGGGACACGATCCATGGCGCGAGTTGAGCGGGCACGTATCCAAATCCGTCGAAGACCGCGGCCACGCCCTCGCCGCCTATGAAGACGCCTGGATCGGCGTGTTGGTGGATGAACTAGATCGCGACGGCCTGTTGAATGACACGATCATCCTGATTTCGTCCGACCACGGTCTTCGGAGAACACGCGAACGCGTGAGCGACCCCCCCGAGCTTGTGGCACACGGAAAACTCGAAGACATTACGATGCGTGTTCCCATGCTCATCTACGTGCCGCAAGTCCTCGCTCACCCCGTCAAAATCGACTATCCAACATCTCATCTCGATATCACCCCGACGATCCTGGATTTGCTGGGGATTTCGACTGGCCGTGAATTCGAGCAAGGCTTGCCGGTCACGAGTCCCGGCATAATTGGCCGCCGTCTATTCATCTCGATGGACATATTCGGCGCGACCGGGTTCTCTTATCACGGGATGTACTATATGGAGGACGGCTCAAAAACCGTTTTTGAGAACTCGACGCTGCATTTTGAGGATGGCAATGCGCTTCCGTACAACGGAGTGGAAGCAATTGGCGTACGAAAAACGATAACGGACCAAGACGCTCTCCAAAATTCACTCCTGACTCAAATCCTCGGGCGACGAGTCCGATAAGATCGCGATTCGCGCGGGCGCAAGGTTCTCCTCATCGGCGACGATGCGGACTTCTTGCGGTTGACTCGGCGTGGCAGTAGGGCTAGTCTTTCGGGCGAACAGAAATCCCCAAAACGGAAATTCCGGTTAGCATTTGGGCCTTGCCGCCCCGTGCTCTCTGCGGCGAACCATTTCCGATCCTAAAGGAGGATGTTTCCATGACGCGCCTTTCGAGAATCCACGCAGTTGCCGCGGCCATCGCCATCTTGGTCGGGGCCGCTTCGCTTTCGGCCGCCCAGGGCGACAATGGGATGAACCAGGACACGCCCGATATGAAGGAACTTCGCGAATATCAGTTAACCGCGGACAAGCTGAATCGCTTCGAGAGCGCCGCGAAAGCGTACCAGAAGATGATGAAGGACAACCCGGGGCTGGAGGATAAACTCAGGGCCGCCTCAGGGAATAATTCCGGCCCAAACACAATTGCCCAAAGTACCGCGGCGCTGGACAAGTTCCCGCAGTTGACCGGGGCGATCAAGCCTTTTGGCTTCAGCTCCCACGAGTACATCGTGATGGCGTACGAATTGATGAACGCCTACAGCTACGCAGAGGTGAAGAAGGGCGACCCGAGCGCGCCGATGCCGCTCTCGGTTTCCGCCGCCAACGCGGCCTTCGCGTCGAACAACTACGCCCGAGTCCAGGCCCTTATGCAACTTTTGTCCGAATAGACGGACGGCGAACGCAAGGGCGAATGCCATGGCGCACATACGAAAAGACGCAAAGCTGAGGTTCTGTGCCCTGCCAGCCGCGGTAGCCTTTCTGGCCATGTCAGGATGGTTCGGGGGGCGCGCGCCCGTCGCCGCGGCTAACCCTGGGCGAGCTGTGGGGTACAAGACGGTGGACATAGATCGTCAAAGCAGAATGGATCCGGTGACTATAAATGGGGTGACTATAGGGGACCAGCAAATTCAACCCGGAGTGAGCGCGGGGCCGCTAGAGCATGAACCCGGGACGCCGTTTCAGGCCGGTGACGACTGGTTAAGGAATTTGTCTATTGTCCTTAAGAACCGCACCAACAAGACCATAGCGCGTGCAGAGATTGAGCTCTTTTTCCCAGATACAGGTGACGGCATCTCGACACCCGTAACGGTGTACCTCATTCAGATTGGCCGACGGCCTGATATTGACTCATTCTCCGGCTCCGGCAAGTATCTCCCGCCAAACCCACATGCGCAGCCACTTTTATTTTTGCCAGGGCAAACGCTCGCCATACATCTCACGGACTACATCAACGAAATCCAATCTGTCGTTGAGCAGAAGATGCCATTGAGTCAAATCACGAGGTGTCATATTCATAGAGTAAACTTCTTCTTCACGGATGGCATGAAGTGGGGAGATCTGGATGGCTTTGCTGTTCCCGACCCGAGCCACCCCGGAAAGTTCGCCGCTCTTGACAGGAGGCGTTACTTCCCCGGCGACCCGTCTCAAGACTGGCCACCGGGCAACCTGCAGACGCACGAATAGGATCCGACTCCATATATGTCTTAAACGACCACTTCGAGGCGACGAAGAATGTGGTGGATACGGCAGCTTGCGGCCTCGCCGCCAGGGCCGGACGGTGATCCGCTAGCCGTGGGTACTCGACGGTCTTATCCGCTCTACCGCAACGCTTCTACTCGCGGGCGGCTTGGGCTGGGATTTTCGCCCATCCATTTTGCTGCTGCACATAGATCACTTCTGCCGCGTCCGGTTCAGGGAGCTGTGTCAGGCCGGTTGCCGATGCATTTACGACGATGATCGCCAGGCTTTGCTTGCCCTCACCGCGTTTCGATAGATATACGGTCCGGTAGTTCCCTTGTATCCCCGCTGCCTGGAGGGATCGGAGCACTTGGCTGGCGGTCTTCTCCATTTCCGACTGGGAGTGAAAACCAGATTGTTCTGGTTGCGCTGAGGCGCCAGTCAGTCCTTCTGGAACCACGAACGCCACGGTGAGCGCCTGATTGTGAGAGAAGAAGTTATAAACAGGTGCGGGGACGACGACAGCTAGCGCAAAAACGAGCATAGCACTGAGCAATGTGCTGCGATTTCGGCGGCCCAGCGTCAACAGAAGGGCTGACACCGCGGTGGCGATGCAGCAGGCAAAGGCTTGTAGCGCAAGGCCAAACAAAGTCCACGAAGCCCAGGTGCGTCCAACGAAGTACCAGAATGCGCAAGCGAGAGCGACGCCTAGAATCCCTAGAGCGAGCGGCGACGTCAAAGCGCGCCGCTCGTTCGGCTCGGGCCATGCGGCTGCAACAACCCCGAGAAGCAGAGCAAGTGGGACCATCAGCTTCAGGAGCAGCCATAAGTTGTCGATATTACTGCCGAGCCAAAGGCCGAGGGCATACGAGATGAGCAGGATCGTTGCGCTGATTACCAACCCGCTCACAGCGGCCATCCCAAACCGCAAGAGGCGGCGGTACATGAAGTCACCTCCCGAGTGGAACGCAATCAGTATGCGTTACGCGTCAACTGGAGTTTCCGTTTTGACCCATCGGCGGAACGACAGCGAACTGAGATGGCTGGTTGGGCATCTCACCCACGGCGTGCGCATCCCCGAGGCGTCTTCATTGCCTTAGGGCCGCGCCTGCCGGTGGCTTTTATCGAGGTGCGCGGCACTGGTTTTGCGTGGACGACTCTTGAAAGGATCGCGTCGAACTTTCCCTTTTCGATTGCGAATTTCTTTTTCACGGGCCGATGCTAACACAAGTTGGCGGGACCGGCGCCGCGCGGATGCGGAGGCAGAGAGAGCGGATGGGCGGAGACGAGCTCCGCCCCTACAGGAAGAGCTGGCGGGAGGATGCATGTCAATATTGTGGGACATATTCGTATTCATCTTCGTGGTTACGACCGTCTCGGCATGGATCATGGCTGCCCGGATGCGCCGCAAGGTCAGAAAAGCCCTCGGAGGAAAGGCCGCTAAGGCCGACATCCAGTCGATCAGCACTTGGATGGCGGTTGATGAAGCAGAGGAGAGGAGCGGCGAGAAGAAACCCCCAGGCCTGGGCTGAGACACTGCCGACTGCGGAGGAAACGGCGCAAACGCCTTCGCCTGGCCGTCGAAAATGAAGCTGCTGGGCTCTTTGGAATTTGCCGCTGGAACTTACTGCACCTTGGCGTTTTGGGAACGGACGGCCACCCACTTGCCGTCGCGCTTCACGAACACGTCCATCCAGGCCCACTTCCCGCTGGTGTCTTTGCCTTGGTAGGAGCTCTTCTCGGTGTCGCTGCCCTGAACCACGGCAACGTTTCCCAGCACCTTCACGTCCATAGGCCCGAAGTCGAAGGTTTCAACCTTTAGCGTGCCGGATTTCACGTCCGCAAGATAAGTGGCCTTGGTTTCGCTGGCGCCGTCCGGGCCGATGGCGACCCAATCGTCGGCGAGGATTTGGCCGAGTTGGTCAACATTCGCGGCGATCATTGCGTCCGTCCAATCGTGTTCGAGTTTCTGCACTGCTTGCGACACACTCGAGCTGGTGGCGGGTGGCGTTTGCGTCTGGGCGAAGACGAGCCCCGCACATGCGCAGACCAACAGAACTCCTCCTACGAATTCCTTCATTCTTCTCTCCTCCTGGAATTCATGAACCTGGATCGGGATTTGGGAACAAGTGCGCGAGTCTACACGTCAATCGTGGGTTGTCAACAGGGATTTGAGATTTGGGCCTCGAAGACGTGCATCGCACGCCGCGGCCAGGTCACGTCCGCCAGGCGCGCGGTCTAGGGGAAAGTTCATTACAAGATGGAGATGATTACCAGAGGAAGGGCAGCAAGCGATATTTCACCTTATTGCGATAGTCGGAATAACCCGGCAGATTCTTTACCAGGAATTTTTCCTCAGCGACAAGTCTCCAGACGAGCACAAGCGTGATCGGAATGAATGCGAACAATCCCCACCAGGAGCCAAGGGCGAGAGGCATGCCGAAGAGGCCGATCAGCGAGCCGGCATACAACGGATGGCGCACGAGCGCGTAGGGGCCCGTTGATATGACCTTCTGCTCGGCGTCGAGTTCGATCACCGGGGAGGTATAGGTATTTTCCCTGAAGACGATAAACACGATGAGGAGCCCGAGCACTACAAGGACGTCTCCGGCCACAACTGCATACGGCGGCACTTTCGACCATGCGAAGCGATGATCGAAGGCGGGAAAGACGTACGCGACGACAAATGTGGTCAACATGACGATCTGAATCACTTTTTGGGTCTTCTCCTTCTCGTCGCTCAGGCGCCGGGTAGCTCGCCGCTCCAAAAGCTTCGGATCGTTTTTCATGAGATACAGAAAGATCAGGGATATCGCCGCAAAATATACGGACAGGAAAAGCCACCCTTGCCAGTAATGGACGGTCCACGCCGGAAGGAACAATAACGCCGCCATGACGGCGAAAACGCGGAGGAGTCCGACGAAGGTTTTTCGATGCAGATCTTTCATCTTTTCATCTCATCTCAATCGGAATTTCCGATTTGAATCTCCGGCGTGTGCATCGTACGTTTGTCTTGCCCTGGAGACAACGAATTTGCCGTCGAAATCGGTGCGGAGGGGATAGAGAGATCATGAAAAATTGTCCTGCACTGTTGCGAACAGTCGAGATGGGTGCATAATGACGCGAATTTCGAGGTGAAAAGGGACATTCCGGCAGGGGAAGGGGGGAACGATCTAAATTGAACAGGCGTTTTAGGCTCAAAGCTCAGGTCAGAAGCGCAAATCCCCGCGCCACGCAGGAGGCTCTGGAGAGATTCCTGCCGAAGGGCTGCGCGCAAAGAGTGGGCGACGAATTCGTTGTCGAAGTCGAGATTGCAGGAGCCAGTGCGAAGGAACTGAATCGAATGCTGCTTTCCGCTCTAAGAAGGGTGGAGAAGAAGACGACGATTCGCGCGGAGTGGACTTCGGCTGACAATACGACGGAAAAGTATTTCGACTACGTTTTGAAGAAGACAATCAAGAATTAACCCGGCGGCTGCGACGCCGGAACGGCAGCGGACGCGAGCAATCCGATTGATACCTCCGCGCGTTTCTGGGGCGAAAGTTGCTTGGAGAATCAAGTATCGCGTGCCGAGTTGGGAATTCCGCCGATTTCGCTGTGGTCGGAATTTCGTTGCGTTGATGGCGAGGGCAGCGTACGATTCGCGCGACTGATATTTAAATCGGAAGTTCAGAGGCGGCCGCTGACTTGGGATGAGCGGAGTCCTTCACAATATCTCGAACCGCAGAGCTCTCCGGCACTCGCATGCTTCGCGCTCAATCGTGACACACAGCATATTGGTTTTATTTTTTGCCGTGATGGGAATCGCGCTTGGATTGCCGATCTCCGGGCAACGGGCGGAGGCGGTCACGCCGCGGGTCGCCATGTTTCACGACTGGAGCTTGCGTTACACGATCTATCCGCGGTTCGGTCCCATGGCAGCGATGCAAGCCGTCGCGCGGGATCCTCGCGCTTTCTTCGAATGGCGCCGGAGGGGCTGGCTCGGCGGCGGATTCCCCGGCCCGGGAGGCAGCGCACGGACTCAACGCGGCATGCGACGGGACTGGAGCATCAATCTCGGCACTGGGGGGACGGCGCCCGGAATGTATCCCGCCAAGTTCACATTTGACGTCACGGCAGCGCCGAGTTGCGCAAACGATTATGTGATTTTCCCCGTGAATGCGCTGGGCTCGTCCACGCAGCCGAACCTCGTGGCCTTGAATAATCTATATAGCGGGACGGCGGGAGCGACAGGAATCTGCAATCGGACGCCAACGGGGAACGACACCGGAGTGGCCGCGACGGTGATGTGGTCCTACAACGTTCAGGGCATCAGCGGTGGCGGCGCCGTGGCAACGTCTCCGGTCATTTCTTACGACAACCTGAACCCGACCGGGCCGAATACGGGGATCAAAGTGGCGTTCGTCGAATCGGCCACGGGCAGCCCGGCGCATTTTCATGTGCTTGCCTGGAAGAGCGGAGATGGAGTGGTGGCCAACGTCCAGAACGCTCTTTCACCCCTGACAATCAATACGTTCGTCTCGGTGCAGCCGGCCTCCGGCAGCGGAACGGCAACCGATCTCGCACTCGGCTCCTCAACGACGGGAACCGATACGCTGTCGTCTCCCTTTGTTGACTATCTCCACGATACAGCCTACGTCGGAAACGATCTCGGGACGCTATACCGCATCAAGGATGTGTTCTGCACGTCGAACAACCCGGATTGCACGGGTGGGACGAAGCCCGCACCGAGCCTGGATTCGACCTGGGGAACGGGCGGTGCGATCTCCGTGTGCAGCGGACAACTGACGGGGCCCGTCCTGGATTTTTCGACGATGAACGTGTTTGTCGGCTGCTCGGACGGGAAACTCTATTCGATCTCCCAGTCGGGAACGATCAAATCGCTGGTGGTGGGCGACGGCGTCGGCAGCGAGACTTACGGAGCAATCATGGACTCGCCCGTCGTGGATGGCGCGGACGGGTTCGTTTACGCCGTGAGCGGGTCGGCCAATGGCGGCGCGAACGGCGTGCTCGTGCAGGCCACGACGACAATGAGTTCATCCGTCGCCATCCCGATCGGCGCGGGAAATCAATGCAATATACATGCGCCCAGCTTTAGCAACGCGTACTACACAAGTCCAACGACGGCTGGCGCCCTGATCTACGTGGGAGGAGTCACCGGCACGGTCAGCCAGCCTTGCTCGCCTATCTCGTCGACGACCGGAGTCATCACTATTTATGGCATCGGGTTCGGCGCGGGCGGCGTAATGAACTCGGGGGCACCGGCGAATAGCTTTAGTGCTGGTGGTGGACCAGGGGCCGAATGGGCTCCGCTCCTTGAGTTTTATAACGCGACCACGACCACTGATTGGCTGTTCGTGGCTGCCTACCAGAGTGGCCAAACAAACCTGGGTTCGGCGAACATTACGGCTGGGTTCCCCGGAGGAGTGGGCACGGTTGTTACGGAAGGCCTGGGCCCTAGCGGGATGACCGTGGACAACGACAGTTCATCCGCGCAGGCGGCCAGCATTTACTTTAATGCTCTGGACGAGAATGCAGCCTGCAATAACAATGCGGTCGGTCCGACTGGAGGGTGCGCAATCAAACTGACTCAGGCGAATCTCGAATGAATAAGGACCTGCAAAACCGCGAGGCGGAGACCGGGAAGGCGCCGCCTCAAGATCCAAAGCCGAAGAAGCCATATCAGAAGCCTGCCTTCCGGTACGACCGCGTTTTTGAAACGATGGCGCTTGCCTGCGGGAAATTGAACGGCACGCAGTCGCAGTGCCGTTTCAACAGGAAGAGTTCTTGAGTTGCAAGTCCTGTTGATGGAACGAGCGGCGTAATCCCGTCGCGACATTCGCTGCGGCCAACCCCGATTCCACACCGTCCCGAATCAGCTCCTGCCTGAACTCCTTGATGGATGCAAGAATTCCGACCGATTCCCCCAAGCGTTTCCCAGGCGAGAGTTGCATGGAGAATCAAGTGGCGAGCGGACGTAGTGGAATCCCGCCGATCTCGTCCTGAGTTGAACCGGTGGGAAATTCGTTGCGCGGAGGGCGGGAGAAGCATTAGCATGCAAAGTCCCCAGGAGAAGTGCCTTGATTCACAGTCCGGGAAGTTCAAACCGGCAATCCCGGTTTCAATCGGGAGCGAGGCTTTGGGCCACGGCCGGGCGCAGAGGAATTTCCAGGGAGCTTGCCAACGAAGACCTGATCGAACTGGTGTAGCGAACAGCGATACCACGGCCGAGGCAGCGGCTGGCTTGGGATGGGCAAAATGATTCACGAACGGGCGGCTCTCGAATGAATAAGGAACTGCAAAGCCGCGGCGCGGAAACCGGAAAGGCGCCGCCGCCTCAAGATGCAAAGCCGAAGAAGCCATATCAGAAGCCTGCGTTCCGCTACGACCGCGTTTTTGAAACGACGGCGCTTGCTTGCGGGAAATTAAACGGCACGCAGTCGCAGTGCCGTTTCAACAGGAAGTCTTCCTGATCGGAAATTCGAGATAAGACGAAATGGAACGAATCTGCGACGCCTGCGGACAGAAGAAGGAGCTTCGCGGAAGCAAGACCTGCGAACGGGGACACTTCGTCTGCAAGGATTGCGTGTATCGCGGCGTGATCGTCATTCACGAAAAGCGCGCCTGCCCGGTTTGCGGCGATCCTTTCGGTGAGAAAGCCGGCTGGAACGAGCCATGAGACGCGGGAAAGGAAACGCGTATTCGATGCAATTGTGACCCAGGACGGTAGCCTCGGCACTACGGGGGCACCAACAATCGAGGCTTGCGCGGCGCGGCATGATAGCGGGACGCTGGGAGAGGAGGAAGGAGTGGCGCAGAGAGTTTGTCCGGTATGGCTAGGGTACTTCCTGATCAGTCCGATCAGAAGACTGCTGCATAATCCGTACGCGATATTGGCGCCATACGTACGGGAAGGGATGACGGTGCTCGACGTTGGGACCGCGATGGGTTTTTTCAGCATTCCCCTGGCGCGGATGGTGGGAGCGAGCGGCAAAGTGGTTTGCGTGGACATGCAGGAAGGAATGCTCAAGCGGCTCGAGAAGCGTGCGCGCAAAGCGGGCGTTCGCGAGCGCATGGACATTCGCCTCTGCCGACAGGATTCCTTGAACCTTGGGGAATTCGCCGGAAAGATCGATTTCGCGTTGGCGTCTGCCGTCGTACATGAGGTTCCCGATCAAGCGAGGTTGTTTCGCGAACTGGCGGAGGTGCTCAAGCCATCGGGAAAGGTTCTCATCGCGGAGCCGAGAGGACACGTCAAAGAAGACGATTTCGCCCGCACCGTTGCCGCCGCGGAGCAGCAAGGATTCCGGGTGGAGGAACGGCCTCGAGTCCGCAAGAGTTGGGCGGTGGTGATTCAGAAAACGGCGTGATGGAGGCTGAAGTTTTTCGGATCCTGGTTTGGAGGTGGTTCTGAAGGCATTCGTCAGCGCGTTGATTTTTTTGGCGCTCGCATCCGCGGCGTCTGCGAAGCCCGCGCGGCCGTTGACGCGCAGCGAAGTGCTCGTCCTGCTCGATTTCGGCGATGCGAATGGCCGCGTGGAACAATTGATCTCGCGGCAGGGAATTGGGTTCATGCCCGATGCGCCGTTTCTTTCCGGGCTCCGGAAATTCGGCGCCAGCCGTGCTCTTTTGCAACTCCTGCAGAAGACGAACCCCGCGCCCAATTCGGGATACCCGCCCGATGCGGCCTTGTTTCCCGACTTCGCGCAGTGCTTCCAGTTCGCTCAACAGAAATCGTACGCGGCCGCCGAGACGGCATGCCGCACGACAACCGCGGGCGATCCTGCGCTCGGATACTTTGCTCTGGGCGAGGTCCTTTTGCTCGAGCAGAAATTCCAAGAGGCCGCCGCGGCATTTCAAAGTTCGCTGCAAGCGGACCCGGATTTTGCGGATGCGCACAATTACTTGGGCGTTGCGCTCGGATCGGGCGAAGACACAAAACAGGCGGTGAAAGAGTATAGCGCCGCGGTGCGGCTGGACCCGGACTACGCGACCGCGCACAGCAATCTCTCTCTGGCCTACGTTCAACAAAATGATCTCGCAAGCGCGCGTTTGGAGGCGGAAAAGGCCGTCGCCCTCGACCCGAACGACGCCTCAGCGCACAACAATCTGGGCGGAGTGTTGTGCGAACAGGGGAATTTGGAGCGTGGAATCGCGGAGTTCCGAAAGGCGGTCGAGCTCGACCCGAACGAGGCCCCGCGATATGCAAACCTGGCCCAGGCGCTGGAGGCGGCGAGTGATTTGCCGGGCGCCATCGCGCAATTGCAGAAAGCAATTTCGCTCGCTCCAAGAGACGCGCACTTGCACAGTCTTCTCTGCGAGGTTTTCGACAAGAGCACGAACTACGCTTCGGCCGTTTCCGAATGTAAACAAGCAAGTGAACTCGCCCCCCGTGACCCCGCGATGCATGCAAACTTGGCGCTCGTGCTGGAGAAAGACCAAGAGTGGGACCAGGCCATCGCAGAGTGGCGGGAAGCGGTGCGGCTCGCGCCCGCGGATGCCAGCAACCATTTCGCGCTGGCGCAAGACCTCGATCGGGGCCAGCAATACGACGATGCCCTGAAAGAATGCAACGCCGCCGTGAAATTGGCGACGCATGACCAGGCTCTCGTCGCGCAATTTTGCGAAAACATCAAAGACGAGGAAAAACAGCATTCGGCGCAGACTTCGCCGTCGGCTCCGCCAGCGGTAAACGCTCCGGCCGCGCCCGCTCCCGCCACGCCGCAACCCGCCGCGCCCGCGAGCCAGCCGGGAAACGGCGGCGCGCCCACGATCGAGTCTCTGGCGGAAGCTGTGGAGGCGCTGAATCCTGCGGATTTTGCGGCGCTTCGAACCATGGCGGAGTCAGGTGATCCCGCCGCGCAAACCGAGCTTTGCGTTGCTTACACGCGAGGCGCGGGCGTCGCGGAGGACTTCGCGGCGGCGCTCAGCTGGTGTCGCCGGGCTGCGGACCAGAATTTTGCTCCGGGTGAAGAAGGCCTCGGCCTGGCGTATGTCGCGGGCCGCGGCGTACAGAAGGATCCCGCGCAGGCGATGGAGTGGTTTCGCAAGGCAGCGGCGCGGAATTCTCCGTATGCGATGAATCTCCTAGGCACGATGTACGCCAACGCCGTGGGAATTCCACAGGACTACGCGAAGGCAATGGAGTGGTACCGCAAAGCGGCGGACCTCGGCGACGCGAAATCCGACATGGACGTCGGCCTGATGTATCTTCAGGGCCAGGGAGTGAAACAGGACGCGCAGGAGGGCCTGCGCTGGTTCCAAAAGGCCGTTGACCTCAAGTATGTGGCCGCGGAATTAGCGCTCGCCCAGCTCTATAGGGAGGGAACACTCGGAGTGTCGCGCGACTTGGCGAAATCATTGGCGTTGTTTCGCGAGGCCGCGGCGCAGGGCGATGTGGATGCGCAAACCGAGTTGGGATGGATCTACGCGAATGGCGTAGGAGTTCCCGTGGACTACGCGGAGGCGGTTCGGTGGTATCAGAAAGCCGCCGAGCAGGGCGACGCCAAAGCTGCCTATGGGCTCGGCGTGCGTTACGTGATGGGCCAAGGCGTTGCGCGCGATTATCCCGCCGCGGAAAAATGGTTCCTCGCCGCGGCTGCAAACGGGAACGGCGATGCGCAGTTTAACCTCGGCCTGCTCTTCCTGAATTTGGCGCCCGATGAAAACCAGTCTCCCGATCCGGTGCGCGCCGCGCAATATCTCCTGATGGCGGCGAATCAAAATGTCGCGGACGCGCAGGATCTGCTCGGAAGGCTCTATGCCGCGGGGCAGGGCGTAAAGCAGGATAACGTGACGGCGTACATGTGGCTCTCGCTTGCGCAGAAGAATAACGATCCCAATAGCAAGGATGCGCTCGCAGAACTTGAGAAAAAGATGACTCCGCAGCAAGTGGCCGAAGCGAAGTCGCGCGCGGATTCGTGGCGGCCTCCGCCGCAGCCCTCCTCCTCTACTTCCTCCGACACAAATGGCTCAGATTTGATGATTCAGGGCCAGTAGCCCTCGCGCCGCCGCCAGTTTTGAGGCACGCAACATCTCGATGCTGGGTCAGTTCCCGATTACCCGACTTATTGTCCACCGAGTCGCTCCATGATGGTTTAATATGCAGTTTTATGGGTGGCATACCCGCGGGCGAATGAAGAGCAGAAGCGGGCGGACCCGGAGCAGGAAGGAGAAGAAAACATGAGACCAGAGCTAGGCGCATTTCTGACTTTGCTAGTGATCGCGCTGGCCGTACCGACCATTCTGTTCCTATTGTTGCGCTCCTGCCTTAGGGATTTGCTGCAACACACCCTCAAGCTACAGGCCGGGGTCACTTTCTATCTGCGTTCCTTCCTTCTCGTTCTTTATCTTTCAGCTCTCTCAGCCGCGATCGGAACCTCTTTTGAAATGAACCAAGGCTCTCATTTCATGGAATACGTGTGGAAGGGAGCGGAGGGTGTGTCGTCAACGCTGGAGCTGACGGTTTTGTTTGTTGCCGCCTACTTGGTTGTTGTCACCATTCTGGTCGCCACATTGAAGATCAAAGATGACAAATGAGCGATACCTAATCGTCTCTTACTTTGCGTGTGCCACGCTGTCTGCCGGGCTGGGCGCCCTGGTGTATTTCTTTCTTCGGCGTCCGTTCGGCAGTGTTGCAGCCGCCGGTTCGGGCAGGCACCTCCCCTCGATACTGAAGAGGCTGTTTCCTTGCGGATTGGTGTTGCCGGCTCTGCTGGGGTTTGTTTCTGTCTCTTATTGGAGTTGCGATCGGACGACCTACGAGAACATTGTTCAAAGCCGGAGCTATCTCGTCGGGCGGAATCAGGCGCAGATTTCTTCTGTCTTGTTCTTCCTTGTCGTCGCAATCCTATTCTGGGATGTCGTTGTCCTCCTCATCCAGAAGTATGCGCAAAGCGGCAGAAACGAGTCATGATCGCGCTAAGTGGCCGATAAGCTCAAACCTGGATACTGATGAGCCATTGCCAACGCTTTGTTGAGTTGCGCGCCATCGTAGGGGCGGAGTATTCTTTAGAAAGCAAGCGGAACCGGACAAGGAGGGCGAAGAAGCCGAGAGAAAGAGTTTAGTTTCGAATTTCAGTCTCCGACAAAACCCTTCCGTTCGATCTCGGATCGACGAGCAGGCTTCTGGCCCCTCCGTGGACGCAGGACACGCGCGGTGGTCCGGCTGTGGAGGAATCCATGAAACGACTTATCCTGTTTTCTCCCTTCCTCATTGGTGTCTTGGGAATCGCGCTCGCGGGCTGCGGCAGCACCACGATTAGCGGCAGCCTTGGCAATGGCGGAGGCGGCGGCTCGGTTCAAACCGTGCCGATTAGTTTCAACATAAGCGACGCCCCGCCCGCAAACGTGGTCATTCTCCGCTTTCAGATTCAGGTGACGAGCGCGTCGCTTCAGCCGAGCGCAACCAATTCCAGCCAGCAACCCGTCTCGATGCTGACCTCCGCGGCCACGGTCGAGCTCACACAACTTCAGAGCGAGTCCGCCCTGCTTTCCAACCTGAGCGTTCCCGCCGGGACCTACACGAGCCTGACCGCCGGATTCGCGAATCCGCAGATGACCATCTTGAATCGGACCGGTGCGCCGCTGACCGTCGGTAGCCAGAGCTGCGCAGCGGGTGCGGTATGCACGGTCACGCCAACGCTGAATCAAACGTCGGCGACGGACGAGGCGGCGCCGTTTCCGATCACGCTCTCCAGCGCTTCGCCGGTCGCTTTGGTGTTGCATTTCGATGTGAACACCTCGGTGCAAAACGATCTTTCGGTTTCGCCCACGATCAGCCTGAAGGCGCTCCCGCCGATGGCGAATGGGGCGCTCGAGCAGTTTCACATGATGGGCCGCATCAACTCCATCAACGCCACCGCCGGCAGTTTCACGCTGCAAATCGGCTCTGTGGGCGGTTCTCCCTCTCCCGCACTCTCTCTGATCGTCACTACCAATTCGAACACGCAGTATGAGTTTGGCAGCGTGTGCGCCGCGGACACCTTCGCGTGCCTGGCCGTGGGGCAAGTCGTGCGCGTGGGTCTGAATGGCATGCCGGACGGCACGCTCGTCGCTTCGATTGTCGAGTTGATTGAGCCGCCGGGCCTGCCGGTGCTGGAAGGCTTGGTGATCGGGGTCAATACCGCGCAGGACCAGGTCGAGCTCGCGCTGATGGACTTTCAGGATAACTCCCAAGGGCAACTGGCCACCGCACAAGCGGTGTTCGGGCTTGCGGTGATCGTGCAGCTTTCCACGACGACGACGTTCAACATCGATACCGACGGCATCACGCTCCCCACCAGCTCGGGCCTGAGCTTCGCGAGCGTGAACGACATAATGGTCGGCCAAACCCTGGCGATCGGGCCCGCCGCGTCGGCCATCCAGGCCACGGGCGCTGGGCCGACACTCCAACTCGCGCTTGCGGCGAGCAATGTGCGCCTGGAATCGTCCGAGGTGACCGCGACCGTCGAATCGGTGGGTTCGTCAACCTTCACGATTGCCAAGGTGCCGCCGCTTTATGCGACACCGACGCCGCCGATTACCGAAATCATCGTCGAGCCGGTCGCGGGGACGAACTTCGTAAACGTTTCCGGCTTGAGTGGACTGGCCGATGGCGACACGGTTTCGGTAGGCGGCCTGCTCTTCAACACGCCCAATGTGCCGACGCTGATTGCCGAACGCGTGATGCTGCGCTGAACGCGCCCGCGCTTATTGTTGGCAGGCGAGATGTAAGCTAAGCTTCGGTCGAAGAGTAGCCTCGCGCCACGTTTCTTCACGAGCAGGAGGTCTCCTATGCGACTCGTCCGCATCAGCCTCGTGGCGGCGTGTGTTCTGACGCCCGTGTTCGCGCAGGAAGCGAAGGACGGCCCGGCGAACGAAAAGGCGCAGAAAACATATAAGGAGGCCCTGCAGTTCTTGCATGACCAAAAGGAAAACTGGGCTCTCGATTCGTTCAAGAAAGCCGACAAGCAGGACGGCGGACGCTGCCTGGCCTGCCAGAAGCAGATGATCAAGTACGGAATGGAGCTCAGCGACTGGAAGACCGCCGAACTCGCCGGGGAGGAGATGGTGGCGGAGGCGCAGGGCGATAAAGAGACGGCCCTGGCGCACTTTCAATTCGGGGTCGTGCTCGTGCAGGAAGGGTTGCAAAAGCACAAGGACGAATTTTTCGCCCGCGCCCACGACGAGGTCACCAAAGCCCTCGCTGCTTATGCGAATTTCCCGGACGCGATTTTCCTGGATGGAATGGCGCTGGCGAACCTGCAACAGGACGATGCGGCGAAAGCCAAGTTCGAGCAGTTTGTGAAGATGAGGCCCGCCGACGATCCCGACCGCCAGCGCGCCGTGCGATTTATCAGCCGTCCCGAACTCGGGCGCGCCAGGATGGCGCCGGCCTTCGCCGTAACCACTCTCGATGGACAGCGGGTTTCCATGGACGAGTTGCAAGGCAAGGTGGTCTTGATCGATTTTTGGGCCACGTGGTGCGAACCCTGCCGCGAGGCGCTGCCGCATATTCGGGACATCGCCAAGAAATTCCAGGGGCAGCCGCTGGTGATCCTGAGCGTGAGCCTGGATGACGATGAGCGGAAGTGGAAAGAGTTCATTGCGAAAAACGAAATGACCTGGCCGCAATATCGCGACGGCGGCTTTGGCGGCCCGGTGGCGAAGATGTTCGACGTGACAGCCATTCCCAACACCTTCACCATCGACCGGGACGGCGTCCTTCAAGCGGAACACATCGGCGACGCCTCAATCGAGGGCAAGCTGAAGAAACTCATCGCCCAGGCACGCGAATTGCCGTCACCCGAAACACCCCCGAAATGAGGCCGGCGCGTCGACCTAGCCCCGCTCTGCGGGGCGAAACAATTCAGCCCAGGGGGAAGCCCTAGGCGGGATAGCAAGTTCATACGAGCCCCGGAGGGCGGCGCTCGCCAAAGCGGTAACCTGCGGAGCGATCCGCGCGAATAAGGACGATTCGCAGCCTCGGGGGGCTTGTCCGATTATCCGACTAACCATCCAAGTGCTGCCGGTCGTGCTCCGCTTTCGTTTTCGATGAGAACAGCAAAATGGCATATTCTTGCAGAAATGTAGCCAACGTCAGCGGGGCCGCCACGTCAGAGATAAAATCCAATACGTTTCCAAGATCAGTAAAGAAGCACCTGACGTAGGCCCACGTTTGACCAAACGGAAAGTTCCCGTGGCCGTTGTGGATCAGCAAGGATAGGCCGGCGAGTCCATATAAGACGGCCAACGAGGAAACCAACGGAATGAACCTCCGAAGACGGACGACCTTTCTGGGAGCAGCAAGTGCCATTGCCGCACCAAAGCTTGCAACCAGATTCCAAGCTGCAAGCGCGAAAGCCATCCGAGCAATCATGATCGTGTAGTTCCGCCCGCGTAGCTCCGTGCAGAAGGAGGCGTGCCGGAAGAAAAGAAAAACGACGAGAAACGCGACAGCCCAATAGAAGCAAGACAGAATCCCGCGCAGCGAATTCGACGACCGCATGCGCCAAGTTTCAACGAAATCACGCCCGCCTGCAACAGCCACAGCGAAAGAGGGTCCACTTGTCCGATTAGCGCGGCGGTCTCAATGGGTCGGCGCAACACTAGCCCGAAGTCTTCTTGTAGGAGTCTACAAGGCTGGTTTCGTTCGCGAGCGTTAATTCAAACAGAACACTGCCCTGTTTAGGTTCTGATTGAGCACCACCGTACAGATCGATTCACGAGGCGAAGTATTGTTGGATCAACCGATTGGACCGTGTTGCATCGACCGGTTGAGCTTGCACGACTTACCAGGCAAGTGGAACCACCTCCGAGTTGCTCGTCATTCAGGCCTTGCGCTCCGTGAACTTCTTCCCGCTCAGAGACCGGTCATCTTTTCCAGGCGTTCCGGGTATCGAGCCCCTTCTACCTTGATCTTCGAGGCAGCGCTATCGATGTCGCGGAGGTCGTCGGGCGACAGTTCGACTGCCGCTGCTCCGATGTTCTCTTCGAGGCGGTTTAGCTTCGTCGTACCTGGGATCGGAACAATCCACGGCTTTTGAGCGAGCAGCCAAGCGAGCGCAATCTGAGCAGGAGTCGCGTTCTTCCGCTTCCCAATGCTGCCGAGCAGGTCAATCAGGGCTTGATTCGCTTTGAGAGCCTCCGGCGTAAAGCGAGGGAGAGTGCTGCGAAAGTCGGAGCTGGCGAACGTTGTGTTTTCTTTTATCGCACCCGTCAGGAAGCCCTTCCCGAGAGGACTATACGGCACTAAACCAATCCCGAGTTCCTCCAGGGTCGGTATGACTTCCTTCTCGGGGGTTCGTGTCCAGAGTGAGTATTCGCTCTGGAGAGCCGTGATCGGCTGGACTGCGTGTGCGCGACGGATCGTCTTCGCGCCTGCCTCGGAAAGACCGAAGTGCTTGACCTTGCCCGCTTGAATCAGTTCTTTCACCGCCCCGGCGACATCTTCGATCGGCACATTCGGATCAACCCGGTGCTGATAGAGCAGGTCTATTGTCTCTACCTTGAGCCGCCTGAGCGAGCCTTCGACGGCCTCCTTGATGTGCTCCGGTCGGCTATTCACGCCCGGCGCACCCTTCATTCCGCGAGGATCAAAATTAGGACTGACATCGAATCCAAACTTGGTGGCGATCACGAGTTGCCCGCGGAACGGAGAGAGGGCTTCGCCCACAAGTTCTTCGTTCAAGAATGGGCCGTACGCCTCGGCGGTGTCGAAGAAAGTGATGCCGCGTTCCACGGCGGCACGGAGAAGAGATGTCATCTCCTGCTTGTCTTTGGGCGGCCCGTAGGAAAAGCTCATTCCCATGCAGCCGAGCCCGAGAGCTGAGACTTCCAGGTTGCTATTTCCAAGTTTGCGCTTCTGCATTGGTTCTCCTTCGCGGGTCTCTAGGTTCAAAAAGTATACTCTGCCTGCGAACGATGGGTGTCTGGAATGAATTCCGGCCATATAGTCGGCCACTCGGAACTAAACCTCGCCAAGAATACGCAAGCTGCGTGAACGCTCACGTCCTCATTCGTCGGTGCGGTCCCAGAGCCCACTAGACCTGAGCGCTTCGACTTCGCGTCTGGCAAGGTCCTGTAGAACCAAATAGTTGGCCTTGGACGCGCGGTTCAAAGGCATCTTGCCGGCCTCCAGCAAGACGTAATGGCGCGGCCGCATGTAGGAAGCCAGACCGCGTGCGTGCTTCTCGAGCATTTGCGTAGTGAGTTCGGCGCCGGGCTTCTTTTCCACGAAGGCGACGATGGCTTCGGAGATGACGGCGTGCTCCACGCCGACCGCCGCGCACGAGGCGACTTGATCGAGCGCGCAGAAGTGGTTTTCGACGTCTCCCGGGAACACTTGGTATCCACCGGGCTTGATGACCCACTTGGCACGGCCGACGAGATGCAGGCCGCCGGCATCGCGGAAGCCGATATCTCCGGTGTAGAGATAGCCATCCTTGGAAACAGTGGCAGCCGTGGAGTCCGGATCGTTGATGTAGCCAAGGAAAGTCTGAGGGCCGGAGAAGCACACGCAGCCGGTCTCGCCGTCGGGCAGTTCGTCTCCGGCAGAGCCGTCGGCGCGCATGGGATGCCGGATGGTCGCGGGATAAACGGGCATGGCCCAGCCGAGGCTGGAGGCGCACTCCCCGGCGCGCGCTCGCTCGCGGCGAATGTAGGTGCAGAAACCTGCGGTTTCGGTGAGACCCAGACCGGTTCCGACCGATGGCGCCATGGCGGCCATCTTTTCGATGAACGGCGCTGAAACCTGCTGTCCTCCGTACGCGACGAATTCGAGGCTGGATAGATCGAAGGAATCGTAGTCCTTGAGCCTCCACTCGAACTGGAACATCGCCGGGATTTGGCCCATGACGGTGACCTTGTATTCTTCGACCGCCTCCAAAGAGCGCAACGGATCGAAGACGGGCAGAAGCACCGCCGTTCCGCCTTCGAAGAGCGTGCCTGCCAGCAACTCCGTCTGACAGCCGACATGGCTGGGCGGCAGGTTGACCAGTGTGACGAGGCCGTTTTCGCAGCGGAGGAGCGCTTGGCTGATGCACATGGCCTGGCAGGAAATATTGCGGTGGGAAAGCAAGGCGGGCTTGGGCGAGCCCGTGGAACCCGTCGTGAAGATGACCATTGCTCCGTCATTCTCGCTGACGGATTGCCTGGCTGCGTTGTAGCTTGCGGCGAAGTCCTTCCCTTGAGCGTCGGGTGAAACCGGATCACGCAGCCGCATGGCATCCCGGAGCAGGGGAGCGGCCGGCGTGGCGCCCTCCACGCACTCTTCGGCGGGAGAAAACTGCAAGAGCATTCTGAGCGCCGTGCGCGAACGGATCTCGTTCGCGAGAGCGACTGGGTCGATGCCACCCGGAACTTTGGTGAAGGCAAAGCCTTTCGCGTTCACAAGAGCGAGGCTGCGCAACACTTCCGCGGCGAGCAGGCGCAGATCTAGCGGCACGAAGATGACGCCGATTTTGAAACAGGCGTATTCGAGGAAAACATGCTCGCTGAGGAGCGGTAGAAGCGTGGCGAAGCACTCGCCCTTGCGGAAACCGCATTCCAGCAAGCGAAGGGCGAGGCCGGTCGCCATGCGATCGAAGGCGGCCCAGGAGACTACCTGTTTGCGGTCCGCGTCAACGAGGGCGATGGCGGAAGGCTTCTCCCGCGCCCACTTCTCCACGATGCCATGAAGGAGGTGACGATCTCCGAAGCGCTCCTCGAAGTCGTTCAGCGTAAGGCTGGGAAGGTTATCGGGAATGGACATGTGTCACGGTCCTGGAGCGGCGTTCCGGCAAAGAGTAGGAGGCGAGTGGGCTCTCCTGGCCTGCCCCCTCGAAGAAATCGCGGCGAATTGGCTTGCACATCACGAAGAGTTTACATCGCCCTGCACTACAGGGCGGCACAATCTAGCCCAAGACAGATTTCTAGCCGGGCCATGCAGATCGCTCTTTAAGTCGGTCTTCCAGGCGCGCACGTTGGCCCAGCCCCGCTCTGCGGCGCGGAACAACCCGGCCCAAGACCTGTACGATGAGGCAGCCCCGCTGTGCGGGGCGACACAATTTAGCCCAGGGCGGGAGCCCTGGGTGGGATGGGATGAGCAACGTGAGCCCCGGAGGGTTGGCACAATTGTCCCGTTCACCTTCGCGCCAGTGACATGAATCTCGAATCGCACTACACTTACTCGACGACATGATGGCCCTTTACATTCTCGCGATAACCGTTGCCGCTTTTTTGCAGATCGCGACGATTTATTTCTTGCGAGAGAATTTCCTCGGCCACTTCCTCTATGCGGCCCCATTCATTTTGGTATATCAATTCTTGTTCCTCTGGAGCTATTCCAAAGCGCCGAACTTTATCGGCATTTGGTTCATCACCACCGCCCTCACGAACGTTCTGGCCTTTGTCGTCGGTTATTACTTATGGCGGGAACACGTATCACTTCTGAATCTGGCGGGCATCGTGTTTATCGTCGGCGGGGTGGTATTGCTCAACATCAAATGACGCGTGCGCCAGCCGGCCGAATCACACTTTCATTAAGCGCTTGAGTGGAAACCAGCAGCCTTCGGAAAAATCAGGCAAAGGACTGCTGAATGGCCCCGCATTTGACGCCAACCCTTCGGGAAGGCGGAGAACGTCCAGGAGTCCCTGCTTCTCCAGCAGTTCTTTGTCCTCATCGCGCAGTTCGCATTTGATCAGGGCCAGCTCCGCGAACTGCCGTTGCACGATTGCGTCGGCGGATTCCGCGCGCTCGGGCGCGTCCTTGCCGTTCGGATGCACGACCACGATGATTCCGTCGGGCCGTTCTTCGCGGGTGAGATACACCGGAGCGATGCTGACAAGAAAGGATTGTTCCTCGCCGCGCAGCTTCATTCTGCGGCGCAATAATTTCGGCGCGCTCGAGTGGAGCGCGAGTGTGTCCGCCGCTTCTGTCCAGCAGGCCGAGGCAGGGTCCACCAGATCTCCCGCGGTGAGGCCCACAAGTTCATCTGGTTGCATATGCCACAGCCGGGAAGCGGCCTCGTTGGCAAGCGCGATGCGTCCTTGCCTGTCTTTCAAAATCGCAGGCTGCGGCAAGGCGTCAAGGAGGACTCGGAACCTCCGAAACTGCGCCAGATACGTGGAAGCGTTCTCCGGCATTTTGAGCCACCAAACCGATCATCGCAGCCATCCCAAGTTTGCCTATGGAACACGCGTAACCCCAATGGTACGTACGTCCTATTTGTGCTCTTGAGCAGCCGGGCGTCCCACGATTCGGATCCCCGCAAAACGGGCCATTTTCGCGCCAGGCCCCTCCCTAAGCTGCGTCGGCTCGGCCCCCGGAGGCAGTAAGCCCTTGACGAGTACCGCCGCAGTTACTATGTTCTCCGCGAGGTATTCCATTCCCGCGGGCCGCGCCACCCGGCCGGGTAGTGCAAAACGGAGGATCATTTCATGCGAGCTTCTTGGCGGCTGATGTGGTGCTGTTCGCCCCTCATATTTCTTGCCGGCTGTAGTTCCGTGATGCACGTAACCACGAACAACAAAGGTTCCGTCGACGGGATTCCTTTCTATGTGAAGCAAGGACAATGCGTGCACAAAATGGTGTACATCGTCCCGTATTACCGGCTCACGCTCCAAACTCTCGACGGAAAGAGTGTGCTGAGCTCCGACACGCTCACGATTTCCGAAGACGCCTACGTCAAGGAGACGGCCGTTCGGGACCTCTTGGTGCTGCTGAGCAAGAATTCGAATCCCCCCGTGGACTATACGCAAGTCCGTAAAGACTGGGACGCCATTCGGAATGACCTCGCTGCAAATCCCTACGATGCGGTGCAGAAAAAATCTTGGCCGCAATATTTGGTCTCTAACTCGACGACCGCGAATGCTTTCGTGGATTACTCGACGACGTATTACTTGAACGCGAAGTCTCCCCTCGTGGGAAGCGTCAACGCGGATTACAAGCTTGCCAGCGACGGCACGCTGACCGAAGCATCGGCTCAAATCACCGATCAGACGCTATCGACAATTCTGTCCGCATTGCCGATTTCCAGCTTGATAACAACAGCCGCCAGTGGAGGAGTCCTCATGGTGAGCCCCGAGGGTACTGTCGCACCACGAACTCAAAGCACGGTGCAGATGACCGCGGAGTGGCGCGCAATCAAGATCACGAACTCGCAAGCGATTCCGTACGTGATAGGGTGTCCAGACCAAGATGGTTTCGCGCCCAATCCGCCCATAGGAACATTGATCGAGGACGTCGGCGCGGACACCGCCGCCGCGTCGCAGACCAAGCCTGACGACAACTCCATCACGGTCACCGGAAAAATTACGCTGCCGAAACCCAAAGATGCCGGCTCAGCCACTTCCGGCGGAGGCCAAACGCCCGCGCCCGCCCCGGCCCCGGGCACAGCACACTAGAGCGGCCCGACGCTGATCTCGGCAGCTTCGGCGCGGAAGCACGCCTGCGATCGGCCACCGCCGCCCGGCCCCAATTGTTGTCATTCTGAGGCCCGCCGCTTGGGGAGGGCCGAAGAATCTCGTGGTTCCGCGCGGCAGGCACAAACGTGCCCCGACCGCAGCGTCGGGGAGCGAATCTAGGAAGCAGGGAAGCCGAGGAGCGCAGGCGCCCACGCGCACAGCCGTCGGGAATGTGATACCTTCCTGAGCCGTGAATCTCGTCCTGCAATCCGAAACAATGGGAAAGGTCGTAGTCATCCGGTGCCAGGGGCGCATCGTCACGGGAGATGAAACCCTCTCTCTGCAACAAGATATTGAGCGGCACGCCCGAGCAACCAAGAAGATCGTCCTGCAATTGGCGGAGGTCAAATACGTCGACAGCGGCGGCTTGGGAGCCCTGGTTCGTATCGCGGGTGTGCTGCGCTCCTACAACGGCGATCTGAAGCTGTGCCAGATATCTCCTTTTGTTCTCCAGGTCCTTCAGGCCACCGGCCTGCTGAAGGTGTTCCGCACCTACGCGTCCGAAAAAGAAGCCGTTGACGCATTCCTCGAAGGCCCGCAATCCGACGCTGCGACTCCTGCGCGGCTCGGTGCTACGGTCCTCTGCATCGACACCTCTCTCGATCTCCTGGCCTATTTGAGTGCGCTGCTGAAGCGCTCAGGCTACGAAGCCCGCACCACGAACAGCGTCCTCGATGCCAAGACGCTTGTGAACGCGACGAAGACTTGCGTGGTGGTGTGCGGCCCTGGGATGCGCACCAACGAATTCGCCATCCAAAACCTTCGCGAGTCCGCTCGCAACGTGCCGTTCCTGATGCTCTCATCCGATTTTTCCACCGCGGACGCGAGCCATGCCGGCATGGACCTGGTGGAGCGTCTCCACGCGCTCCTCAATCCTCCGCAACCGTAGCTCGCGCCTCCGCGGGTGCCGCATCCTTCGTTTTTAAGGGTGCCGGGTGCCGCATCCTCGCGCGTAGCGCAAGGGTGCGGGTTTTGACTTCTCTCGCTTCCGCTCGCCCGCGTGCCCCTCGTTTCGGTACGTCTGCGTGGCGCAGTCGCGAGATTCCTTTCAAGGCGTGAGTTGATGCAGGCGCAAACCGCACATCTTACAGGCCGGATCTTTTTGCTTGGCAGTACCCGGCCATTCAGCATGGCAACGAGGGCAGGGCCAATGCTTGAAACGATTCTTCAGGATGGCACCCACGGCCAAATCGAAGACAATGAGCATGCCCCAGACTGCGAAGATGCCGCCTCCGTGGTGCTTGCTGATCGTGATCCCCAGGAAGCCAGCGCCCCCAAAGAGGAGCCACTCGAAGGCAGCCCGCAGGTGCCTGTAAATCCCGCGTCCGTGCATGAACTTGTCGAGCCGGTCGAACTCTTTCCATGCATCGGCGTAGGGAGAATAGGCGGGCGGCTCGGGAATCCGCAATGGCGATTCGATGCGTGCGGCTTCAGGCGGAAATAAGCTTTGTACCATCGGCCCGATTGTACCCGAAGACTATATCAAGCAGTATTGATGTTGTTGCCCTAGCAGGGTCTCGCCGATTTCCCGCGCGCCCCTCGCCCAGTTTCATTCCCCCGACTGGCCGTATGCCCCTCGTTTCAGTGCGTCCCGGTGTATTGCAACAGTGGTATCCTCTCCTCGATGCCCGCACTCAATTGGAAGGAGCAAACGGGAGCCCGGGCCAGTCCACGTTGCCCGAATTGCTCCTTTGACCTTAGGTCCGGAGTTGATTACGACAGGTCTGCACCTGACGAATGTCCGCAGTGAGGTTCGTCGATAGCCGTGGTTTGGTGGCAGGACTTTCTTGTTCGTACAATCGGCGTCATGCTCGTGCTGGTCATCCCCCTCGTGCTCTTTGGCGCACGGGGCTTGGTGCTGCTTTTCGCGGCCCCTTTCCTCGTTCTTCCCGCCATCAGGTTGGCTGCCTTCTTGTTTTTTAGCGTCATTCCACCGAGGTTCACGCTGAAACCCGACGCCATAATCACCCTTTTCAAGCGGTGAACTGGGCCTGTTGTCCCGTCTTTTGCACTTGGAAGGGCGGGGAATTCCCATCGTCATCCGCACCTACGTCAAGGACGCGCCACACACCCTACAGTCTCCGACACGTGATCCTCATCGCGTCACAGAAGCCGGCCGCAACGCACCCGATAGTGTCCGTTCCATGCATCGTCCGTAGTACACTGCGCGTCATGGCTAAACCTCTCTCCAGAACGCCAAGCCGGCGCGAGGCATTGCTCCTGGGCGCCAAGCTCGCCGCGGGCGCGGCGGTGCTGGGCACCACGAGCCCGATGAGATTGACGGCCTTCGCGAGCCCGCTCGCCGCGCAGGCCGGCGGCGGGGCGACGCGCGTTTTCGATGTGCGCGACTACGACGCCGTCGGCGATGGCACGAAGCTCGATACCGCGGCCATCCAGCGCGCGATTGACGCCGCAGCCGCAGCGGCCACGCCAACAGCCACCACGCAAGTCCTCCTGCGCGGCGGAAGAAAATATCTCATCGGCACGCTCACTTTGCGCAGCGGCATCGATTTCCATTTGGCCGACGACGCCGAGCTGCGCATCAGCACGCGAAAGGCGGATTACTCCGCCAGCGCCGTGCTGACAGCGCAGGACGCGAAAGGTCTGCGCATCTCCGGAACCGGCAGGATCAATGGGCGCGGCCTGGAATTCATGAGCGGCTACGATAAGACCAATGAGTGGTGGTTGCCGGCCGGATGGCGGCCGAGGATTTTCGAGCTCGTCGGTTGCAAAGATCTCGAGGTGCGCGACATCACGCTCGCATCCGCGCCCGCCTGGGGATTGCACCTGATCGGTTGCGATGGCGTCCTCGTAGACCACTTCCTCGTCCGCAACGAAATGGCCATCCCCAATTGCGACGGCATCGATCCCGACCACTGCCGCAACGTCGAGATTCGCAACTGCGACATCGTCGGCGGAGACGATGCCATCGCCATCAAAACGAGCATGCAATACGTCTCCTATGGAGCGTCGTCGAACATCCGCGTCGCTGATTGCAAACTGACCACGCAGGATGCCGGCGTGAAAATCGGCACGGAAACGTTCTCCGACATTTCGGGCATTCGCGTCGAGCGCTGCCAGATCGTGCAGGCCTGCCGCGGTCTCGACATTCAGTTGCGCGACTCCGCTAGCGTCAGCGACATCGAGTTCAGCGACATCCAGTTCGTGTCGCAATACTTCTCCGACCCGTGGTGGGGCCGCGGCGAAGGCATCTCGCTGACCGCCGTGTCCCGCACGCCGCTGGCGCCCATCGGCACGCTACACGGCGTGCGCATCCGCAACGTCACCGGGCGCGCCGAAAACAGCGTGCGCGTTGATGGCAGCGCCGCGAGCCGCATTGCGGACGTCACGCTTCAAAACGTCGCGGTCACGCTCGATCGCTGGACCTCCTACCCCGGCGGCGTCTTCGACAACCGGCCGACCTCCACCGAGCCCGAGATCGAGAAGCACTCGACGCCCGGCTTCAGTATTCGCCACGCGGATCAAATTCGCTTGGGGCAATGCAGCGTGGCGTGGGGAAAAAATCTGCCCGACTATTTCTCGCACGCGCTCGAAGCCGAGGACGCCCACGGCCTTGAACTTACCGGCTTCTCCGGCCACGCAGCACATCCTGAGCGCGATTCCGACATCTCCATCGTCTAGTCCCAATTCCCTGGCGCGTGTTCGCCCTGCAAACGTAGGGCAGGGAATCACTTTCCGCCCCAGGATTTGGCTGCCAGCAACGGATACAATTGAGTCGCCACGAAGATAAGCATGGTGGTAGGTTAAGATTCAAACCGTGAGGAGCCAGACTCCCGCTCTCGCATTGGCCGGAATCGTCCTACTGGCCGTGCTCGTCTGTGGCGACGTCGCCCACGGGCAGGAATCGCCCGCTGGTCCAGTGGAATCGCCTCCCGCGCCTGTTCCTCTCCAGCAGAAGACAACGATCGGCGTTGCAATCCCGTGCGTGCAGCCGCCGCCGCTGGTGCGCCTGCAGGATTACGACGGGCCACTGAAAAAGACCGTGGGATTGTTCGTCCGGAAGGTGGATCTCAAGGCGGTGCACCCGCCCCACTACGTGCCGGGCCTGGCGCTGTGCTCTCTCGATCTAAAAGACAAGTTCTCCCTGTTTGTCCAGGACACATTCGACCCGGTAACGTTTCTCGGCGTTGGTTTCGACGCCGGAATCGACCAAGCGACAAACCGGGACCCGAGCTTCGGGCAAGGCGGGGCCGGGTTTGGCAAGCGCTTTGGCGCCAGCTTCGCCGATCAAGCCTCATTCAAGTTCTTCAAGGACTTTGCGTATCCCTCGATCTTCTCCGAGGACCCACGCTATTACCGTCTCATCGACGGCAGCCCCGGCAGGCGCCTTTTGCATGCGCTGGACCATGCGTTCGTGGCTCACCGCGACAATGGCCATCCTATGTTCAATTTTTCCGAATGGCTGGGTACGGCGAGCGTCGTCGTGCTGAGCAACACCTATCACCCAGGGAACGAGCGCGGGTTCGATCCGGCAGCAGAGCAGGTGGGCTACAACGTCCTCGAAGACATGGGCTTCGATGTGCTCCGCGAATTTTGGCCGGACATCGCCCACAAATTCAGGCTACCCTTCCGCGATGAACCCGTTATCAAGAATCCCGACTCGACCCCTGTCATCCACTAAACCGCTCATCAAATGTGTGCGCGCGGAAAAGCCGCCCATCGCGCATACGCGCAATTGTTGTCATTCTGCGGGTGCCGCACCCTTCGTTTCTAAGGGTGCGGATTTTGACTTTTCTCAATTCTCCCGCCCGCGCGCTTGCGCACAATTGTTGTTATTCTGAGGCGCGCCGCTTGGGGCGGGCCGAAGAATCTAGCGGTTCGGCCAGTCTTGCCGCGTGCCCCGCCCTTCGCAGTTGGAAGGGCGGGGAATTCCCGTGGCGCGTTTGTTTTTGTGTGGAGAGATGGAGACGCTCGCAACGTAGAGATTGTGGACTATCACTGAGGAGAAGGAAGCACATGGCTAGACTGAAACCAATTCATCCGGGCGAAATCCTTCGGGAAGAGTTCATGGTGCCGCTTCACCTGAATGCTAACAAGCTGGCTCTGGCTCTGCATGTTCCCGCTCCGAGTATTTACGATATCGTCCACGAAGAGCGAGGGATCTCCCCTGAAATGGCCCTTCGACTTGGATATGCCTTCGGAACCACGCCCGACTTTTGGCTTAATCTTCAATCGGAGTTCGAGTTGCGGGTTGTGCGCAATCAAAAAGAGGCGACGGTCAAGAGTAAGGTTCGCCCGCTCGAAATGTCGGCTTGAGTGGCCGGCCCCCATCCTTTCCGAACTTTTTCCGTTTCGCCCTCGCTAGCTCTGCCTCCCGCAGTCGATCAAATCACGTCTGCGCCGGAGGGTTGTCTCAAGAGGCCAATGGGTTTATGGTGAGTCCCGGTCGCGGCGCCCGAATGTCGAAAACTCCAAGTCACAGCAGCGAAAGGGAATCTCATGACTCTGCCGCACTCGTACGGAATGGCGTTGCTGCTCACGATCCTGACCATGATCTGCTGGGGTTCCTGGGCCAACGTACTCAAAATCGCCAAAGGCTGGCGCTTTGAGCTCCTCTACTATGACTATTCCATCGGAGTGGCGCTGGGCGCCGCCCTGGCTGGGCTGACCTTCGGCACGTGGGGGTCGGACGGTCTCCGCTTCTCGGCCGATCTCGCGCATGCGGGCACCGTCAATATCCTCTGCGGGTTCGCCGGCGGGGTCATTTTCAACCTCTCGAACATCCTGGTGGTGGGGGCCATTGCCGTGGCGGGCATGGGGGTGGCGTTCCCCATCGGCGTGGGGCTGGCTCTGGTGGTGGGGGTAATCTGGAACTACTTCGTCAACCCGCAAGGGAATCCGTGGCTGCTGTTCGCGGGTGTCGCCCTGATTGTGGGGGCCATCGTCGTGGACGCCATCGCCTACCGGGCGCACGCCGTCACCCGCAGCACCGCGGGGGACAAGTCGGACGCCGCCGCGAAACGCGCGGCCACCTGGAAGGGAATCAAGCTGAGCGTCGTCGGCGGCATCCTGATGGGAATGTTTTACCCCCTGGTCGAGATCGGCAAGACGGGCCCGAAGGGACTCGGCCCCTACGCGGTCGGATTCGTCTTTGCCCTGGGCGTGCTGGCCTCCGTTTTTGTGTTCAATCTCTATTTCATGAGATTCCCGATCGAGGGCCCGCGGCTGAAGTTTGGAGACTATTTGAGAGGGAATTCGTGGGTGCACTTTCTCGGGATCGTGGGTGGCATGGTCTGGATCGCCGGTTCGCTCTCGAATTTCGTGGCCGCCAGCGCCCCGCGGGCGTTGCAGGTGGGGCCCGCGATCAGCTACGCCATCGGGCAAGGCTCGACGATGGTGGGCGCGCTGTGGGGAGTTCTGGTGTGGAGGGAATTCGCGGGAGGCGGCTCGCGGGTGACCCAACTCCTCGTGCTCATGTTCGTGCTCTTTCTGACCGGCCTTGGGCTGGTTTCCATCGCGCCGCTCTACGCAGTCCACGCGGTCCGCTAGTGCGGCTGCCGGAAGGATAACGTGGAACCACTACTCCTCGGCGTCGATGCCGGAACCAGTTCCGTGAAAGCCGTCCTGCTGGACCTTCGCGGAAACCTCTGCGCCGTCTGCCAAGCCGAATATCCGCTCCACCACATTCGGCCGGCGTGGGTGGAGCAGGACCCCGAAGACTGGTGGCAGGCAACCTGTAAGGCGATTCGCGAGGCGCTGGCGAAAGTCCCGCATGGGCCGGAAAGGGTCTTGGGGCTGGCCGTGAGTTCCCAGGCGCCCACCTTGCTGCCGCTGGACCGCTCCGGCAGGCCCCTGCGCCCCGCGATGATTTGGATGGACCGCCGCGCCGAAGCGGAGGCGGTGCGCCTGACCGAACTGGTGGGCGCGGAGGAAATCCACCGCATAACCGGCAACCGCCCCGACGCCTTCTACGTGGCCGCGCGGTTGCTCTGGCTGCGCAATCACGAACCCGAGGTTCTTAAGCGGACCTGGCAGTTCGCTCAGGTGAACGGGTACATCAACTACCGGCTTACCGGGCGGCTCACCATGGACCCGGCGCACGCCGTACTGCTGCAACTGCGCAACTACGCCACGGGAGCGTGGTGCGAGGCGCTTTGCTCCGCGTGCGGAGTGGAAACGGCGCAGTTTCCCGAGGTCATGGAAGGGCACAGCGTTCAGGGCGAGGTCACCGTCGAGGCCGCTGCGGCTACCGGCCTCGGAGCCGGTACTCCGGTGATGGCCGGGACCGTGGACAGCCCCGCCGCGGCGTTGGAAGCGGGCGTGACCGAGCCCGGCATCGCCGTCGAGATGACCGGGACCTCCACCGTCGTCATCATCCCCAACGACCGTGGCCTGACGGAGCCGGCGCTGATCGCTATGCCGCACGCTCTGCCGGGAATCCACCTACTGCTCGGCGCCATGGTCTCTTCGGGTGGTTGCCTGCGTTGGTTCCGGGACCAGCTTGGACAGCCCGAGGTCCAGGCCGCGATTCGAGAGGGGATCGACGCATTCGATCTGCTGACACAGGAGGCGGCGCAGGCAGGACCCGGCAGCGAGGGCGTCATCTTCCTCCCGTACATGATGGGGGAACGCTCGCCTTTGTGGCATACCAATGCTCGCGGGGTGTTTTTCGGCCTCTCGCTGGCCACGCACAAAGCGGCACTCGTGCGCTCCATTCTGGAGGGCGCCGCCTTTGCCCTTCGCCACAACGTGGAGGTGGCATTGCGCGCAGGCGCCGAAGTCCGCGAGATGAGAAGCGTGGGCGGCTGCAGCCGCAGCGATCTCTGGAATCAGATCAAAGCGGACGTTTTGGGACTGCCGCTGCTGCTGCCGCGCACATCGGTCGGCTCGCCTTTCGGTGCCGCCATCCTGGCGGGAATGGGGGCCGGGGTCTTCCCCAACGTCCGGAAATCGCTGCTCGAGATCGTGCAGCTCGACAGGCGCTTCGAACCGAACCAAGCGAATCACGAAAGGTATACGCAGATCTACCGGGTGTTTCGGAACATCTACGAGCACCTGAAGGGCGATTTCGATCGCGCGTCCACCATCACGCCGTGAACCTTCTCGAGAAGTTGGATGGTTCGCTCAACCTCGGCAGCGGCGTCCTCCTGCGACCATTGCAGGACCGGCGACACGATGGCGGCCAGTTCTTCCAGCAAGGGGCGGTTCATCTGCCCCAGCAAGCCCATGAGCGTTCGCCTCAGGATCAGGTCGTCGAGGTGGACAACTCGCTCGTTGAGCGCCATGTATTCGATCTCCCGGCGCGAGTAACCCGCGTGACACGCGAGCGGCGCATCCGGGCCCGCCCGTAAGTAAGCCGCGACTCCATCCGCCCCCGTGCCATAGCGCTCCAGCAGCGTCGTGAGCCGCTCTTGCGGCAGCCCGGTACCCTCCGGCAGCCTGGGATAACCCTTGCCGCCCCCGATGGGAAGATCCGCCGAACTGCGGACTCGCGTGCGTCCCAACACCCGCAGGATTTCGTCGCAGACCTGCTCGGCAAGCGCGCGGAATGTGGTCCACTTTCCGCCGACCAGCGAGTAGATCGGGAAATCGATTCCGTTGCCCGGGGCCAGGACCGGGTAGCTGTGGTCGCGGCTGATTTGGCCCGGTGTGAGGGCGTCACTGCGCGGCAGAGGGCGGACGCCGCAAAACCGAAAGACGACGTGCGACCGGTCCACTCGGATCGACGGGAAGGCCAGCCGCATGGCCTCGAGAATGTAATCGACTTCAGCTTCGTCGCAGATAGCCTCCGGATCATCCCCGGGGATATCCGTGGCGCCGGCGATGATCTTGCCCTCGACCGCGTAGAAGATGCAGATGCGGCCGTCGCGGTTGACGAAGTAGATCATGTCGTCCCCGGTCGCCGCGACGAGTTCCGGGTGATCGAGCACCACGTGGGAGCCTTTGGTGCCGCCGATGAAGCGGCTCTCGCGCCCGAGGCCGCGATTGGTGAAATCGATCCAGGGGCCGGTGGCGTTGACGACGATCCGCGGCCTCACTTCGCAGGTCTCGCCGGAGACGTCGTCACGCAGGACGACATCGCCGCCGGCGGCGCTTTGAAGCCGGACGTAATTCAGCGCGCGCGCGCCGGGACACGCGGCTTCAGCGTCCTGCACCAGTTCGAGGCACAACCGTTCGGGATAGGTGATCTTCGCGTCGTAGTAAGTTGCGGTACAGATTATCTTGGGATTCAGCTCCGGCCGGAGCGCGAGCGCCGCCCGCCTGAACCGGAACCGGTGTCGCGGCAGCGGGGATTCGCGTCCGGCGAGAAAGTCGTATGCCGCCAGGCCGGTCTCGATGAGGAGCGCTCCTCGATCGCCCGGCTTGGCGGGCCATCCCAGCAGATTCCGGATCGCCGGAATGATCCCGGACGTCCACGTGAAGATCGGAATCGTCGTAGGCAGCGGCTTGACGTAGTGAGGCGCGTTTTTCAGCAACCGGTTTCGCTCCCGGAGCGACTCGCGCACCAAACGAAATTCCGCATTTTCCAGATAGCGGAGGCCGCCGTGAATGACGCGCGTCATGGCGGAACTGGTTCCGGCGCAGAAGTCCGACTTCTCGACCAGCAGGCCGTCGATCCCCTGCAGCGCCAATTCATCGAACAAGCCGATTCCGTTGATGCCGCCGCCGACGATTAGAACGGAGACATTGGGGTGGTTTCGAAGCGAGGCGAATTCTGGCCGCATCCGGAATCCGGAGAGAACCGAAACTATATCACGATTTCTGTTTGCGCTCCGCGCCAGCGATCCGTGGGTAGTGGTACAGTTTGCGCACTTCGATAAAGGCCACCGGAAGTCCCGCGGTTCTAAGAGGCCGATACTTGGGAAGGGGCGAACAAATTAGCCAGACAAGAAGCTCGTCGCCTGCGCAGACAAGATTTGCTTTGCGAGTTCTTGCCCCTTTGGTTGGTTCTCGATTTCAAAAGTACAGTTCAAGAAATAAACGTTTTCAAGATCAATTGGTCCGCCTCGATAGATAACGCGACTGTTTACAAACAGCACTCTTTTGGCGTACAGGTTGTCGAGGACCAGCGCTGGCGTCTCCGCGATAAGAAGCGACGGTCCAGCGGCCAAATTGCGATTCACACCGTGGGTCGATACAGTTCCTAAGTCCGCAGCATCGTTAGTTTTCGATGCGCCCATGACACTCATTCTGATTATCCCTTGCGGGAAATTTTCCTGGCTAGTGACATAGTGTGTCACCACATTTGCAGAAAGGGGTGTCTGCGGACCAAGTGGGATTGTCACAGAATTCAGGTATGCTCGATAGCTGAGAAACTCCAAGGCTGTATTCCATGCTTCAGGATTGCTAGCTGCGGCTTCTACAAAACGCTCTCCAGCGTCTGCGATGGTTCTATCTCCGAGACGCACGTCGTTGAGTCGTGCGGTGCGCAACACATTTTGTGCGTCCTTATTGTTTTGCGGGTCGGCAGGACTGGCCGATAATTCCTTAAGCCGGACGTCACCAAGCTCCCCCTTAATCTCCGCCACGTCCGTCTTGATTTGGCCAATGTCGCTCCGGACTGGAACTAATGCCAACAAAATATGCCTGTCTACCATGAGACCACCCAAATATAACGTGAGCCCCACAGCGGTTGTAACGATCACGATCCCGACACCAACTACCTGCGCCCACTCAGTAAGCGTTTTCGGCCAGAAGGAACTGGCTTTGGGGGCTTCTATCGATATGCCCAGACGCCTTTCTATGCTACTTAAGCGCCGATCTATTTCCTCGAAGTGTTCCTTGGTTGAAGCCACGTCGGTAGGCTCTCCTGGTTCTATATCCAAGGGAAATTCTTGCCTCGAGCACACTCCCATACTATTTCTAGAGTACAGGCCAGCGCCCGCGACGCCCGACTACCAATCGGGCGTTTGCTATTCACGCGGCAATCCTAGCACTTCCGTCCCATAAATCGGCAATTTCCTCAATCGAGAATATGTGACCTACGATGCACGCTCCCATAACAAGAGTCACGCGCAACGTCTCATGTACAGGGCAGAAGTTGCAGTGCGTGTTACGTCCGCGCGGGAGGGTTGTCTCAAGAGGCCAATGGGTTTATGGTGAGTCCCGGTCACGGACCCCGAAGGGGGAATCCTGAGTCGAGCGGCCGAGCGCCCGACCGAAGGCCCAGGCCGAGAGTCTCGCTCACTTACATTTAGAGGATGGGGAGGTTCACGTGCTGCTCAGAATCGCCACGCTGTCCGTTGTCTTGGCCGCTGCCACTTCCACCGCGTTTGCGCAAGAGAAACCAATTCCGAAACTGGTCAAGAATGGCGCGAAGTACACATTCGTTGTCGATGGAAAGCCTTTTCTAATCTTGGGAGGACAGGTCGACAACCCTGTATTCGTCCCGGATAAGATGGCCGCGGTGTTGCCCGGCTTCAAGGCGTACAACGCGAACACAGTCGAGTTTCCAGTTCCGTGGAAGCTGATCGAACCCAAAGAGGGTGATTTTGAATTCGCCGCATTCGATCAGATCGTCCGCGACGTTCGCGCGCACGGCCTCAGGGCCATCGTGCTTTGGTTCGGCTCGTGGAAGGGCGACGAGACCACGTATCTCCCCGACTGGGTCAGGTCGGATCCCGCGCGTTTCCCAACCGCGCTTTTTGCGGACGGAAAAGCGTCGAATTCGATTTCACCGCACGGGGCAGCGACCCTGCAGGCCGACCGCACGGCCTTCGCGGCCCTGCTCAAGCACATCCGGGAGATCGACGCGGCCGATCGGACCGTGATCCTCGTGCAAGTTGAGAACGAGCCCGGGGTCGTGGGGCCGGCGCGCGATCACTCTCCGGAAGCCAACAAGCTGTTCAACGGGCCTGTTCCGGCGGCGTTCGTGACCGCTCTCAAGAAGAAGCCCGGAACCTGGACGCAAGTCTTCGGTCCCCAATTCGCGGACGAGGCTTTCACGACCTACTACATGGCCAAGTACATCAACTCAGTCGCTCAGGCCGGAAAGGATGCCTACCCGCTGCCGATGTATGTGAACGTCTGGATGGGCGGCGCGGGCACCAACGACCGCTTCTATGACTTCGACCGCCCGGGCGACAGTTACCCCAGTGGCGGCGCTCAATCGCACACGCTTGACCTGTGGAAAGCTGCGGCTCCGGCCGTCGATCTCATCGCACCCGACATCTACCACCGCTCCGCTTCCATCTATCGCACCATCCTTTCGCGATACACCCGCCCCGACAACCCGCTGCTGATTGTCGAGACGGGGCGGGGAATCGAGTTCGCGCGGTACTGCTTCATGGCCATCGGCGATTACGCGGCGATCGGGTTCGCGCAGTTCGGCGTGGGCAGCGGAATGACCGCCGACGGCAACTTCGGCCCTCGCTTCGCGGACATGGCGGCGAATTTCGGCCTGCTCGGGAACGCGGCTCCGGTCATCATGGAACTCGAAGGGACGAAGAAGCTGCAGTCCGCGATCGAAGAGGAGAACATCCCGGGTCGTAATCTCTCTTTCGACCGCTACGACGTTCTGGTGATGTTCCCGCCCGCCCTGGCCAAGCATCCCAGTTGGGTCGAGCCTGAAGGGCCTCCGCCCATCCCTACGGGTCGCGTGCTGCTCGCCCAAGTGCAGCCGGATGAGTTCCTCATCATGGGTTTCGACAGCACCATTTCTTTCCGCCCGCCTGCGACGTCGGGCCACAAAGAAGCGCGATTCGTGCAGATCGAGGAAGGCTCCTACAAAGATGGCGTTTGGACACCGGCCAAGTCGCAGCCCGCGGCTTCTCCCGCGCGGGGCCTGACGCTGCCAAAAGAAGGAGCGATGTTCCTCGTGAAGCTCGCGTGGGACTGAGGACAAGACTCCACGCGGAAGACCGACGTGTGGGCCGCCCATCCGGACGTACAAACCATGAAAAGGACTGTTATAGTCGCTGCTCTCCTCGCTATCGTGGCCGTTGTCGGGGTCAGTCAGTTCGCATGGTTGAGAGTATGGCGGGCAAGAGTTGTGTCTGATGGCTCTGTTACAGAATCTGCTCGCGTATATCGAAACCTCGCCGGGGATTTGTTGATAGATGTTCGGCAAGTTCCGGACGAGCTTTACATAGTGCGCGGCACCGCAGTCGGCATACCGAATCGTTCCTCGCTTGTCGAGTTTCCACCGATTGTCTTTGCCCGTGAAACTCGCCTGCGAATGGTCGAGCTCCGAACGGACAAGGCCGGTTCGGTTGATCCTCGGCTCTCGGTGACCCCTCAGAAGGTGAGTTTTGTGATTCAGAACGGAAGGACTATACAGGTGAACTGGAGGTAGAAGACAAGTTCACTGGGCGGGTGGCCCGAGCGGATGGCGGGGGTGAAATGGGGCAAACGAGTTTCGGTGCCCCTCGTTTCGGTGCGTCCCGGTGTATTGCAGCAGTGGTATCCTCTCCTCGCGGTCGCAGCCAGCAGGGAAAAGCAAATGCGGGGCGGGCCAGCCAAGCTTTTATCGACTCGCTCAACATCTGGAAGTGAGGACACATGAAGCAGTTACTTGCATCGTTGGTGGTTCTCTCACTCGTGCTCATTCCGGCCTTGGCGGCGGACAACACGTTTGTCAGTAAGGAATTCAAGTTCTCCGTTGTTTTCCCACCTGACGCCAAGGTCTTACCGCTGCAAGAATCCTCGGAGGGCTCATTGTGGGCTATTGGCTATATCGGTCCGTCCGACGACCAACCCCAATGGGCGGGCAAGGTTCAGATTCTTCCCGTGGCGGCGGGCAGCACCGACGAGGCGTCAATGAATGAAAGCCTCAACCACGGGAGTTTGAGCGACGCGGTAGACCGGAAACTGACCACCTGCCACGGACTACCAGCCTTGCGGTTTTCCGTCCCAGAGAATCCCAGCGACGACTCGCCATGGACGGCCTACGTCGGTCTGGTGGTGCTGTCGAGAGCGAACAATCGAACCTACGTTGTGGTGGCTGCCAGCATCGGCTCCAAGAAATACAATTCGAAGAGCGAGGCTTTTATCAACTCTTTCAAGGTCTTGAAGTAGGCGGAAACCAACAGGGAAGAGCAAATGCGAGTCCGGGCCGCCCGCCCTCACGCGCACAACCAAACTTGTTGTCATTCTGAGGGCCGCCGCTTGGGGCGGGCCGAAGAATCTCGCGGTTCCGCGCGGTTGGCCGCGTACCCTCGCTTCGCTACGTCGCGGCGTATTTCAACAGTGGTATCCTCTCCTCGATGGTCGCACTCAAGAGGGAAGGGCAAACGGACGCGCGGGCCACCTGTCCCGTGCTCACATTCATTGGCGTTTGCGTCCTTGCGTTAAGCCTATTGAGCACGTCTGCTCAAGAGCCAATGAAACCGGGGCTTCCCGCGGGGACGACGTGCAGGGAAAGAACCGAGAAGTTCCCCCTTTCTTTGCCGAATGAGGATCCGGAGGAAAAATCGGCCGACCGAATGAAATTGCGCGCTGAATTCCAGCTCAATAGTTCTACCCTTGTGCGCGTTTATGAGCTGCGATTTCCTTCCGATGATGGAGCATACAATTCCACTGTCACGATCAGCGGGGGTTCGGGAGATCAAAGGTTCTCAATCCCAACCCTCATCCGAGGGGGAGAGGGTCTAAGACTTGTCCGGGCCTCAGTGATCTGCGACCAATCGAATCAAGCATCGCTGATCCTGGGCTTTGAAGCTGGTTGGGCCGGAGCAGTACAAGGCTTCGTAACCGTCCAGCATTCCGCTGGGAAGCTGCAAGTGCAGGGCCTACCAATCGTCAGATTTGGAAAGCTCGTTGTCAGTCGCAAGGCCATGGAGGACGTGACGCTGTGGTCCGCGGAGGCCGAAGATCAGGGAGCCTGCGATGCGTGTGAGAAGCCATACGTCATACGTGACTGCCATCTTGACGGGCAAGGGTGGACCTGTACGAAACGCCCGAAGCAGACCGCCCCGTTCAATCCCAACGTTGTGACGTCTGACATCATCGAGATCAAATAGCTTCGGTATGGGTGGCTGGCCGTTGGGCAGGCGGCCTGAACAGATGGCCGGGCGTCAAGTGGCGGAAACGAATTTGCGCGCCCTTCGTTTCGGTACGCCACGGTGTCTTGCAGCGGTGGTACTCTCTCATCGATGGTCGCAGTCAACAGGGAAGAGCAAACGGACGCGCGGGCCACCCGACCAATGATGGAGATACTCTGTAAAACTTGGCTGGTTGCCTTTTTATCGGCAGCTGCAATGCAACCTCTCTTGTTTGCCCAGTCGGCGGAGCCCTCGCAAGCTCTCGGGTGCGAGGAAAGCCATCGGGTCATCGCTCCCAGAAGCCCACACATGAAGTTGGATGGGAGCATCCTCGCTGGACAAGCAATCGTCCAGGCGAAGCTTACGCTCGATGGGAGCACGACCGTCAGGATCGTTGAGTATCCCCGCTCTGAGAATGATCTGGTCAGCTACAACTCAACGGTCATCGTCCAGCGTGGTCAGGATCAAAAGAGGTACCCTATCGACCGGTTAATCAAAGGCGGTTCGGTTCTTCGTCTAATCGAGGTTGCCTCTTTGTGTGGTTCATCCAACCAAGGGACGGTATTCCTGGCCTTCGAGGCGGGATCAACTGGGGCGGCTGAAGGCTTCGCTGTGATCCAGTACTCTCCAGAGGCAGTCGATGTTCAAGCGTTCCCTATGGCTGACCAGGGCCGAATCGTCGTCAAGAGAGCTATGCCCAACGAGGTTGAACTGTGGTCCGCATCAGGAGGTGAGGGCGGCATCGAGTGTGATGCTTGCAAGAAGCGCTACTCAGTGCGGGACTGCAACGTGGGGCAGCAAAGTGTCGAGTGCAAGCAGCGACCGGGAGCAGGGGAGGTTCTGTCTCCTGATAAGTTCATGCGCGCACGAATCGAGGTTCGCTGATCCAATCTAGGCGGCTCCTTGGGCCATCGCCAACGTACCGAGATTCGCCGCTCTCTTCACGACTCGCTCGATCTCAATGCCGCTCGGCGGATAGAGGACGTAGTCGAAAGCGCCGGCCTCCAGAAAGTTGAGATAGCGCCCCCAATCGTCGAAGCGGGAAACAACAACCACCGGCACTCTTTTATGTGACCGGGAGGTTTGCTTGATCAAGGTGCCGATTCCGCCTTCAGGTAATTCATCGGAGCAGAAGGCGAGATAGACGTAATGGCGGCTCAGAATCGCTTGTGCTTCTTTGACGTTTGACGCAAGAATTGGAGCAATTCCGTGCTGACTCAGGACACTGGCAAAAACTTGTTGGACTGCCGGAACGTGAGAAACAACCATGCATTTCGGAGAAGCCATTGGGCGCCTCCTTTTGCAATTCAGACTTGGTTCCAATGAACCGTGCAACCGCGACTCATGCCGACTCCCAAAACCTATCGCATGTTCTCTGAGTGGAAGGCGGCTTCCGTGTGGAACCCAGCCAAAAATGATAGAAGCGCATGAATACGGAAACTGTTCCATTTGGAACAGTCTTATGAAACTAGCGAACCAACTGCGCGCCCCATTTCCGGACGGGCGCCGCGCGTCCGTTTGCAGGGTACTGCATTCTTGCGCGTATCGCAAGGGTGCGGGTTTTTGACTTTTCTCGATTCCGCTCGCCCGCCGCAGCCCCGCCAACGCTTACTGTAGGGGCGGAGCTTGCCTCCGCCCGTTGCAATTTTCCCTATCCGCCTCCTCAGTCCCCCGAATGCGGGCTTGCCGCGCCGTAGCCTTGAGCGTTGGCGACGAGCGTTTTCGGCGAGTCCCGATCCGATCGGGAAGGCGGGCCTCACCCTCTCCACGCGCCCTCACGCGCACAATCAAACTCGTTGTCATTCTGAGGGCCGTCCCTTGGGGCGGGCCGAAGAATCTCGTGGTTCCGCCTGCTCCGTCGCGTGCCCTCATTTCGGTACGCCGCGGTGTATTGCAACAGTGGTATCCTCTCCTCGATGAGCGCAGCCAACAGGGAAGAGCAATGCCAGCCCGGCCACCCGCCCAGTTGACTGACCGTGCTGGGGATGTGCTCATCCGGCAACCCAAGCAGTGAGAGGGAACAGACACTATGCTAAGAAGACTTGCGCTTGTTTTCCTGGGAATCGCGGTCTCGTGTCTGGCTCAAGATCGGTTTCAAGACGGGGAGTTTAAGGGGTTCACGAGATCCCCAACCGAACACGTTATCATTCGCATGGACGAGCCGATTGTGGTGCCCTCCGTTCGTGGCACCGTTGTTATCAAGGGCAAGAATGACGCCCTCAAGGAGGTCGTTTTCGAAATCCGAGGACCCGGGAATTCAGAGCGCATCATAGCAACGAGAACTGACGGCGGTGGTCGGTTCAACATACCACACGTTCCCGAGGGCACCTACATTTTCAAGGCTACGAAGGATGGCTTCCAGTCGGTGGTCGGAACCTTAATTGTGTCCAAGAAGGCAGACCGTCAGAAGAACATCAAGATCGAGATGCCTATCGGGGTGTAATGCAGTCGGAGGCGGGTTGCCTTCGTTCTCATCGAGGGCCAGCCGCCCACGCAAAACAGGCCACCGGCGGTATAATGCGAGCTGAAAAGGGAAACCCTTTCATACCGCCTCGGAGGTAATACCATGCGCCGTTTTGTTTCTATAGCAGTTCTGTTCGGGCTCGTTGCTGCCATTGCCGGCCTTTCGGCCAAAGATAAAGGGCCGAAATACAAAAATATCGAAGTGAAGCATTTCACCAATTCGGACGCCGTTGGGCTTCCGCCGACCTTCACCAACGGGTTTTATGACGGCCTTCGCGCACAACTCGAAAAGGAAAAGCTCGCCGATCAAGTTGTCGAAGACGGAGCCGCGGTGCCCGATGCTGACGCTGCGGATTCCATTGTGATAGAGGGCAAGTTCACGTCTTTCAAGCCGGCAGGTCGTACCATGGGGTCGCCCGGGAAATTGGGCTGGGAGATCAACGTGTATCGAAAGAGCGATCACACGCTGATTACAACCGACACAAAAGGTTGCGAGACGATGCCCGGTTGGAAAGAGGCAGAAGTGGAGAAGGGTACCGCATTTTACGCGGCTTACGACATCAAGAAAGACCTGAAGTAGCACGGCGCGCGGCCTGGCCTTCTCCCTGGAGCCTGCTCTATTCAAAACTATCTTGCGTCGAGCGTAAAAGCAGCATTAGGATTCGTGAGTCAGAGGGCCAATTCGGGAGCTCCTGTACAAAAGAGAACAGCGCGGACTCTTGCCAGTCGCTAGCGTGGCGGCTCTAAGGAGAGAAGCTTATGCGAATTCGATCACTCCAGGTCGGTTTTACACTTCTACTGGCTCTAACAGTCTCTTCCCTCGTGCTTCCAGCCCGTGCCCAGGAGGGCAAGCTCAAAGTACACGCAGTGCCCCCACAGGCCTACGTTTTCGTTGACGGGCAAGCTATGCACGAAGCAAGCCGCGGCGCTTTCAAACTCAGCCCCGGCGATCACACCATCGACATTCACAACTACGGTTACAAACCCGCCAACCGCAAAGTCACCATCGTCGCGGGAAAGACCACGAGCCTTGATGTCACGCTCGATGCCATTCCGGGGAACGTGTCCGGTCCGTGGGGCTGCATAACGATTGAAGGGCCTCCGCGTGCCGCTGTGCTGCTGGACGGGAAGACGCCCGACTTCTTTGTCGGCCACATCGATGAGTTCAACCATAACTGGTGGTGGAAACAGGAACTCATCGTCCCTCCTGGCAAGCACGAACTGACGATTCTGCAAGCGGATAAGGAAGTATGGTCCGGTTCGGTGGACGTCCCGGCCAATCAGCGTGTCGTCATCGACATTCCAAAAGGTGTCCGTAAGACCATCCCATGGCCCCGCGGAGAGCAGCTCAAGTCTTTGCCGCGCTTCAAAGCCGGTATAGCTAGCGCCACAGTTGCTGTTGCCATGCCCACGGCGCAGCTCAGCGCCAGCAATATGCAAATCAACTGTAACGGTACAACGCAGCTCACGTGGAAGACCACCGATGCGCCTGTTGTCGACATCTCCGGGCTTGGCAAAGTGGATGTGTCCGGCGATAGAACAGTACAGCTGTGCGCGAACACGACGTACACCCTGTCGGCTTCCGGGCCCGGAGGGACCGCGCAATCTTCCCTCTCCATAGCCGTCAACACAGCAATCCAGGCGACGCTGTCTGCATCGCCTGCGGAAGTCCATTACCGGCGCGTTGGCGACAAAGTGGTTGATCAGCCCACGTCGACCGTGACTTGGTCGACCTCGAACGCCACCGTGATTTCCGTCGATCCGCTAGGCTCGGTGGACCCCTCGGGCAACCGCACCTTGAACCTTTCTCCTCAGCAGACAACTGTGGGGCCGGTTGATGAGACCTTTACCTACGTGCTCAAGGCCAGCAACCCTTCGGGCGCTTCCGAGACCCGCACGGCCACAGTTCATCTCACAGGCTCGATCGAACCCTCGGAGGAAGTGAAGCAACTCGAGACGCGCCTGGCCCTCCGCAGTGTTTTCTTCCCCACTGCCCAGCCTACAACCGCACATCCTGACGCCGGTATTGTGGCCAGTCAGCAGCAAACCCTGGTTGTGCTCGCTGCCGACTTCAAGAAGTACCTCCAATACAAGCCGGATGCCCATCTCATCCTGAACGGCCATGCTGACCCACGCGGCACGAGCGAATACAACAAGGCACTTTCTGAGCGCCGCGTCGGCAGCACAAAGCAGTTCCTCATTGATCAGGGCATTCCCGCGGCCAACATCGAGACGCAGGGCTTTGGCAGCCAGGAGGAGCTCACAGCCGATCAGGTCAAAGACCTTGTCGCACAGAACCCCGATTTGAGTGCAGCGGATCGGGAGAAGATTCTCCACAATTTGACGGTGATCGTGCTGGCCCAAAACCGCCGCGTAGATGTTGTGCTCAGCACGACGGGCCAACAATCCGTTCGTCAGTTCCCCTTCAACGCTGCTGATTCCCTGACGCTTCTCAGCGAGAAGTCCTTGGGCGCTGGGAAGAAACCGGCCCCGGTGGCCATGCCGAAAAAGAAGACGCAGTAGGCCATACGCATACTAGGGAGCCTTGCGCATCGGACACAAACGTCCGGCAGTGAGCGGCGCTAAATGTAGTTCGGAAATCCTGTGAGGCGATTCTTCTCACGTCTCCGGCGCCGCTCACAGGCCGTGTGGCCTGGCCTCTGATTTTGAATTTCTGCGTGCGCCCGCGCCGGGACGAGAGCGACCAAACAATCCTTCGGTCTAGCTTTCGCCGACCAGCGCCACCCGCGCGCGAGCAGCAGGAGCGGAAACTGAAACTCGCAGGGGATACCCCGCTCAGAGCAGATTTGCCGCTCGCAATTGAAAGAGAGCGCTCGCGTGGGCGGGGAGTTGGAGTTGCAGCGACGGCGCGGGGCGCAGCTCCCTGTGCTCCCAAAGATCGCGCACTGCATACGCGCGTTGCGGCAAACCGAGCAAATCCCACGTGAACTGAATTTTCTGCGTGGACGCCGTCCGATTGAACGCCGCGACATAGAACGAGTCGCCCGATTCCGCCACCCAGATTGTCGTTTCCTCGTTGCTGAAGGCCACACGATTCCGCGTCGATCGTTGATCGACGGCGAGAACTTCCGGATTCGTCAGGAGCGAAAGGGTCCACGGGTCGGCGGATGTCAAATCGCCGCCAATCATCAATGGGGAAGGGAAGATCGCCCACAAAGTCATCAGGGTGCGTTGCTCGTCGTGCGTCAGGCGCGTGGTCCGCGGCTTCCCCCAACCGGGCGCGGGGCCCAAATCGCCAAGCGGCAACATGTCCGCATCGGGCCAATGACCCGGCTGCGCCTTTCCTGCCCACTTTGCGACGTTCGCGAACTGGTCGCCCAGTCCCTGCGGATACTCGGCCGTGCTGTGCCAGAGATCCCAAACGTCGTTCGAGATGCGCCACATCTGGGCGTATTTTCGCAGCTCGTCGATCTTTTCCAGCGGCGCCGGGCCGGGGGAAAGACTCAGCACAATAGGGCGTCCCGTCTTCGCCAGCGCCGCGCTCAGGAGGCGGATTTCGTCGCCACGATAGGGTCGGCTGCTGATGCAATCGACTTTGATGAAATCGACGCCCCAGCTTGCGTACAGCGCCGCGATGGAATCGTAGTAGGCCTGCGCGCCGGGCTTGGAGGCGTCGATTCCAAAATTGTCCGGATTCCAGGGACAAGTGTCGCTCGTATCGGCCGCGTCTAGCGCATGGTAACTCGAATTTGCGATCGGGAGATTTGCCTCGACCGCTTTCTTCGGAATTCCGCGCAGGATGTGGATGCCGAATTTCAGGCCGAGCGAATGCAAATAATCCGCCAAGGGGCGGAAGCCCTTGTCCGGCAGGGAAGATGGAAAACGATTCGGCGCCGGCGTGTAGCGGCCGTAGGCGTCCATGGAAAATTGCGAGAGATTGGAGCTGCCCTGCGCGGTGGGATTCGTCACGAACCATTCCATGTCGACGACAATGTATTGCCAGCCGAAGGGCTTCAGATTTTTCGCGAACCAGTCGGCGTTCGACTTGACCTGGTCTTCGGTAATGGTGGTGCCGTAGCCGTCCCAACTGTTCCAGCCCATCGGCGGAGTCGCGGCGAGTAGCGGCGCGCTGCTGGCCGCTTGTGCGCCTGTTGGCGGGGAAGCCGCCGTAGCGCGAATCTTCACGAGTGCGCAGACGAGCAGCGTTGCTAACAACATTCCGCAGAGCGTGCGAAGAGTTCTCATCGACCACCTGCCGTTTCCATTCGCGGGAATATACACCCGTTCGGCGGCGGACAAGTGACGCGCGGAGTGATTTTGCAAATGCTTGACGGCAAGGCGGTTATGGGAGGCTGGCGGCGAAATCTCAAGTAACACTTTAGATTTCGGATTTGCATGGCTGCATACACCCACGGGTTGTTTTGCGTAAGTGTGGCAAATACAGGACTTACAGCGAAAGAGTGCGCATGAGTGTGAAAACAAAGGGACTTGAAAGTCCGTGTTTTCAATGGGATGCGCACTCTTTTGCATGAGTTTGAAAACAAAGGGCTTGGAGGGTGACTTTTGCAGAGAGTTCCTTCGACTCGCCCCGCGCGGGACTCGCTCAGGACTCGTCCCGAGGAGACATCCGGGATGCAAGAAGCGCACATCCTTCGCCGGATGCTCGCTTTCTGCACGTGAGCGCGAAGTGCGAAGAATGTGTTGCCGCGCGCGTGAATACAGATCGCGGGAGAAGTGCCTAGAGACCGCGAGGCGGGGAGATTCTCGGGATTGAAAAGCTCAAACACACGACAGGGTAGCAGACGGGTACTCTGTTGTCAAGTCCTTTCTGAGTATTCGAATAGATTTCGAAATGAAGCGGCGGGCTTTCGGGGGCCGGACAGATCCCCACCCTTGCATACACCGCAAGGATGGGGCACCCGGAAAAACGCGAGTTGGCGCTACATTTTGAGATCGGAAGTATGTGCTTTACGCAAAGAGCCACATGCCACACAGAGGCGGAACTATTTCGGCCAGCCTTCGGTTGGCTTTTTCTTTTCCAGGGATGCCTGACAGCCTCTTCCCACCCCATGCCACTGTTCGCCTATTCCCATGGTTCGGCGTCGAAATTCTGTCCGTGGAAGCGGATGTCGATCGGGACTTGTTTGCCGCAGTCGCACCGAACTGGCTGGAAGAAAAGCTGGGCTCTCGTCAGGGACCAGAGAAGGTGCGAGTACATGTTGTTCAGCTCCTCCATGGTGAGCGTTGCTATGCGCGCATCTTTCTCTCGTGTGAAAAACTCCACGCCAACGGAGGTGATCTTCCTGAGCTCCGCGTAGTGCTCCTCGTCTTCGGGACGCCCGGGGAATGGCGGCAAATGGAAGGTGTCGCGCGCTTTGCCACGTCGGATGAGTTCGCGGAGAGGCACCTGTTCATTCGTGTCGGGATCGACTTCTGTGTTTCCTTCTGGGATTTCCTGTAGCCTGTACACGGGCGCCGCTAGCCAACTTCTTTTCCCGACCCTGCCGTTCTGCGCGATTCTTCGTTCTGTGGATTCCACTTCACTGCCCCATGTTAGGAAGAGCGCCATTCCCACTCTCGTCCGGGCGAGAGTTTCCTCGCCCTGGGTCGTCGCCAGCGTAAGGTTGGTAATGGTTGCTTCGTCCCCGGGGATGGTGTGTATTCTGCGGAACTCCGCGGGCCCCCGGCCGGCCCGTGGCGTGTACCCCTCGTTACGTGCAATCTTCAGCGGGTGAACTACGACGGGAAAAGGGATAGAGGGGAAAATGTCGCCGGGTGAGATTTGCGGCGTTGCATGCGCATA